>ENA-OQCP01000843-OQCP01000843.1-human-gut-metagenome-genome-assembly--contig:-NODE-843-length-12936-cov-2.311734_pt1 | contig 12936 bp, 23 predicted proteins | sample MGYA00242760_ERZ504583 | MGnify/ENA primary metagenome ERZ504583 (study PRJEB26092, sample SAMD00036308) | human gut metagenome | host: Homo sapiens | study: EMG produced TPA metagenomics assembly of...
CAGGAAAGCCCGGTGGCACACTGCCGCCAAGGATCAGCACCGATGTTGTGGCAGAACATTTTTGACAGCGCGAATAACATCCACGGCAGTTTCGGGATGTAGAGGAGTGCCCTTTTCGTTGAACTCCGTCATGCAGCCCGTAGATGTTTCAAACAGCTTGATATTGATACGGACATTTCCGGGGACGGGGATAAGCTCTGCATCCATATCTCTTTGCTTGAAGAAATCCGCTGCTTCTCCATCTGAATGGCTCAGGCAGACGCTTTTGACCGGCATTCCAAGCTGGGTAAGTGCCAGCGAAACATTGATGCCCTTGCCGGAAAAGTCGCAGATCGTTTTCTGGACACGATGGCTATGACCAAGGTTGACGGAATCCACCTGAATCGTGCGGTCAATGCAGGGATTCGCAGTAACAGTTGTAAAGTGCATGGGTTCTCTACCTCCTATCCGGGGAGCATTGTTTCAGCATCCCGGAAACTGGATATGTTTATTCTTTTTCACCGGAAGGAATGTCAGTGTACAATTCGATCTTACCGCAGGAAGGACAGAATGCCGCTTTTATTTTTTTCTGGTCGCTTTTCTTTTTGATCGTGACCAAGTTAAAGAGCATACCGTTTTCAATCTTGATCTTGTAATCCAAAACCATTTCAGCATGACAAATTGGACAGTTCATAAAACACCTACTTCCTGACATTTTGATACACCTAGTCTAGCATACAAAACGAACGCTGTCTATTGGCGGAACGAAAACGGCTATCATGAGAAAAATAATAAAGGACGCTCTTAAAATCCCGATAGAAAAACAAGATTTTTTGCAGATGATATGTTATAATAAAAGAAATACAGCACTTGCTGAACGGACGGAAAGGACACCACGATTATGGAAGAAAACAAGAAACCGGAAACTACCTCGCAACAGGATTCGGCACCCGTGGATTACAGCCACTACATGGGAACGCTGAACCGCATCTACCGCCGCAACAACAACCCCAAAAAGAAGCGATTGGGGGACGGTATCACCTCTTTGAAACAAGAGCAGAAGCCCACGGCACCTGCCAAACCGGAAAACGGAAAGAAAGACCACAGCTTCCTGATCACGCTTGCTGTGTCAATCGCCATTATCCTGATCCTGTGGGTCATCAAAATGTTCTGAATACTATAAAAACTGCCCGGAACGACCTTCTCCTATCGTTCCGGGCAGTTTTAGCAGGAGGAATCTGCTACCGTGGATGTCAATCTAGTGAGACCGATCAAACGTTCTCGTTCAGGAATGCAGCAATTTCTTCTGATGCGACGGTCTCATCCTCACCCTCAACCGTGACGGTGATGGTTTCGCCCTGCTTGATGCCAAGTCCCATGACTGCCATCAGCTTGCGCATATCACAGGTCTTGCCGTCTTTTTCAATGGTGACCTTGCTGGCATACTTCTTTGCCAGCTTGACCAGCAGACCGGCGGGGCGGGCGTGGACGCCGAGTTCGTCCTTGATGGTATAAGTAAACTGTTTCATGGGTTCTCCTTCATTTCCTTCTTCTTTAGCGTGTAAAAAGGGCAGATCAGACGGCGCTCTCGTAGTCCAGCATGAACTGCACAATGCCGTCCATAGCCAGCTCACGCGGGTCGAGCTTCAGCTGACCCTCACGGATCTTGGCATAGCTGATGGGCATATACTGGTGCAGCATATTCATGGGGATGGGGTACTCGCGCAGGTTGTCGAACAGCTTGTTCATGGCTGCAACGACTTCCGGCTGACCGATGTAGTAGCGGGCACGGTCAGAGTAGCTGTACTTGCGGCACTGTGCCAGATGCTTTTCGTCACCGTGGTAGTGCTTTTCCCAGTTTGCAGGGGAAGCCAGCATGACCTGATCCAGCGTTTCGATGAAGTTGGCGCGCTTTTCTTCCGGTACCAGTTCCTTCTCCATCATGCTCAGAGAGAACAGAGCCTCGCGCAGACCAAAGGTCAGAGCAGGACCGACCTCAGGATAGCAATGCCGTCGGTGACCATGTTGTACAGATCGGTTGCGGTCTGGTAGTCGGTAGAGTGACCCTCGAAGCAGATGTCGGGGAACTCCTTCAGAGCGGCGCACAGGTCAACGGCTGCGGCGGGGTTGTAGTCGAACACCTGCTCATCGCCAAACTCCACACCGCTGGACAACGACTGCGATAACGTCCTTCATGCCCTCGCCAACGCCTTCCTCAGTCCAGACGCGCTGATAGGTGGAAACGGTATCACGGAATGCTTCGGGCTTGGTGACAGCCAGCGTATCCTCTGCCTCGGTTGCACCACCGGGATGGCACTTCACTGCCGATAACGAACACCGGCGCATTGCATCCGGCTTCTCAGCCTTCAGTTCCTCGTAGCCTTCATAGCAGCCTTGTACAGCTTTGCGCCACGGCGAGCGATGACCTCGGTCTGGAGCAGACCTTCCGGGTCGTCTGCAACCTTCATGCTGGTATCCAGATGGATCTTGGTAAAGCCGGCGCGTGCATACTGGTAAACCAGCTCCACGGAGTTTTCCATTGCTTCGGACTCCGGCAGCTTCTGCCAAGTCAGAGGTCCGAGGTGGTCGCCTGCAAGGATCATCATGTTTTCGGGCAGACCGATGTCGCTTGCCATTTTCAGGACCATCTGGTAGAAATCAGCGGGCTTCATGCCGGTGTAGCCGCCAAACTGGTTGACCTGATTGGCAGTTGCCTCGATCAGAACAGGGATGTTGCGCTCCTTTGCACGGCGCAGGGCGATCTCGATTACCAGTTCGTTGGCACTGCAATAAGAGGGGATGCCGCAGCGAATGCCCTCACGGCGCTTATCCATCATTTCCTGAAGGGGATGTTTCATTTCAATTCTCCTTTGTAATGCTCCAAAATCTTACAGCTTTGCCTGACCCTTGCAATAGGTCTGGAGCACATCGTAGTTGTCCTCCAGCACCACAAGGTCAGCATCCTTGCCCACCTGAATGGAACCCTTGCGGTCATCCAGATGCAGGCAGCGCGCCGGTTGATGGTGCAGGCGTTCAGCGCATAGTTGAACGGTACCATTGCATCCTCGACAAGGATCTTCAAGCCCTTGTTGATGTTCAGGGTAGAGCCAGCCAGACCGCCGGTAGAGGTCAGGTGTGCGCTGCCGTCCGGGTAGATCACGATCTCGTTGCCGCCGAAGATGTACTTGCTGCCCACGGGGGTGCCCTTTGCCATCAGCGCATCGGAGATCATGATAGAATAGTCGGGACCTTGCTCATAAAGTAGTTGTTCAGAGCAGCCGGGGTGGAATGGCAGCCGTCGCAGATGATCTCACCGTACATGGTGCGGATGCGGTATGCTGCACCTACCAGACCGTTTGCGCGGTGGTTGAAGGGTGTCATACCATTATAGACATGGGTCATGGAGCGTGCGCCATTGGCATAAGCCATGACTGCCTGCTCGTAGGTGGCAGCACTGTGACCGATGCTGACAACGATACCCTGCGAAGTCAGGTAGCGGGTCAATTCAAAGTTGTCGTCCTGTTCGGTAGCCAGCGTAACATAGCGGATGTGACCGTGTGCAGCTTCCTGATAGTGCTTGAACTGCTCTACGCTGGGCTTTGCAATGAACTGCTCCGGCTGTGCGCCTTGTACTTCATGTCCAGATAAGGACCCTCGAAGTGGATGCCAAGGATCTCGGCACCGTCGTAGCCGCCCTCCATGACACGGGCAACGTTGGCAACGGCGTTGGTCAGAACCTCAACGCTCTGGGTGATGGTGGTAGCCAGAAAGCTGGTCACGCCCTCCGAAACGATATGCTCTGCCCAGTAACGCAGACCTTCCTCGTTTGCATCGTTGGTGTCAAACTCATAGGCACCGTGCAGTGGATGTCCATAAAGCCGGGGACGATACGCTTGTCACCGTAATCGTCATCTACATCCTTTGTCCCATAGGGGAAAATGCCGACGATCTTACCCTCTTTGACCTCAATGGCAGCAGGCACAAACTGATCAGCGATCCATACTTTTTTACTTTGAATTATCATCTGAATTGTCCTCCTTCCGAGTGAATTACCCTTATGCCATTATACCGCATACTTTCGGAAAAATATTTACAATTTTCAATCGACTTGTTACTTGTTTCGGCAAACATACCCAAAAAGCCATAGAAATTCAATGGTAAGACAAGGAAAACACCGCTTCCGTTTGTCTTTTTCAAACAAAAAGTTATGGCTTTCAGTTGCCCCCTTGTTTTCTGCTATGGGGGTGTGATATAACAGGAAGGAAGGGATAGTGCGCTTTGGTAAGCCCTGTCTATGATTCGGATAAATACCAACCGATTAGGAGGTAGAATAGCATGAGCATTTTTAATCTGACTGATGAGAAGATGAAGGAAACTTCTTCCACTTTTACTGCACATGAGATCTATCAGCAGCCTGCAACTTGGCGCAAGACCTGCGCACAGCTGGCTGCCTGCAAGGACGAGCTGCAGGCTTTTATCGATCAGGTCGTCAAGCAGGATGACTTTGATATTGTTCTGGTCGGCGCAGGCACCAGCGAGTTCGTTGGCAATTCCCTGTTCCAGGCTCTGAACCCCAAGTATAACTACAAGGTCAAGTCCTACGCTTCCACCGATATCGTTCCCTCCCCGGAGAACTTCCTGTCCCGCACCAAGCCCACCCTGCTGGTGAACTTTGGTCGTTCCGGCAACTCTCCTGAGTCTCTGGGCAACGTGGAAGCAGCAGAGGTCGTTTGCCAGAACCTGTACCACCTGTTCGTGACCTGCAACCACGAGGGCACTCTGTCCAAGATGGCTGCAAGCCGCAAGAACTGCTTCGCTATCAACCTGACCCCGGAGACCCATGACCAGTCCTTCGCCATGACCTCCAGCTACAGCAATATGTATCTGGCAACCTATCTGGCATTGAATCTGGACAAGCTGGATGAGATCACTGCCGAGGTCGAGAAGCTGGCCGTTGCAGGTCAGCACTTCCTCGATGACCAGTTCGGTGAAGTCCAGAAGATCGTGGACGAGTTCGATTACAACCGTATCGTTTATCTGGGCAACATCGGCCTGAAGGGCGTTGCACAGGAGTCCGCTCTGAAGACTCTGGAGCTGACTGCCGGCAAGGTCGCTACCATGTACGATTCCGAGCTGGGCTTCCGTCACGGTCCCAAGTCCATCATTGATGATAACACCCTGACCATCGCTTATCTGAGCGACGATGAGTACCGCCGCCGCTATGAGCTGGATCTGGTCAAGGAAATGGCACATCAGCGCAAGGGCAACAAGATCGTCGTTGTTTACAATCACGATTGCGAAGGCATTGAGGAGCTGGCAGATTACCCCATCCAGATCAAGATCGGTCAGGACATGGAGAACGTTCTGCTGGGTCTGGACTTCATCCTGTTTGCTCAGACCATCGCTCTGATGAAGTCTCTGTCTCTGGGCATTACCCGGACAACCCCTGCCCCACTGGTGAGGTGAACCGTGTTGTCAAGGGTGTCACCCTGTATCCGTACACGCTGAAGTAATTAAAAAATCAGGAGGGCAACGAACATGATCGGTTTGGTAGTTACCGGCCACGGCCATTTTGCTGATGGCATCCATACTTCCGCTCAGATGATCGCTGGCGAGAACGAGTATGTCCGCTACATCAACTTTGAAGAGGGTATGACCCCGGAGCAGCTGGCGCAGAAGTTCAACGCCGCATTCGATGAGTTCCGCACCTGCGATGGTGTCGTGGTTCTGTCCGATCTGCCGGGTGGCTCTCCTTTCAAGACGGCAGTTGAGTGCAAGTACGCACGGCCCGATCAGAAGATCGAGGTCATTTCCGGCACGAATCTGCCGATGATCGTTACTGCAGTTACGATGCTGGATATGGAAGATGATCCCCGCTCTCTTGCAGAAGAACTGGTTGACACCGGCAAGGATTGTATGGTAATCTTTGAGTTACAGGCTCCTGCCGAAGAAGCCGAATCTGATGAAAGCGACGGAATCTAAACAATGATCAATTGGGAAGTAATTATTTGGACTTGCATTACGCTGGCAGTCATTATGGGCGTGATCGGTCTCATCCTGTATGCTATCTCTGCCAAGAATATGCGCAATAAGCGCAAGGAACTTGGCGAAGTCCATACGGACATGAAGGTCGGTTCCCGCATTATGTTTGCCGGTGGCATCTACGGCAAGATCGTAAGCATGGAGGATGAGGATACCCTCCGTGTGGAAGTTGCACCGAAGATCGTTATTACTATTTCCCGTTATGCCGTCCAGAGCATCGTAAAATAATTGCTTTGGTATTTTAATAGCGTTGATCTTGTGTGCCTTCCCTTCATTCGCACACAAGACTTCCATAAATATCTTCATTTGCCAAGAGACCCTCTATCCCATGCGTAAAAAGACAGGCAGTGAGTGCTGCGCGGCCTCCTGCCTGTCTTTTTACATTCTTAACAAGTCATCCAAGACCTCTTCTTTCCATGATAGAACCCCCACAGCGGTTTGCCATACCGCTGCGGGGGTTCTGTCTTTAAGTGAAAAAAGAATTAGAGCCGATGCTCCGAAGAGCACCGGCTCCAATCCTTAAGGAAGAATGTCTTATATGGGTTAAGACGGATGAATACTAAATTATGCCTTGCCGTTGCTGCCGCAGACAAGGATCTTGCTCATGACGTACTCCTTGACCTGCTCACGACCAACTGCGCTGTACTTCTTCGGGTCGAATGCCTCGGGATCGCCTGCGAGGTATTCCTTCAGACCCTTGCTGAATGCGATGCGGAGGTCGGTGGCATAGTTCACCTTGCACATACCGCGGGCAACGCACTCACGGACGGCATCATCCGGGACACCGGAAGTACCGTGCAGCACCAGCGGCACAGAAACGACTTTGCGGATCTCGCTCAGACGGTCGATGTCCAGCTTCGGGGTTCCCTTGTAAACGCCGTGCGCAGTGCCGATAGCAACAGCCAGAGAATCCACACCGGTGCGCTCCACGAACTCAGCTGCTTCGGAAGGAACAGTGTAGCCATTGCCATTGCCGCCGTCCAGATCATCTTCCTTGCCGCCGACCTTGCCCAGCTCAGCTTCCACAGGGATGCCGGCTGCATGGCAGGCACGAACAACTTCCTTGGTGATCTCGATGTTTTCCTCGAAAACATGGTGAGAACCATCGATCATCACAGAGGTGTAGCCTGCACGGAATGCTTTCATAGCCAGCTCGTAGCTGCTGCCGTGGTCAAGGTGCATCACAACAGGAACAGTAGCCTCGGAAGCGGCAGCTGCGACCATGGCATGGAACATAGCCGGAGAAGCGTACTTCAGAGTACCCGGAGTGGTCTGGACGATAACGGGTGCACGCAGTTCCTCTGCAGCAGCGATGATGGCCTGAACCATCTCCATGTTCTCTGCATTGAATGCGCCGATTGCATAATGGTTCTTCTGAGCATCCAGCATCAGTTCTTTGGTAGTGACTAAAGCCATAATTACCCTCCTGAAACATTTACTTTCTTATCGTTTACTCTGCTCTTCAAGAGCCGATCGCTCATAATGGCAGATAGGATATACAAGCATCCACCATTATTATAGATAGTCGTCACTAATTTATCAAGAGCAAAAAACGGTGAAGCCTTTGCAATTTACGGTTAGAAATCGAGGTGGGCGTCTTTCCGGGCGGCTTCCAGTACGCTACCGCCGATCTCATTGCACGAATGCGCCGCTCTTTGACGGCATCCTGCGGAACAATCAGGAAGTTCGAGATACCAATGACTTCATACCGCCAAGGTGTATCGGAGATTTCACTGATGTAGGGCTCTTTTCCCTTTCGGGTGACAACGAGTTTCCGGCAGTTGTTGCTGCCCGGTTCGATCAGAACATTACCGTCACTGCCAATGATCTGGACGCTGTTGTGAGCAGAACTATCTTTCGCAGCCGTACACTGGCAGACAAAATCCGGGTATTCCAGAATCAGGATGCCGCTGGTGTCGATGCCGTTGGAGTGGCGGTTCGGGTAATAGTGGACGGCTTTCGGGTCGCCAAAAAGCCCTACCACAAAATAGATGTTATAAATATTGAGGTCCATCAAGCTCCGCCGCAGTAGGCGGGGTCGAACACAGGAGGAGTCTGCCCATTCATAAAGGCATCATACCGGCTGGAATACTGGCAGAAGGTGCAGGATACCGTCTTGATGTCACCAATCTCCTTTGCAAACAGCTTTGCCATACCATAGTTCGGATGGTCGATGGTTGTAATAGCCTCCAGCAGGTGCAAATGGCGCTCTTCCGCAAGGCTGAGCAGTTCATCCATCTGCGCCACGGTGGGAACGATGGGCTTCTCGCAGAGAACGTGCTTTCCGGCAAGTAGTGCGGCCTTGGCCTGCTCAAAGTGCAGGCTGTTGGGAGTGGCGATATACACCAGTTCCACCTCCGGGTCCGCAAGCATTTCATCGTATTCGGTATAGACCTTGGGAATATGAAACTCGTGGGCCATTGCAACTCCCGTGTCTGCATTGCGGGAACACACGGCAACAACGGGCATTGTCGTAAGACGCGCAAACTCCTTCGCCATCGTGTGGGCAATGGAGCCTGTTCCAACCATTCCAATATTCATAGAGGATTCCTTTCATTTTTTGGGTTGAAGATTCTGCTTTACGAACTCGCTGGGCGACATATGATACTTCATATTAAAGGACTTGGAAAAATAGTGGATAGAGGTGTAGCCCAGCCGCAGGGAGATCTCGCTGATGGTATAACGGTTCTCCAGCAGCATCTGGCAGCTTCTCTCCAGCTTCTTATCGTTGATGTACTTTTTGGGAGACTGGTCGATGGCGTTCTTGAACATCAGCTGCAACGCCGTCCGGGACAGGGAAAAATGCTCGCAGATCTCCGGAATCGTCAGCGGAAGATAAATGTTTTCATCAATATAGGCAATGATCCGGTCAAACAACTCATCCATTGCACTCTTGTGCACGGAATTGCTGGATTGGTTCATAGGGGAAGCATAGGTTCCCTGCAACAGCCGGATGATGATCTCAGTCAACAGACAGAGCATCAGACTGTTCATATAAGGAATGCCGGTTGTGCTTTCCCGGACGAACGCTTTTATTAAGGAGTTGATCTTCTGGTCATAGTGGAACACACGGTTGATCAGAGCATCGTACCAGACCTCCTGTTCCACAGGGGTCAGATTGCGCATATCGAACAGCACCGTCATATAGGATGCGTTGTGGCTGTCATCCGTATACTGGGTGTGGAACTGACCGGGACCGTAGATCATCAGTTCCTTGTCTTTCAGCTGGTACAGTGTTCCGTCCACCTCAGTTTCGAGTTCGCCCTCGTCTACATACGTCAACTCAAAAAAGTTATGCTGCTCACCCTTAAAGCAGTAGTTCGGGGTGCGGATTCTATAATAATACCCCAAGATCTTCTGCATTTCAATACGGGGCAGAACCGCAAGGAACTCATACTGGGAAGGGAAATCGGTAACATGGAGAGAATAGTTGCTCTCGGCATACAGTTCAAATTCCAGCTTCTGTGTAGTAGAAACTGCCGCAAAATAGACATTGGGCTTGATGTGGACCAGCCGGTTCATGGCAAACTCTTGTACATCGGCGGCATCTGCCGTATGGGAGACCAGCAAAACACCGATGCCGTCTTGCACCTCTATATATGTATCACAGTTAAAACAATAGAACTGTGATACATAGCGGCGGGTGATGGCGGTCAGATGCTGGTGGATCAGGTCAGGGTGTGTGAGCCTGATGGGTTCGTGGTAGGTCTGGCCGTACTCCAGAAAGCTGTCGTTGGAAGTTTCGCGTTGCATATCCAGAATCCTCCTTCTCTCAAACTTGTATTGAGTATAACATTTTTTGTTGAATATTACCAGCTTTTTCCGACGAGTTTTGGAAGTTTGTAATGAGAAGCCACGAAAATAACCGATTTTTAGAAACACTTTGTTAAAAAATATAAAGACATTTGTTCAAATATCGCCTATAATGTAGTTACTCTGAATTGGAAACTCAGACAAAAATTTCAAGGAGGAATGAAAAAATGCCGAACATTGTTCTAACCTCGAATCGACAATCGTCTGGTTCATGGACAGGTTGCTACGCAGTGGTGCGGCGCAATCGGCGCAAACCTGATTCTGGTGGCAAATGACGAGGTGGCTGGCAACAGCCTGCGTCAGGGCCTGATGAACATGGCTGCTCCTTCATATGCAGCTATGCGCTACTGGACCATCCAGAAGACGATCGACACCATCCACAAGGCAAGCGCAAAGCAGCTGATCTTCATCGTCTGCGAGAATCCGCAGGATGTCGTGAAGCTGGTGGAGGGTGGCGTTCCCATCAAGAAAGTCAACATCGGTAATATGCACATGGCTGACGGCAAGCGTCAGGTGGCAGGTTCCGTTGCAGTTGACGATTCCGATGTGGCTGCTTTCAAGCGGCTGCAGGAACTCGGTGTGGAACTGGAGATTCGTCGTGTTCCTACCGAACATGCGGAAAGCACCGACAAGCTGTTCAAGTAAACAGACGGCTGCTCTCCTAAATACTGAAAAGGAGTACTTATTATGGGCTTTAGTGCACTTCAGATCATTCTGGTCTTTGTGTGGGTCTTTATCGTGGCCATCGACCAGTTTGATTTCTTGGAATCCCTGTACCAGCTATCGTTTCCGGTGCTGTCATCGGTGCGATCTTGGGCGATCTTCCCACCGGTCTGATCGTTGGCGGTACTTACCAGCTGATGACCATCGGTAACATGCCTGTTGGCGGCGCTCAGCCTCCTAACGCAGTTATCGGCGGCGTCATGGCTACCGTGTTCGCAATCTCCTCTCATCTGGATACCACCGCTGCTGTCGGTCTGGCAGTTCCCTTCGCTCTGATCGGCCAGTACATGGTTACCTTCCTGTTCACCCTCATGTCCCCCATGATGTCCAAGGCTGACCAGCTGGCAGCAAAGGGCGACACTAAGGCATTGTCCGTCTGAACTATCTGGCAATGGCTCTGCTGGGCCTGCTGTTCGCCATCGTCTGCACCCTCGGTATGCTGGGCGGCTCTGCAATGTACTACCCTGAGCAACCTGGCCGCCAAGTATGCATGGGTCATGGCTGGTCTGGCGCTGCCGGTGGTATGATGCGTTTCGTCGGTTTCGCAACCCTGCTGCGTATCATGCTGTCTAACGAGTTCTGGGGCATCTATTTTGCTGGTTTTGCTCTGGCAACCATCATCGGCTACATCCCCGAACTGTCCGGCTCTGCTCTGCTGCTGATCGCATTTGTGGGCATTGCAATTGCTCTGTACGACTACCAGACTCGCGTTGCTATCAAGCAGGCTGCTGGTTCTGGTTTTGCTGCGAATGGAGGCGACGACGAAGATGGCATCTAATGCAACTCATTACAACAATCTGACTCCCGCGAAGCCTTTGGACAAGGCTACGCTGAATAAGATGGTGTTCCGTTCCCTGAACCTGCAGGCATCTTTCAACTACGAGCGTATGCAGGCTGCCGGCTGGCTGTACTGCATCCTGCCCGGTCTGGAAAAGATCCACAGCGATAACAAGGAAGATCTGAAGCTCTCCATGGAGCATAACCTTGAGTTCTTCAATACTCACCCCTTCCTCGTTACCTTCGTTATGGGCATCATCCTCTCTCTGGAACAGCAGAAGGCTGACATCGAAACCATTCGTGCCGTGCGTGTTGCTGCTATGGGTCCTCTGGGCGGTATCGGCGACGCAATCTTCTGGTTCACTCTGGTTCCTATCACCGCAGGTATCACATCGAACATGGCAATAAACGGATCGCTTGCTGGTCCTATCATGTTCCTGCTGATCTTCAACATCGTGCAGTTTGCTTGCCGCTTCTTCCTGATGTACTGGTCTTATAATCTGGGTACTAAGGCTATCGACATCCTGACTGCAAACGCTAAGGAGTTCACTCGTGCCGCTTCCATGCTGGGCGTGTTCATCGTTGGTGCTCTGACCTCCAACTACGGCGGCACCACCGTTGCTACCGTTATCGAGAACGGCGACAGCCCCATCGTTATCCAGAGCATTCTGGATGGCGTTCTGCCCAAGCTGATTCCTCTGGCTCTGACCCTCGGCCTGTTCTTCCTGATGAAGAAGAAGAACTGGAAGCCCGTTACCTGCATCGCTCTGCTGCTGGTGATCGGTCTGGTCGGCGCATTCTTTGGTATCTTCGCTTAATTCAAAGCTGGAGCTACAATGCACGCTGTACTTCTTGATTTTAATGGGACGATGTTCTTTGATACCCGCTTTCACATGGAGGCGTGGTCAGAGATCTATCATGAATTGCATCCTGAAGATCCGAATCCCCTTGACCCTAAGTTGATTTGCGGACCGTGTAATGAGTCGATCATTCAGAACATGGCACCGTGCTCAATGCCGATGAGCGAAAGCAATGTTCGGAGCGGAAAGAGGAATTGTATCGCAGGATGTGCAGGAGAAATCCTGACAGTTTACACCTCGTAGCAGGTGCTGAGAAGTTGATGCAAGGCTTGCATGAGCGCGGCATCCCCTTTATTCTGGCAAGTGCTTCTATCAAGCAAACGTTGACTTTACTTCGACAGCTTCCCCATTGGGAAATGGTTGAAGAAGGAAGATGTTGTCTACGATGATGGAACCTATGCTGATAAAGGCGAAATGCACTTAGAAGCTGCCAGACGACTGAATGTTCCGTTCTCGGAATGTATGGTCGTCGAGGATAGTGTTGCTGCCATCACTCTGGCAAAACGAAATGGCGCAGGTCAGATCGTTGCCATCGGTGAAAAAGCAGACGGGTCGGATTTGATCCGGCTTGGTGCAGAGCATTACATCCACGACTTTACAGAATTTGATTACGCATGGTTGGAAAACTGAAATTCGTCCAGTGAGTTTCCATTTCCACAGTTGATAAAAGACGGCTTCGGTTATACGGAGCCGTCTTTTTTCGTTAAAAAACAGGTGAGGACAGTTTTTATGGAGCGCTTAG
>ENA-OQCP01000844-OQCP01000844.1-human-gut-metagenome-genome-assembly--contig:-NODE-844-length-12933-cov-3.398017_pt1 | contig 12933 bp, 17 predicted proteins | sample MGYA00242760_ERZ504583 | MGnify/ENA primary metagenome ERZ504583 (study PRJEB26092, sample SAMD00036308) | human gut metagenome | host: Homo sapiens | study: EMG produced TPA metagenomics assembly of...
CCAGTTCCGAACAGAAGGAAGAGTTGTTTGGGGAGAAGAAGGATGTAGTTTCGGAGCCAATTCAAATGCAAGCGAGATAGGAGGAAGGGTACGTGCCGTGCGTACACTGTCTGCAAAAGAAGCCAATGCCCGGGACATTCAAACGTTGATACTTTCTTTTCCACATACGGATGCTTTGCTATCTGGAACTTTTTATAAGGCCGGTTAATATCTATATCTCTTTCATGATGCGGAGCGAGTTCTCTGCCTTTAACGGCCTCGTCTCTCAATGCGGCACTGTTCAAGTAAAGAGTGATTGTTCCGGTATTTTCTTCGTATTAATAAAAGGGATCCGGTGTTTCCTTATAGTCCTTCTCTTTGGCTTCTTTTGCAGACAGTGTACGCACGGCACGTACCCTTCCTCCTATCTCGCTTGCATTTGAATTGGCTCCGAAACTACATCCTTCTTCTCCCCAAACAACTCTTCCCTTCTGTTCGGAACTGGTAAAAATAGGATATTGTGAATTACTGTCGAACTTTTTATCTGTACTTAAATTTTGGGTATCGTTGGTGTATAAAGCCGATTCTGCTGAAGGAAGTCCGGGTTCTCCTACCCAAATGCCCAATACTTGGTCGAGTGAAGGAGTGTACCAGCGAAGTTCATCTCCGCTTATTTCACCATCTCCATTGAAGTCGCGGTTACGCGTCAGGCAGGCATAGCGACCTTCTATCGTATTCAAACGGTTGGCCGGTTTGGGCAGATATGCTCCTCCATCACCATCCAACAAATAACCGTTTTTCTCCCAATTGACATGCTTGCCGCTTTTGCCGTTGTCAGAGGAAATCCCTAAATCTTCCTTTGTATTTTTATATCCCTCCCCTATGCCGGTTTTTTGGGACTGTCTTCTCCGTTGTTTTCCCCACCATAATCTTCCATTTTCAAATCGCTTCCCTCCAGTTCATCTACTGTCTCCAATCCGTAAATGAAGTCAATGCCGCCTATGGGATTGTTTATGTCATAGAACGTGGCGATGGAGCGCTGTTTCAGAACATAGACGGCATTGGCAATGCCACTTTTGCCATCAGCGCTATACTTTACGTCGGAAGCCAGGGAAAAGGTACGGTCGGGCTTGTTGACAAATTCATGGACTTGAGGAACCCTTGTGTTGATGGGGATCTTTTGCATAGTAGTATTCATCTACAAAGCAAGTGTAATACTCTTTGTAGCCGGTGGATGAGTTCCGGGCATTTGACCAAAAATCATCCAATGCCTTGAAGATGGATATGGCTTTTATTTCTCCGTTTGAGTCTGCATAAGGAGCCAGAGCATTCTTTTCATTTTGTTTTCTGAATGATACCCACTCAAAATAGGGGCTGCATCTTCAAACGGTATAGGAGTTCCTTGCTCATTATAGAACTGTCCCGTGTTTCCGTCTTGTGGAAAGATATAAGTTCCAAACATATTTCCGAAAGGAGTTTCCGTATAAAGATAGATACCCGGAACCTTAGCGCCATCCGGATTGTCTGGAGCCGCTACTTGCATGGCATCCTTATTGAATAGCATCTCTACTGTTTCATAATGTGCATCCAGCCGCAGTTGGGCACCTTCTTTGAAGATGATGCCTTCTACGCCGGGATTTGGCTCATTGGCTCATCGCCCGAATGTACTTCCGTCTCAATGTCATCAATCCCTTTTATTGTCACATTGAAGGTATAGTGATGGTCACGTATCAGGTTGAAGTTGTCGTATCCCTTGCCTTCCGTCAGATTTCCTTTTTGGCTGAAGTCTCCCAGATGAATCATATATCGGGTATCGCCGGATTCTGTCACTTTGCCGTTTTTCTGTTTCTCATAATGTCCTGCTATCTCTACATAGGTGGAGCCGGAGGGGCGTGTCTGAATTTATAATGTCCCTTGTGGTCATTAGCGTACAAGCTCCCTCCCGGAATGTCATCTGCTTCTTCGTAAGTATTCTTATGGGTATCGGTTTTCACTACTTTATCGCGCATGGCGTAAGTGAACGCTGACTGACCGGTGGGAAGAGGGGCATGTCCTCTTATGTTTTCGGGCAGATATACCGTAAAGCTATTGGGGGACTGTGTACCGAAGATATGGGTTTCGGAGTCAACCACGGGAATCGCTTCATGGCTTCGGGCCAATATTCATCGGGAGCCGTATTTGGCGGTGCCGGAACGTACCGGGCCACATGCCGGAAAGTATAGTTACGGGGGGTAAACTTTATCGTAGCGCCTTTATCATTGTCCGGAGTACCGGTCTTGATGTTGAATGTTACTTTCGATACCATGCGGCGAAGCATAAAAGAGTGTTCTTCCTCATCCATATCAGGAGAAATTTCTGTCCATTCTTCTGTGCCGTCCTTTTGGTACCAGATGCTTCCTTTGTCCTTTTCTCCGGTTTGGGTAACCGGAATGCCGATGAAACACCTTCCGTCCTTGTTGTCCGCCATCCCCGTCATAGGCAGGATGCCGTCGGTAGGAACCAGGTTCTCTTTCCATTTGGGCTGGATGATATGGAAGAAGTCGGCCCGGTTCGTCATTTTGATATTCTCGTCATCTGCAACATAGTCGTCACCTACTTTGTAGAAATCGAACAATGTTCCCTTGGTGTTTGCCAACAGATAGATATAGACCTTACCCGTAGGGGCATAAAAACGCAGCAGTCCATCATTGGCTGTGTCAGGCCCGTGGCCGGTGTCTTCCCAAAAGCCGCTGCCGCCTTCATCGGGGTTGTCTTTGCGGTTGTACAATTTCCACAGAATGAGTTCGTCGTTTTCCGGGGCTCCTCCATTGTCTTTGAATACGGCAAGGTGTATGCCGGACAGTGTTGCATCCTCCATCTGCACTTCTTCTCCATTTGCACGGGTCACTACGGTTGCCGTCATGCGCTTGGGCAGGCTGAAGGGCAGCCCCACTGCCACTGTGCGCCCTTCTTCATCCATTTGGAAAGGTACTTCGCTTTTTACTGTCCATTCTTCGTCCATACACGATGCTGCCAGTGCAGCGGTCAGTATCAGGCATCCTGCTGTTATGTCTTTTATGAATCGTTTCATATATATCCCTTCTTCTTTTTAGTTGAAATCAATGTCTCCGCCTCCGGTTTTCCATGCTGCCACCATCCAGTGGAGCTGAAGTTCTATATATCCTTTCATGTAGACGCGCGAAAAGACTTGAACTTCGTCATTGGCATTTACTTCAGGTAGGAAGATTCTGTAAATCTCTCCGTCATGTTTGTCATATTCACTGTTTCCTCCTTCATCGTCATTGTTCTCGTGCTTGTGAAAAAGAAATTTCACATAATATCCTTTGTCTGTTTCCACTGTCCCGGTTCCGGTTCCATTTGTTACTCCGGTGTAGTGGGCGAACATATATATCGGCTTTGCGGGCAACAGCTGATAATTGCCGGTATTCTCTGTTCCTCCTCCCGTCAGGATATTCTGCTGTTATGGCATTTGTGTGTGCCGGGGTCGTTCCGCTTCCCGTGTAAGATGGAGGCAAGAGCTCTTTTCCTCCTCTTTGGTGGTTACTGTCCGGTGCCTCTGCTTTACCCGGGTCGGTTTCTTGGTTTCCTATAATCCCTATGTTGTCTTGTGTCAGAGATGTTGGTGGAAACAGATACCCTTCCTCCGGTACATTATACAGATATATCCCTCTGTCTATGTACAGTTCTCCGGCACCGTATTTTGCAAAGTACAGACTCAGTTTTGCCACCGAGCGTTGTAGCGGAATAGTAATCTCTTGGGTACTCTTCCTGATATTTTCCGAATGATATACTTATAAGAAAGGTGAAGAAACTCCATACTTCTGGCACATTACAGATGAAGCTCATTCATATGCCTACGCCCGTGGATAATGCAGCGGATGGAATACCTTTCCTGCCGTCTGTATTGCTTTGCTTGAATGACGAAGAAGATGGGCTGTTCCCCGTCTTCTGTATGGAGGATGGAGAAGAGGCGCCTCGGCAGATGCTTGTTGAACTTGCCGAAAACTTGTGCCGCTTGGATTGCAAACCGGATACGATGGAGGTGGAGGATGGCAGAACGGAATCGCTCTTGAAAGATTTCTGTGACCGGTGCGGCATCCGTCTGTCCCGCAAAGAAGAACTTCCGGAGCTTGATGACGCTTGCAGTTTCCTAATTGGTAATTTCATGCAGTAAGCAGCTGCTGTTCCTTTGCTTGCCGGCATGCTGCGACGACGAATTCCGAGCGTATCGCACAGTAGAGAATGAATATCGGGAGGGGGATTATTCTATAATCCACTTCCCGATGTTTCTTGTTTTGTTGCAGAAGCTCACTCCTACCTTGAACAACTTCCGCGGGTCTGCTTCGAAAGGAAGGGCGTAGTGTTTCTCGTTTATCTGGCGGATGGCCTCTTCGGCTGTGCTTCCAGCTTGAATTCCATCACGTAGATGTAGTCCGTGGTTTTTACCACCAAGTCTACGCGTCCTTCCGACGTGTGATATTCCGCCTGGGTATAGAAACCTACCAGCTTGAAGATGATGAACAGCACATTCTGATAATGCAGCTCCAGTTCGCGCACCAGTTCGTAGGGAGTGTCGGCAAAGAAGCTTTGCAGGCGTTTGAGGAAGGCTTCGGGCTGCCCCTGCTCAATCTCACGGACAAATTTCTGTATCTCAAACGGTGCCTCTATCTTCGAGAAACGGGTATAGAAGGGCATCAGGAACTTGATGAAACCCTCCTCTACCTCCCGGTTGGGGAAGCCGAGACGGTACAGGCCGAAACGTTTGTCATATTCCTTGATGGTGAGATAGCCGCTTTGAAAGATGACCGGTATAGGTTCTTCGTCGCCGTAGATGCTGTTCAGCACGTCGGCATCGGTTTCCTCGTGCGTCATGCGTTCCAGGTCGTAATGGTTGTTTCGGAGCAAATCGACTAAATAGGTGGGCGTTCCCGTCTCGAACCAATAGCTGCCGAACTTCTTGTATTTGAAGGTGTTGAGCAGGCTGAACGGATTGTAGATTCCTTCCGTGTTCTCCACGAAGTGATAACCGTCGTAACATTTCTTCAGTTCCGAGCAAGCTTCCGGATAGGTCATGCCCTGCGCCGTGGCCAGTTCGTGGATTTCCTCCTCAAAGTTGTCATGAATCTCCTGTTCCGTTATTCCGCACAGGCTGACGTAGGTTCGCGCATTGTAATGTCGTCCAGGTTGTTCAGGTCGCTGAACACGCTGACCTTGCCGAACTTGGTGACACCCGTCAGCAAGGCGAACTTGATGCAGCCGTCCATCGTCTTGAGTACGCCGTAGAAAGGTTTCAGCGTATTGCGGAATTCGCGCTGAAGGTCATAGTTGCCGATAGCCTGAAGCAAGGGTTTGTCGTATTCGTCGATGAGGATGGCCACACGCTCGCCCGTCTGTTCGCAGGCACGTTCCACGATGCCTTTGAAGCGCAGCGCAAGGGTGGACTCTGCCACTCCGGTGCCATAGAGGGATTCCCATTTGGAGAGGGCATTGTCCAGCATCTTGTCCAGACTGTCCGGCGTGTCATACTTTCCGATGTTCAGATCCAGATGCAGTACGGGACGTTTCACCCACTCTTTCTCCAGGGTAGCCATCGCCAACCCCTCAAAAAGTTCACGTTTTCCCTGAAAGTAGGCTTCCAGCGTGGAGATGAGGAGGCTTTTGCCGAAGCGCCGCGGACGGTTCAGGAAGTAATAACGGCCGCTGCTCACCAACTGGTGGATAAGAGCCGTCTTGTCTATATAGACATAGCCGTCTTTGCGTAAACTCTCGAAATTCTGTATTCCAATCGGTATATTCGTGGCTGCTGTCCCATTTGGTTCCTCCCTTATTTGTTAATGTCTATACAAAGAAAGGCTTTTTTACTTGGATTTGCAACCATGCGGGAGGTTTTTCTTTTCTGTGTGCTTTTGCTTCAGTCGCAATCAAGCGCTGCCTTATCGCTGCTGAAGCGTTGCTTTATCGCTATTGAAGCGCCACTTTATCACTAATAAAGCATCACTTTATCACTAATAAAGTGGCACTTTTATTGGGAATAAGTATCACTTTATTGGCGATAAAGAAAAATAAGTTGTAATCCGTTGATTGATAGTGCAGTTACAAACTTACCCTTCCCATGCTAAATCGTACCGGAATTCATCGAACTTCGGCTCTCCGACCACGCCTGCCGAGCGGAATACGTTGCGGATGGCTTCTTGTTCTTGGGGAGAGATGAGGCGCTTTCCTTTGCGGCTCTGGTAGAAGTAGCTTTCGCACGAAAAGCATTGCATCACCCGTAGGCGAACGATGCGGGACTGTTTTAAGGGGAGGTCTTCGAAGAGTTGGGTTATCCCCTTGGCATAGCGCACGGGCTTGTTGTTACGGTAATATCGGCAACTGTCTGTGGGCGAAAGGCGCTGCACATAAACGGGGTTTACGCAGTATAGTATATGCTTTCCTTCTTCCTCGCTTTCCGCGAGGGTCTGCGCTGCAATGGCTCGCAGCAGGTGGCTGCTTGGGGGCAAAGGTCTTTGCCCCCAAAGCAGTATGCATAATATGGAGGTATGTCTTGTAGGAGCATTTTGGCGTTGCTTACAGAATTGCTTTCAACTGTTCCTCCATCTGTGCCTGCACCTCTTGGGCAGCCTTACGGCTGGCGGCGGCGAAGTTCTCTGTCTTGTCCACGTAGATGATGCCACGGCTGGAGTTGACAATCAGCCCACAAGTCTTGTTCATGCCGTACTTGCAGACTTCTTCCAGCGAACCGCCTTGTGCGCCTACACCGGGGACAAGCAGGAAGTGTTCGGGCACAATCTTGCGGATGTCCTCGAAGGCGCGGCCCTGGGTGGCGCCTACCACGTACATCATCTGTTCGTCACTTGCCCATTCTTGGGATTTGCGGAGCACCTTCTCGAAGAGGCGTTCGCCTTGCGGGTCTTCTGTCAGTTGAAAGTCGTGCGAGCCTTTGTTGCTGGTCAATGCAAGCAGGATTACCCATTTGCCCTCGTAGGTGAGGAACGGGGTAACACTGTCCTCGCCCATATAGGGGGCAACGGTTACGGAGTCTATATCCAGTTCTTCGAAGACGTGCGGGCATACATGGCAGAGGTGTTTCCGATGTCACCGCGTTTGGCGTCGGCAATGATGAATTGGTCGGGATAGTTCTGCTTGATGTAGTTCACGGTCTTCTCGAAAGCTATCCAGCCTTTCACGCCCATGCTTTCGTAAAAAGCAAGGTTGGGCTTGTAGGCAATGCAGAGGTCGGCTGTTGCATCGATGATAGCTTTATTGAAAGCGAAGATAGGGTCTTCTTCTTTCAGCAGATGTTCGGGGATTTTCTTGATGTCGGTATCAAGACCTACGCAAAGAAATGATTTCTTGCGCTTTATGTTTTCAAATAATTCTTGTTTGTTCATCTTTATATTTACGATTTAACGATTTACGATTGGGATTACTTTACCACCTGTCTACAGTTCGCTTTCCTTCAGTCTTTCTGCGTTTTCCGCTACGATGAGGTGGTCGATGCAGTCCTGGATGTCTCCGTCCATAAAGGCGGCGAGATTATAAATGGTGTAGTTGATGCGGTGGTCCGTGATACGTCCTTGGGGATAGTTGTAGGTACGTATCTTGGCAGAGCGGTCGCCGGTGCTGACCATCGTCTTGCGCTTGCTGGCGATGTCGTCGATGTATTTCTGGTGTTCCTTGTCGTAGATGAAGGTACGCAGGCGCGAGAGGGCGCGTTCCTTGTTCTTGGGCTGGTCGCGCGTCTCGGTACACTCGATGAGGATTTCTTCGACTACGCCCGTGTTGGGGTTCTTCCAGTTGTAGCGCAGGCGCACGCCGGATTCTACCTTGTTCACGTTCTGACCGCCTGCACCGCCGCTTCGGAAGGTGTCCCACTTGATTTCGCCTTCGTTGATGACTACGTCGAACTCTTCGGCTTCGGGAAGTACGGCTACGGAGGCGGCAGAGGTGTGTACGCGTCCTTGTGTTTCGGTGGCAGGCACACGCTGCACGCGGTGTACGCCCGATTCATATTTCAGCGTGCCGTATACGTTGTCGCCCGTCACGGAGCATACTATTTCCTTGAAACCGCCGGCCGCACCTTCGTTGGCGCTGGATATTTCCAGCTTCCAGCCTTTTGTTTCACAGAATTTGGTGTACATGCGGAAGAGGTCGCCTGCAAAGATGGCGGCTTCATCGCCGCCCGTACCGCCACGTATCTCCAGAATGGCGTTGCGTCCGTCCTGCGGGTCGGCGGGAACGAGGAGCAGCTTTATCTGTTCTTCCAGTTCCGGTTGGCGGGTCTGGCAGGCATCCAGCTCTTCGCGTGCCATTTCACGCATCTCCTGGTCTGTTTCGTTGGCAATGATTTCTTTGGCTTCTTCGATGCCGCTCAACACTTGCATGTATTCTTTGCGGGCATTCATCAGGTCGCCCAGTTCCTTGTACTCTTTGGTGAGCTTGACGTAACGTTTCTGGTCGGCAATCACTGCCGGGTCCGTAATCAAAGTCGATACTTCCTCGAAGCGGGCTACGAGGCCTTCCAATTTCTCAAGTATGGTGTTATTTTCTGCCATATATTAGTATTTGAACTCCCCGAATTCGCTCTTGATAATCAACTCTTTCTTGTCGCTCTCTTCGATGCGGCCTACAATCTGTGCGTCGATGTTGAAACTCTTCGAGATGGCAATCACCTCTTCCGCATGTTCGGGAGAGAGGTACACTTCCAGACGGTGTCCCATGTTGAACACCTTGTACATCTCGCTCCAGTCCGTATCGCTCTGTTCTTTAATGGTCTTGAACAACGGTGGAACGGGGAAGAGATTGTCTTTGATGACACGGCAGTTGTCGCCTACAAAGTGCAGCACTTTGGTCTGTGCGCCGCCGGAGCAATGAACCATACCGTGAATCTCGGGACGGAGTGCGTCGAGCAGCTTCTTTACTACCGGTGCATACGTACGGGTAGGAGAGAGTACCAGCTTTCCTGCATCTATCGGACTGCCTTCGACGCTGTCCGTCAGTTTCAGCTTACCGCTGTAAACCAGTTCTTCGGGCACTGCCTTGTCGTAGCTTTCGGGATAGTTCTCTGCCAGATATTTGGCGAACACGTCGTGGCGTGCGCTGGTCAGACCATTGCTGCCCATACCGCCGTTGTATTCTTTTTCGTAGGTGGCCTGTCCGTAGGAAGCCAGTCCCACAATCACGTCTCCCGGACGTATGTTGGCATTATCAATGACATCGCTGCGCTTCATGCGGCAAGTCACCGTAGAGTCTACGATAATGGTACGTACAAGGTCGCCCACATCGGCGGTTTCGCCTCCGGTAGCATAAACGCTACACCCATTTCACGGAGTTCGGCAAGCAGTTCGTCCGTACCGTTGATGATGGCGGAGATTACTTCGCCGGGAATGAGCAGCTTGTTGCGTCCGATGGTGGAAGATACCAGAATGTTGTCTACCGCACCCACACAAAGCAGGTCGTCGATGTTCATAATCAGTGCATCTTGTGCAATGCCTTTCCACACACCCAGGTCGCCGGTTTCCTTCCAGTACATATAGGCAAGACTGGACTTGGTGCCTGCTCCATCGGCATGCATAATGTTGCAATACTCCGGGTCACCGCCCAAAATGTCGGGGATAATTTTGCAGAAAGCCTGCGGGAAAATACCTTTGTCGATATTCTTGATGGCGTTGTGCACATCTTCCTTTGATGCGCTGACGCCTCGCATCATGTATCGTTGATTACTCATGAGATAATAGGTTTGTTCAATTGAATGTGCAAAGATACATCTAATCTTCTACAACACAAAGCGAGGCACAAAGTTTCTCGCCTTTGTGCCTCGCTATAGAGTTGTGTATTTATCAGAATTGTACCTGGGGAGCTTGTTCCGCTCCTTCTGCCGCTTCGAAATAAGCTCGTTTCTCAAAACCGAAGAGACCGGCAAGGATATTCTTGGGGAAACGGCGAATGGCTGTATTGAAGTTCTTGGCTGCATTGTTGAAGTTGGTACGTGCTACGTTGATACGGTTTTCCGTACCTTCCAGCTGTGCCTGCAGTTCCAGGAAATTCTGATTTGCTTTCAAGTCCGGATAGTTCTCCGTGATGGCAAGCAATTTACCGAGGGCGGAAGTCACCGCACCTTGTGCTTTCTGATATTCAGCCAGCTTTTCCGGAGTAAGGTCTGCAGCATCCACTTTGATTTGAGTGGCTTTGCTGCGGGCTTCTACTACACCTTCCAGTGTTTCCTTCTCGTGCGTGGCATATCCTTTCACGGTATTCACCAAGTTCGGAATCAGGTCGGCACGGCGTTGGTATTGGGTTTCTACGTTCGACCATTGTCCGCTGACATTTTCGTCCATGGTTACGAGTCCGTTATAGCCAGTTACCCCCCAAATGGCGAGAAGAGCTATAACAACGATAATGATAATGGTTGATTTCTTCATACTTTTCATTTTTAGGCCTCACCTCCGATTCCTCTCCGATAGAGAGAGGGGAGGAGGGGAAGGCAGTTATTAATCATTTAATTATATTCTATGTAAACGTTTTATTTTCTTCCAGTATCCTCGAAGGTGTGTCAAAACGGTTGATGGCACACAGATGACACATCCTCGGCGTTAGAACCGGGAACCGGCTCCACCGCCACCTCCCATACCGCCTCCGAAGCTGCCGCCGCTGAAGCCTCCTCCGCCACCTCCGCCGAAGAGACCTCCACCACCGAAGATGACCGGACCACCTCCGCCTCCTCCCCGGTAATTTTCATCGTATGACTGCTGGCGGCGCACTACTTTATGTCCGCAATTGCGGCAGGTGTAGGTCACATCTTCCGTTTTCACTCCATTGCGGCGTGAGATGAGTACGCTGCTGCTACGTTGCAATTTATGTTGTCCGCAGTTGGGGCATTTGTTGGCAGCGCGTTGGGCAAGGATACCTATAATAGATGCCACTGCGAGGAAACCGATAAGCCCCAGTAGGATACCTCCTACGGAGAGGTCATCCTCCTCTTCCGTGTCATTCACCATAGTGCCGTCAAGACGTGAACAGACTGCCTTTACACCCGCTACCATTCCGGCATCCCAATTACCGTCTTTCAGATAGGGAATCATGTATTTGGTCTGTATGCGTTTGCAGATGGCATCAGGAAGGTCCCCTTCCAAGCCGTATCCCGTATAAAACTGGATGCAGCGTTGGTCGGTTACCAGCAGAATGACCAAACCGTTGTTTTTCTCTTTTTTCCCTACTCCCCATTCATTGAGCAGCTGATGTGAGAAATCAAAACAGTCTTCTTGTCCGATGGAGGGAACAACGGCAACTACCGTTTCAATACCAGTCTGCTGCTCCAATGCATAGAGCATACGGTCTATATTGTCACATGCCTCCGTTGATAGGATTCCGGCTGGGTTGCACACATAGCGTGTCTTGTCCTGAAGGTGTACTTTAGGAATATTCTTAGTGGTGTAGACTTCTTGTGCCTGCAAGGATAAGAGCAGGCATAAGAAGGATGCTATAGAAATAAATCGTCTCATACTACCAATATTTGTTGCGGCGAAGATAGGAAAAATCACGTCAATGTATGTATTTCCCTACGAATTTCTTTACATGCTCGGTGTATTCCTGCGGATAATCCTTGTAAGACATGGCATGTGTGGCACCGGGTACAATCCATAATTCTTTGGGTTCGGGCTTGGCTTCATAGAGGGGATAAACCATCCACGTCGGTACAAAGGTGTCGGCATCACCGTGGATGAAGAGCATCGGCAAAGTACATTTCTTTACTTGCTCCAGGGCAGAAGCTTCGCGGAAGTCCCACCCGTACTCCTGCCGGCAAAGCCAGCTTGCAGTATGCAGTAGGGGAAAGCGGGCAGTCCGAACTGTTCTTTCAACTCCCCGCGAAACTCATCCCATACGCTTGTGTAACCGCAGTCTTCCACAAAACACTTGATGAATGGCTGTTGGTATTGTCCGTGTTCCACTTCGCCGGATACCATCATGGTGGTGGCGGCTCCCATGGAGATGCCGTGTACTACCATCTTTGTACTGCGGGACGCTATGCTGTCCGCATGGTTGCGTCCGAAAAGCTCATCGGCGGTCTCGGTCCATTGCAACACGTCGAGCCGGTCTTTCCAGCCCATCTGTACATGGTTCCCTTCGCTCATCCCGTGTCCGTAAAGGTCGGGCAGCAGGATGTTGAACCCCATCTCCTTGCTGTACAGATAGCCTATCATCAGCATGCGCACGGCATTATCCGTATATCCGTGTACGATGACTGCTGTTTTGAGGGTGGGGTGGGCGGCGGCAACGTAGAGTGCATGCAGCGTCTCTCCGCGGTCGTTCTCGATGTAGAAGTCCTTCAGTGCTCCTGCGGTCATCAAGCTATCCACCCAGGGGTGCAGTTCGGGATAGCGCTCGTACATGAAATCGTAGGATGCGGCTATGTTGCGGCTGCGTGAAACGAGGTCGTCCGGTTTCAGGGAATAGCCCAGCATATAGTACCCTCCGCACAACAGTACGGTGCAGAGGGCAGCCAGACCGAGAATCGAATATTTTATGGCTTTCTTCATTATTTATTCCAAATTTCCCATGCAGCAAAGGCCTGCAGCAGCAACATCTCCAGTCCGTTCTTGGTGACGGCTCCTTGTGCCTGGCCTTTCTTCATGAAGAGGGTTTCGTTTGGATTATATAACAAATCGTAGAGCAAATGGTTGGGAGTCAGTAGCTCGTAAGGAATGTTGGGGCAGAAGTCCACTTTGGGATACATGCTACTGGGGTACAGTTGACAATCACTGTGTACTCTTGCATGATTTCCGGTGTCAGTTCCTCATAAGTGAGGTATTTATCCTCTTTCTTGGCGCGTGATACGAAGGTACTTTTTATACCCAGGTTCTCCAGCCCGCGATATACGGCTTTCGATGCGCCGCCGGTGCCCAGAATAGGCTTTTTGTGATGTGGTTGCAAAGTGGTTCTATGGATTGTGTAAAT
>ENA-OQCP01000845-OQCP01000845.1-human-gut-metagenome-genome-assembly--contig:-NODE-845-length-12922-cov-2.263931_pt1 | contig 12922 bp, 18 predicted proteins | sample MGYA00242760_ERZ504583 | MGnify/ENA primary metagenome ERZ504583 (study PRJEB26092, sample SAMD00036308) | human gut metagenome | host: Homo sapiens | study: EMG produced TPA metagenomics assembly of...
CCCAACGCCCCGACAGCCTGCTGGCCCCGGTCGCGGCCATTAGAGGAAGTGCTGAAAACAAACCCAGATAACATTGTGATCGTCGATGAAACCTATGTCGAGTTCGCGCCGGCCGCTCATCCTGTCTGCCGCTTTTGGACAAATATGACAACCTTGTCATTACCCACACCTTTTCCAAGACCCACAATCTCGCGGGTGCGCGGCTGGGCTTCTGCATCGCGCGGCCGGAGCTGATTGCCGACATGAACCGCGTCAAATTCAGCTACAGCCCCTACAATGTCAATTCGATGACCCAGGCCGCCGGTGTAGCCGCCATCTCCGATGAGGCTTATTTTGCTGATGTAACGGCGAAGGTCATCGCCGAGCGCACCCGCACCACCGCCGAGCTGCGCAGGCGCGGTTTCACCGTGTTCGACTCGTCCACAAACTTCCTGTTTGCCGCAACCGACCGGATGCCCTGCCGGGAAATTTTTGAAAAACTCCGTGACCGCGGCATCCTGATTCGCCATTTCAATGCCCCGCGCATCTCCGGCTACCTGCGCATCACGATCGGCACCCCCGACCAGATGCAGCGGTTCCTCACCGCGCTGGATGAGATTTTAGAAGGGTAAATATATACAGAGGGGGAAGTATTATGATCGCAATCGTTGACTACGGCGTAGGGAATCTGTTCAGCTTTCGTCCAGCGTCAAAAGTCTGGGCGCGGAGGTCCGCGTGACCCGCGATGCGGCGGATCTGCGGGCGGCAGATCATATCCTGCTGCCCGGTGTCGGGGCCTTTGCCGATGCAATGGCCAAGCTGGAGGCCACCGGCCTTGTGCCCGTTTTGCGCGAAGAAACGCAAAAAAAGCCGCTGCTCGGCATCTGTCTGGGCATGCAGCTTCTGTTTGAAAAAAGCTATGAATACGGTGAACACGCGGGCCTTGGGCTTATCCCCGGCGCGGTCTGCCCGCTGGCAGATGACCTGCGCGACCTGCGCTCAAGGTGCCCCACATCGGCTGGAACGCTCTGGACATTGTGCCCGGGCGCGAGGCTGACCCGCTGTTCCAGTATATCAAAAACGGCGAGTATGTCTATTATGTACACAGCTATTACGCCAAAAACTGCGCTGCATCGACACTGGCGACCAGTGACTACAGCATCCCCGTGACCGGCGCGGTGCGGCAGGGGCTTGTGTACGGCACCCAGTTCCACCCCGAAAAGTCGGGGGACACCGGTCTGCGCCTGCTGAAGGCCTTTGCCGAACTGTAACGACAAACGGAGGAGATCACGATGAAATTATACCCCGCCATTGATCTGCGCGGCGGTCAGGCCGTGCGGCTCTATCAGGCGATTACGAAAAAATGACCGTCTACAACGCCGACCCCGTGGCGCAGGCGCAGGAATTTATTGACGCAGGTGCGAAATATCTGCATGTTGTAGATCTGGACGGTGCCAAGGACGATACCACCGCAAACCTGCAGACCATCGCCGCCATCGCCAAACTCGGCGGCTTGAAGATCGAGGTCGGCGGCGGTATCCGTGACGAGGCGCGCATCCGCCGCTATCTTGATCTGGCGTGGACCGCTGCATCCTCGGCACGATTGCCGTCAAGGATTTCGCTTTTACCCGGGAAATGGCCCAAAAGTACGGCGCACAAATCGCGGTCGGCGTTGATATGCGGGACGGCCTTGTGGCTGTCAACGGCTGGAAGGAGGTCACCCCTGAGCCGGGTGTGGCATTCTGCCGCCGCTGCGCGAGGCAGGCGTGAAAGCCGTCATTGCCACCGATATTTCCCGGGACGGCACACTGCAGGGAACAAATCTCGACCTGTATCGTGAACTTTTGACAATTCCCGGGCTGGAGGTCACCGCCAGCGGCGGCATTGCCGCCATGGCTGAGCTGGCCGAGCTGCAGGCCATGCACTGCCACGCCGCCATTCTGGGCAAGTCCATTTATACCGGAGCCATCGATCTGGCCAAGGCTGTGCGGCTGTACGAGGGGGAGTGAACGCATGATTACCAAACGTATTATTCCTTGTCTGGATGTAAAAAACGGGCGTGTTGTCAAGGGTGTCAACTTTGCCGGGCTGCAGGATATGGCCGACCCGGTCGAGATGGCGCGGTACTACAACGCTTCCGGTGCAGACGAGCTTGTTTTTTACGATATTACGGCCAGTGTTGAGGGGCGCGGACTCTTCACCGATATTCTGCGCGAGGTCGCAAGCCAGATCTTCATTCCGCTGACCGTCGGCGGCGGCATCAACACGCTGGACGATTTTGACCGGGTGCTGAAATGCGGCGCGGACAAGGTCAGCGTCAACTCCGGCGCTATCCGCAATCCCGGCCTGATCCCCGCTGCAGCCCAAAAATACGGCAACCAGTGCGTTGTGCTCTCCGCTGACATCAAGCGGGTGGACGGCAGATTCATGCTGTTCGCCAAGGGCGGGCGCGAGAACACTGGCATGGATGCCCTTGACTGGCTCGAACAGGCGTAAAAAACGGCGCGGGGGAACTGGTCGTAAACTCCATTGACACAGACGGCGTGAAAAACGGCTTTGACCTTGAGCTGCTCGATGCCGTGGCCGCCCGCTGCGCCGTGCCCATCATCGCCTCCGGCGGTGCCGGCAAAAGGGAGGACTTCTGGAGCTGTTCCGCAACCACCCGGCTGTGGATGCCGGGCTGGCCGCGTCCATCTTCCACACGAAGCAGGTAGAAATCAACGATTTGAAGCGGTATTTGCGGGCGAACGGTGTAGAAATGCGGGTGTGATTTCCCCTTCGCCATGCAGCCACCCGGTAGGGGCCGCACATGTGCGGCCCGCAACATTCCCAAAAGCGTCCCCTTGCGGGAAAGCCGCGGGCCGGGCATGCCCGGCCCCTACTGCGTAACTATAGCAAACCTACACTTTACCTCTTGCCAAACCGCATAAAAAGAGGTACACTAAACTATATGACTTTAGGAGTGTCCACCATGGAAATCACCGAAAATTCCAAGACCCTCAAATTTGATGCCAACGGCTGATCCCCGCCATCGTGCAGGACCATTACACCAAGGAGGTCCTGACCCTTGCCTACATGAACGCCGAAACGCTGGCCCTGACGATTGCCGAGGGGCGCACTGTGTTCTGGTCCCGCAGCCGCCGCGAAATCTGGCGCAAGGCGAGACCTCCGGCAATGTGCAGCGGGTCGTTTCCATCACCGCCGACTGCGACAAGGATGCGCTCGTCATTGATGTCATCAAGAGCGGCCCTGCCTGCCACACCGGCGCCGAGAGCTGCTTCTTCAACCGGTCTATGTCTCCGATGAACTGAAGCAGTTCACATGGCAGGGCTTGTACGCACTCATTGAGGGCCGCAAGACCAACCCGCAGGAGGGCAGCTATACCACCTATCTGTTCGACAAGGGGCTGGAAAAGATTCTCAAAAAAGTCGGTGAGGAATCCACCGAGGTCATTATCGCAGGCTCTAAGCGCGACAGGGAGGAGACCATCTACGAGATCAGCGACCTTGCTTACCATGTGATGGTGCTGATGATCGAGCTGGGCATTTCTGTGGAGGACATCACCAAAGAGCTGGAAAAACGACATGTGATCGACCATAAGGTCAAGCAGGAAAGGATGCAGTAACCATGGCAGGCGAATACCTGAAAAGCTCTGTGCACGTTCATTCCAAACTGTGCGATGGCAAAAACACCCCCGAGGAGGTCGCAGTCACGGCTTGGAAGGCCGGTCTGCAGACGCTGGGCTTCAGCGGCCACAGCCACACCCCCCACGATCTTGAATATTGCATGACCCAGAGCCGTACCGCCCTGTACAAGGCGCAGATTGCCAAACTTAAGGAGCGCTACGCGGGCAAAATGGACATTCTGTGCGGTCTGGAGTGGGACCTTTACAGCGACGATGACCCGACCCAGTACGACTACTGGATCGGCAGCACCCACTATGTCCGCGGCCCCAAGACCGGCAAGTATTATGAGATCGACTGGCGCGAGGAGGATCTGCGCGCCTGCATTGACGATGATTTTGACGGCGATGCGCTGGCCGTGGTCGAGGCCTATTTTGCCAATGTGGCCAAGGTTGCCGAGAAGAAGCCCACGATCTTGGGCCACTTCGACCTGATCAAGAAGATCAACGGTGACGGCAAGTTCTTTGATGAGAACGACCCCCGCTACACCGCCGCCGCCAACGCCGCGCTGATGACCGCCGCCCGCAACCGCTGCGTGCTGGAGGTCAACACCTCTGCGGTGTATCGCGGCTTCCGCAAGGATTTCTTCCCGTCCGATGCGATCCTGAAGGAGTGGCTGGTGCTCAGCGGCAATGTCGTCATTACCGCCGACGCCCACGATACCAAGGCGCTGACCTTCGGTTTTGAGGCTGTTGCCGCCAAGCTGAAGGAGCTGGGCTACACCAAGGTGCAGGTACTGGGTAAGGACGGCTTCACCCCCTGCGAGCTGTAATATGTGCTGTTATTTTTGCGCAAATAATTTTTAAAAGAAAATTGCAGGAAGGGGTTGACAACCCCTTCCGTTTTTTGTATAATAATACCTGCATTCTGGCGGCAGCCACTGTGGAGAGGTGTCCGAGTGGTTTATGGAACTGGTCTTGAAAACCAGCGATCCGCGCGAGCGGACCATGGGTTCGAATCCCATCCTCTCCGCCATTTTGTGATAACAAGTGAATATATAAACTCACTTTGACTTGTGGAGTAATACTCAAGAGGTCGAAGAGGCGCCCCTGCTAAGGGCGTAGGGTGGGAAACCGCCGCGAGAGTTCAAATCTCTCTTACTCCGCCAACAAAAACCCGCGTATCTGCGTAAGATATGCGGGTTTTTGGTTATCTAAAAATGCCCTTTGACCCACAATTACCCACAACAGAATTTAAAACTGCTTTTTTGGCATAATTTTACCCCCGGCGGGCTTGCGCTTGCCGGGGGTATTTTTATGCCTTTTTTTACGTTGTCGATAAAAAATTGCTGCATCCTGTTTGCACTGGCCCGCTTCATCTCTTCACTGGCGTGGACATAGCGCTGCAAGGTAAATGCGGCGGTAGCGTGGCCCAGGTTGCTTGCACGGTTTTCACGTCATCGCCATTTATCAGCGCCAGCGTGGCCGATGTATGCCGCAAATCATGCACACGGGCATCCGGCAGGCCGATGCTTGCTGCAATGCGCTTAAAGTTTGCCCATAGGGTGTGCGGGTTGATACACTGGCCTATAGCATCCGTAAAGCACAGGCCCCATGTGTTTTGCCAGGCAGGCCCGGCGGCTAAGTGCGCCCGCATCTGGCGTTGGCGTTCATCCTGTAAGATCTCTAACAGAAAATCAGGCACGTCCAAAATGCGGCTTTGGCCGTTCTTTGTGCCCTGCTGGATGTAGAACTTTCCGTTTTTACTTTTATCCTTTTGCAGCTGCTGGCAGATGATGGCCTTGCTGTTCTCGAAGTCGATATGCTCCCATGCCAGACCGAGCGCCTCGCCTCTCGCAAGCCCAGAAACAGGCAGCACATCAAAGGGGCATAGTAAGTCGAATCCTGCGCAGCGGCCACGAAAGAGACGATCTCAGCGGGGGAGAGCGGGTGTATATCCTTGACGCGGACAGACGGCAGCTTTGCATATTTGGCCGGGTTGCGCTGGATAGTCTGTGTCTTGACTGCCTGTTCAAGCGCACTGTTCAGCACGGTCAGTATATTTTTTATGGTTTTCGGCGATTTGCGTCATTAACCAGCTGGCGTACCATCTTTTGCACCTGTTCGGTGGTCAGATCGCACAGCCTGACCGCGCCCAGATGGGGCTTGAGGTGATTTTTAATGATACCGCGATAGGTCGTGACCGTATAGGGCTTTTGCGTTGGCTCTATAAACTCGGTGAACCAGGCATCCAGATACTGCGCTACCGTGCGCTTATCATCGGCAATATAGGTGTTTGTATCCAGCTGGCGCAGCTTTTCGGTCAGCTTGCGCTTGACTTCCTTTTGAGATGCGCCGTAGATACTTAGCGTTTTGCGCTTGCCGGTGCCTCATCATAGCCCAGTGTCAGCCGGGCTTCCCATCGCCCATCTGCGCTGCCGACTGGAGCCTTGCCCGCTGGCCGCACGGTTGGTTTTATTGTTTGGCATAGTAATCACCACGTTTACTAAAAAATAATGTCGCCGTTTTCATCGAGTATTGACTCATTGGCTTGCTCAGTTGCAGTTTTGAAATAATTTCCGTACTTTTTACAAATATTGCGCTTTACAGCATCTACGATTTCTGGCGTAAATCCCTCATTCAGACTTTTTATTTGACTAATCATATTAAACAAGTTGTGCATATCTGGCCCGTGCAACCATATTCCAGCTCCGCAATCGGATTTATGTATTAATTCAGTTGTGCCGAAATCTATCAAATCATAGGGAATGGACACCGGGGCTATTCCCTCTAGACTTTGTTCAGTATATGTTCCAATCGGCGAATCCAAAAGTAAATCCATAAGGTGACGAAGCCATTGCTCTGGTGTGATTACGCTTTCGCTGGGTGTTGATTCATTCCCAAATAGTAGCCAATCCGTACTTTTCCCTGTTGCTTTGCTTATTGTGGCCAGAACGTCTGCGCGGGGGATTTGTTCGCCGTGCTCGTACTTGGCAACGGTGGTTTGACTGGTTTTCAAAAGCTGGGCAAGCTGGGTTTGCGTCATCTTCAATTCTTCCCGGGCACTTTTTATGCGCTCCCCAAATTCTGTTTTGTTAATAGAATATCCGTCCACGTAATATGCACCCTCTTTCCTATTCGATTATAGCATAGAATAGTCTGGATTGCAATAAAACGGAATTAAATATTCTGAATTAGAATAAACGATATAAATTATTCGATGTTTGAATATTACATTGCACGTTGGTATAATTAAATCGTTCCAATGATACAGAGTTGAAGCGAAATCTCCGGCACTGTATCAGATGGGAAACTGCACCTTGAAAACTGAATATGAACAGAAAAGCCGCCCGGCACGGTACATCGTGTCAGACGGCAGAAAAGCAGTAATACAGGACAACAGGCGGCGATGCAATGCCCCTCAGCCCTTGAGAGAGCGCCTATGACGGGCTTGATGCTGTAGGCGTATAGTTTCATTAAAAACGCGAAAAGTCGTGAAATAACGGCTATTCTTCGGGCGTGCTCTTACGCTTGTAGCGTGGAATCTCGGTTAATTCGTGGACGCGCTCAACGGCTACTTGCTGACCATCGTCGTTGAGCTGGTTGTAGTATGACAGCAATGCCTTTTTTGTGTCGAAAGTTTGTTCTATGACATCAAGGAGAACAGCCGCTGCTTGTGGGGGGCGCGAAGGTGAAGGCGCCACCTTTATTTGACCGTTGAGAGATTCAACAACTTCATTTATTCGCTGGTTAACCATAGCGGCCTGTTCGTGAGGATTATCCGAAATCAGCTCATACCATTCTACACCGAGCGCGGCGGCGATTTTCTTTAGTGTGTCTGTATCAATCCCGTTACTGTCACGCTTGATTGCAGAATAAAGCGTAGAATAAGGAACATCGGCTTTTAACGCCAACTTCCGTATGCTTAATCCTTTATCAGCGCACAGCGCTTCAATTCTATTACCAACGCCCACAAGAATACCTCATTTATCTTAATGTTTATAGCTATAGCGTAACACAAAGTTTATGCAATTGCAAATATTCTATTGACATTCTTGCAAATGCGTATATAATGAGATTAAAGGTTGACGCAATTGCGTCAATTGGAAGCGAGGTGAATAAAATATGCGAATCGACCGAATCAAACTAATTGCCGAGATGGCCCGGAAAGATCTGACCGTCAAAGCGCTGGCAGAAAAAGCTCTCGTCTCTCGTATGACGGTCTCCGCCATGCGGTGCGGCAAAAGCGTCAACGAGAACAGCGCCCGCCGAGTAGCGCAGGCTCTGGGCGTGGACGTAGCAGACCTACTTGACGGCGACAAATAAGCCGGGAAAGGAATTTTATGTCAAACGAAAAACTTACTCTTGACGCCCCGGAGCTTGCAAAGGCTTTGGGGATTTGCAAGCCTCGCGCCTACGAATTGATGCGGCAAAAGACTTCCCGTCAATCCAGATTTCAGAGCGTCGTTTCATCGTGCCCCGCGCCGCGCTGGACAAATGGCTATTGGAACAGGCTGGACAGGATGCGCCGGGCGATGCTTAACGGTGGCTGCCTATGCCGAAAAAGAAACTCCGTGACCCTCAGTATTGGCTGACTGGTCCAAAAGGCGGTAAATCTGCAAACGGCAAGCCGCTGCCCTTTGCGCAGCTATATGCCGACCTGTTGCAATCGGAACAGTTTCGAGAGCTTGCACCAGGCGAACAGATCCTTTACATTGACATGTGTGTTGAAGCAAAAGGGCAAGTGAGTTTTGAGTTTCCAAAGGCAACGGCAGAACAGTATGGAATCAGCAACGCAGCATTGCGGCGATGTTTACCAAAACTGATTAAGGCGGGGTTTATCTCTGTTGAGTCGAATAATCGGACGCTGCGAAAGCCAAACAAATACCGCTTTGAAATTGATTGGAAGCTCCCTAAAAAAACCGCACCCTCTGGCTAATATATAAGAATGTGTCTCTAAATGTGACAGTACAAACGGATTTTTTATTCACTGGTTGTCGCAAATTGATACAACGTAAGTACAGAAAAGAGCAAAAACCACCCGTACACTGTCTCGAAATAGGACAAGTTATGTATCAAATCGAGACAGCCAAAATGTTTTTGCAGACAATCTCAACGGCCGTCAACGAACGTAAAACCCAACAAAACCCAAAGAAACCCAAGCAAACCATGCTAAGCAAGACGGAGCAAATTGCAGATATTGCCTACCGCCTGAACAGTATGGAAATCGGCAGCGATGAGATTGCCGCGCTGGAATGGCTGGCAGGCCACCCGGATGAGTTCGGCAGAATCCTGCGCGATGTCTACCGCTATTGCCGCTATTGCGTCTGACCGGGACAGGGGAGTGGTCAGCCATGCTTTACTGGCAATGTCCCTATTGCGGTGCGAACCTTGACCCCGGTGCGCACTGCGATTGCAAACAAAAAAAGCCGCCCTGGGTGCGACCAACACTCCAGGCGGCAAGCGGTAACAGCTTCAGCAGAGCAAATGTACCGCATATCATTGTATCAAAACAGGAGGAAAAAAGCAATGATTTACAATCCCAAAAAGCCTGACGACAAAAATGTTCTTACCATTGCAACCGAAAGCGTGCGGCATGACCCGCAATATCTCACGGTTGAACCAAAACCCGTGCAGGGTGGGACGTATTGTGTTACGGTCAAAACCGAGATCGTAGAACAACCGACACGCACAGTCGCACTGGATATAATCGAATAAAATACATAGCTGTGCTAACGGCTTGACGGGCTTGCGAGGTATTGAAAATGGATTACACTAAAATTGTGAAGGTTCTTTCGTTAGCAGCAACAGGAAACAGCATTGATGCAGCTCTTGACGAGATGAGTAAAAAAGAGCTTGAGTGTCTGCTTGAACTGTGCCAGGAAGAAAAAGCCCGTCGCCAAGCTGCAAAGAATGGGGGCGCTTGCAATGAATACTAAAGAATCAGAAAACATTGAAAACTTAATATCCATATTGCTAACCTTTTCCCCTGACCAAATGGCCGCGTTTGTGGCAGGTGCGCGGGAAATCATAGCCCAGTATAAGTAACTATAAGGCTGTGCTATCAGCCATACGGGCTTATGAGGTGCTTAAAATGAAAGACAGCAAACAGCGCGAATGTGACTTAGCTAACATGGGACACAAAGACCTAATCCGCTTTATGCGCCATGCCTACAACTGGTTACTTGATGACGGCATGAGCGAAAGCGAACTTGAAGCAAGTCTTGCGAAATTCGGACTTTGCAAAGAGGATATTTTCGGAAGGGGGTGAATCGACTTGAAGATTAAACTAACCTTCACCGACCAGGAACGCGCCGCCTTTGAGCGCGTCCGCGCCGAGCTGCTGCAAACCCTGCCCGATGTACGGCAGCACAGCAGCACCGCGCCGAGCGGCGTTCATGTGTTCTACTTAACAACTTGTAAAAAGTGACGATTTGTGGTATAATATAGGTAATCCAAGTACCGCCGACAGGTAGCGCCAGACAGGCCAAGGGAAATGCGACCGCGTTTCTTTTGACCTGTCTTTTTGTTTTAGAAGAGAAAGAGGTTTTAGCAATGGCAGCAACCGCAGAACAGCAGGCCACCAATGCCGCGCTTGCATCGTTGGCCGCTGCCGGTAATACGTTCGCGCTGGGCCAGCTGTGGGAGACAAACAGGGGACTTATCCGCTCAATGTTCTGGAAATGGTATCCCCATCACAAAGACCTTGCAGATCAGCACGGCGTGACGGCAGATGACTTTGAACAGGAAGGCTTTTTCGCCGTCCAGTACGCCGCCCAGCCCTACGACCAGGCGGCTGGCGCGTTCTCTACGTGGCTTGCCCAAGCCATGCAGCGGCAGATACAGCTTGCCTTATCTAACGGCCACCGCCGCAATTTTGTGGACGCGGACGGCAAGGCCCACACAACCAGCGCTGACCCGCTAAACCATTGTTTCAGCCTGGACTTGCCCATTGATAGCGAGAACACAGACGGCCCCACGCTGGGGGAGCTACAGCCTGACCCGGCAGCAGAACAGGCGTTCACAGCGGCAGAGGAGCGCATATCCAGCGCCCAAACCCGCGCCGTGCTGGATGATGCCTTAGACCGTTGCGGCACCATAGAAAGCGCTGTAATGCGGCACAGGTTCTTTGATGGGCTGTCGATGGCAGCTACCGGCGAAAAGATGGGGATAACCCCGGCGCAGGTGCGCACTATAGAAACCCGCGCACTTCGAAAGCTGCGCAGCGACCCGAAACTACGGCGCTGGCATGACAGGGAACTTGAAAACCGCGCCTGGCATGGAACCGGCTATCTGACATGGAGGGAGACTGGCAGCAGCGTTGCAGAGCGTGTCACGGAGCGCTTGGAAAAGATGGAACGGGAGAAAATCACCAGAAACAGCCCACAGACGGCCACAGACGCGGCCAACAGAGAGGGGGTGTGAAAGATTACACCGAGACAGCAAAAGGCCCTGGCAGCGCTGCTGACGTGCCCTACAGTAAAAGCAGCTGCCCGTGCTGCCGGGCTGGATGAGAGCACGATTCGCCGCTACAGGCAAGACCCCGCCTTTATGGCAGAGTACAAGCGGCGCTGCGCTGAACTGCTGGAAACGGCCACAGACAATGCAAAAGCGGCTATGCCGCCTGCTATTGACCGCCTGCGCAGCATTATAGACGATGACCAGCAGCAGCCGCAGCAGCATATTGCGGCGGCCCGCGCTGTGCTGGAATATGGTTTGCGGCTGGTAGAAGCCAACGATTTTGAACAGCGCTTGCGAGCGCTGGAAGAAAGGAAAAAATGAACTTCAGACTTGAAGATCACAGCGAAGAAGTGCTGAAAGCAATGAATGGTGCTGTATTGCGCGGATTGGAAAAGTGCGGGCTGGTAGCAGAGGGCTATGCCAAAAAACTTGTAAACAGCCCCGGTAAAAAGGGTACAGGCTATTTGCGAAACAGTATCACGCACACGGTAAGCATGGAAGAAAAGGCAATGTACATTGGCAGCCCGGTGTCTTATGCCAGCTTCATCGAAGTGGGAACCGGCGTATATGGCCCAGCGCACACAAGCGGATACTGGGTGTATGTTGTTGGTGGGGAAAAACATGAAAGCAAAAACCCCGGCAAGCGGTACACGCTGGAAGAAGCAAAACGTATTGTTGCTATGCTGCGCAGCCAGAAACCGTCTGTTGAAGCGTACTACACAAACGGGCAACCGGCAAAGCCATTTATCAACCTGCTGTTGCTGACCATGCGGACAAATACATGAAAATCCTACGGGATGAACTGAAAGGAAAGTAGACAGCACCAAAATAAGATGTATTGGAGTGAATGGCAATAAAAAAAAGACTTACAGCTAGACTAAAGGCGCTGGAAGATTCCATGACAGCGCAAGACCCTGTTGCAATTGTTGAGCCTGTTCCCGGCGGCTACCTGCTGAAAACTGGCGAACAAAAAGGCGCGATTGTAACGATGGACGAATTACACAAGCGGTATGATGTTGTAATTATCGACGATGTGCCGCGAATTGAAGAAAGTGAGTAAAAACTATGAATTACGCAAAATCTTACATTGACAACTTCCGCCGATACGCCGACGCCGTTGCAGCCGAAAAGGAAGCCCGTGCCGCACTCGAAGCCGAGTACAACGCCCGCAGCATTACAAAGCTACATTTGACGCCAAACTTGCCGCCATTCTCGAAACTGCCCCGAAAGAGGCCGAGTTCCGCAAAAAGGCTGACAAAATCGTTGCAGACTTTGAAGCGGCCTATTCTGCATGGATTGTGCTGGACAGCAGCAAGGTCGATACCGCTGATTTGGCCGTGATGAACCCGACGTTCATCCAGAGCGCGGCCGACTTGCAGCACCTTGCTGATAAGCACTGCACAAACCCGGTCATGAGCAAACAAATCCTCAGATATGCCGCAGAAAAAGGTTTAATATTCGTATCCTTGACGTGGATGCCCCGCTGAAAGCGATGAACACGCTGAAATGGTTTGCGCAGAGAGCGCTCAACGACCTTAACGGCTATAGTGCCAACTGCCTTAAAAACGACGGGTTTTGCCAGAAGCTCATTGACTTGGCCGCTGTTATGGATGGCAAGGTGATGCTGACGGATACAATCGAAGAATAACCCACGTGTCAATAAAATAGAGGTGGTGAAACATGGAACTTTTCAGCCAAGAATACTTTGAGCGTGCAGTGCGTCACACTGTGCCGTCTGATGCGCCGGAAACCTCATCCAGAAAAGTGCAGCAGATATGCGGAACTGCGTTGACATGGGCTTCAAAAGACGCCCTTGCGGGTTCCCCGATGCGGCAGCATGAGCGGGATAAACACGCCAGC
>ENA-OQCP01000847-OQCP01000847.1-human-gut-metagenome-genome-assembly--contig:-NODE-847-length-12898-cov-1.847780_pt1 | contig 12898 bp, 17 predicted proteins | sample MGYA00242760_ERZ504583 | MGnify/ENA primary metagenome ERZ504583 (study PRJEB26092, sample SAMD00036308) | human gut metagenome | host: Homo sapiens | study: EMG produced TPA metagenomics assembly of...
CTTTTCCCATACCAAAACATAATATCCAAGTAAAAATGGTACAAATGCTAGTAAGAAGTTGTAAATCGTTTGCATATTGGTATTACCAACACCCTCTGTAGCACTCGTTAAATATCGCTCATAATTGTTTCCAGTTCCAAAGAAATTAAGTGCAACAGTATAGAAATTCATATAAAACAAATAAAAAGCTACCATTGCTCCAACGCCAAAGATTATTTGCTTTTTTGTAAACTTCAAACGATCAAATAAAATCATCAACATACACAAAATGGCTGAACTGTGAAAGGTTGATGCCAACAAAATCAACAGTGCAAATTTTATATAATCTTTTAGCTTTCTTTCACTGCCATTCAACAGTGTATAAGCAACCAATATAATAGAAATCGCTAACCCCTGTCTCATCATTGTCATAAATCGATAATAAAAACAGTTGAATAGCATGAGCTCTGCACTTAGTACAACATCTGTTGACTCCTTGTAGATAAAATATCCGAATGCAGCACACATTAGAAAAGAAGTAGCAAAAAACAAAAAATTGTACATCGCTTGAAAAAAAAATGTAAGAATCTAGTAAAATAGCAATATCCGATTTCGTAGCCAATCGTAGCTGAAAATGTAGGAATCTGTGACCAACTATAAGAACCAATCTTGGGAAAGATGGAACATATCTTGATGCGATTTATTATTGCCCGCACCATCCGCATAGGGGATACGAAGGCGAACGACCAGAGCTTAAAATTGATTGTAACTGTCGTAAACCGAAGCCAGGAATGCTGTTGAAAGCGGCAGAAGATTTCAATATTGACCTATCGCAGTCATGGATGATTGGCGATGGTGAGAATGATGTTAAAGCTGGAATCAATGCAGGATGTAAGACTGTTCTTTTAAGCAATGGTAAGGAAAACTACGGCCAGACGGTTACGGCTAAATCGCTATTTGAATTCGCGGATTCTGGCATGAAGTGAGGAAAGAAATGAACATATTGTGGAAGTGGGCACACACTCTCATTAATCGGGGGGGTATTGCGGAAAAAATAGGCAGAATCATAGATGTCCTTGAGCATATACTCTTTGCAAATTCAATCAGTGCTAAAGCTTCAATAGGTGCAGGAACCTATTTTTACCATAGAGGACTTGGTTGTGTTGTGCATCCTAAATGCATAATTGGCGAAAAATGTACTATTTTTCAACATGTAACATTAGGTAGCAAGTGGTCAGGAGGAATTAATGAGGGTGGTGCACCTGTAATTGGAAATCATGTGATGATAGGAGCCGGTGCATGTGTATTAGGCAATGTGACAATCGGTGACAATGCGGTTATTGGTGCTAACGCTGTAGTGACACATGATGTTCCTCCAAACGTCGTTGTTGTCGGCAATCCTTCCAGAATAATTAAGGAGAAATAGAATGAATGAGATTGAGATACTTGTAAAAAGATATCCTGAACTTTTAGTGGCAAAAGATGATATTTTGAAGGCATATAAAGTTCTTAGAGACTGCTATAGTTGCGGTGGAAAGTTACTGATTGCTGGTAATGGTGGATCAGCTGCGGATGCGGAGCATATTGTTGGTGAATTGATGAAGGGATTTAAACTCTCCCGGAAGTTATGCTCGGATTTTGCCGATAGACTTGTTGAGGAGAATGAAGAACTTGGAATTGTACTGGCAGAAAAACTACAGGGAGCACTTCCGACCATCGCGTTAGATGGTCATTCGGCATTATCTACGGCATATATGAATGACTGTGAGCCGTTACTTTGTTTTGCACAGCAAGTCAATGGTTACGGTAAAGCGGATGATGTATTTCTTGGCATTTCAACAAGTGGAAACAGTAAAAATGTTTTGTATGCAGCGACTACTGCTCATGCCAAAGGAATGAAGGTGATTGGCCTGACCGGCGCAAAGGACAGTAAGCTAGCACAGATGAGCGATGTGTGTATCAAGGTTCCGCAAACTGAGACTTATATGATTCAGGAATTACATCTTCCTGTGTACCATTGTCTATGCTTGATGTTGGAAAATGAATTTTTTGGAGAAACTAGTGATGAGTAAAGACAAAACGATATTGTTTGTAATGCCAAGACTTCCTTTTCCGGCGTCTTCTGGCAGAAAAAACGTCATTATATCATTATTGCAGAATTCTATCAGAAGAATTGGGCTATCGTTTGGTGGTAGCAGCTTTTTTAGAGAAAGGCGATGACCCTGCGCAGAAACCTAAGTTTATCGATAAACTGATTATCCTCCCAAGGGCATCAGCAAAAATCGAATTTTCGAGATTGTAAAAGACTCTATCATCTTGCGAAAAAAAACAATGCAGGTAGCATTATACTGGAGTACTGAAGCAAAAAAAATGGTAGATGATCTTGTTAAAAAGGAGCGGCCACAGTTTGTAATCGGAGATATGGTACGCAGTACGGAATACATAAGAGATATAGACTCTTTTAGAATTGCAGATCTGGATGATAGAATTTCATTGCGCTACAAAAGACAGCTTGATAATGACATTGATGGAATAAATCCATACGGGGCATTTCTTTATACTGTGCCGAAAGTTTTACGAGCAATAATGCTGGCCAAACCATTGAAATTGGCAGTGATGAAGAATGAGATTGCTTTGTTGGATAAATATGAAAAAGAAATCGGAGAGATTTGTGAAAAAACGATATTTGTTGCAGAAAAAGAAGTTCGTGAATTTAATCAGGAATTAAAACAAAACAAGGCGGTTGCTGTTCCAATAGGTGTTGATGTGGATTTTTTCTCTTATCGTGAATCAAAGGCAACAAAGAATATTGTTGGATTTTTAGGAGCAATGAGTGTAGCTCATAATGAAAATGCAGCGCACCATTTTATTTCGGAAATCCTTCCAATTGTTTTGAAAAAGGTTCCAAATGCTGTTTTTATGGTTATTGGTGGCGGAGCATCGGAGGAATTGCGTAAACTTGAATCGGAACATGTCCATTTTACTGGACGTGTGGAAGATGTTCGAGACTACTTGGAACAGTGTAAAGTTTTTGTTTGTCCAATGACTTTTGGAAGTGGAATAAAGACGAAAAATCTTGAAGCGATGGGCGATGGGACTTCCTGTTGTAACGACCAATATCGGTGCAGAGAATATAAATGCCGTGAATGGTAAAGATTGGATGGTCGAGGATGAGAATATAAGATTTGCAGACAGTGTTGCGACTTTGCTGACCGATAATGGGAAGAGATTATTAATTGGCAAAAACGGAAGTGACTTTATTAAATGTAATTTTACTTGGAACGTTGCAAGAAAAAAATTTGAAGAATTGTTGATGGAATAATCAGGTGGGAAGAGTGTAGACATGAAGATTAAAAATATTATTGTTGTTTGTGATTTTGCAAATATAACTGGTGGTGCTGAGAGGGTAGCTATTACAAGTGCTGTTTCACTTGCAGAAACGGGCAGCAATGTTGTCATGTTTACAGGAAAAGGTCCAGTATGTAATGAACTGAAAAATAGCAATGTACATGTTATATGTCTGAATCAGGAAGAGGCTATAAAAGATAGCAATAGGCTACGTGGAATCGTCAGAGGAATTTACAATCATTCCGCACAGCAGGAGATAGAGAAACTTCTAAAAGAGTATGATCCGAATGATACGGTTATACATATGCATGGTTGGTCAAAAGTGCTGAGTTCTTCAATCTTTGTTCCGATTAAGAGGATGGGGTTTAAGGTTATTGTGACAATGCACGATTACTTTTTGCAATGTCCAAATGGTTGTTGCTATGACTTTCAAAAGAAAGAGATATGCGAAAGAAAAGCAATGAGTATTGATTGTGTATTATGCAACTGCGACAAGAGAAGCTACATATATAAATTGTATAGAATTATCCGTCAGATTGGCATGCTTAGATTGGTGAATGGAACAGAATTATATATTGCATTTATCTCAAAATTCAATAAAAATGTTTCCGAAAAAAGAATTCCATTTCACTATAAAAAAATGATGATTACGAATCCAATCAATGTTAGATTGCAAGCAATAGTTCCTGCCAGCGATAATAAAAAGTATTTATATATCGGTCGTTTGTCATATGAAAAAGGGATTGATTTCTTTTGTGAGGGAATTACAAAGGCCGGAGTGAGTGGCGTAGTAATTGGTTCTGGTGACAGATTAGAAGATTTGAAAAAGAAATATCCAATGATCGAATTCGTTGGCTGGAAACAGCAAACAGAAATGAGGGAGTACATCCTTCAGGCGCGTGCGCTGGTTTTTCCATCGGTATGGTATGAAGGTGCTCCGTTGACTATTCCAGAGGTAATGGGGGGCTATTGCTTCCATGTATTGTATCAGATTGTTCAGCAGGTAGAGACTACATTGAACAGGAATATAACGGACTGGTTTACTCAGGGAAAAATGTGGAGGCACTTTGTGAATCTATCTGTCGTATGGAAAATGATGAACTTGTAATCAAGTTACAATCTAACATTGAAAAATATTTTAATAGAGAAAAGTATTCTTCGGAACATCATGTTAAAAAACTGATGGAATGCTAATGAACGAATGCTTAGTGAGGAGTAAGGGCCATGTTTTTGGTTCATAGAGTTTTAATAAATGTCAGACGGATAGCGGTAACTGCATATTATCGTTTTGTATATAGAGATAGATTTGTATATGGACAGCATTTTAAATTCAGAGGAAATTTTAACCTGTATATTGAATCTACAGGTTGTATTGAATTTGGCGATAATTGTTTTGTGAATAATTATTTTTCAGCAACGTCGATAAAAGAAATTAAGATTGGAAATGATTGCATTTTTGGCGAGGGTGTTAAGATTTATGATCATAACCATAAGTACAGTGAGAAGGATGCTGGAATTCCGATTCATTCACAGGGATTTACAAGCAAGGAAGTTTCTATAGGAAATAACTGCTGGATAGCTAGCAATGTAACAATCCTTGCAGGAGTGCATATAGGCGATAATTGTGTGATCGGTGCAAACTGCTTAATTTATAAGGATGTCCCAACAGGATCTGTTATTAAACATAATGAAGAATTACTGGGGGATACAATGAAACCTAAAGTTTCTATTATTATCCCTGTATATAAAGTGGAGAAATTCCTCACCAGATGTCTGGACTCTGTACTAGGACAGACACTTAAAGAAATCGAGGTTATACTCGTGGATGACGGCTCTCCTGACAATTGTGGAAGAATCTGCGATGAGTATGCCGCCAAGGATAAGCGAGTAATTGTAATTCACAAAAAGAATGCCGGGGTATCAGCAGCAAGGAATAGTGACTTGAAGTAGCGTCAGGCGAATTCGTAGGATTTGTAGATAGTGATGATTATGTTGCGGCTACAATGTTTGAAGATATGTATCGGCAAGCAGTCTTGGCTGATGCAGAGATGGCTATGTGTCAATTCGTAATTACTGATGGTGTGACTGATGAGCTTGTACACAGATCATCGGGAGATGATTTCGAGGTACTAAAATTTGACAATAAAAAAGCATTTGAGATCATAGCAGATTTTAGCTGTCCGGTTCAGGTAATGGTATGGAATAAACTGTTTAAGAAGGAACTAATCCAGAACCTATGTTTTGATACTAATAAAAGAATGGCAGAAGATTTGGAATTTCTGATGCGCGCTTTATTTAAAAGCAAAACAGTCGTTTATGTACCGTATGCGCTCTATGCGTATTATGCGCAACGTGAGGGCGCGGCAACATTTCATGCTGATCACAGTATCGCATGGTATTTGGAACAGAACAGCAACATTACCTCTATTATGGATGAAGTTGCGCAGAACTGTGCCTCTGTGAAGAAACTGGCTATGGGATATAAATGTGTAAACGGTGATCTTTCTATTGCCAATGCAATGGTGCGTGCAGGAAAACTGGATTTAGAGGCTGTGAAGTTAGTGAAAAATGATTTAAAGAATAATATATGGAAGATTATGATGTCAGAAATCCATGCAGTGAAGAAAATTCAGATACTGCTATTTATAGTCAGTCCAGCGCTGTACATGAAGGTTATGAAGAAAAAATTAGTTGGATAATAAGGAGAAAACATGTCGAACGTTGCAGTAATAACACTACATTATATTAGAAATTACGGTTCTGTGCTCCAGACATACGCAACACAAAAAAAGTTGGAGTTAATGGGGCATAAGGTTCATATTATTGACTATATCAGGGAAAATGCAGAAGAAAGAGCGATGCTCAAAGATGGCCTTGAGAGCAAACACTTTGGGAAAAAATGTCGTGAAGTCAGCAGCATATGTCGCGTTGAAAAAAATTGAAAATATAAAGCGGAATAAAGTCTGCGTGGAATTTTTGTCACAGAATGTATCTTTGACGAGAAAATATAAGGATTATGATGATTTGAAAAAAAATCCACCGGTAGCCGATGTGTATTGCACAGGAAGCGATCAGACTTGGAATAGCGAATACAATGGAGGTGTACTTCCTGCGTACTATTTGGAATTTGCTCCAGATGAGAAAAAGCGAGTTGGTTATGCGGTCAGCATTGGTATGAACTCAATTAAGGAAAATGAACGTGCCGAAATGACTGATTATGTACACAAGTACAGCGCAATTTCGGTGCGTGAAAAAAGAGCTAAAGAACTTTTGGAAGAGCTTGGATATACAAATGTTGAACATATCCTTGATCCAACGCTTGTGCTGAATAAAGAGGAGTGGAGTGACATGATTGCCCCACGAATAATTCGGGAAAAATACATTATCATTTACCGTTTAAATCCAAATTCAGAGATGGAACAGTTCGCTAAAGAACTTTCTAAAAAAACGGGCTGTAAGATTGTTAGAATGAGCTATTATCTGAACCACTTAAAAGAACAGGGAAAAATGATCTACACACCGACAGTGAATCAATTTTTGTCGTTGATCAACTATGCAGATTATGTGATTACAGATTCATTTCATTGCACAGCCTTCTCTTTAAATTTCAACAAAGAATTTTTCATTTTTTATCCGGGTAAATATAATTCCAGATTGCAGAGCGTGCTGGAACTTACAGGAACAGAACATCGTGTAATGAATGACAAGAAGAAATACGAGCCGATTGACTTCACAAAGGTCAATAATGTGCTTGAACGCGAAAGAGCGAAAGCAACATCGTTTATTCAGAAGAATTTTTGATGAGGAGCAGATAGGGGAGAAGTGAACCGGATGAACAACATAGAGCTTTTCATGAAAGAAAAATTGCTGCGGATGCGGTGCGTGTTATAGTATATGCCCGAAAAACGCGATAAAAATGACTGAAGATCAAAACGGATTTATTTATCCCCAGATTGATAAAGACAAGTGTGTGCAATGCGGTTTATGTAAAACGGTATGTAATTATCAAAAGACTCATGAGGCATTTAAACCAATTGTGGGGTATGTGGCAACAAATACAAATCATGATCAGTTAATGAAATCATCCTCTGGAGGTGCATTCAGCGCATTTGCGACAGAAATGCTTCAGAATGGCGGCGTAGTTTACGGCGCAGCCTATGAGATGAAAGATGGAAACTATACTCTGAGGCACATAAGAATTGATATGATTGAGGAACTTCCAAAAGTTCAGGGCTCCAAATATGTGCAGAGCTATATTTTTGATGTTTTGCCATATATTAAAAAGGATCTTGAGTCTGGCCAAAAAGTACTTTTTTCCGGTACGCCGTGCCAAGTAGATGCTTTAAATGGTTACTTGAAAAAGGAATACGATAATCTTTATACGGTTGACATCATTTGCCATGGCGTTCCAAGTCAGAAGCTCTTGAATGATTACATCCATACGCTTTCAGATAGCGTAGAGGCTTTTGAATTCAGGAATAAGAAAAAAGGCTGGAAAGATTATTATATTAGCTATTGTGCTAAGAGTAAAAATAAAAACATCCACTGTAGGCTATCGTCATTTTATGAATATTTTTTACAGGGCAAACTAGATCGAGAAAATTGTTACAGTTGTAAGTACGCGTGTGAAATGCGGTATAGCGATATTACCATCGGAGATTACTGGGGCATTGAGCATGTGCACCCAGAACTTTTCATGAAAAGAAGTGGAGAGACCGAATTTATGATGGAATTTCTAGCATATTGGTCAATACAGAGAAAGGTATGGAGCTGGTAAAAGAGACAGCTTCATTGGAATTGGTTCCATCTGATTATGCACGAATTGCTGCCAATAACGGCCAGTTGAGAGAGCCATCTCATTATAATGAAGATCGAGAAGAAATTCTGAAACTGTATCATACGGATGGGTATGATGCAGTTGATGAAAAATTCAATAAAACATTAGGAAGTAAAAGAGTGATGCTGACTTTAAAGGCGTCAATTCCGATCGGGCTGAAAAAGAAACTGAAAGAGCTGGTGTGGAAAGGTTAAAGAGGAGAGTAAAGATGGCAATATATTTTGTATTAGCTGTATTTATATACTTATACGGTAAATTGTATCGAGCAAACAGTTCAAATAGACGCAGAAAAATATATCTGATTGTTACATTTGGCGTCTTGATTTTGGTGGCAGGTTTAAGAGATCCAAGTGTAGGCACTGACTTGGCTGGTCATTATGCGAAACGTTACAATATGATTGGTTTCCATCTTGTTATGAATTTCTTCCAGTTCTTGGAATGTCACCTCTCCCCTAGCAATTACAGGTTGATTTGTAACTACAATTGCAAGGTAACCAGATGCATTAATCTTTTTAATCGCCTCTGATACACCATCAATTAATTCAAAGTTGTCAATATTTCTAAGAAATCCAACATATTTATTGATAGTACCGTCTCGGTCAAGGAATATGGCTTTCTGCTTGTTAGAAAGATTCTTAGCCGATACTCTGCCAGCTTTGAAATCTTCTTCTACCTGATGGAAACGAGCAGGCGTCCCCATATCTTTTACATATTCAGGAGAATCATAGCAAAACATCTTGCCAGATCCCGCCAACGGCTTCAGGAGCTGACGATCCAAATCAACTTTTACAGTCTTCCCTGTTGTCTCGTCCACAGTGCCAATTTTGTCTGCATCAATTGACACCATATCAAGGATTTTAGGATCAATCACATGCAAACCCGCATTGACTCTATTTTTATAATATATCGGACGTACATCTTCTTTTGCCAGCCAAGATTGAACCGACATATTCTTTTCCGCTATGATGAGACCGCTATCGTAAGGATGGTTATTAGGATGAGTGAACAGCGTCACTAATCCACCATGTTTCTGATGGAACCTAACCATGCGGTTAAAATCAACATCAAAAACAGCATCTGCGTTCAAAAGAAGAAATGGTTCATCTCCAAGCTGCTCTCGTAGTTTTAAAAGAGCACCTGCATTTCCGAGCGGTGTAACTTCATTGTAGTACAGAATTGACACCCCAAGTTTAGAGCCATCCCCAAAATAGTTCATGATCTTGTCTCCCATATAGGATACTGTCATGATAAAATCTTTAAAGCCCTGATTCCTCAACGAAACAAGTTCGCGTTCTAGAACTGGAACCCCCTCGATTGGAATCAAAGGTTTTGGAATATCTGGAAACAATTCGGATATTCGAGTACCTCGTCCTCCGGCCATAATAACTACTTTCATGTTTTTAATCCTTCGGTGTATAGTCTTCCGGTGTATAATGGATTACACGTGTTCCACCATCTTCAAATTTGAACGGAATATAGAGTAGGTCACGCATCGCCAAACGAACTGCATCTTGATGTTCTGGCTGTACATAAAATACAAGGAACCCACCACCACCAGCGCCGAGAAGTTTTCCGCCCAACGCGCCGGCAGCAATACCTTTTGCGTAAAGTTCATCAATGCTATTTGTAGAAACAGCAGATCCCGTCTGACGCTTAAGTTCCATGTGTGATCCAACAGTCTACCAAAATCATCAAGATTCTTTTCCTTATCCGTTAAAACTTTCTCTGCATCATCAACCAATGACAGCATTTCTCTTAACTGTGCTGTTTTATCAACATTACCTGCTGCATTCGCTTTCTGAATCTCAGAAGAAAAACGAGTAAAACCAGTAAAAAACATCATTAAATTTTGATTTAGCTGCTTCTTTCTCTCAGATGAAATGATCACAGGTAGGACTTCATATCCATCCGCATTAAAGTTGATACGATTAAACCCACCAAATGATGCTGCAATCTGATCCTGCCAACCACCTGCTTCCTGACACAAATTTCGCTCCAGATAAATTGCTTCATCTGCCAATTTTTTCTTATCAGCATATTTTCCTTTTAGCGCATAAAAGGCATTCAGCATTCCTACTGCAAAAGAACTTGATGTTCCTAACCCAGAACGTGCAGGAAGATCTGCTTCATAGGTAAGTCGTATTTCATGCATGTCCAACATTTTCATTGCATTACGGATTGCCGGGTGCTGAATAGCATCAATATTTGTCACGCGCTCCGTCTTTGAGTAAGACAACTCAGTAGAGTAAACAAAAAAACGAGGCAGGTGTCTTACATTCACATAACAATACTTATCAAATGTGGTAGACAAAACAGAGCCACCATTTTCTCTAAAAAAGCTTTCCATATCTGTTCCGCCGCCAAAAAAAGACATACGAAACGGTGTCTGTGTAATAATCATCTCTAATTCCTCCGACCCTCATCGGGCATATCCTCTAATTTTCTATGTACACATCCATATGGATGGTCTTTCTCTCTAATTTCTCTTACCGTTCACGCGGCTAAGTGTTTTCTTATGCTGTCGTATCCAATTACCCCGGCAATCATAAAAATCGGTAATATCACTTTGTCCACTTCATCGGCTTACCTGGCATATGGCGGATAAAGTCGGGTACCGGTCCGCCTGCTAAAATTATGCCTTTCATATGTGCCTCCCAAATCATCTTCCTTGTTTAGTAAGAACTACGATAATTGTTTTAAATATGATTTTCCAATCCACAAGAAAACTGCGTTCACGGATATACTGTATATCCATCTCGACCCATTCATCAAAAGAAATGTCATTTCTGTTTGGCTGAATTTGCCAATAACACGTAAGACCAGGTGTAATAAACAATCGCTGGGCTTGATAAGCAGAATATTGCTCAACCTCTCTGGGCAAAGCTGGACGAGGCCCCACAATGCTCATATCTCCTCTTAGAATATTAAAAAGCTGTGGAAGCTCATCAATACTTGTTTTTCTTATAAATTTTCCGACTCTTGTAATTCTCGGATCATCGGCAATTTTAAAAACAGGTCCATCCATTTCATTTTCTTCCAGCAATTCCTTAAGCCTGTCTTCCGCATCAACAACCATTGAGCGAAATTTATACATTTTAAACTCTTTACCGTTTTTTCCCACTCTTATCTGCGAAAAAACAGGACCTCCTTTGGGATCATCAATAATGATAGAAATAACTGTAATCAGCATAACGGGAGAAAGAATAATAATAGCTATCAGAGAGAATAAAATATCCTGAAATCTTCTTAGCCACCGGTAACCGTGTCTTGTTTTTAAGGTTGCATAATAAATATTATTTTCAGGCATAACCTTTTTTTCGAAAATATTGTTTTTTCTTTCATTTGCATACATTCTTTTCGCCAAAACTACACCCCTCTAGCAAAAAAATTAATAGCCGTATTCGCCGTAGTAACCGTATTTGTATCCTCCGCCGTATTTGCGTTTACCGACAGGTTCAACATCATTAAATATAACGCCGATAATATTAGCTTCGGAGCGTTTGAGAATATCAATTGTTTTTTTGTAATCCCTGATGTCGGTAACATTATCTCTGACTATAACAACAACACCGTCAGTTTGCTTTATTATAGGTAAAGCGTCAATTACTACGCCAATTGGCGGAGTATCAAATATAATATAATCATATTGTTTTTGAAAGCTCTTTTGATTAACTCTTTCATATTGTCACTTGATAAAAGCTCCGATGGGTTCGGAGGAATAGTACCGCAACAGATAGCGTCAAGATTGTCCAATTTAGAAGTGTAAACTATATCAGATGCCTCACATTCAAAATTGAGGTAATTTGTAATTCCCTTGTCAACAGGTATTTCAAGCACCGATTGAATTCGAGGTCTTCTCAAATCACAATCAATAATCAGTACCCTGGTATCAACCTGCTGTGCAAGTGCAATAGCTATATTAACTGCAGTAATAGTCTTTCCTTCGGATTTTGAAGAGCTTGTAACAGACACCATTTTACAGCCTTTTTTTACAATTGAATAAGCAATATTTGTTCTTGCTTTTTTATAAGACTCTTTAATCTGAAAGCCGACAGCTTCTGCATTGAGTTTTACATCTTGAAAAGAGCCTCTTTTTGGATATTTTTTCATACTGACTCCCTCTTATCTCTTTTTTTGTTAGATTTATTTACTGCGTCAAATTTTGGAATAGCTGCAAGAATCGGAATATCTCCAATCATAGTCATTTCCTCGTTGTATCTCATCTTTTTATCAAGGAACGCTCTGAGCAATGAAATTCCGACAGATATAACAAGTCCTGCTATCATTGCAATTATTACATTCTTTATTTCATTCGGAGATGAGGAGCAGTAGGCAACTGAGCATAATCAACTATCTTTAGCGTTGCTTTGGATTTAAGTCTTGAAATAGCCTCAGGTGCAACCTTTCCAACCGCATCAGCTATAAGCTTTGAATCATTTGGAGAAGGAGTAGTAACCTTAGCGTCAAATATCTCCGTCTTTTCGTCACTGCTGAAAGAAACCATTTCGCTAAGCTGTTTTAGCGGTATATTTGTTGTTTATATGCTCAGAAAGCTCTGTGTAAAAAGTATTTGTGTTCAACATTTTAATATATGTAGCAACAAGATTCTGTGCATAGGTTTGCTCAGAAAGTATATTGAGATTGTTTTTATTTTCATCATCATTTGACGTATCAACATATAACTGAATTGAAGATGTGTATGACTTTGGAATAAAATATCTTGTTACAAAAAAG
>ENA-OQCP01000849-OQCP01000849.1-human-gut-metagenome-genome-assembly--contig:-NODE-849-length-12880-cov-2.368384_pt1 | contig 12880 bp, 20 predicted proteins | sample MGYA00242760_ERZ504583 | MGnify/ENA primary metagenome ERZ504583 (study PRJEB26092, sample SAMD00036308) | human gut metagenome | host: Homo sapiens | study: EMG produced TPA metagenomics assembly of...
CTGGCATTGGACGCCGGTTGAGAGAACAAGAAAATGAGGTGGAAGTGTTGCTGGTGCATACTCCGGCAGCGGACGTGCTGAAGTGTTGTGAACCATCCGATGTGAATAAACTGAATCACCAGGCATGCCGTACGCCGCTGGGCGAATTTGCATTTTCTTCCGTCACCTCTTCCGGTTTAGTCTCTACCGAAGAGCTGTTTCTTGACCTGATGAACCTGGCGCTTGATTCTGCAGATGTGAAGTGTTTGATGCTGTTGCCTTTCCATCAGGTATATGGTAATGGAGTGGAGGAGAAGCTGGCGGGTTTCTTCAAAGACAAGAATGAGGAAGAACGGGGCAAAGCTGTGTACTTCATTACGGAGGAACCTCTGAGCCCGGTGTATTGCCGCCTGGAGCCGGTGTTCTATTCTTTGGCGCATGCTTTCGGCATCAAGTCTGACGAGTTATAAGATATAAGAAGTATATGAGTGATTTCCGTTTAAAAGTGTTTCAGTCTGTTGCCAAGAACTTGAGTTTTACAAAGGCTTCGCAAGAGTTGTTTGTAAGTCAGCCGGCTATAACCAAGCATATCCAGGAGCTGGAGGCCACTTACCAGACGAGGCTTTTCGACCGGCAGGGAAGTAAAATCAGTCTGACCGAGTCGGGCCGGCTGCTTTTGGAGCATTGCGAACGGATATTGGAGGACTATAAACGGCTGGAATATGAAATGCACTTGTTACATAACGAATATATTGGCGAACTCAAGTTGGGAGCCAGCACTACCATTGCGCAGTATGTGCTTCCTCCGTTGCTGGGCAGTTTTATCGGCAAGTTTCCGCAGGTCAACTTGTCCTTGCTCAATGGAAATTCCCGGGAAATAGAAGCCGCTTTGCAGGAACACCGCATTGACTTGGGATTGGTGGAAGGGGTTTTCCGCCTTCCCAATCTGAAGTACACTACTTTTCTTGAGGATGAACTGGTAGCGGTAGTCCATTCCAAAAGCCGTTTGCAGTTGCCCGAAGAGATTACTCCCCAGGATTTGCCCGCTATTCCTTTAGTGCTCCGTGAGCGCGGTTCGGGTACGCTGGACGTGATAGAACGCTCACTCCAGAAGCACGGCGTCAAGCTTTCCTCACTCCATGTACTGATGTACCTGGGTAGTACCGAAAGCATCAAGCTCTTTCTTGAAAACTCCGATTGCATGGGAATCGTGTCTATCCGTTCCATCTGCAAGGAACTGGCGGCAGGCACTTTCCGCGTGGTCGAGATAAAGGATATGCCCATGCTTCGCGACTTCTGCTTTGTCCAATTGCAAGGGCAGGAAGGAGGATTGTCACAAGCCTTTATGAACTATATGTTTATGTCCCGATAACAATAAGTTATAGTCTATAAGTAGAAACGATTGGCGGGTGTACTAAAATAGAACTACCTTTGCACCCGGAAAATTAAGGAATAAACATTAGTAATAATAGTAAAATAAACAGTATGGCTTCAAATCGAGTTTTGGCTAAAAGCATTAATATGCCTTTTCTTCAAAGTAATAATAAATTTATTTATGTATCTCTTCTGGTTGTCCTCTCCTTCTTTCTGCTGCTGGATTATGTGCCCGGTATGCATGCCTATTCGGCGTGGGTCACTCCACCGTTGGCGTTGTTCTTGGGGTTGGCCTTTGCATTGTTGTGTGGGCAGGCACATCCGAAGTTCAATAAGAAGACTTCAAAGTATCTATTGCAATACTCTGTTGTAGGGTTAGGATTTGGAATGAATCTGCAGGCTTCCCTGGCTTCGGGCAAGGAGGGAATGGAGTTCACGATTATTTCTGTAGTAGGGACATTGCTCATAGGCTGGCTCATAGGACGTAAGTTCCTGAAAGTGGACCGTGACACTTCTTATCTTATCAGCTCCGGTACGGCTATCTGCGGAGGCAGTGCCATTGCGGCTGTGGGTCCGGTATTGAAGGCAAAGGATAGCGAGATGTCTGTGGCATTGGGCACCATCTTTATATTGAATGCCATTGCATTGTTTGTTTTTCCGATGATAGGCCACGCTTTGAACATGAGCCAGCATGAGTTCGGCACATGGGCGGCCATTGCCATACATGATACGAGTTCGGTAGTGGGGGCAGGTGCCGCATATGGCGAGGAGGCCCTGAAGGTGGCAACGACTATAAAGCTGACACGTGCCTTATGGATTATTCCTTTGGCTTTGGTAACTTCGTTCATCTTTAAGAGTAAAGGACAGAAAATCAGTATTCCCTGGTTCATCTTCTTCTTTGTGCTGGCTATGATTTTCAATACTTATGTGCTGGGCACTACCGAAACGGGTGCATGATTGGGGAGGGAATCAATTCTTTGGCTCGCAAGACGCTGACTATCACTCTGTTCTTTATCGGTGCCTCTCTGTCACGTGATGTACTGAAGGCAGTAGGCATCAAGCCCTTGATACAAGGCACCTTGTTGTGGATAGTGATTAGTGTGAGCACGTTGGCATATATCTACTTGTTCTGATTACATCGGTCCGGCAGTTCTTGAAGTATAACTTCCGGTTGAAGAAGACGGTAGGATTTTTGTAATGTATTTCTTTCCTCATTGGATATATAGACGAATACACATCTCGGGATGACCGGGGTGTGTATTTCTTTTAATATCCTTCCCCATTGACGCCGGACCGGAGCAAGTGGAAGCCAGGTTATGATACCTTTTGCTTCCAGCATTGCTTTTGTCCTCGGTTCGGCGTGCTGACCGGTTAATACAATGTTCCAGAAATGTGGTTCTTTCAGCTGTTTTTATATCTTGAGAAGTCATAGTTAGTTTACTTTTTGATGATAAGTCGAAAGAGGTGAAGAATTGAGGGTGCTTACCGATAGATATGGGAAGGATAATAGTAATGGAGGAATTCCTTCCTTTCCGAATCTCTTTCTTGTTGTATATTCGAGAGTTTGCTTTATTTGCCGTATAAGTTGTCACGCCAATCTTTTGGCTTGTTTCTGCCTGGCTTTTTATTATTGCAAAGGGAGTTTCCGCTTCTGCCAGTATGGGGTATTTGACTTCTGAGGTTCTTCCGTCCACAATGAATTGCATATTTTCCCAGTTTATTCGGATATCTTCTGAAGAGTTGTTGCGAATTATAATTTCCCATTGGGAGTCGTTTGGAATAAACTTATAAGTAACCCCATCTTTTGTATACTCTAATTTCCCTTTTTGGTTCTCCAGCCATTTAAAGGATACTTGGCATCCCGCATCAACGTATTGTGCAGATAAAGTGTTGGAAATAGGAGAAACAGCAAAATGACAAGCTTATTTTTCTTCTTATATTTCCGGTAGTCATTGTATATCCATAGCATAATAAAAATAATGCCGATAGGGATGGCTATGAGAATACATGTCAGTAAATTCATGATAGCAGATATTATTTGTTTGTTTATATGAATATGCTGCAAAAGTATCATAAAATATTTGATAAAACAAACGAATTATGAATAAAAAGAACGATACATACAGACAAATTGGTATTGGTGTTCCTTATAATATGAATGATTAATTTGTATCTTCATATAAATGGAAAAAGTAATATATACATCGGAGAGATAATCAAGAACGTGATGCTTGAACAGCAAGTTACCAAGGCAGAACTTGCACGAAGACTGAAGTTAAGCCTCAAAGTGTAGACTATATGCTTACGAGAAAAAGTATTGATACGGATACGTTGTATAATGTCTCACGTGCCTTGAACTACGATTTTGCTTTGTTGTATTCCATTCATAAGGAACAGATAAATTATGATACGTTAGAGCAGGAATACAGGCTCTCCACAGCGAAGGTGTTGGTGGAGCTTGAGCTGAAGCCTGAAGACATTGCGAAATTGAATCTTAAAAAGCGGATTGCTGATGTCTTGAAATAAACGCACTCTTGGACTGGTGCTATTGGTGTTTTCATTTTTCCCATTTTTTCTTCCTGGTCGTGTAACAAAATCCTTTCCCCCTACGTCTGAAGGTATAAACAGAAATCTACTATTGATAAATAGCCCATGGACGCTGAAAGTTTTAAAAAAGAGTTTCTGCCATATCATCGCAAGTTGTACTGCATAGCTTATAGGCTATTGGAGAATGCTGCCGATGCTGAAGATTTGGTGCAGGAAGCTTATCTGAAGTTGTGGGACAAGCGGGAAGGACTGGCCATTATCAGTAATCCGGAAGCATTCAGCGTTACTCTGGTGAAAAATATGTGCTTTGATTTGCTTCGTTCGGGAAGTATACTTTGAGCAGACAGAGTGTGGAGTTGGCCGAAGTGCATAATGTGTCTCAAGCAGATAACTTTGAAGCGCGGGATGAAGCGCAGCAGGTAAGGCATATCATTGCCCATCTGCCGGTGCAACAGCAGAAAATAGTAACGTTGCGTGATGTCAAGGGATGTTCTTATGAAGAGATAGAGCAGGTCACGGGATTGAATGCTACCAATGTCCGTGTACTGTTGTCCCGGGCAAGAAAAAAGATACGTGAGGAATTTAATAAATGGAGTAACTATGAAAGTCGAGGAAATTGAAAGGCTGCTCGCCGAATTTTATGAAGGGAATACCAACGAGCAGGAAGAAGAGTTGTTGAAGGAAGCTTTCAGAACCGAAGAAGTGCCCGAGCACTTGCAGAAGGACAAGAAACTCTTTCTCAGCTTTTTCCCGGGGAAGTGGTGGATAATGTTCCCGCCGGATTGGAGGATAAACTGAGCCGGATGATTGATGAAAAGGCTGAAGAGGAACAACGTTTTTTCCACCGGAACAAGGCCAAACGTAATTGGCGCTGGATAGGAGGTATTGCTGCCACCATTCTGGTTCTTGTAGGTGCAGGTTATGGCATTACGAACATGGGAGAGGATATGCGTCCTCCTACACCTCAGGACACTTTCTCTGATCCGGAAGCTGCTTATAAGGCATTGCAGGCCACTTTAATCGAGGTGTCTGCGAATCTGAACAAGGGAATTGAACAGATAGAGGAAACGCGGATAGACGTAACGAAGGTGAACCAGGAAGTAAGAAAAGAAATTCAACAATAATCTGATATGAAAACAATGAAAATGATTTTGGCAGGTGTACTGCTGATGTTGCCTTTGCTTTGCCAGGCACAGAAGAACCTATTCAACAAGTATGGAGATATGAAAGGCGTGTCATCCGTCTACATATCCAAGGCAATGATAGAAACGAATCCCAACTTGTTTACTAAAGATGTTTATATTGGGAAAGTGTCCGGACAGTTGAACTCTGTGCAGGTACTTTCTACAATGGATAATAATGTAAAGAAAGAAATGCGTAAGGATCTTCGTTCTTTGGTGCAGTCTTCCAGATATGAATTGCTGATGAAGCAGAAGGGAACAGTCTCCAGTTCTGAATTCTACATGAGCGTAAAGGGGAAAAGGTGAAGGAGCTGATTATGATTGTAGATGGTGCAGCCACTCTGAAATTTGTTTATTTGGAAGGTGATATGACTTTGAAGGATATACAGAATATCATGATGTATCAGAATACCAGCTGGAATGGTAACAATGTGAATATACAGCTTCCGGATATAAACTGGGCTGAGATAGAGAAGCTGAAGAACCGCGATTGGCTTGGAGAATTGAAGCATTCGCAAGAACTGGCATTGAAAGGCTGGAAAATGTAGCTAAACTGAAAGACAACAAGTATCTGAAAGAACAAATGGATACCGATACATGGAAACGTTTTGAAAAAAGCATGGAGACTTTGGAAGAACGTTTGGAAAAGATGGAATAGGAAGCGGTAACCTTTTAGGGAAACTTGCCAATAGAATGTTTTGTTTTTCTATTGGCAAGTTTTTTTGTTATTTGTCTTTTCTCAATTCTGCAAAGATAAGCCTTCAAGCTCTTCTGCCAGTTCCGGATTGTCAAGGATTACCTGCTTGGCGGCGTCGCGTCCCTGGGCAATTTTCGTCTCGTTATAGCTGAACCATGAGCCGCTTTTCTTGATGATGCCAAGCTCTGCACCCAAGTCAATGATTTCGCCTGCACGGGAGATGCCTTCACCGAACATGATGTCGAATTCCGCTCTACGGAAAGGAGGAGCTACCTTGTTCTTCACAACTTTCACTTTGGTCTGCTTGCCGATTACTTCATCGCCGTTCTTGATGGCTTGGCTTCCACGGATGTCAAGACGTACGGAGCATAGAACTTCAGTGCATTACCGCCGGTAGTTGTTTCGGGATTGCCGAACATGACACCGATTTTTTCGCGCAACTGGTTGATGAAGATACAAGTGGTGCGTGTTTTGCTGACAGCTGCCGTCAGTTTACGCAAGGCTTGTGACATGAGCCGGGCTTGCAGACCTACTTTGTTGTCACCCATATCGCCTTCAATTTCAGCTTTCGGGGTTAAGGCAGCCACAGAGTCCACTACAATGATGTCAATAGCGGAGGAACGGATCAGTTGCTCTGCGATTTCCAGTGCTTGTTCGCCATTGTCCGGCTGTGATATCAGCAGATTGTCCACATCCACACCCAGTTTTGCTGCATAGAAGCGGTCGAAAGCATGTTCTGCATCAATGAATGCGGCAATGCCTCCTGCCTTTTGCGCTTCAGCGATGGCATGAATGGCAAGGGTTGTCTTACCGGAAGATTCCGGGCCGTAAATCTCGATGATACGTCCGCGGGGATATCCTCCACGCCAAGAGCCACATTGAGGCCGATGGAACCTGTGGGAATAACTTCTACTTGTTCGACGCTTTCGTCGCCCATTTTCATGATAGAGCCTTTACCAAAGCTCTTTTCTATCTTGTCCATGGCAGCCTGCAAGGCTTTCAGTTTTTCGCCCGATGCCAGATTGCTGCCATTTTCAAAATTCAGTTCGTCTTTTTTTGCCACGTTGTTAATGTTTAATGATTATAAAATTTGTGCCGCATGGTCTTTGGTCTTCACTTCTTTCGGAGTGATGATGCGCTCTACAATACCTTCTTCATTAATGATGAAAGTTGTGCGGAACGTTCCCATATATTTGCGGCCATACATGCTTTTTTCGCCCCATACTCCGAATTGTTCTACCAGCTTCTTGTCGGTGTCTGCAATCAGGGTAAAAGGCAGATTGTTTTTCTCAATAAATTTCTGGTGTGACTTTTCGCTGTCCACACTGACGCCGATGACTTCATAACCGGCTTTGCGCAGGTCGGCATAATTATCCCGCAGGTTGCAGGCTTGTGCCGTGCAGCCGGATGTCATGTCTTTGGGGTAGAAGTAAAGTACAATCTTCTTTCCCTTATAGTCGCTCAAGCGGATTTCTACACCTTTTTCGTTGATACCCAATATTTCGGGTGCTTTATCTCCTATATTCACTTTGTTAATGTTTAATGATTAGTGGATAATGATTAGTGATTAATGTTTAATGATTAATCATTAATCATTAATCATTAATTTCAAACTTCCAAGTCTCCGTCGATAATCTCATACCAAGGCAGGCCTTGTTTGTTGAGCTGTTCCATGAACGGGTCCGGATTGAATTCCTCGACATTCCATACCCCCGGCTTTTTCCACAATCCCTTGAGAAACATCATGGCACCAATCATGGCGGGCACACCGGTGGTATAGCTTACGCCCTGCATGCCGGTTTCCTTGTAGGCCTCCTGGTGGCTGCAGTTGTTATATACATAGTAGGTACGCTCTTTGCCATCCTTTAGTCCGCGGATGCGGCAGCCGATGGATGTTTCGCCTTCGTAGTTTTCGCCCAGGTCTTGCGGGTTGGGGAGTACGGCTTTCAGGAATTGCAGCGGAACAATCTTCATGCCGTTATATTCCACTTCGTCTATGCGGGCCATACCGATATTCTGGATGACACGCAGGTGTGTGAGGTATTCCTGGCCAAACGTCATCCAGAAGCGTGCACGCTTGATGGTGGGGAAATTCTTCACCAGAGACTCCAGTTCTTCGTGATAAAGCAGGTAGGAGTCGCGTGGACCGATGTTCGGATAAGTCAGGTCTTTGTGGATTTCCAGCGGCTTGGTTGTCACCCATTCTCCGTTTTCATAATAGCGTCCGTTTTGTGTAATCTCACGGATGTTGATTTCCGGATTGAAGTTGGTGGCGAATGCTTTATGATGATTTCCGGCATTGCAGTCTACGATGTCCAGATATTGTATTTCGTCAAAATGATGTTTGGCGGCGTATGCAGTATAGATGCCGCTCACTCCCGGGTCGAAACCGCAACCGAGGATGGCGGTCAGTCCGGCATCTTCGAAGCGTTTCTTATAGGCCCATTGCCAACTGTATTCAAAGTGGGCAACATCTTTCGGCTCATAATTGGCGGTATCCAGATAGTTGACTCCACTTTGCAGACAAGCCTCCATGATGGTGAGGTCTTGGTAGGGGAGGGCTACGTTGATGACGATTTCGGGTTTGAAACTATTGAAGAGTGCTACCAGTTCGTCCACGCTGTCGGCATCTACCTGGGCGGTTTTGATGTTCGGGTTACCGATTGCCTTGACAACAGCGTCACATTTGGACTTGGTGCGGCTGGCTATCATGATTTCTGTAAACACATCAGGATTTTGAGCCACTTTGTGCGCAACAACGGTACCTACACCGCCTGCACCGATAATAAGAACTTTACCCATTTCTTTGTACTATATTATTATATTAGGTTTATAAAAAATACGGAGAGCAAATATAAGGGTTAATTCTTAGATAAACATTAAAATCCTGCTAAATACTTTGAGGTAAATGCTTCAAATATTAAACAAATTACTTGCATTTGGGTTATTTTCTATATATTTGCCCCTTGAATAAATTAACTTAAACAACGAATAACAATGAAAAAAGTATTTGTTTCCCTATGCATGGCAAGCGTGTTGATGGGCTTGTCTTCTTGTGCATCAACCAAAAATGCTGCAACTCTTTCTTCCATCAGCGGTGAGTGGAATATTATTGAAGTGAATGGTACTGCCGTAGTCCCTGCTCCGGGTCAGGAATTTCCCTATATCGGTTTTGACACAAAGACTGGAAAAGTATTTGGCAACAGTGGTTGCAACCGTATGATGGTTTGTTTGACGTGAATGCCAAACCCGGCACGATTGACCTTGGCGCTTTGGCAAGTACCCGTATGGCTTGTCCGGATATGACTGTAGAAAATAATGTGTTGTCGGCTTTGAACAAAGTGAAAAAGTATAAGAAGCTGGGAAAGGAAAATATAGCTTTATGCGGTGCTTCCAATCGTCCCATAGTCGTGTTGCAGAAGAAAGAGTCCGTTTCCAAGTTGTCTGATTTGGAAGGAAAGTGGATAATTAGTGAGGCTGCGGGCGAGGCTATCCCCGACGGAATGGAGAAGCAGCCGTTCATTGAATTTAATATTGCAGAAAAGCGCTTGCACGGCAATGCGGGTTGCAATCTGATTAACGGCGCTTTCCAGGTTGATGATGAAAATCCGTCGGCAATCTCTTTCCCGCAAGTTATCAGTACCATGATGCATGCCCTGATATGGAGGTGGAAGGCCGTGTGCTGAAAGCCTTGAATTCCGTTCAGTCTTTTGGCAAGCTGGCAGGCGGAGGCATCGGGCTGTACGATGCTGACAATAACCTGGTGATGGTGTTGGTGAAGAACTGACAAGATAGGTTGAAATAAAAAAGGCTCTTACAGAAATAATCTGCTAAGAGCCTTTTTTGCATCTTGACATAAAAAGGTCTTTTACTTTTTCTTTAATCCTGCGCGTATCCGGCTCAGGGATTGCGGAGTGATGTAGAGATAAGAAGCCAGATACTTGAGCGGTACATCCTGCAGCAGTTCCGGATTCTCTTCCATCAGCGTCATGTACCTTTCTTTGGCAGTGGGAGGGGTGCCGTAGGCTACTGTGGAACTGTCTACCGACAGAATTTCCCGCTCAAAGATTCTTCTGCCGAAGTTGGCCATGTCTATGGAATGCGAAAAAAGGGCTTCCAGCTCAGGCTTACTGATACAATAGGCGATGCTTTCATTCACCGATTCGATGTTGATGAGGGAAACCTCGCTGTCCACATATCCCCACGATGAGAAAGCTGTGTCGCCCGGTGCGGCGAACCAAAGGGAGTTTTCCGTGCCGTCTGTCAGGTAGTAGCGCGCCAGATGCCTTTCTTCAAAAGATAGAAGTTGCTGTTCCTTTCCCCTTCGCTGATAATGAGTTCTCCCTTGCTGAAACGAACTTCTGCCATGTGTGACAGAAGTTCGTGCAAAGTGTTTTCCGGTAGTTTATACTTCTTGCAGAATTTCTTTATCATAGTTTCCATGCTGCAAAGATAGTGTAAACCGAAGACAGGACTTTTATGCTTGCATGAAAAAGTTATGTTGGGGTACAGCCCATCTTGTCTAAAGATACGGATTTTTCTTTATGCTCCTTTTTCCCGGATATGTAAATCACGAGGATAAAGAGGGTTGTCAGCATTTCTGCAAGAGGAGTGGCAAGCCAGATTCCCCGGTCTCCCAATAGCAGGGGCAGTCCGAAAAAGCAGGCTGTCAGCAGGATAAAACCACGCAGCAGGGTGATAACTGTGGCATACTTGGCACGCTCCACACTCTGGAAATAGCCGATGGATACGATGTTGACGGCAAAGAACACGAAGCCGGTGGCATACAAAGGCAACCCTTTTACCGCTATGTCATAAGCCGGATAACTGCGGTCTATGAACATGCCGACAATTTCAGGGCTGCAGAATATTGTGGTCAGGGCAAAACATACCCCGCAGCCTATGGCCGTTTTCAGTGCCAGCAAGTAGGCGCGGCGGACACGTTGGCTCTCGTTCAGGCCGTAGTTATAACTGATAATCGGCTGTGCCGACTGCGCAATGGCATTATATACCATAAATATAATAGGAAAGAAATAGCAGGCAATGCTGAATGCCGCCACTCCGTCTTCCTTCAGATAATGGATGAACACCTGGTTGCCGACAAACATCATGCAGGCAATCGCCACCTCGCACAAGAAGGCGGAGGAACCCAATCGGCACATATAGCCAATGTTGCGGCGCATCAGTTGCATGCTTTTCCGGCTCATCTTAATGGGGTGGAAGCGCAGTGCGCACCGGCGGCGCATCAGATAGAATACTATCATCAATGCGCCTACGTGGTACCTATGGCACTTGCCAGTGCGGCACCGAACATTCCCCAGCCAAAGGGGAAGATGAACAGATAATCCAATAGGATGTTCAGAACGGCAGCCACCACATTGCACATCATGGCGAAGTTGGGCGAACCGTCCAGCCTCAGAAAAAACATACCCGAATTGAGCAATGCCGTGAACAGAGAGAAAGGCACAAACCAAAGCATGTATTCCACAGCCAATGGCGTGAGCCGTTCAGACCCTCCGAGCAGCTTTACCACCTGCGGGGCAAATGAACAGAATAGGGTGGAGGTGCACATCAGCAACAAGGAAGATATGACTACCGACTGCGTGATATTGATGCGTGCCACCTTGACCTTTCCGTGTGACAGATGAATGGAGGCTACCACAGAGGCGCCGACGCCGAACATAAGTCCCACACCCGTAGAAAACAACCATAGCGGTGCCACAATGTTGACCGCCGCCAAAGCATCACTGCCGATTCCTTTTCCGACAAAGATGCCGTCGGTGATAACGAATAGTGCGGAGAAAATCATCCCCAGTACAGTAGGGAGCAATAGTTTGCGGAACAATGTCTTGATGTCCGTGTTCTTGAAGTCGATACTGTCTCTCATCTTTTCCATACTCATCTTATTTATTTCTTTAATATGTGAAAACCAATCATTTCCGTTGCTACGATTAAGCCCAATGTTAACTAATCCTTAATCGTTCCACCATGGTGGAACGATATTTCCCCCGTGGTGGAATGATATTTTCTCCACGCTGGAACAATATTTCCTCCATGGAGGAACGGTTAAAGGTATGCAAGGAAAATGATTAATGTTGTTCATGTTTTATTATCTCTGATTCGGGCGACAAAAGTAGAGCTTTTGAATGGAATGGAAATTAACAAATGGTAATTTCCGACAGAAAAAATGATTTTAATTCTGCCAAACTGACAGACAAACTGCCACAAGTATAAATCTGCGGCTGCTCTGAACAATTTGGCACAACGTTTGTCTTTTTATTGGCGTCTGCCACTGAGGCGGACGTCGAAACAGAATAATAACAAATAAAAAAATAACGATCATGGGAAAAATTATTGGTATTGACTTAGGAACAACAAACTCTTGCGTTGCAGTATTCGAAGGTAACGAACCTGTAGTAATTGCAAACAGTGAAGGTAAGCGCACCACTCCTTCAGTAGTAGCATTTGTTGATGGTGGCGAACGTAAAATCGGTGATCCTGCCAAGCGTCAGGCTATCACGAACCCCACCCGTACGGTTTTCTCCATCAAACGTTTCATGGGCGAAAACTGGGACCAGGTGCAGAAAGAAATCGGCCGCATGCCTTATAAAGTAGTAAAGGGTGACAACAATACTCCGCGTGTAGACATCGACGGACGTCTCTATACTCCGCAGGAAATCTCTGCAATGATTCTGCAGAAGATGAAAAAGACTGCCGAGGATTATCTGGGACAAGAAGTGACAGAAGCCGTAATTACCGTCCCCGCATACTTCTCAGACTCCCAACGTCAGGCTACAAAGGAAGCCGGACAGATTGCAGGTCTTGAAGTGAAGCGTATTGTGAACGAGCCGACTGCCGCAGCTCTTGCTTACGGTATTGACAAGTCTCACAAGGACATGAAGGTTGCCGTATTCGACCTTGGTGGTGGTACATTCGATATCTCTATCCTCGAATTCGGTGGCGGTGTGTTCGAAGTATTGTCAACCAACGGTGACACTCACCTGGGTGGTGACGACTTCGACCAGGTAATCATCGACTGGCTGGTTCAGGAGTCAAGAACGACGAAGGTGCCGACCTGACTAAGACCCGATGGCTATGCAAC
>ENA-OQCP01000851-OQCP01000851.1-human-gut-metagenome-genome-assembly--contig:-NODE-851-length-12859-cov-1.151665_pt1 | contig 12859 bp, 16 predicted proteins | sample MGYA00242760_ERZ504583 | MGnify/ENA primary metagenome ERZ504583 (study PRJEB26092, sample SAMD00036308) | human gut metagenome | host: Homo sapiens | study: EMG produced TPA metagenomics assembly of...
TGGTGATAGATGAAGCCCAGATTAACCGTATGTACCGGAACTTTGAATCTGAGGATATGGAATTTTTTCTGGTGGATGCCGGTGGACGCATCGTATCATCCAGCGATAAAGCCAGACTTGGGGAAAATCTAGGGGATAAAAATTACTATGAATTTATTACGACTCATACCAACGAGGGCCAAATTTTCAAGATAGGGGAGATGCCCTATCTGGTGATCAGCAAGGAATATGAAAAGATGGGCTGCCGGTTGGTGGGAATGATACCAAAGCAAAATATCGTAGGAGAAGTAGACCAGCTTGTTTGGATCATCATTTTGATAGGCTTGGCGGGAATCTTAGTCGCTTCTCTTTTGGTAAAATGGACGGCGAAGCAGACGACGCGCCTCTGGAACGGGTTATCTCTGTTATTAACAGTGTCAGCCACGGAGACTATTCCGCTAGAGTGGGCCTTCATACCCGGGATGAGTTCGGAGAATTGGGATCGCAGCTGGATGAAATGATTGATAATACCGTAAGGCTGATGGAGCTGATCCGGTATCAGTCGGAGCAGAAAAGAAGCTATGAGCTGGAAAATCTGCAAATGCAGATTAACCCCCACTTTTTGTATAATTCCCTGGAGACGGTATGCGGAATTATAGACGCCGGCGAGGATAAGCTGGCGATTCGCATGATTAACTATATTTCCCGCTTTTACCGCGGTGTGCTAAGCGGCGGGGATACGCTGGTCACCATTGACCAGGAGGTTCAGATTACGCTGCGGTATCTGGAAATTGTAAAGATACGGTACCGGAACAGCTTTGAATTTGATTATAATTTTCCCAAAGAGATGATTCAGGCGAAAACGCCGAAGCTCATTTTGCAGCCCATTGTGGAGAACTCCATCATGCATGGCTTTCTCGCAAAAAAAGCCATGGAAGCCTGAGAATACGGGGACTACAGAAAAAAGACAAAATGGTGATTACAATCACGGACAATGGGTGTGGAATTCCTTCCGAGGAGCTTCGCAGAATCATGGCCGGGGAGCGGAGAAAATCCTATCACGGCGGCGGATTTGGCCTTCGCAATATTGACGAGCGGATTAAATTAGCCTTTGGAGAGAGCTACGGCTTGCGGGTCAGAAGCAAATATGGAATCGGAACGCAGGTCAGCATTTTTCTCCCATTAGACGAGCGAGGAGAACTGCCATGAGATCGGTTTTGCTGGTAGACGATGAATATTTTATTAGGGTGCGCGTGCGCAAATGCGTGGATTGGCAGGCGCTTGGCTTTGACATGGTAGCCGACTGCGAAAGCGGCCGGGAGCCTTGGAGCTGTTAGAGGCGCATCCCTTTGATTTGGTAGTGCTGGATATTTCCATGCCCATTATGGATGGCCTTTCCTTATGCAGAGAAATCCGAGCCAGGGGTTATGATTCACAGCTGGTCATTCTTACCGGCTACGATAAATTTGAATACGCAAAATCAGCCCTAAGCTTCGGCGTGCTGGATTACATTTTAAAGCCCATTGATGAGGAAGAAATGGAGCAGGTCGTAAAAAAAGCGTGTGAAAGAATCGACCGGAAGGAATCTCTCGAGCATCAAAGGGCAGAGCACCTTCTGCTGAAGTCACAGGCCGAGCAGATGAAATCTGATATTTTTTTTCAGCTCCATTTTAACCGACAGCTTTTTGGAACGGCCTGAAACTGCGGAAATGCTTTGTCAGTATGGGGTTGATCCCAAGGAGAAATATCGGCTTATCTGCTTCGTGAGGAAGCTTCTGTCCGACCGGAAACGGCCTTGCCTCCTGATATTTGTCTGGCCGCCTCCATAAGCCTCCCCCAAGGCGCCTTTTGGCTGATCAGGGAAGAGGAACGTCAAAGGATAACAGCGTGCTTAAGGAATGGGCGGAGCAGCTGCCTCAGAATGTTTTTTAGGGATTTCCACGCCGCATTCCGGCACGCCGGAACAGCTGCATTTGGCGTATCAAGAGGCGCGGCTGATTTTTCAGCAGCGGCTTCTTGACCCGGCGCGGCGTGCTTTTTGCTATGACGACTATGTCAGCGGCCGGCAAATCATTGGTTTTGAAAAGCTGAGAAATTTTAAGGCTTCCTTCAACGAAGGGCTGCGGGCACAAAATCTGGAACAGATTGATGCGGCGGTCAGCGGGGCGTTTGGCCATTTGGTAGCAGAGCGGAATTCTATCTTCGGACTGCATCTTTTTTTAGAAAATATGCTATTTGAAATCCAAAGACTGACCCTTCACGCCAACAATGAGTGGCTTGGAGATGCCCTGTTTCGGATGCAGGCTTTTGAACTGATCAATAGCAGCGATACTCTGGAAAGCCTGAAAAATCAGCTCTTGGAAACAATCGCCCATTGTATCTCGCAAAAAAATTATTTTGCTTCCAGCGCCGGCTCGCTGCTCATAAAAAAGGTAGAGCAAATCGTGAAGGATAATTATATGGACGCTAATTTAGGCTTGAGCGCCATCTCTCGGGCGCTCTCGCTAAATGCTTCTTATTTAAGCGATGCGTTTAGGCGTTTTCATGGGCAGACTTTGAGTCAGTATATTACACAGGTTCGAATGGCAAAGGCTCGGGATTTGCTCCTTTCCGGAGAACTAAGCCTTGTGGAGGTTATGGAGCAGGTCGGGTATTCGGATCCCTACTATTTTTCCAAACGGTTTAAGAAATTTTATGGAGTTCCGCCGTCGGCGTATAAGGCAAATTAAAAGGCCGCACAGTAAACCTGTGCGGCCTTTTTTGTTTTTGAAGGGAGAGCTTATCGGCAGGTGATAAGACAAGTCCTGCGGGCTTAGAAGCCGCGTTGCGTCTGGACAGTGGGAGAAAGGCGGTTCCAGCGCTCAGCGTTGCAGCCGGAACATAACCGCGTCCTTCCACAGGCTATGAAAAAGAAAAGGCAAACGGCGTAGTCTATTAAAGTTTGCGGGAGATCTCTGAAAATCTTGGGAACTGAGAGGGGGTGATGCTCACGGAGGACGGCTGCGTATCCCTGAGATTTTCGGAGAAGCTAACAGGATACGGTGCTTTTTGGCTTTATAAAATTTGGAAGCCAAAAAAGTTCTCAAAAGAACCAAAAAAATCACATGTTCTTTTGTATGCAGCTTTAATACAATAATAATCAGAAAGGCCAAAATTTCTAGTTTTATAGGAGGATGTATTATGAAAAAGGTTCTGACAATTTGCCTGGCGCTGCTTTTGGCGGCCGGCACGATGGGCGGATGCTGCTCAGTCCCCGGCTGCGGATCCGTCTTCCGCGGGAGACAGCTCCGGAGCGGAATCGCAAGAACCCCAGGAACACGTAACCCTTACTTATATGTCCCGCTATATTGACGGGGCTCCCGACGCGATGGGCCAATTTTATTATGAGCGCCTGCATCAGTATGACGAGGAAAATGACAACATTACCATTGAGGACCTTTCTGTCAATGAATTGGATGTGTACAATTCCAAGCTGAAATCCAGTATTGCCGCAAATGATTATCCGGATATTATCACAAACTATGGCTACAACACAGCGTACCAGTGGGTAAAGAACGATTTGCTCCGGGATCTGACATCCCTGATCGAGTCGGATTCCTATACAGGTCCTACGGATGAAACCTACCTTGCTCCTTGGGATTATACCGCGAATGGTATTGAAGGGGTATACGGCATTCCCGCTAATGTAAATATCGGAACCGTATTCTATGTCAATAAAAAACTGCTGGAGGATAACGGCCTGCAGGTGCCGGAAACCTGGGAAGAAATCAATGAGATGGCTCCGGCTTTAATCGAAAAAGGAATTACTCCCATTGCGCTCTCTGCCGCGACCAAGGGCCGTTTGGCGCACTTCTATACCAGCCTGTCCATGCGCATGTACGGTTTGGATCTGCGTGAGAAGCTGATTTCCGGGGAGGCAAAATGGTCCGATGAGGAAGGCTTGTCCGTGTTCCAGAAATTTGAGGAAATGAACAACGCCGGAATATTTGGCACCGACGCGATTTCCTTGGATGCCAGCGGTATGGAGCCATGTTCTTAAACGGGGAAGCGGCCATGTATCCTGGTATGCTGGTGAACTCTACGGCTGCGGTGGAGGCTGCGGCAAGCGAGGAGGATATTGTGATTACCCGGTTCCCCTATTTTGAGGATAAGCCTGAAAACAAGGATTACTGGTTTGTCGCCGGCGGCGACGGATTTTCCATTATGACGCCGGAAAGCGAAAACGCCAGGCTGAACGCCGCTTATGATCTGGTCTCCTATATGCTCAGCCAGGAAAGCTTTGACGAGCAGGCAAAGAAAAACGGCGTAAGCGTATTCCCGGTGGACGTTGATTTTGAGGCTTTGGGCGTCACCGCCAGCAAGCCGGTCGCGGACTTATGGAAATCTATGGCCAGATGACCGCCGGCAGCGACGAGTTTGATGTGTATTTTGATTTCCCCTCTGCGCAGGAAATTTTCCGTACTGAGATCCAAACCATGTTTGCCGGTGTGTCCGCTGTCGATGTAGCGGCATCCATCGACGCCCAATATGACGCTGAGTCTTAATTGGCGCATCTGAAAAGAGGATAGAAAAAAGATTCGAGGCAGCAAACGCTGCCTCAAATCTTTAACCGGCAGCTTTATTCTATTTAGCAGGTGAGATAATGAAAAGAAATGCCAAATTTAAAAGGTCCATGGAGGCGGTGGCCTTAATCCTGCCAACGGTATTGATTTACACTCTGGTGATCGCGTACCCGCTTCTGAATATGACCTACACGTCCTTCTTTACCTGGGACGAATTCCTACCTCTCCGTACATATTCGTGGGATGGGAAAATTATCACAAATTCTTTACTGATATTATTGCCCTGACCTCCCTGAAAAACGTCATCATCATTATGCTGGTCAGCGTTCTGGGCGTTATTCCCATCGCGTTCTTTTTGGCGACGGTGATTTCCAAACGCTTTTTTGCCAACCGTGTTGTCAAGGCGGTTTATTTTTTGCCGGTCATCATCAACAAGGTTGCCATCGGCCTGATGTTTACCTTTATTCTTTATCCTAAGGTGGGGCCCTTTGTAAAGCTTCTTGAGTTTTTCGGCCTGAACAGCAATGTCAATGTCCTAGGAAATATGGATACCTCTATCTGGGTGTGCGCCTTTGTGGTGCTGTGGTGCAACACGGGCCTGCATATGATTCTGTTTTCCGCGGCGATGACTTCCATCCCCGCTGAAATCTATGAATCCGCTAAGATCGACGGCGCCACCCCTTTTCAAAAGCTACGGTATATTACGCTTCCTCTTCTGAAGGGCACCATCAATATGTCGGCGATCCTTCTGCTGACGAACGCGTTCCGTGTTTTCGACCTGATCGCGGCGCTGACCGACGGCGGTCCCGGATATTCCTCTCAGGTGCTGACCACGCTGATTTACAAAAACGCGTTCTATTACGGCGAGTACGGTTATGCGGACGCTATTGGCGTGATGACGGTTATCTTCAGCATTATTGTCATGGCGGTCGCCAACAAGCTTTTGCCAAATAAGGAAGATATTTGAGGAAAGGAGGAAGCAATTTGAATAAGAAACTCAGAAAATGGTTCCGCGGTTTGACGGCGGGAAAGGCGGTCCACTTTTTACTGGCCCTTCTGTGGTTCGGGCTGACGCTGTTTCCCCTCTATTTTACGGTGGTATCCTCATTAAAGCTGGATAATGAAATATGGGATACCATGTTTCAGCTTCCCTCGATTCCTCAGTGGGAAAATTATTTCAAGGCGGCGGAGACTGCCGGGATTTTAAGCGCTATCGTAAACTCAGTGGTCATTTCACTGGGGTCTGTGGCGATCATGATCGTATGCGTTATGATGTCCAGCTATGTGATCGCGCGAAGACTGATCAAAAGGGCCAAAGCGCTGAACCTATACCTTCTGGCGGCGCTGATGATTCCTCTGCAGGGCGCCATTGTCCCAATCGTTCAGATGGTGGGCGCCGTTGGAGGGAAAAACAACTTTTTCGTATTGATGCTGATCTATGTGGGCCTGAATATTTCCATTTCATCCTTTATCCTGGTGGGATATATCGGCGGTATCAGCCGGGAAATCGACGAGGCCGCCGCCATTGACGCTGCAACCTGTTTCAAACCATTTTTCGAATTATCTTCCGATTTCCATGCCCGGCGTGGCCACGGCGGCGATCGTGGGCTTCTTAAACGTTTATAACGAGCTGCCTATCGCCAATGTGATCCTAACCAAAACGGAAAACCGGACGATTTCCGTGGCGCTGCTGGCGTTCCAGGGGGACTATCAAACCAGCCTAAGCCTGATTTTCGCGTCTATCGTTATAGTGATTATTCCAATTCTGATCTTCTATCTGCTCTGTCAGGAGAAGGTGGAGCACGGTCTGGCCTCGGGGGCGATCAAGGCTGAACGCCGTTTTCATGCAGGCGGCTCGAGGCCGAACGCGGCCAAGCGCCTGGGGAGTGCCGGCAGGCTAAACGAAACGGGCTGTGCTTATTTTGTTCTATAAAAGCTGTTTAGGCAAGGCCATGGCCGCGGTTATGGCCTTTGCGAAAAAAATTTAAGGCCAACTTGCAAGAGGTGGGAAAATGAACGAGAAGCGTCCCAATGTGGTCTTTGTGCTGACGGATGACCAGGGCTACGGCGATTTGGGGTGTACCGGTAACCCGGACATCCAAACGCCGCAGATTGATGAGTTTTACAAAGAAGCGGTGCGCCTTACGGATTACCATGTGGCGCCGCTGTGCGCGCCTACAAGAGGTGCGATTTTTACGGGCCGAAGACCCTTAAGGAACGGAGTCTGGGCACCTGCTGGGGAAGATCCATCCTTCATGAGGGGGAAACCACCCTGGCGGAGGTGTTCCGTGACAACGGCTACGCTACAGGCTTATTCGGCAAATGGCATTTAGGGGATAACTATCCTTACCGGCCCCAGGACCGGGGCTTTACGGAGGTGGTTGCCATAAGGGAGGAGGAGTGGGACAGACGCCTGACTTCTGGGGAAACAATTATTTTGACGATTCGTATTATCAAAACGGTAAGCTGACCCGATATGAAGGCTATTGCACCGATGTGTGGTTCGACGCGGCGGAACGTTTTATAGAATCCCATTTAGACGAACCGTTTTTTGCCTGTATCACCACCAACGCGCCTCACGAGCCTTACCTGGTGGAGGAAAAATACGCCGCGCGTACCGGGAAAATGAGAATATCGTCCATCCGGAATTTTACGGCATGATCAGCAATATCGATTTGAATTTCGGCCGGCTGCGGAAAAAGCTTTCTGATTGGGGGATCGAGGATAACACAGTTTTAATCTTCATGACGGATAATGGAACCTCGGGAGGCTGTGAAATTGATGGGAATGAGCATGTCTTAAGAGGCTATAACGCCGGAATGCGGGGGATGAAGACCTCCTATTACGACGGCGGGCACCGGGTGCCTTTCTTTATCCGATGGCCAAACGGCGGACTGGATGGCGGCCGGGATGTAGAGGATACCTCCTACCATTGTGGATTTTTTTCCAACTCTGGCGGATTTATGCGGCCTTTCAATGCCGCCGCTCCAGTTGGATGGCGTCAGCTTAAGGGCGTCTTGACAGGAGAGGAAGCACTGCCCAAAGGCCGTGTGGAGTTTATGCAGTATCATCAATCCACGGTAGTGCCCAGCAAATGGGAAAGCTCTGTGGTCAGCGACCAGTGGAGGCTGGTTCGGGGTAAGGAATTATATGACATAAAGGCGGATCCTGGACAGAACCGCGACATTGCCGGACAGCATCCAGAGGTGGTGCGGAGGCTGAGAGCGGCCCACGAAGCATATTGGCAGGAAATGCAGGGCACCATGGGGTATATTCTCCGATTTATTTGGGAGACGATCACGAAAACCCTACCCGGCTGGACGCGATGGATGTACTGGGAGACGTGGCGTGGAGCCAGATTTCCGTAGCCCTGGCGCAAAAATCCACGGGGCGGTGGCGCGTCAAATTTACCCGGCCCGGCCGTTACCGGTTTGAGCTTCGGCGCTGGCCACGGGAGCTTGGGCTTTCCTTGGGAGACACGCTGGAAAAGGAAGGGATATCGAAGCTGGCGCCGTTCGCCGATGCGGTACGGTCCGACGAGGGAACGGCTTGGAAAGAAACCGGCAAAACGAAAGCTCTTGCGCCTCAGAAGGCAAAGCTGGAGTTTTTCGGCGCGCAATTTGAGGCGGAAGCGTCAGGAGGGCAGGCGGGCGCGGTTTTTTCCCTTCCAGTGGAGCAGACGGGAGAAACGGATTTATCCGCCTGCTTTGTAGATCAAAACGGGGAAGAAACCGGCGCCTATTATGTCTATGTAGAATGGCTGGAAAGCCTTTGACGCAAATTGAACGGAGGGAAAACCATGCGGGAACTGACGTTACTGTTGAAGCCGGCCTCCGGGCAGTGCAACGCGAGATGCGCCTACTGCTTTACCAGGATGTTACGCAAAAGCGGAACCAGGCCAGCTGTGGATGATGACGGTCGCAACCCTGGAAATTATACTGCGGAAGGCGCTGCGCCAAGCGGAAAAGGGCTGCACCATTATTTATCAGGGGGGAGAGCGTCCCCGCGAGGCCTTTCCTTCTACCAAAAAACCGTGGAGCTGCAAAAACAGCACTATCGGAGCGGGGTTTCTATCCGTAATGTGTTTCAAACCAATGGCTTAGCCTCGACAGCCGGTGGGCGGAATTTTTTGCGGAGCACCATTTTCTGGTGGGCGTTTCTTTAGATGGAATACGCAAAACTCACGACGCCTGCCGTGTGGATGCAAACGGCAGGGGCACGTTTCACCAGGTGATGGATACGATCTCCCTTTTCAGAAAATACCAGGTGGATTTTAACATACTGACGGTGGTCAACCGCGAAACCAGCAGAAACATCCGCGGGATCTATGAGTTTTATCAAAAAAACAGACTTCTTTATCAGCAGTATATCCCATGCCTGTCCCCTTTTGAGAAGGAGTGGGATGCCGAACGCTATTCTTTGAGCGCGGAAGCCTACGGCAGCTTTTTAAATCAGCTGTTCGACCTGTGGTTTGAGGATTGGAAGCAGGGCCGGCAGCCCTATATCAGGTTTTTTGAAAACCTGATCGGGCGCCTGCTGGGAGTGCCGATGGAATCCTGCGATCAAAACGGCGTCTGCGGGATTCAGTATGCGGTTGAGGCCGACGGAACGGTCTACCCGTGCGACTTTTACACACTGGATTCCTACCGGCTGGGAAATTTGACCGAGGATGAATTTTCTGATTTGGACAGCGCCAGGGAGAATTTGAATTTTCTCCAGCGGCCGAGAATCCTTGCGGAGTCTTGCCGCCGCTGCGAATATCTGCGCTTTTGCGGCGGCGGATGCCGAAGGACACGGGTGATGTCCGAACAGGGAGAGCTTCGTTCAGTCTTTTGCGAAGCCTACCGGAGCTTTTTCAAACGCTGCCTGCCCAGGCTTCAGGCGGTAGCGCAAACGATACGTATGTCAGAGGCCGGGAGATATCCGATACGATAGGATGGAATCAAACGTGGTTTTAATTTTTATACTCATTGGCCTTCTTGCCTGTACGGCGGGCTCTCTGTGCGGAATTGGCGGGGGCATTATTATCAAGCCGGTTTTGGATTTGTCGGGCCTTATGCCTGTGGAAAGCGCCAGCTTTTTATCCGGCTGTACGGTTTTGGCAATGACCGCTTTTTCCGTTGGGAGAACGTTTCTCGAAGGGAATCGGGCGATCGAGTGGTGCGGGGAACGCCTCTGGCCGCCGGAGCCGGTATAGGAGGCGTAGCGGGGCAGTTCCTCTTCTCTCAAATCGCGGGAACAGCTTCCGATACGGATGCTTTGGGAATGGTTCAGACAGGAATTTTATTTTTTGTCACCCTTGGGACGCTGGTTTATACATTATTTGAGCATAAGGTGACGACGCTGTCGATAGAAAGCAAAAGCGCCTGCGGCCTGGTTGGTTTGGGCCTGGGGATGCTTTTCTTCGTTTCTGGGCATTGGGGGAGGCCCGATCAATTTGCTGGTGCTTCATTACTTTTTTTCCATGGAAAGAAAAAAAGCGGCTTTAAATTCTCTTTACATTATTTTATTTTCCCAGCTCTGCGGCTTGGCCGTGGTTCTGCTAAACGGCAGTCCCGTTGGCGGAGCGCTGCCGTACTTGCCGGCTATGGCTGGAGCTGGGATTGCCGGCGGGCTGATCGGCAGCACGCTGCACCGGCGGCTGTCGGCCCGGCAGGTTTCAGTCCTGTACCGCTGTCTGATCTTCGTGATTCTGGCTGTCTGTGTATGGAACTTTACGAAATTTTCCGGCCTTTTTTAAGGCAAGCTTGCGGCGGACAATGGTGCGGGAGAAAAGATTTGCAATTCCGCCGTTTCTCAAACAGAAGGATTGACAGCAGCTTATGGAAAGAGCCTCTGCCGGCTTTCAATATTCTATTTTTAACAGCGCCCCATGGCTTTCCGGAGGCAAACGGCACCCGCGCTTAGAAGCAAGTCGAAGCCGGGGCTTCTGAAAGCAGACAGGAGAAAGCAGGCGGAATTCTTTTTTTAATAGGCCCTGTTTTAACGGCGCCTCACGGTTTCCACGGAAGGAAACAGGATTCCGGCGCTCAAAAACTAATCAGCGATAAGGCCAGGCTTTAGACCGCTGAGATAGAAAAAATCTCATAGATATTTTTATTAGGGAAAGGATCGAGTTTTATGACTTTAGCTCCACGCCAAATTCATTTGGACTTCATACCTCCGAGGCGATTCCTGATATCGCCGCGAATTTTGACCCGCGGACTTTCGCTGAAACAGCAAGGAAGGCGGAGGCTTCCTCAATCACTGTTTTTGCCCGCTGCCACCACGGATGGCTGTATTATCCATCAAAACGGTTTCCGGAATTAATTCATCCCAATTTGAAAAACCACAATTTGCTTCTGGAGCAGGTGCGGGCGCTGCACGATGCCGGTATCAAGGCGCCGGTATATATCACGGTTCAGTGGGATTATCATTCCGCGCAGACCCATCCCGAGTGGCTGATCAGAAAGCAGGAGCGCTCACGAGGGAGTCCCCTTTACAGAAGCGGGCTTTCGCCAGTCGTTGTGCGTTAACACCGGATATTACAATTTTTGGCAGCCCACACGGAAGAGGTGTGCCAGCTGCTGGGAAAAGAGTTGGATGGATCTTTTTCGATATTGTAGGAATCCGTCCCTGCTCCTGCTCGGCCTGCCGCGCCGAAATGAAGCGAAGGGGAATCGATGCCTCGAATCCTGATGAGGTTCGGAAATTTGCTAAATTCTCTATTGACCGGTTCAAAGAAAAAATGACCGCGTTGGTGAGAAAGCAGAATCTGACTGTACTATCTTTTATAATGCCGGACATGTGGGGCCTTGCACCCGTGCCAGCCGGGACGCATACACCATTTCGAGCTGGAAAGCCTTCCCTCCGGCGAATGGGGATACCTGCATTTTCCCGTGACGGCTCGTTATGCCAGAACTCTTGGATTGGACTGCATGGGAATGACAGGGAAATTTCATACGGAATGGGGCGATTTTCACTCTCTGAAAACCAGGCCGCGCTGGAATTTGAGTGCTTTCGTATGCTTAGCTACGGCTATGCCGTTTCCATCGGCGATCAATTGGAGCCTATGGGGTTTTGAATCCGGCAGCTACCAGCTGATTGGAAAGGTGTTTCACCAGCTTAAGGAGCGGGAAGCCTGGGCGCGCCCCTCAAAAGCTCTGGTGGAGGCGGCCTTGGTAACATCGGAGCCGATACCTGCGAGCATCAGATTCCCGAAAGTGTTTTTGGGGCCGTTCAGCTGCTGGAAGAACTGGCGCTGCAATTTGACGTGGTGGATTTGGAGGCGCCGCTGGATCAGTATTCCTTAGTAATTCTTCCGACGACCTGGCAGTGACGCCGGAATATCAAAGAAAGCTGAACGACTATGCGGCGAAAGGCGGAAAAATCATCGCCTGCGCCAAAGGAGGACTCAATTCGGAAAATGCTTATCCGGACTGCTTTGGCGCTTCCTACCAGGGAAAGGAAAATTTATGGCCCAGCTTCCTTTTGCCAAGAGGGCCTATGGCGAAAGGACTTGAGGAAAACAACGAGTATGTGATTTATCTTCAGGGAGAGCGTATCATACCCGCCGAAGGGCGAAACCCTTCTCACACTGCGCGAGCCGTATTTCTGCCGGACAGGCGAGCATTTTTGTTCCCACCAGTACACTCCCTCCGCAAAGGGCGCCGAACAGCCGGCGGCTGTCCGGAATGGAAACGTTATTGTGTTCGCGCATCCCTTGTTTACCCAATACCGCGAAAATGCCCCTTTCTGGTGCAAACGGCTCATATCCAACGCCATTGATCTGCTTCTGCCAAAAAGATTGGTCCGCCACGACGGCCCTTCCATTATGACGGTAAGCTTATTGCATCAGCCCAGCATAATCGTGTGTGCGCCCATCTCCTCAGCTATGCGCCCATAAGAAAATCAATTCAAATAGATGTGATTGAGGAACGCACTAAGCTTCATGACGTAACGCTGGAGCTGAACCTGCCTTATCCGGTAAAGTCTGCGGTATTGATTCCCCAAGGAATTAAACTGCCCGTTGAAAATGGAAGAATCACGCTTCCTCAGATTGACGGTTATGAGATTGTTTCCTTTGAGCTTGAATGACAGATAGAAATACAAAATTCCGGTCAAAAAGCCTTCTCGCACGGCCCTGACTGGAAAGGCCTGGCTTGAGGCCTAAATCAGGGGAAGCCCTAGGGAAGGAACAGGCAAAATTCCTTGAGAGAAAGTAAAATTCTGCTTGAACATAATTATCTTTCCAGATATAATTTAGATAACGATATATCTGGAAAGGGCTTGACAAAAATGGATGAAAGGAACATGCTTATAGCAAGCAAGCAAGCAAG
>ENA-OQCP01000852-OQCP01000852.1-human-gut-metagenome-genome-assembly--contig:-NODE-852-length-12858-cov-1.626502_pt1 | contig 12858 bp, 16 predicted proteins | sample MGYA00242760_ERZ504583 | MGnify/ENA primary metagenome ERZ504583 (study PRJEB26092, sample SAMD00036308) | human gut metagenome | host: Homo sapiens | study: EMG produced TPA metagenomics assembly of...
CGGTGTTCGCTTGGAATTTCAACGGCAAGCCGATGTTCATGTTCATCGCCACCGATGACACCGACGGCAATTGCGTGGACCCGAACGACGGCAGAACCCATATGCCGCTGCGCATCGCCGACTCCATCGAAGCGCTTTCCGACGCCGCGGGTGGACGGGCCAAGGAGATCGATCTGCTCGCATGCGGCGATCTCAATAGCGAAGATCGTCCGATGACCGGCTGCTTCTGGGCGCCGGAACTGCATGTGATCGGCGGCAAGCTGTCGGTCCTGTTCATGCCCTGCTTCGATGGGCCGCGCGTCAATCCCGACGGCACCCCCAACGATCGTGCGGCAAACCGGACATGTGGACCGGCAGCTGCCACATCATGCAGCTCAAGCAGCATTCCGACGGCACGGATTTTGATCCGCGCGAGCCGGAGAACTGGACGGTGCCCGAGCTATCCTCGACCCGGATGGTGAGACGCTCAATCCGATCCAGCGCATTTCGCTTGACATGACCGTGTTGTGCGATTCGGGTCGCTGGTACTACGCATGGCAGCAGGTCGGCAGCATCTGGATCGCCAGCTTTGACCCGGCTCGTCCGGCGAGGCTCACCAGCAAGCGAAGCAGATCGTCGTGCCGGAATTCGCATGGGACAACATGATCGCCGAAGGACCGAACGCCATCGTGCATGACGGAACGATTTTCCTGATCTACTCGGGCTCGCTGGTCGCATCGACTACACGACCGGCCTGGTCACCGCCCCGGCTGGACAGGGGCCGATCTCACCGACGCCAGCGTATGGACGAAGCTCGATTATCCGCTGCAGAAGTCCGGCATGTACAACGGGCGTTGGCAGCTCGGCACCGGCCACGGCATGTGGTCGCATGACGAGGACGGCAACCTCATCTACGTGTTCCACAACGCCGAATACGAGCACGGCCGCTATGGTGGCCGCGACGCCCAGGTGCGCCGCGTGCACTGGTCCAAGGAGGCATGCCCATCCTGGATATGCAAACGGCGGAGGAACTCGACCCCGACTATGCTGGTGTAACGATGGAGGTTGGTTTCTTCGATGCCGACTGAGTCCGCTGAATGACAAAAGGGGTATATATGCCGAAGCGAACGGGGGGAAACGGCGAGCATGTCGTGACCATGCGTGAGGTGGCCAAGGCGGCCGGAGTGTCGATCAAAACCGTCTCCAACGTGGTCAACGACTACGAATTCGTCTCGCAGGCCACGCGCGACAAGGTCAACAAAGCCATCGCGGAACTGGGATACACGGTGAACGTATCGGCGCGCAACCTGCGCCGAGGGCAGACCGGCATCATCGGCTTGGCCATTCCCGATCTGCAGATGCCGTATTTCGCGCAGCTGTCATCGCTGGTCATCGAAGAAGCGAAGAAAGTCGGTCTGCGCGTGATCGTGGAGCCGACGCAATATTCGCGCGATGGCGAGTTGGAAGCGCTGCACGGGTCCCAGCAGACGATGATCGACGGCCTGATCTACAGCCCATTGGAGCTTGGGCAGGATGACGTCGAGCAGCTGAAGGTCGATTATCCGCTTGTGCTGGTTGGCGAACGCATCTTCACCGACCAGGTGGACCATATCGCCACGGAGAACGTCGAAGGTGCGAAGCGGGCCACGCAGTATCTGCTGACGACCGGCTGCCGGCATGTGGCGGTGGTTGGCGTGCATCGTGGCGAGAAGGTCGGTTCCGCCGCGCTGCGCTACCAAGGGTATCTTGAGGCTCTGGAGGAGGCCGGCGTCGAATTCGACGATCGGCTGGTCGTCGAATCGGGCATGTGGCATCGTAGCGATGGCGTGCGCGTGATGAACGCGCTGCTTGATTCCGGCGTGGTTCCCGACGCGTCGTCGCGCTGAACGACATGCTCGCCTCCGGTGTGATGCATGCGATCCAGATGCACAATCTGCGCATTCCCGAAGATATTTCGGTGATCGGTTTCGATAATTCCGACGATTCGCAGTATTTGTCTCCTGCGTTGACGTCGATTGCTCCGGTCTTGAGGCGGTGGCGCGTCTGTCGGTGAAATTGCTGAAGGATCGTATCGACGGGGTTTCGCCGTCGAAGGATCTCAAGCCGAAGCAGAAGGTGTTCCGCAAGGTTTCGTCGTCGTTGGTGGTGCGTCAGTCCACCAAGCTGCCCACGAATTCCTTGGTGGTGTGATCTTCCTTCCTTCTTTTTCTTCTTCTTTTGGAAGAAAGGAAGTGATTGGTGCCTCGGCGCTTGCGTCCGGTTTTTTACGGATTGCCGGTGCCGAGGTTTTTGTTTTCCCTTTCTGGCGATTGTCTGTTGCCGGGTACTGCGATTCGATTCTTCCGAGGAGTCGGATGCGAGAAACACGCGGTGCGTTCCTCCGATTTGTTACAACGTTGTAATAGTGATATATTCAACGTTGTAAATTACTGGAACAGCGGATTGAAAAGGGATAGACATGGCTGTTTACAACAATCCATCGTGCTTCAGCGCGCAGATCCTTGGGTTCTCAAAGTTGACGGCGAGTACTACTTCACTGGCTCCGACCCGGAATACAACTGCATCGCCATTCGTCACGCATCGAACATCAACGACCTGCAAAAAGCCCCCGAAACGGTGGTGTGGCGCAAGCATGAGTCCGGACCGGCGAGCATCTATATTTGGGCGCCGGAACTGCACCGCATCAATGGCGCTTGGTACATCTACTTCGCAGGCGCCGCAACGGATTTCGAGGCCTCCGGCTACCGACCCACCGCATGTTCGTGCTGGAGAACACCGATGACGACCCCACCACCGACAACTGGGTGGAAAAGGGTCAGATCGTCACCCCGATCGACTCTTTCGCGCTCGACGCCACCACCGAGGTGATCGACGGCGTGCAGTACCTGGTCTGGGCCCAGAAAGATCCCGCCATCGAAGGCAACTCCAATCTGTACATCGCCAAGATGGCCAACCCGTGGACGCTGGAAAGCGAGCCCGTCATGCTCTCCAAGCCGGAATATGACTGGGAGTGCATCGACTTCCTCGTCAACGAAGGCCCGGCCTTCCTGTTCCACGAGAACAAGATCTACATCACGTATTCCGCCTCCGGCACCGGTGTGCCGTATGCCGTCGGTCTGCTGACCGCCGAGCGCGGCAGCGACCTGCTGAGCAAGGATTCCTGGACCAAGAGCCCGGTGCCGGTGTTCAAGACCTGCGCCGAAAACGGCCAGTACGGCCCCGGCCATAACTCGTTCACCAAGTCCGAAGACGATTCCGAAGACCTGATGATCTATCACTGCCGCAACTATACGGAAATCAAGGGCGATCCGCTGTTCGACCCGAATCGTCATGCCCGTGTCGGCGTGGTCAAGTGGACGGAGTGCGGCCCCGACTTCGGTGTGCCGGAACCCGACAATCTGTGGACCCCGACCACCACGGACGTGTTGCCGGCCGATGGCGGCGCTCTTGCGGGAACGCCGGTAGCGAACTGACTTGCGTAATCGTAAGAAACGTTGCGATTCCAACAAAAACGAATAATTGAAGATTATAAAGAAAACAGCTTTTCCATCGGCGTGTTTCCGATTTGTACAACGATGGAAAAGCTGTATAATCAAAATTACAACGTTGCAAACGGCAGTGCAGCTGACGAAGCGTGAACGACATCGCAAACAAGGTTGTTGATGAATGTCACTGCAACGGTTGGAGGAAATGTCTTGGGAGACCAAGAGGAAAAGGAGAAATCCATGAAGATCAAGAAGAGCACCAAGCTCTCGCGGCCGCGGCCTCCCTGGCCATGATGGCACCGTCGGCCTGTCCGCCTGCGGCGGCTCCGACAGCAGCGAAACCGATGCTGATGGCAAGCCAGTCATCCGCATCGCACTCATCAAGCGCAGCACCCAGATCGAAGCTAAGGAAATGAAGCTGCAGAAGGATCTTGAGGCCGCCTGCGACTGCACCATCAAGTGGGACGAAATCCTGGATACCCAGTGGGCCCAGCAGTCCTCCACCGTGCTCGCCTCCGGCGACGTTGCCGACATCACCATCTGGGGCTACAACTCCGACAACTTCGCCCAGTATGACTACTGGGAGGATCTGAGCGATGATCTCGATCAGATGCCGAATGTCAAGGCATACTTCAAGGAAGTGCCGAACGCCGAAAAGTTCGGTTCCGATATCGATGGTCACGTCTGGCAGGTTCCGTCCGACTACGGCAACGCATCCGGCGCTAAGTGGTCCAGCGGTCAGAACCTCATGATCAACAAGTCTTGGCTCGAGAAGCTTGGTCTTGGCGTGCCGAAGACTTGGGATGACCTGACCAAGGTCCTCACCGCATTCAAGAACGATGACCCGAACGGCAACGGCGAAGCCGACGAGATCCCGATGCTGATCAACCAGCTCGGCACCGCAGGCTTCACTGGTGGGATCCGTTCCTGCTGCTCAACGGTACCGGTCTGAACACCCAGGTGATTTCCACCGCCGGTCCAAGGCATCTACGTCAAGGACGGCAAGATCGGCAACTTCATGATCACCGACAACTTCCGTCAGGTCATTGAGTACTACCACTCCCTGATCGAGAAGGGCCTCATGCCGAAGGATATTCTGACCCGTGATGGCTCCCAGAACACCGCCGACATCTCCAACGACGGCAAGACCGCCAAGTCGGTCTGGTCTTCGGCTGGAACACCGGCAACTTCGGCGATCTGAAGGATCAGTACGAGTCCATCGAGGTTCCGGCAGCTCCGGGCGTCTCCTATGAGGAAACCACTTGGAACCGCAGTTCGAAGATATCTACAACGGCGCTTGCGTCAAGGCTGATCTGGACGAAGCCACAAGACCGCAGCTCTCAAGATCATCGACAAGTGGATCACCCCTGACATGTCCATGGAATCCTACTACGGCGATCTCGATACCTACATCTCCAACGAGGGCGACGGCAAGTACAACGTGCTCAAGTTCCAGGACGATCTCTCCACCTTCGGTCTGGCAGACCGTGGTCTGACTTGGGTGTCTGACGACATGTCCGTCTCCGGCGATGAAGACAAGGTCCTCGCTGAGAAGGACGGCAAGACCTACGAAACCCAGCAGTCCCACATCGGCGACAAGGATCTCATCCCGGCCTATGTCCGTCTGAGCGCAGAAGACAACACCACCGTCTCCAACAACAACTCCAACATCTTCAACTACGCCATGCCGCTGATCTCCACTTGGATTCAGGACGGCGGTCTGACCGACGATGCATGGAACGAGTACGTCAGCACCATGAAGCAGCAGGGCGTGGGCGAGAACGTCAAGCTCTGGCAGAAGTGGTACGACAAGACCATGGCTCAAGAGTGAGCGTAGGTCATCCCGCAACCACATAATTGAATATCTCACATAACTGAATCAAATAAAGCCCTCCCTGCGGTGAGCATTCTTCCGTGCATCACGGGGGAGGGCACTCTGCTTTTTAAACACATTCGCATCGATTACCAAAGAGAGGGATGGACATGGCTTCTTCGCAAATCACAACATCCGGGTCGAGCGCCGACATCCCGGACAACGACTACATCGCGCGTCACAAGCCGCTTCCGATTCGTATTTCGGCTCATCTACGTCGTTACTGGCAGCTGTGGCTCATGCATTGCCTGCCATGGTTTTCGTGTTCATCTTCGCCTACATTCCTATGTACGGCATTCAGCTTGCGTTCCGTGAGTTCGTGCCCCGCAAGGGCTTGACCGGCGGTACGTTCGTTGGTCTGAAGTACTTCCAGAAGTTCTTCGAATCTCCGCAGTTCGTGAGCTTGATGCGCAATACCATCAGCATCAGCCTTTCAACCTTGGTGATGGGCTTTATCTGCCCGATCATCCTTGCTCTGCTGATCAACCAGATTGGTTCCAAGAAGATCAAGGGCTTCGTGCAGACCATCACGTACATGCCCCACTTCATCTCCACAGTGGTTATCGTCTCGATGATCAGCATCTTCCTCAACCCGAATTCCGGCTTCATCGGTCGCTTCTTCAATGAAGACGGCAAGAGTGTTCTGGGTGATCCGAACCTGTTCACTCCGATCTACTGGATCAGCGAAGTGTGGCAGCACTGCGGATGGAATTCTATCATTTATTTGGCTGCTCTTGCTGGTGTCGACACGGCCCTGTATGAAGCTGCGAAGATGGATGGCGCAAGCGTCTGCAGCTCATTCGCTACGTCGATATTCCGGCTATTCTTCCTACCTGTGGCGTGCTGCTGATTCTGAACATGGGCTCCGTGCTTAATGTCGGCTTCGAGAAGGTCTTCTTGATGCAGAACTCGCTGAACCTGAGCTCTTCCGAGGTCATTTCGACATTCGTGTACAAGATGGGCTTCGTGAGTAATCAGTACAGCTACTCGACAGCTATTGGCTTGTTCAACACGTTGATTAATTTCGTGTTCTTGGTAGTGGCCAACGCCATCTCCAAGCGCGTGTCCGATACCAGCATCTTCTGACGGTGACAGGGCAAAGAAAGGACATTCAAAATGAGTAATTCCGTTGCGCCAGCCGTCAAGACGGCCAATGACGAGATTCCATGGAATCCGAAGGTTCGCCAGAAGAAGCAGCCGGCTGACTATGTGGTCGTATTTTCTGATCGGTCTGCTCGTGGTCGCAGTGGTGATCGTGGTGCTTTACCCGCTGTGGTTCATCGTGATCGCCAGCTTCTCCAACGCGTCGCTGGTTTCCCAGGGTGGGGTCACCCTCTTCCCGAAGGGATCGACTTCGCGGGTTATGCCAAGATCCTTGATGATGCGCGAATCTGGACCGGTTACAAGAACACCATCATCTACTCCGTGGTCGGCACCATCGTCAACATGCTGGTCACACTCCCGGTGGCATTCGCGCTTTCCCGCCGTGAGTTCAAAGCTCGTCGCGTGATCCTGTTCCTGTTCACCTTCACCATGTTCTTCGCCGGCGGTCTCATCCCGAGCTACCTGCTGTTCAAGGATCTGGGCATCCTCAACTCCATGTGGGTGTTCATCCTGCCAGGTGCTGTGAATGTGTATAACGTGATCATCGCACGTTCGTTCTTCGAGACGTCCATTCCGGAAGAATTGCATGATGCGGCTCAGGTGGATGGTTTGGGCTACTTCCGCTACTTCATGAAGATTGTGCTGCCGCTGAGCTCGGCCATCATCGCCGTGATTGCGCTGTACTACTTCGTGGGTCACTGGAACGACTTCTTCACCGGCCTTATCTACATCCGCAATCAGGAGAAGCAGCCGTTGCAGAACGTGTTGCAGAACATCCTGCTGGCCAACCAGATGACCACATCCGGTGGCGGTTCCGACGGTCGTTCGATGCTGGAACGTCAGCAGGCTGCGGATCAGATCAAGTATGGCATCATCATCGTGTCCACCTGCCTCTGCTGGTTGTGTATCCGTTCCTGCAGAAGTACTTCAACAAGGGCGTGATGATCGGCGCAGTCAAGGGCTGATCGCCAGTTCGCGGGTTCGTTCCGCTGACACAAAGCAGTGCGGACCCGCTTCTCAATCAATAGGACTTCATTTCCTTCCTCCTTTCGCAAGGCTGCCGTCGTCATGCGGCAGCCTTTTTCACATCCCAATCGCAATGCTTTGCTGACTCTACGGACGCAAGCAACACGAAAAACAAACGATATAAGCAGTAAGGTGACATCATGACCGCAACAGACAGCCCATTCGGCTACCTGCTCGTCCATTTCATCGAAGATCCGGACGGCTATGCGGAAAAGATCTATATGGATCTTTCCGATGGCGACAATCCGCGTCGTTGGATTCCGCTTAACGATGGCAAGCCGATATTGACGTCTACCATTGGCACCACTGGTGTGCGTGACCCGCATATCATTCGTAATCCGCAGACTGGAACTTGGTATGTGATTGCCACGGATTTGCGAGTGTTCGGCGGTGATAATGCAGGCTGGTTCGAGTGGACTCGTCATGCCAGCACGAATCTCATCATTTGGGAATCTGATGACTTGGTGCATTGGAGCGAGCCGCGCATGCTTGACGTTTCGCGCAAGCCGGACGATACGCATCTCGAGTTGGGTATGGCGTGGGCCTGCGAATGCCTGTGGGTTCCCGATTATTATCCGGAAGGTCACGAGGGTGGTCGCGGAGCTTCGTCATGTACTGGTCCAGCACGATTTTCAACGATGATGATCCCGATCATACTGATGATGGCGTGTACTGCACCGTGCTATGGGGAGCCACCACTGATTTCACGCAGCAGACGTACGAATACGGTGGTGTGTTTATTGATACGGGCGGCGATTCCATCGATACCACCATGGTGCAGCGTCCGCTGCCTGACGGTGTGGTTCGTACGTACCGTATCACCAAAGACAACTCTTTCGGCAATGGCATTTGGATGGACTCCACCGATGCCCGTCGTTGGTGGGAGCCGGATGCGCAGTGGACCTGCGTGCAGAAACATATCGGTGCCGGTTATGTGCCGGACGGCAATCCTGAAGGCGTGGAGGGGCCGGCGGTGTTTGCAAACCACCACAATGATGGCTCGGATGCGGATGAATGGTATTTGTTCGTGGACGTGATTCCTTCCATCGGCTATCAGCCGATGCGCTCGAATAATCTGGACTCTGGCTTCGTTCCGTTGGATAGTCCTGATTGTTATCTGTCTGAACATACGAAGCATGGCGGTGTCGCTTCCCTTGCGAAAGAGGAATATGACCGCATCGCTTCCGAATATGGTTTGCAGTGACATCTGAATCGTCGATGCCGAAGGAGGGCATTTGTTCGGCCATTTTCGGCATCGACGTCGCCTGTGTTTAGTGCGGGCTTGATGTCGGATTTCTGAATTTCGGCACGTTGCCGCCTCAATACGTTATTATAACGTTGTAAACGTTGATATTCCTTGGTATCAAACAAAGAAGTGCCATTTCGATAATGTGATGAGGTAGCGTATGAAGCGTTTTGCGGTGGGCTATGAATTTCTGTGCCGTATAGTCATGATGGTGGTTGTTGCCAATGTCGCATTTCTTGTGCACACGCTGCTCGGGCTTGTGGTGGTCGGTTTCTTCCCCTCGATTGCGGCGACCTATGCCACGTTCCGCACTTGGCTTTTGGATGTTGACGATCGTTCATGGAGTATCTCGCGCACATGGCGTACCTTCATCAGGCATGGCTGGAGGAGCTTGGTCCGGCAAATAAATTCGGTTGGCCTCAATTCCTGATATGGGTATTGCTTATTTGGGAATACTGGTTTGTTCAGAATAATGATCTTGGTACTACCGGCTTTGCGGTTTCAGGTGCGTTGCTGCTGCTGAATGTGCTGTATGGATTGTTCGTTTTTGTGAGCTGGGCCATACACGTCAATTTCGCGGAGAAGCTCACGTGGGTGGTCAAGACGTCGTTGAGCATGGTGATCGCTCGCCCCTATGCAGTTTGATGATTGCATTGTTGTTCCTCATTGTGGTGTGGGCATACTACACATGGCCTGGATTGATGATTGCTTTTGGTATTGCGGTGCCTGTGTTTGCTGCGATGATGGCTATCTATTCATGGGGTCGTCTGCCTGGCATGGATGTGCATGTGCTCGAGCCAGTGCTTATCGATGACATGCCGAAAAAACAGATGCCGATTCGCGTTCTTGAAGCGGTCTTATGCAGTATTGCGTGGGGTTACGGCGGGGAGTGGTTTTATGACGTATTACTCGTGAGTAACGCATGATTACGACGCAAAGGAGCGCGCATATGACTTTGCATATTTTCGAACGGGTCCCCTACAGCAGGTGAGGCTACTGCCAGGAGAGCATTTTGACGCGCAGCAGGCCGGCGCACGGTACCTGCTTGAGCTTGACGTCAATCGTCTGCTCTACCCATTCCGCAGGGAGACGGGACTGCCGCAGCCGACCGGTGCCGACGGCTCGTTGCATTGGCGTCGCGCGTTGGCTGGTGGCGAATTCCAGTATGCGATGCGCGGGCGTGGTCAGGCGCATCGTTTGGAAATCGAGGTGATTGCCGATTCCGCGGAAAGCGACGGTGAAAGCGCGGCGTATGAAGTGACGCTCGACGGCCTGCCATTGCAGCGCGGCGAACATCGAAAATCGCGATATGGCAGACGACTGACCGTCCGGGGCGTCGTGCCATGCGATCCGGTGATTGGAGGATGCTGATACGCATTGTGGCGGCAACGATGGTATTCGTTGCGCCACAATGTTTTTTGCGGTTGCTTTGCCGGTTGCCGTTCCGGCTGGCGTCGGTTGCTGTCAATGAGTGGGTGTCTTGCCTGCCGCCGACGGTCGTTGCGACGGTTATTGGGCTCCGTTTGACTGGTCGTCTCCGGAGTTGTCGCCACTGCTGTTGCCGCCGTTGCCGCCGTCCCCGGAGCTGTCTCCGCCGTTATTGCCGCTGTCTCCGCCGTCTCCGCCGGTTCCGGAATTGTCTCCGTCACCGTTTCCGCCGCTGTTCTGATCGCTGTTTTGCGTAGGATCGGGCGTGGTCTGCTCGGTGTTCTCTTCGGCCTTCGGCGTCTCCTGATTCTGCCGTGTCTCGGTCTTCTGCGCGCCGGTGCCCCATGTGCCGTCCGGGCCGCCGATCTTGCCGTTGTCGGTCGGTTCGGTGAAGGTCAGCACCTCCTGATTCTGCAATGCGAGCGACATGAACTCCTCGAACAGATGCGACGGGTAGCCCGTGGAGGAAACGCCATAGCCTGCGAACGATGGCACTTCCTGCGCGCTGCCGTCTTCCGCAGGATTCCAAATGGCCCACACATTGAGCAGCTGCGGCGTGTAGCCCACGAACGAAGCGGCCTTCTCGTCGTTTGCGGTACCGGACTTACCGGCCACCTGACGTCCGAGACGTGTCGAAACGCCAGCCGCGGTGCCATACGTGGTGGTGCCCTGCATGGCCTTCTGCACCAGATGGCAATCGTTCGCATCGAACACCTGCTGGTTCTCCTGAGCCGTCTTGTACAGCTCCTTCGAACCGTCGGACGTGAGCACCGTGTCGACGATGTGCAGCGTGTTCTTCACGCCATCGTTCGCAATGGTGGAGTGGCCTTGCGCCAGATCCCACACGGTAATGCCGTTGATGCCCAGAATGTTGTAGGTGGTGTCTTCGGCGATGTCTTCCTCAATGCCCGCCTGATGCGCGATCTTGGCGAGATTCGCGGCGCCGAGGTGCTTGTTGACCTCCATGAACACCGTGTTCACCGAATTCGCGGTCGCCTGATAGAGGTTGATATACCCGTAATTGGTGTTCAACGCGTTCGGCACCTGCGCGGTGGTTCCCGGCGTCGTTTCAAACGTCAGGCCGGAATTGCCGTTGAAGATGGTGTTGAAATTCACACCCTCCTGCGCGGCTCCCAGCAAGCCGAACGGCTTCATGGTGGAACCCGGTTCGAACGTGGCCTGCGTGGCGTTGTTGAGCTGCTTGGTGAGGTAATCGTTGCCCGCATACATGGCTTTCACGGAACCGGTCTTCTGATCGACCGCAATGCCGCCCACCTGAATACTTTCCGGCATGCCCTCCGGTCGGGTGTCGCCGACCTGCTGAATCTCGTCCTGCATGTCCTTGTCGAGCGTGGTGACGATCTTGTAGCCGCCGGTTTCCAGATCATCGGCGGTGAACGCCTTGGAATTGACCAGTTCGTTCTTCACCGTGGTCAGCAGATACCCGTTCGCGCCGGCCATCTGGTTGCTCTGCTGTATTTCCGCCACGGCAGGGAACTGCGCTTCCTTCTTCTCCTGGGCGTGATGTAGCCGTCTTCCTTCATGATGCTGAGCACGCGGTCATATCGCTTTTCGGCCTGTTCCTGATTGACGGCCGGATCCCATGAGCTCGGCGCGGAATGATACCGGCCAACATGGCGGCTTCCGACAAGGTCAGATCGCTGGCGTTCTTGTTGAAATACGCCTTCGCCGCCGCCTGAATGCCATATGCGCCACGACCAAGATAAATCGTGTTCATGTAATTGCATAGCACCTGGCTCTTATCTTGTGCCTGCGCGATCTTGATGGCCAGGAACGCTTCCCTCAGCTTGCCGGAATACGACGTGGTTTCGCCCAAATAGTAGCGTTCCGCATACTGTTGGGTGATGGTCGAACCGCCCTGACGGCTGCCTGTGGTCAGATTCGTATACAGCGCTCGCGCGATGCCATACAGATCGATGCCCTTGTTGGTGTAGAAGGAACGGTCTTCCGACGCGACGATGGCATTGCCCACATAATCCGGCAATACCGCACAGTCGATGATTTCGCGGTTCTGTTCCGCGTAGCTGCCAATTTCCGTAGTGCCGTCGGCATAGTAGACGGTGGTTTTTTCGGCGAGGGCGAACTTTTCCGGTTCGGGGATTTCCGTGGTGATATACATGTATGCGAACAGGCCGATACCTGCCGCGAGCAGCGCTGCGAAGATGCCGAGTGCCCACTTCAGCACGAGATGCTTGCGCTTGTTCTGCTTTTTCTGAGGTCCGTTGGCGCGGTGCGATCCGTGGTTCTGCGGCTTGGGCGCGCTATGGGATGCGTTGCTGCGATTGCTGCCGGCGCCGCCGCTGCGGGCGCTTCTTGAGCGTGAGCTTACGCTTCGTGTGTGTGAAACCATAGGTTCCACCGTAGCTGATTGACTTGAGAAATCAGGTGAAAATGGGGTGAGTTTGCCCTTGGGAGGGCATTTTTTGCGCAGCTCTTTTACAAATCGACAGTTTGTGGGTCGTTGTCTCAATATCGGCTTATTTTCAGGGTTTTATCAGTTTTTCAGGTGCCTTTTCGCTGTTTCGCAGGTATGCTTGAAATTTGGTACCTGTGAAACGCATATATGCATATATAACAGAGGAGTCGTTTACAGATGAGCATTCGTGTAGCTATCGCTGGCGTTGGCAATTGCGCTTCTTCGCTGGTGCAGGGCGTTGAATACTACAAAGACACGAAGGACGAGGATAAGATTCCCG
>ENA-OQCP01000853-OQCP01000853.1-human-gut-metagenome-genome-assembly--contig:-NODE-853-length-12853-cov-2.055556_pt1 | contig 12853 bp, 16 predicted proteins | sample MGYA00242760_ERZ504583 | MGnify/ENA primary metagenome ERZ504583 (study PRJEB26092, sample SAMD00036308) | human gut metagenome | host: Homo sapiens | study: EMG produced TPA metagenomics assembly of...
AAGTGTTTGGTTGATGGTATAATTGTATATACCAGAAGGAGTATTGTTTGAGAGATAATACGATTTTTGATGATGTTTTTCGTACTATGATGGAGAAATGACGTTTCTGGTCGTGCCTTTGATCAATGATGTTTTTCATACATCATACCCGGCTGATGTGGAGATTGTGCAACTGCGTAATGAGTATCAGCGGTGGATGGTGAGATTATTACGGATTCGCGACTGTTGATCGGAAACAGGATTTATCATATAGAATGTCAGAGTACGGATGACACGACAATGGCTGTACGATGATAGAGTATGATTTTGCAACTGCTGTTGAGTTTGCCAGAAAGCAGGGACGGAGGTATCGGATGGAGTTTCCACGTTCTTGTGTGTTGTATCTGAGGAATAGTAGGAATACGCCGGATTTTCTGGAAGTGGATGTGGTTTTTCCGGATGGAGGATGTCATTTGTACAGAGTGCCTGCCATTAAAGTAGAGAATTATACAAAAGATAATATATTTGAAAAGAGTCTTCTTATGCTGCTTCCTTTTTATATCATGCGATATGAAAAAAGAGGGCATGAGATGAGTGAGAATCCACAACTTTTCAGGAATTACTGAATGAATATGAAGTGATCCGGAGTAAACTGGAGGTAGAGATCACTGAATCTGGAAGGTCCGAACTGTTCAGTGATCTGATTGGACTGATAACTCGGATATCTGATCATATTTTCAGAAATGAGGAGAAAGTCCGGAAAGGAATAGGTGAGATTATGGGTGGACATGTTCTGGAACTGGAATCTGAGAAAAGGGCAAGACTGATGGCGGAAGCTAAAGAACAGGGGCGAGAACAGGGAATGGCCCAGGGAATGGCCCAGGGGGAAGAACGACTTAGTGTTCTGATCAACAGGCTTATACTTGATAATCGTGGTAATGAGATTCAGAAGGTTGTTACAGATAAAGAAATGCGTGAAGCTATGTACAGAGAATATCAATTATAATAAGAAAAGATAAAGAGAATCCCCACTGGTTTTGCTATCCATGGGGGATTCGTTGATTGATCTGAATCTTATAATACAGAATATCCGTAACTGCTGACAATAGCATCGATCTTCTGGCGGTTTTTGCACAGTGGGCAGTTGTCAGAGCGGTAGGAGTGATAGTCCGGGATGTCTCTGGCCTGAAAGATAGAGTGGACAGGGAGTGTGGCTACACTGTCTACACTGCTGTAGATGCTGCCACGCCGCGGATCTTACCGCCATAGTACAGAACGCTTTCGATAGCTCGGTTCAATGTGGATCCGGTGGTGATGGAACCATTTAGGACGAGGATGTTTTTTCCATTGATCATTGGTTCATAGTTGTCGCGGAAGATCATCTGCGGTGCTGTTGAACTCAGGGGTGATGACGTAGATGGTCTGGTGTGCGTTCATGGAAGGACGCCGGCTTTGGTCAGTTCTTCGGCGAGATAAGCACCGATCACTTCAAGTCCGTCCATGCAGACGATGGTGTCTACCGGAATGGATGCTTCGTAATTTGCTGCGAGAGCGGATGCAATACGCTGTGCTTCAGCGCATCTGGATTTCATAGTAGTGAGATCCAGGTAGTGTGTGATATGGGACTGGGATGTTACGAAGTGTCCCGGAATCATTTTAAGCTGTATGCGGTTGTCATTGCGTGCATAAATTTTTTATGATGTTGTCCTGATCCATAATAAAAACCTCCTGTCGTGATCATGTTTTACGTGGTTGTTCAGGAGAATTATCCTGAAGGATTACGAAACAGATTTATTTAACCGAATGCGGATTGCAAATATCCGATTAGCTGTGCATATTATACCATTAATTTCAAAAAAATGAAATAATATAATACAAAATATATAAAAAATATTCAAAAGATCAAGCATATTTGTTAAAAAATATCCAATATCATGAAAACTTTGACAAAAGGATCATTACTATAGAGTGAAAGTATTTGTGAGTACGTAGTAAATTGGAAAGAGAGTGTCATATGTATTATTGAGTATAAAAAAGAGGAGGAGAATCCCTATGGATCCTCCCCCTGTGAGAGTGAGTCAATGTCCAGCCTTCAATAGATACATATTTATCAGCTTCAATCTCTTCAGCTGCTTTTTCGGAATAGAAAGTCTCAGAACACCGTTCTCAAATTTTGCATGGACATCTTCGTTTTTTACACCATTACCAACATAGAAGCTTCTGCTTGTGCTGCCGGCATAACGTTCACGGCGGATATAATTGCCTTTCTTGTCTTCCTCGTCTTTGTCAAGACCCTTGGCAGCGAAGATGGTAAGATAACCATCCTTCAGCTGTACCTGTACTTCATCTTTCTTAAATCCTGGAAGATCTACATCCAGCTCATAGCCTTTATCTGTTTCACGTACATCAGTTTTCATGATATTTTTTGCATGTTTGCCATAAAGAGGATTCTTTTCCGCTAAAGAAATTATCTCTGAATCCAAAATCATCCATCCAGTCATCAAATAAGTTTTCTCCAAATACACTCGGGAACATCATAAGTCATTTCTCCTTTCAAATTGAAAAGCCGTTCCGGTGGATCAAGAAATCCAACTGTTGCCGGTATATAGTTACCACTTCGGGTTATTCCGCAGTGGTGATCGTTTGGTTTTATTCTGAACATCTGGAAGTTCTTTTTTATCTCCTTCTTTGTTCTATATGTAATATAACACTTGTTGCTAGCAAAGTCAAGAGGTGAGTGCTAAAAAATTGTGAAGAATTTGTGTTAAGTAAAATGAAAAACTAATTTCCACCTTTAGCCCCTTATGTTCTTATATTAAAAAGCGAATCGGACAAGGACTGAAAATCTTATGCAGATTGAACATTCTGCAATGTTATAATAACTTTAAAGCATAGAAAAAATCAAAAAAATCAATATAATAAGGCATATAGACAAAATGTATTAAAAAAATTTTTCGTACATTCTTCTGAGTTGAACAGACGATAGAAAGACAGTATTCATGAGTATGCAGGTAAAGCAAAATGTAAATGAAAAAGTACAGGAGGAGAGAATAATGCAGAAAAAAATATGCAGATTTTAAGCTTGGGGTACCGGATTATGTAACAGTGGAAACAGAAGAGGAGAGACTTGTGTGCCAGGGAGGGCAGACGACAGTAGCTGCCGGTGCAACTACTGTGGAATTTCAGAACGCAGGTGAACATGAGGATATATTTGTCACATCCGAGGATGCAGTGAGATGTGTGAAACATGAGATGGAACTACAAGATCCCGAAATCCGCCAGATTTCTGGAGATGCCTGGGAACGTACCTATGGTGATGCGGAATGGCATGGAATGAGCGGAAACCGTTATCTGCATGGTATTTTCTGGCGAAGCTTTCTGAGAAGGTTCTCTGCTTTGGCGTAAAGGTCCGTCCTTCTGCTATGTGCTGCTGGCAGGTGGATACCAAAGGAATTACTTTGTTTCTGGATGTTCGCTGCGGAAATACAGGAGTACAGCTGAAAGGAAGAAAGCTGTGTGCCGCACAGATCGTCTGCATGGAAGCAGAAGGAGCAGATACTTTTGAAACTGCACAGAAATTCTGTGAAAAAATGTGTACAGATCCGATCTTCCCGGAGTTTCCGGTATATGGAAGCAATAACTGGTACTATGCTTACGGTGACAGCTCCGAAGAGGAGATCTTAAGTGATACCGATTATATCCTGAAACTGACCGAAGGTGTAAAAAATCCTCCGTTCATGGTCATTGATGATTGCTGGCAGGAGCATCACCGCCTGGATGAATACAACGGTGGACCATGGACAAAAGGCAATGACAGATTTCCGGATATGAAAGGTCTTGCAGACAAGCTGGAGAAAAAAGGTGTCCGCCCGGGTATCTGGGTCCGTCTGCTTCTTAATGAAGATGAGAATATCCCGAATGAGTGGAGGATTTCCTATAATGACTGTCTCGATCCGTCCCACCCGGATGCACTGGAATATATCCGTAAAGATATCGAGAGGATCTGTGATTGGGGATACACGCTGATCAAGCATGATTTTTCTACCTTTGATCTCTTTGGAAAATGGGGATTTGAGGCGAATTTAAGAGACAATTCCATGGAGAAATGGCATTTTTATGATCAGACCAAAACCAGCGCAGAAATCGTAAAAATGCTTTATCAGGAGATTTATGATGCTTCCCGGAGCAACAACGCAGTGATCATCGGCTGCAATACTATCGGACATCTCGGCGCAGGCTGATGCATCTGAACCGGACCGGTGACGATACCAGCGGACGTATCTGGGAGCGTACCAGACGAATGGGCGTAAATACGCTGGCATTCCGTCTTCCGCAGCACAATACGTTTTACCATATTGATGCAGACTGTGTCGGTATTTTCGGAATGATCCCATGGGAGAAAAATCGTCAGTGGGCAGACGTTCTTGCAAAGAGCGGTACACCACTGTTTGTATCCGCAAAACCTGGAGTTTTGAATCCGGAGGAATTTGAGGAGCTGCATCAGATCATGCTGCGTGCATCAGAACAGGAAGAGCATTTTGTTCCGCTTGACTGGGAAGAAATCGACTGCCCGGAGGTATGGGGAGAAAACGGCGAAACTATCACTTATGACTGGTTTGACAACGAAGGTCCGACCATGGATGCTACGGTGGAGTACTATAATGCCAAGGTAGTTGTTCCGTAAATCAGGAAAAGTGGTTCAGCAATCCAGAAGATCCTCGGCATGATGATATTTTTCCCGGTATTCCCGTGGCGTCATGCCGGTTTCTTTTTTGAAGGCACGGGAAAAGGCAAATGGATTTTGATATCCGCAGGAGAACGCCACGCTGGAGACAGGGATATCCGTGATGGTCAGAAGCTCCCGGGCGTGATGATCTTGGCTGAAGTCAGGAATGCTTGGGGTGTGGTTCCAAGATGTTTTTTTAAAAAGTCCGTAAAGGTGGCTGCGGCTGATATGGAGATAGTCAGCAACATCTGTCACAGTGATATTCTGTAGCGGACTTTTTTTTGATGTAATCAACAGCCTGTGTGATGTAAAAATTCTCATTGGATTCCATGGTGGTGTAGGAAGCATGAAATTCTTCCTCCAGCAGGGCAATGATCCGGTAAAGACCGCTCTGGATATAGGCCTCACCGGAAGGCGTCAGTTGTGGATGAGCCATCATTTCAAGAATAGTTTCCTGATATGGAAGAACCGAATTCAGCTGCTGGACCGGAGTTTCCCCGGTAAGATGGCAGTGTTCGCAAAGCGTTGGAGCGTTTTCCCCGTTGAAACAGATCCAGATATAAGTCCAGGGATCAGAAGGTTCCGCTTTGTAGAGAGAGCTGGTCACAGGAGGAATGAAAAAGCACTGTCCGGCTTTCAAGGTATATTTCCGGTTGTTCATATAGAAATATCCCTGTCCGCTCAGCACAAAATGGATGGTGTAATATCGCCGGACACCAGGGCGTAGGACTGTTCCGGTGTACATTTTTCCCAGCCGCAGGAAATAAGATGAAGTTCTTTTGATGAAGTCTGGCGGTTCATGACCTGCTTGTTTTTCATGAGAGTTTTCTGCCTTTCGATATATGGTTATTATAAGTAATATCAGTTTAAAATATTTGATCTGAGGTGTAAAGAACAAAGATGACTGATAGGACAAAAGACAGTTGCCGTGCGATAAACGTGTGGCAGCTGTTTTTCTGTTTTCTGCAAAAATTCAGACGTAATGCAGGCATTGTCTTGACACTTGTAAAAGAAAAAGGTTTACCACCAGGAAAAATATCGTTATAATAGGAGAAACGCAGTTTCTCTGCGGCAAAAATATAACGGTCCGGGAGATATCTGTGTCAGAAATATTGCTTATCCGGTGATATATCAGATGATATGAGGAATTTTCCGGTATGTAATAAGAAGGGAGAAAGATATGGCATATTTAGGTGAAGAGATCAAAAAACTTGGTTTTGGCCTTATGAGACTTCCGCAGAAATCAGAAGGTGTGATCGATGTGGAGCAGACCAAAGTCATGGTGGACAAATTTATGGAAGCCGGATTTACATATTTTGATACAGCATGGGCTTATGCAGGAAGCGAAGATGCTATCCGCGAAGCGCTGGTAGAGCGTTATCCGAGAGAAAAATATCAGTTAGCCACCAAGATGGCAGCCTGGATCAACTGCAAGACAAGAGATGAAGCTCTTGCACAGTTTAAAACATCTCTGGAGAGAACAAAGGCAGGATATTTCGACTTTTATCTTCTCCACAATCTTGGAGAGCACAGAACAAAATATTTTGATGAGTACGGTTTATGGGACTGGATCCATGAACAGAAGGAAGCCGGTCTGATCAGACATGCAGGATTTTCGTTCCACTCCACACCGGAGGAGCTGGATGCACTTCTCACTGCACATCCGGAAATGGAATTTGTACAGCTGCAGATCAATTACGCAGACTGGGAAAATCCGGTGATCCAGTCAAGAGCCTGCTACGAGGTAGCCAGAAAACATGGAAAACCGGTCATTATCATGGACCTGTAAAAGGCGGCATGCTTGCAACTCCGCCGGAAGCAGTGGAAAAGCTTCTGAAGGAAGCAGAGCCGGAAGCATCCACAGCATCCTGGGCGATCCGTTTTGCGGCAATCTGGAAGGCGTGATCACCGTACTTTCCGGAATGAGCAATGTTGCACAGATGGAGGATAACCTTTCCTTTATGAAGGATTTCAATGGCCTTACTGACAGTGAGAAGGAGACTCTTGATAAGGCAAGAGAGGCTATGAGCAAAATTCCTCTGATCCCATGTACAACCTGTAACTACTGTGCAAAGGTCTGTCCGATGGAAATCGGAATTTCCGGTTCTTTTACAGCAATGAATTATCTGACATTGTACGGAAATAAAGCCGCCGCAGCGCATCAGGAAGACTGGCTGGTAGTCAGTCATGGCAGAAAGCGTGCAGATGAATGTATAAAATGCGGACAGTGTGAGGAAGTATGTCCGCAGCATATTTCCATCCGCGAGGAACTTGAGAAAGTAAGCGAGGCTTTTTGCAAATAAAGGAACTGATCCGGCAGGAAGCGGATCAGGGTAAGGAGAGAGTTTAAAAATGGAAAAATTCAAAGCATTTCTAAAACGGAAGGATATCGAGATCTCTCTGAAGAGATATGGTATCGATGCACTGGGAGCTATGGCACAGGGACTTTTCTGTTCCCTGCTGATCGGTACGATCATCAACACCATTGGCACACAGTTTCACATTCCGTTTCTGACTATGGCAGTTGCCACAGTCAATGATACCCAGTATACAGTAGGTTCTCTGGCATCTGCATGAGTGGCCCTGCATGGCAGTAGCATCGGTTACGCCTTGCATTGCCCGCCGCTGGTATTGTTTTCGCTGATCACCGTTGGATTTGCCTCCAACGCACTTGGCGGAGCAGGCGGTCCTCTGGCTGTACTGTTTGTTGCCATTGTTGCAGCTGAGATCGGTAAGGCAGTTTCAAAGGAAACAAAGATCGATATCCTTGTAACGCCTCTTGTAACCATCGGTGTGGGCGTAGGTCTTTCCGCATGGTGGGCACCGGCTCTTGGAAAAGCTGCCATGAAGGTAGGAAGCGTGATCATGTGGGCAACAGATCTGCAGCCATTCTTTATGGGAATCTTGGTTTCTGTATTTGTTGGAATCGCACTAACGCTGCCGATCTCTTCTGCTGCGATCTGCGCGGCTCTGGGACTTACCGGACTGGCAGGCGGCGCTGCAGTAGCGGGCTGCTGTGCGCAGATGGTAGGTTTTGCGGTCATGTCCTTCAGGGAAAACAAATGGGGTGGTCTTGTCTCTCAGGGAATTGGAACTTCCATGCTCCAGATGGGTAATATTGTCAGAAATCCAAGGATCTGGATCGCTCCGATCGTAACATCTGCTATCACAGGACCTATTGCAACCTGCTTGTTCAGGCTTCAGATGAACGGAACTGCTGTATCCTCAGGAATGGGTACTTGCGGTTTTGTAGGTCAGATCGGTGTGTATACAGGATGGATGAATGATATTGCAGAAGGAACCAAGACAGCTGTTACAGCTATGGACTGGGCAGGACTTTTCCTGATCTCTTTTATTCTCCCGGCAGTTCTCTGCCCGTTGATCAATATGTTTGTACGTAAGCTCGGATGGGTGAAAGATGGAGATATGACGCTGTCATAAGCTATATCAGATCTTACTTTAAAATCAAAAAAGAGTATCACAGGAACTCATTGATAGTGATGAGCTTTGTGATACTCTTTTATTTTAACTTTTATGCTACATGTGATCCGGTGGCATTACTCCGTTCCAGTCCACAGGCCTTTGCATATTCATGGAGTTTCTCTTTTGCGGAATAATTCAGATTCTGAGGAACTTGGATCTGAATGGTTACATACTGATCACCGCGGACGGAAGGGTTCTTCATGGAAACAATGCCTTTTCCTCTCAGGCGGATCTTGGAACCGGACTGCATACCTTCCCTGATCTTACAGATAACATTTCCGTAAAGGGTGGGAACGGTGGCTTCACCGCCGAAAACAGCGGTTGTGTAAGGAATAGAAATGGTGGTATAAACATCCGATCCCTTTCGTTCATAGCCAGGACGTGTTCCTACGGTAACCTTCAGAAGAAGGTCACCAGGCTCACCGCCGCCGGTTCCGGGCATGCCTTTTCCTTTCAGACGGATACTCTTGCCGGTATCAATACCTGCCGGAATATGAATCTGAAGTGTCTGCGGTGCACCGGAGCTTCCGTCCGGACCGGACAGAGAGATCCTTTTATCTGCACCAAAAGCTGCCTCATCAAAGGTAACGTTGATGCTGGCCTTCACATCAGAGCCTTTTTGCGGAAAATCCTGTTGATGGAATCCGCCGAAGCCGTTGCCACTGTGAAAGCCACTTCCGCCAAATCCACTGTGAAAGCCGCCACCGTTACCGGTGAAATGCTCATATGTGCCATTGCTGCCGAAACCGCGGCTTTCGCCGTGACTGCCGTGGAACATATTTCCGAAGATATCACCAAAAATATCGTCCATATTTTCACCGTTAAAATGAAATTCTTGATAGCTGCCATTGCCGCCACCCTGGAATCCGCCGAATCCACCGGCACCTGCGCCGGCTCCAGGATCAGCTCCTGCTTCAAATGCGGCATGACCAAACTGATCATACATTTTTTTCTTCTTTGGATCACTTAAGACATCGTAGGCTTCGTTTACTTCTTTAAATTTATCTGCGGCATCTGCATTACCGGCGTTTGTATCCGGATGATATTTTTTGGCCAGTTTACGATAGGCTTTTTTTATTGTTTTTTCATCTGCGTTCCGGTCAATGCCCAGAACATCGTAATAATCTCTTTTTACTGCCATGGTATTCACCTTCCCTTATATTATAGTCTGCAGCGTCCCGGATGATTGATCTGTCCTCTCAGAGGACAGATCTCCCGGACTGTCATATATTGAACGTATGCGTATAAAATTCCCCGGGAAAAATCCCGGGGCATTACTTTTATCTTGTTCTACATGTAATATAACACTACTAATTAAAAGTGTCAATACCTGCATTGTGGAAAAGAACATTTTGGACTGCAATAAGAGATGTGATTCTTACAGCTATCAGCTGAAAATATGATATAATACTACCATAAATTCCGGTGCGGTCTGCTCAGTAAATAAAAAACAGAGAGAGCCGCAGATCAGAGAAAGATCCAAAAAGAAAAGGAGGCGTATAATATGAGAAAAAGAACTCTTCTGTCCCATATAAAGGCAGTAAAAAGGCTGGTACTTCTGACACTTATACTGGCAGCAGCTTTTCCGGCGACGATCCGGGAGGCAAAGGCAGCAGCAGGAACCACTTTTAAAGTCAAAGTCACAGATGGATACCTGGCTCTTCGAAGTGAGAAGGCTTTTGACAAAGGCAATGAGATCGGACAGCTGAATACAGGAGATCTTGTGGAAGTTACAAATCGGAAGGACGCTACCTACTGGTATGCATACGTGCCAAGACTGGATAAATCCGGATATCTGGACAAAAACTATATCCAGATAGCAGAGAACGCCACAGCTTCCAACGATTCCTGGACAGTAAAGGTAAAAAAAGGCTATCTGGCTCTTCGAAGTACCGCAGCTTACAATGACAGTAACGAGATCGGACGTCTGAATACCGGAGATGTCGTTCTTGTAAAGGACAGCAGTGATTCTACTTACTGGTACGTATATGCTCCGGGGCTTGATAAATCCGGATATGTGGATAACCGGTATATTTACAACAGTGGTCTGTGGACAGTTAAAGTAGAAACTGGTTATCTTGCCCTTCGCAATAAGGCAGCCTATAATGAAAGCAATGAGATCGGACAGCTGAATACCGGTGACACGGTTCAGGTGAAGGACACCAGCAACGATCAGTACTGGTATGTATATGTTCCGCAGCTGGATAAGACCGGTTATGTTGACAGGAACTATCTTACCGGAGGCTCAGGTACGACAACTCCATCCATGACTGTTAAAGTGGAAAGCGGATATCTGGCTCTGCGCAGTACAAAGGCGTATGACAAGGACAATGAGATTGCCCAGCTGAATAACGGAGATACGGTAGAAGTCATTGAGAAGAAAGACAGTACTTACTGGTATGTATATGTTCCAAAGCTTGGAAAAGAAGGATATGTAGATAAGAACTACCTTAAATAAAAAGATAAAGGATGCTTGTTGCCGGATCTGCCTGAAGAGGAACAGAAAGCCGGAACAAGAAACGGGGAGGCAGAAAGATGACTCTGGCACAGCTCAGATATACCATAGCAATTGCAAAAGCCGGATCTATGAACGAGGCAGCAAAAAGCCTTTATATTTCTCAGCCCAGTCTTTCCACGGCAATCCGGGAGCTGGAAGCAGAAACCGGTGTTGAGATCTTCCGAAGAACGAACCGAGGAATCGCCGTAACGCCTGCAGGCGAAGAATTTCTGGGGTATGCAAGGCAGGTGGTGGAACAGTACGAACTGATGGAAGCCAAAATATATTTCCAAGGAACAGTCACGCAAAAAATTCAGTGTTTCCATGCAGCATTATACCTTTTGCAGTTAAATGCCTTTGTGGAGCTGGTAAAGCAATTCGGCATGGATGAGTACGAATTTGCGGTCCACGAGACCAAGACGCATCAGGTCATCGAGGATGTCCGTAATTTCAAGAGTGAGATCGGGATCCTCTACGTAAATGATTTTAACCGTAAGGTACTTACAAAAATGTTTCACGAGTATGGTCTGGAGTTTCACGAACTTCTCAACTGTCGGATCTACGTTTATATGTGGAAGGGGCATCCTCTGGCGAAGCGTGAGAAGATCACGCTGGAAGAACTGAAGGAATATCCGTGTCTGTCCTTTGAACAGGGAGGAAATAACTCTTTTTATTTTGCTGAGGAGGTTTTGAGCACCTATGAATACAAACGGCTGATCAAAGCCGATGACAGGGCTACTATGCTGAACCTGATGGTAGGACTGAATGGATATACCTTATGCTCCGGTATTATCTGTGAGGATCTTAATGGTTCCGATTACTGTGCTGTGAAGCTGGATTCCGATGAGATCATGACAATCGGTTATGTTGCCAGAAAGGGTGTTAACATCAGTGCCCTTGGGAAAAAATATCTGGAGGAGATTTCCAGATATAAGGATAAAGCACTGAAATAAGAGAAAATAAAATCTGACAGATCACTGCCGGAGAAGACGGGAAAAGCTTCTGGTATTTATGATACCGGAGGGTTGTTTCCCTGTGTATTCTCAGATACGTAGCGATGCGTATCATGCAGGAATCTGTCAGATCTTTATTTACATTAAAAGTTTTTGGCAGTGGAAATTTTATTCTGCAAGCCGATCACACACGGATCACAAAACCATCTTTACGCGGTTTGGCTGTTGGATACTCACAGTCACGGTATCCAAGAACACAGTGGCCCACGCCGATATATTCCTCCGGAACACCCCACTGCTTCTTCAGCTCTTTTCCTTCCTCGGAGTCAAAAACTTCTTTTGCACGGTGAATCCAGCAGGAGTCCACGCCGAGAGCATGTGCGGCATTCATGAGATTTCCCATCACAAGACTTCCGTTTTCCACACAGGTGCCCATTTTGCTGTCGGAAAAGACAATGATCACAGTTGGGGCGCGTAGAACGGATCTGAGGTGCTGCCCATAACAGCTGCGTTCATTTTGGAAAGCCTTGCAACCAGCTCCGGATCCTGTGTCACTACCATAAGAGTGCTCTGCTGTCCCATGCCGCTGGGGGAATATTCTCCCGCCTCCAGGATCGTATCCAGAGTTTCTTTCGGAACAAGCTCTTTTTTGTAGGCGCGGATGCTTCTGCGTTCTAACAGGTTTTTGATGCTTTCATTCATGATCATTACCTCCTGATGTTAAATTTTGTTGAAAATATTTTCTGCAAAGAAGTAAATTTCTTTTTATTCTGATAAAAACCATTATAACGCAGATGATTATAGTTTCCAATAGATAGAAGGATATAACTTTACAATTTATAAAGAAATATTATATAATCTGGTTATGATATTCCTGCGGCGGATGCGGGAGAATTTCGGGTGGAGATACAGAGACAGAATAGTTAAGACAGAAAATATGAGGTGCCAGATGGAAAAGATTCGGAAACATTTTTATTTTTCAGGAAGAGTACAGGGAGTAGGCTTTCGTTACCGCTCCTATTATATTGCACAGTCCATGGGACTGACCGGCTGGGTACGGAATCTCTGGGATGATCGTGTGGAAATGGAAGTACAGGGAACCAGAGAAGAAATCCGGGAGATGGTAGAACGCCTTTCTCAGCAGAGCTTTGTGGAGATCGAGGGGATTGAAGCAAGGGAAATCCCACTGGAGGAGGAGTTTGGCTTTCATGTGAG
>ENA-OQCP01000854-OQCP01000854.1-human-gut-metagenome-genome-assembly--contig:-NODE-854-length-12831-cov-2.385233_pt1 | contig 12831 bp, 17 predicted proteins | sample MGYA00242760_ERZ504583 | MGnify/ENA primary metagenome ERZ504583 (study PRJEB26092, sample SAMD00036308) | human gut metagenome | host: Homo sapiens | study: EMG produced TPA metagenomics assembly of...
TGTTTACTTGACGAGATCGAGGCGGCGCTCGACGATTCCAACGTAACGCGTTTGCGCAGTATCTGCACAAGCTGACAAAAAATACCCAGTTCATCGTCATCACCCACAGGCGCGGTACGATGACGGCGGCAGACCGTCTGTACGGCATCACGATGCAGGAGAAGGGTGTTTCTACCCTTGTTTCTGTCGATTTGATTGAGGGAGAACTGGACAAATAGAAACGAATAAGATACAATACGAAAGAAGTAAGATAGAAAAGATAAAGGGAGGCGAACGGTATGGCGGAGGAGAAAGTAGGCTTTTTCAAACGTCTTGTCAACGGTCTGACGAAGACCCGAGACAGCATTGTAGCTGGAATTGATTCTATTTTCAGCGGCTATTCCAATATTGATGACGATTTTTATGAGGAGATCGAGGAGATTCTCGTCATGGGAGATATCGGCATCAATACAACGACCAAAATTATTGACCACTTAAAAGAGCGGGTGGCAGAAGAGCACATTACCGATCCGGCAGAGTGCAAACAGCTTCTGATCGAGAGCATCAAAAAACAGATGGATGTAGGCGATACAGCCTATGAATTTGAAAACCGGAAATCGGTAGTGCTGGTGATCGGTGTCAATGGAGTCGGAAAAACGACCTCCGTCGGAAAGCTGGCCGGCCTTCTGAAGGATCAGGGCAAAAAGGTTGTTCTTGCGGCAGCAGATACGTTCCGTGCAGCGGCAGGCGAGCAGCTCACGGAGTGGGCGCACCGTGCTGGCGTGGATATCATCGGCGGACAGAACGGAGCAGATCCGGCGTCCATCGTGTACGATGCAGTCGCAGCGGCAAAAGCCAGAAATGCGGATGTGCTGATCTGTGATACGGCAGGAAGACTTCACAACAAGAAGAACCTGATGGAAGAGCTCCACAAGATTTACCGGATTCTGGAAAAAGAGTACCCAGAGGCATACCTGGAAACGCTGGTGGTGCTGGACGGTACCACGGGCCAGAATGCGCTGCAGCAGGCAAGACAGTTTGCAGAAGTGGCAAATGTCACCGGTATCATTCTGACGAAGCTGGACGGAACTGCAAAGGGCGGTATCGCCGTTGCCATCCAGTCCGAGCTTGATATTCCGGTCAAATACATCGGCGTGGGCGAGAGCATCCACGATCTACAGAAATTTGATGCAGACCAGTTTGTAAATGCACTGTTCCATACATCCGAAGAGAATGCTTAAAAAAGACAACAAGGAGAAAAGACTATGGCAGAAGAAATGCTGACACTCCCGAAATTTGAGGAAGCGTCTGAAATCGTAAAAAAAAGTAACACAGGAGACCAAACTGGTTTACAGCAAATATTTCAGCGAGCAGACGGGAAATAAAGTCTACTTAAAACCGGAAAATATGCAGCTGACCGGCGCCTATAAGCTGCGCGGTGCCTATTACAAAATCAGCACCTTAAGTGAAGAGGAGCGCGCAAAAGGACTGATCACCGCATCTGCAGGAAACCATGCACAGGGCGTTGCGTATGCGGCAAAATGCTACGGTGCAAAGGCTGTCATCGTAATGCCGACTACCACACCGCTCATCAAAGTAGAGCGTACCCAGAGCTACGGCGCTGAGGTTGTTCTGTACGGAGATGTGTACGATGAGGCATGTGCAAAAGCATACGAGCTTGCAGCAGAGCATGGCTATACCTTTATTCACCCGTTCGATGATCTGACCGTTGCAACCGGCCAGGGAACCATCGCTATGGAAGTGATTCAGGAGCTTCCGCTCGTAGATATATCCTTGTTCCGATCGGAGGAGGCGGACTGGCTACCGGTGTTTCCACACTGGCAAAACTGCTGAAACCAAACATCAAAGTCATCGGTGTTGAGCCGTCCGGAGCAGCCTGTATGAAGGCTTCCTTTGAAAAAGGCGAGGTAACGACCGTATCTCCTGTCAGCACAATTGCAGACGGTACTGCAGTACAGACACCGGGATCCAAGATTTTCCCGTATGTAAGACAGAACCTGGACGAGATCATTACTGTGATGATGATGAACTGATCGTAGCATTCCTTGATATGGTAGAAAACCACAAGATGATCGTAGAGAACTCAGGCCTTCTGACTGTGGCGGCATTAAAACATCTGGATGTCAAAGGTAAAAGATCGTTTCGATCTTAAGCGGCGGAAATATGGACGTCATCACCATGTCTTCCGTCATCCAGAACGGACTGATCCAGAGAGACCGTATCTTTACTGTATCCGTTCTTCTGCCGGATAAACCAGGCGAGCTGGTACGCGTTTCCCAGGTGATTGCAAACGAGAACGGAAACGTCATCAAACTGGACCACAACCAGTTCTTCACAACGAACAGAAGTGCTGCAGTAGAGCTCCGCATCACAATGGAGGCATTCGGCACCGATCACAAGAACCGTATCGTCAAAGCACTGGAAGAGGCTGGCTATACACCGAAGATTGTAAGACCGAACCTGTAAAAACAGAAATTGCAGAGAAAATTCTGAAAAAAAGAAAAATAAAAAATCAGAGGGATCCGGAAAGGAATTTCCTCTGATTTTTGAGCAGGAAAAAACCCTTGCATGCACAAGGGTTTTCGTTCTGCGGAAGATGGGACTTGAACCCACACGATCGCAATGACCACCAGATCCTTAGTCTGGCCTGTCTGCCAATTCCAGCACTTCCGCATGTTCTTTAAGTTTTTGTCATCTCGCTGACGACAAGATGTATTATAGCACCAGAGTTGTAAGCCGTCAACACTTTTTTTTTGAAAAAATTTGAAAAATTTGAAAAATAAAAAAGGAAATCGGAATCGGGCACCGAATATAGGAAATAGGAGGACAATGAAAAGAACTGTTACAGGCATATTACCGGGAAAGAGGTGGTCTTCGTTTGAACTTGAGAGAATCGTTTGAAGAACGGGAATTTCAGGAGTTGAGTCCTTATGCGGCGCACAGCCGGAATTCCAGAGGAAGGGACCGATATGAACCGGAGTGTGACATCCGCACCGTCTACCAGAGAGACCGGGACCGGATTCTCCATTCCAAAGCCTTTCGCAGGATGAAAGACAAAACACAGGTGTTTCTCGCTGCGCAGGGCGATCATTACCGGACCCGCCTGACGCACACACTCGAGGTGTCCCAGATTGCCCGCACGATTGCGCGGGCGCTGAATCTGAATGAGGATCTGACCGAAGCCATTGCGCTCGGCCACGATCTCGGACACACGCCGTTCGGCCATTCCGGGGAAGCGGCGCTCAATGCGGTGCATCCCGGGGGCTTCCGCCACGCGGAACAGAGCGTCCGTGTCGTGGAGGTTCTGGAAAAGGAAGGACAGGGCCTGAACCTGACCTGGGAAGTGCGGGATGGAATTCTGAACCACCGCACGGCGGGAAAGCCGTCGACCCTGGAGGGACAGGTTGTGCGTCTCTGCGACAAGATCGCCTACATCCACCACGATATGGACGATGCCATCCGTGCCGGCATTTTAAGCGAGGATGACATCCCGATTACGATCGCGTCGTCCTTGGCGATACATGCCGCGAGCGGCTCAATACGCTGATCCACGACATTGTGGAGCAGAGCCGCGGAACGGAGTATGTGCGCCAGTCGGCGGAGATTGCCGAGGGCATGCGCATGCTGCGGGAGTTGATGTTCGCGAACGTCTACCGCAACCCGGAGGCGAAAAAAGAGGAGGAGAAGGCAAAAAAGATGCTGATTTCCCTCTACACCTACTACCAGGAGCACCCGGAACAGATGTCCCGCGAGTACCGGAATCTGATCGGGTGCGGCGAGGACAAGACACAGGTAGTATGCGATTACATTGCCGGTATGACCGATCAGTATTCCATGCACAAATACGAGGAGCTGTTCGTGCCGAAAGCCTGGGCGGTTTATTAGATACAGGGAGGAAAAAATGCGATATTCCGATGATTTAGTGGAAGAGATTCGTATGAAAAATGACATCGTAGATGTGATATCCGGCTACGTAAAGCTGACAAGAAGAGGAAGCTCTTACTTCGGGCTCTGCCCTTTCCACAATGAGAAGTCCCCTTCCTTTTCCGTCAGCCCAGGAAAGCAGATGTATTACTGCTTCGGATGCGGAGCCGGAGGAAATGTTTTCACATTTTTGATGGAATACGAAAACTTCACGTTTGTGGAAGCCTTGAAATTTCTGGCCGACCGGGCCGGGGTGGAGCTTCCGCAGATGGAGTATTCGAAAGAAGCAAAGGAGCAGGCGGATTTAAAGAACACGCTGCTGGAAATCAACAAACAGGCGGCGAAATTCTATTATTACCAGCTCCACACCGAACGCGGAAAACAGGGCTACGATTACCTGAAGGGGCGCGGCCTTTCGGATGATACGATTCGAAAATTCGGCTTGGCTATTCAGATAAGTATGGAAGCCTGCTGTACCGTTTCTTAAAAGAAAAAGGGTATGACGATGAAATCCTGCGTCAGTCGGGCCTTTTTCTGGCGGACGAGGTGCATGGCATGCAGGACAAGTTCTGGAACCGTGTCATTTACCCGATCATGGATGCCAACAGCCGTGTCATCGGCTTCGGAGGCCGTGTGATGGGGGATGGAAAGCCGAAATACCTGAATTCGCCGGAGACAAAGATTTTCGATAAGAGCCGCAATCTCTACGGGCTGCATCTGGCGCGCTCTTCACGGAGAAAAAATCTGATTATCTGCGAGGGCTATATGGACGTCATCTCCATGCACCAGGCAGGATTCAATAACGCGGTAGCTTCTCTTGGAACAGCACTCACATCGCTGCAGGCGGGCTGATGAAACGGTATACCGACGAGGTTCTTGTGATCTATGACAGCGATGAGGCAGGCGTCAAAGCGGCGCTTCGTGCGATTCCGATGCTCAAAGGGGTTGGTCTTACAACGCGTGTCGTCAATTTGAGACCGTATAAGGACCCGGATGAGTTTATCCAGCACGAGGGCTGCGAAGCGTTCGAAAAACGTCTGGAAGAGGCGGAGAACAGCGTTTTGTATGAGATCCGCATGAAGGAACGCGATTTCGACCTTGCCGACCCGCAGGGCAAATCCGATTTCCTGCATGAGGCGGTGCGTCGTCTCGTTGCAATCGAGGATGAGATCGAGCGGAACAGTTATCTTGAGGCAGTGGCAGGAAAATACGGGATTGCCGTCGAAGTACTGCGAAAGCAGGTCGGTCAGATGGCACTATCAGGAGCCGGAAGGACGGAGCGTGTCAAGCCGCGGAATACAGCCGCAAACAAAAAAGAGAAAGAGGGCGGTGTCGAAAAAGCACAGAAGCTGATGCTGACATGGATGACCTCTTATCCGGCGCTCATTGGAAAACTGGAAAAATATATTACGCCGGAGGATTTTACCACACCTCTTTACCGCCAGATTGCAGAGATGATTGTGCTGCAGTATCACGAGGCGGGGTGAATCCGGCAAAGCTTTTGAATCAGTTTGTTGATTCCGAGGAGCAGAAAGAAGTTGCAGGCCTTTTTAATGCCAGAATCCCGCTGGAGACAGAGGAGGAAAAACGGCGCGCGCTGCATGATGTGATCTGCAATATGAAAGAAAACAGCATTGCGTATCAGTCGGCACATATGAATGTGACCGATATGGCGGCGCTGCAGAAGCTGATGGCGGACAAAAAGAGCCTGGAGCGGTGGAAAGCAGGGGAACTTCCGGATTTCGCTTTTTAAGGAGGCCTAGATACCAAAGAAAAACCCTGGAATCTTCTGTTCTGCGTGTTTAATTTCGCAGGGCAGGGACAGAATATATACAAGCTATGGAAGGATGGACAGTCAATGGAGTTCGATAAAGCAAAATTTATGGAAAAATTAAAAGAGCTGGTAGCATACGGCAAAAAGAAAAAGAGCGTCCTGGAATATCAGGAAATCAACGACTTTTTCCGCGATATGCCGCTGGATGCGGAGCAGATGGAGAAGGTATTTGAATACCTGGAGGCAAGCGGTATCGACGTACTGCGCCTCTCCGATATGACCGAGGATCCAAATGCGGCAGACCGCGATCTTCTCCTTCTGGACGACGATGACATCGACCTTTCCGAGGAAGAAGAGATCGATATGGAAAACATCGACCTTTCGTTCCGGAAGGCATCAGCATTGAGGACCCGGTCCGCATGTACTTAAAAGAGATCGGTAAAGTGCCGCTTCTTTCCGCAGAGGAAGAGATCAAGCTGGCACAGAGAATGGAAGAGGGCGATGAGGATGCGAAAAAACGTCTGGCAGAGGCCAACCTTCGTCTCGTTGTTTCCATTGCAAAACGTTATGTCGGCCGCGGCATGCTGTTCCTGGATCTGATTCAGGAAGGTAACTTAGGCCTCATCAAAGCGGTTGAAAAATTCGATTACCGCAAGGGATACAAATTCTCCACCTATGCAACATGGTGGATCCGCCAGGCAATCACAAGAGCGATTGCAGACCAGGCGAGAACGATCCGTATTCCGGTTCATATGGTAGAGACCATCAACAAGCTGATCCGCGTTTCCCGTCAGTTACTGCAGGAGTTAGGCCGCGAACCTACTCCGGAAGAGATCGCAGAGGAGATGCACATGTCTGTAGAGCGTGTGCGTGAGATCCTGAAAATCTCCCAGGAACCGGTTTCACTCGAGACACCAATCGGTGAGGAAGAGGACAGCCACCTCGGTGACTTCATCCAGGACGACAATGTGCCGGTACCGGCAGACGCGGCAGCATTCACCATGCTGAAAGAGCAGCTCGAGGATGTGTTAAGCACGCTGACTGACCGTGACAGAAGGTTCTGCGTCTCCGTTTCGGACTCGATGACGGCCGTGCGAGAACCCTCGAAGAGGTTGGTAAAGAGTTCAACGTTACAAGAGAGCGTATCCGTCAGATTGAGGCGAAAGCGCTCCGTAAACTGCGCCATCCGAGCCGTTCCAGAAAGCTGAAAGATTACCTGGACTAATCTGCGAGGAAGAAAAGGACGACAGGAAAATGCAGTTATCAAAAAGACTTTCCGCGGTAGCGGAGTTTGTCACCCCGGGCGGCTGCCTGGTCGATGTGGGAACAGATCACGGCTATGTGCCGATTGCGCTGCTGGAACAGAAGAAGATTTCCTCCGCAATCGCCATGGATGTGAACCGCGGACCGCTGGAGCGGGCCAGGGAGCATATTGCGCAGTACCAGATGGGGGACTACATAGAAACAAGACTTTCCGACGGACTCCATGCCCTGCGTGCGGGAGAGGGTGATTCTCTTCTCATCGCGGGCATGGGCGGCGGGCTTACCATAAGAATTTTAAGCGAAGGTGAGCCGCTGCTGTCCGGTTTTCGGGAGCTGATCCTGGAGCCGCAGTCGGATATCGACGCGTGCGTGCATGGCTTCTGGAACACGGATTTTTCCTTGCACAGGAGAATTTTGTAGAGGAGGATGGAAAATATTATCCGATTCTGCGGGCAGTGCCAGGGGAAAAGGAGAATCTGAAGGCGGAGGAGCTTTTCTATGGACCGCGCCTTCTGGAAAAGGAAAATCCGGTGCTGAGGGAATACCTTCTGAAACAGCAGGAGCAGAACCAGACGCTGATCCGCCAGCTTTCGGATCACTCCAGTGAAAAGGCAGCACAGCGCCTTTGGGAATTAAAAGAAAAAGAGGCAGTACTGGAATCTGCGCTTGCGCGTTTCCATACGATGTAACGACAGCGTTTGCACAAGAGGGGCGTGTCTGAAAATTTCAGCAGTTGTAATTTTCGGGCGCGCCTTTTCTGTCACTTCTGAATTTTCAGAAAGTTTTGCAAGAAGGAGGAATTACAATTGATTCAGGTAACAATTGATGGAAAAGGATACGAATATCCGGAAAATTGCTCTTATTATGAGATTGCAAAGGATTTTGAAAAAACAATGGACGCGCCGATTGTCCTTGTGAAAGTGGACGGACGGCTGCGGGAGCTGCACAAACAGCTGAAAAAAGACTGTGAACTGGAATTTGTGACAACGGAGGATGAGATCGGACATAAAACGTATCAGAGGAGTCTTTCTCTTCTGCTGGTAAAAGCGGTGTATCATGTGGGAGGCTACGATAAGATCCGCCATGTGATGCTGCATTTTTCGGCGGGTTCGGGCTTTTTCTACACGGTGGACGGCGATATCACGCTGAATCAGGAGTTTTTGGACGAAGTAAAAGCGTATATGCATGAACAGGTGGAAAAGGCGGTGCCGATTTATAAGCGGAGTGTCGATACGCACGAGGCGAGAGAACGGTTCCGGCTGCATGGCATGACGGATAAAGACCGCTTGTTCCGTTACCGCCGTGTCTCCCGTGTGAATCTGTACAGTCTCGGGGATTTTGAAGACTATTATTATGGATTTATGACGTATGATACGAGTTATCTGAAGTATTTTGATCTCTATTTATACGATGACGGCTTTGTGCTGCAGATGCCGGAGAAAAAGGCGCCGGAGACGGTGCCGGCGGCGAATCTCTCCCCGAAGGTGTTCCAGGTGCAGCGGGAATCGGAGCGCTGGGGTGAGCAGATGGGAATTTCCACGGTTGCCGACTTAAATGAACGCATCACGAAGGGCAATATTCAGCAGATGATGCTGATTGCGGAGGCGTGCAGGAGCAGAAGATTGCGAAGATTGCGGAGCAGATTGCGGAAAGAAAGCAGGTTAAATTTGTGCTGATTGCGGGGCCGTCTTCCTCCGGAAAGACAACGTTCTGCAACCGGCTTTCCATCCAGCTTTCAGCGCATGGTCTGACGCCGCATCCGATCAGCCTTGATAATTACTATGTGAACCGGGTAGATACGCCGCGGGATGAAAACGGCGATTATGATTTTGAATGCCTGGAAGCACTGGATATCGAGCTTTTGAACCGGGATATGACAGCACTTTTGAACGGAGAGCGTGTGGAACTGCCGTATTTTAATTTTAAGACGGGCAAGCGCGAGTACAAGGGGAATTTTATTCAGATGAAGGAGACCGATGTGCTGGTGCTGGAGGGGATTCACGGGCTGAATGAAAAACTGACGTGGTCGCTTCCTTCGGAAAGTAAATTCCGGATTTATATCAGTGCGCTGACGCAGATCAATGTGGATGAGCACAACCGGATTCCGACGACGGACGGACGTCTGATCCGGCGGATGGTGCGCGACAGCCGGACGCGGCAACGTCGGCGAAGGAGACGATTGCGATGTGGCCGTCGGTGCGCCGCGGCGAGGATCGGAATATTTTTCCGAACCAGGAGAAGGCGGATGTGATGTTTAATTCGGCGCTGGTGTATGAGCTTTCGGTTCTGAAGCTGTATGCGGAACCGCTGCTGTTCCAGATTGAGGAGGGAGAGCCGGAGTACCAGGAGGCAAAGCGGCTGCTGAAGTTTTTGGATTATTTTGTCGGAGTGCCGATTGAGGATATTCCAAGAATTCGATTCTGCGGGAGTTTGTGGGGGGAAGCTGCTTTGATGTGTGAAAGGCTGTTTTGTATGGCTTTGGGGGATCTACGATTTGGGGATGGACAAGAAAGAGAGTTTGTGGTATGATTATTAACTGTCTGATGTTCCGTTTTTGACAAAGTAAGATATGTAATCGCGGCTGGCAGGACCGAAAGGGGCCAGGTGAGGAAAGTCCGGGCTTCGCAGGGCAGGGTGCCGGATAACGTCCGGCGGAGGTGACTCCAGGGATAGTGCAACAGAGAGATACCGCCAGGTTTTTCCTGGTAAGGGTGGAAAGGCAGTGTAAGAGACTACCGTTTCTCTGGTAACAGAGAAAGCCATGTAAACCCCATCCGAAGCAAGACCGAATAGAAAACGTATATGGCTGCCCGTCATGTTTTCAGGTGGGTCGCTTAAGGGGACTGGCGACAGTTCCATTGGATAGATGATTACACACGACATAACCCGGCTTATCGTTTTGCTTTGCTTAAGACGGAAATTCAGGCATCTGGATAAAATAAGTACGCCGAACGGACACGAGTGGATTGTGTTCGTTCCCGGCGTACTTATTTTATCCGGCCATCCGGCGCAAGCCGCACATTCCCGCGGACCGCTGCATGGTGTGAAAAAAATGCATGTCATGAAAGAAAAAATAAAGGAGACAGCAGGATGAAAGTGATATTGGCTTCGGGGTCACCCAGAAGAAGAGAGTTGATGGAGATGTTGGGAATACGGTGTAAGGTTCAGGCTTCAGGGGCGGAAGAAGTTGTGACGTCTGCGGAACCGGAGAAGGTTGTGGAGGAGCTTTCACGGCTGAAATGTCTGGATGTTGCGGAGATTACCGAAGGGGATGCCGTTGTGATCGGGGCGGATACGGTTGTGGCTTTTGAAGGGGAGATCCTTGGCAAGCCGAAAGGGATAGAACATGCCAGAAGCATGATGCAGCAGTTGCAGGGAAGGGTGCATCAGGTGTATACTGGAGTTACGATTGCGGTAACAGAGGGGGACGCAAAGCGTGTGGTATCGTTCTGTGACCGTACAGATGTAGAGTTTTATGCGATGACAGAGGAGGAGATAAACGGGTATCTTGCTCTTGAGAAAGAGGGGGAGGCTCCTGTGTGGTCGGATAAGGCTGGAGGATACGGAATTCAGACGGTGTTTGGGACAAAGTTTGTGAAAGGAATCCAGGGAGACTATTATAATGTGATGGGACTGCGGCGTCCCGGTTTATCATGAGTTGAAAAATCTGGCGTTCTGGAATAGAAGGAGGTAAGAGAAGATGAAAAAGTTTTCGGAAATTGAATACGTAAGGCCGGACATGGAGGCAGAGCAGGAAAAAGTAAGAGCGTATACGAAGGCGCTCAAAGAGGCAAAATCATATGAGGAGCTGCGCGGACTTTTTATGGAAGAAAAAACGCGCGAGGATGCCTGGGCGACAATGGCGGAAGTGGCGCAGGTAAGATATACGGTGGACACCAGAGATTCGTTTTATGAAGGAGAGGTTCAGTTCTGGAATGAGACGATTCCGGCGATCCATCTGCTGATACAAAAGGCAGAGAAGGTGATTCTGGAGTCTCCGTTTATCAAAGAGTTTGCAGAGGAGTTCGGGGAATTCTTTGTGAAGAATATGGAGGTTGGCCAAAAATTAGCGGACGACTGTATCGTGGAGGATCTGATCGAAGAGGCGAATCTGACGCAGCAGTACAGTAAAATTACGGCGAATGCTTCGACGGAATTTAAGGGCAAAACGTGGTAATTTTTATGGACTTCTGAAGGCGATGCAGAGTACGGACCGCCAGATGCGGAAAGAGGCGATGACGGCATGGGGAGATTTGTATGAAGAGATTTCCGGGGAGCTGGATGCGCTGTATGACAAGATGGTTCCGCTGCGCGATAAAATTGCGAAGAAGCTGGGATTTTCTTCTTACATTGAATTTATTTACCTGAGCTATGGAAGATACGATTATACGGCGGAGGATGTTGCAAGGTTCCGTGCGCAGGTGAAGGAGAAGATTGTACCACTCTGCCTGGAGCTTCGGAAGGAGCAGGAGAAACGGCTTGGAGTGGACAGGCTGCATTATTACGATGAGGAGCTGATTTTCCCGGAAGGAAACGCGGTTCCGGAAGGAACGACGGAGGAACTGGTTGCGAAGGCGCAGAAGATGTACCATGAGCTGTCGAAAGAGACGGGTGAGTTCTTTGATTTTATGGTGGAGCATGAGCTGTTTGACCTGGAGACGAAGCCGGGAAAACAGACAGGCGGTTACTGCACATTTCTGAATACGTTCAAGGCGCCGTTCATCTTCTCCAACTTTAATGGTACGAGCGCGGACGTTGATGTTCTGACTCATGAGGCGGGCCATGCATTCGAGGCTTATACGGCGGCAAAACAGATTCCGTTTATGGATATGGTATTCCCGACAAGCGAGGTGGCGGAGATTCACTCGATGACAATGGAGCATTTCGCATACCCCTGGATGAATGCATTCTTTGGAGAGAAAGCAGATGATTACCGTTATGCGCACCTGATGAGCGCGCTGGAAGTGATTCCGTACATGGTATGTGTGGATGAGTTCCAGCATAAGGTATTTGAAAATATCGGCATGACGGCCAAGGAGCGCCGTGCGATCTGGCATCAGTTAGAGCTGACCTATATGCCATGGAGAAATTATGACGGCCACAAGTTCCTCGAGGAGGGCGGTTTCTGGATGCAGAAGCAGCATATCTTTGTGAACCCGTTCTATTATATTGATTATGCGCTGGCACAGATCTGTGCTTTCCAGTTCTTTGAGCGTTCCAAAAAAGAGCCGGAAAAGGCGTGGGACGATTATTACCGTCTCTGCCAGGCAGGCGGAAGCAAAGGATATTTTGCACTGCTGGAGCTGGCAGGACTGAAGAATCCGTTCGTGGATGGAACGGTGGAAGAAGTCGTTGCGGGACTGAAGCCCTATTTAAAACGAAAAGTAAAGTATACGATCCGTCCGGTAAAAGAGGAAGATCTGAAAAAGGTAGCCGAGGTGGAGGCGCTATGCTTCCCGGCTGCCGAGGCGGCAGGTTATGAAGACTTCATGGAGCGGTACAAAACCTGCAAAAACAAGCTTTTTTGTGTGGCGGAAACTGAAGACGGCGAAATCGCAGGCTTCTGCAATGGCTGCTGTGCGGATACCGATTATCTGGCGGATGCACTCTACCATGACGCCACGCTGCACAACCCGGACGGCGATTATCAGATGATTTTCGGACTGGACGTCAATCCGAAGTTCCAGAAACAGGGCATTGGAGAAGCACTGATGCGTCATATGGTAAAAAGCGCAGGAGAGCGTGACAAAAAAGCCGTTGTTCTTACGTGCAAGGATCATATGATTCCATTCTACAAAAGGATCGGATACGAATATATTGAACTTTCCGACTCGACACATGGCGGTGCAAAATGGCATAAGATGATGTAC
>ENA-OQCP01000855-OQCP01000855.1-human-gut-metagenome-genome-assembly--contig:-NODE-855-length-12825-cov-1.677587_pt1 | contig 12825 bp, 20 predicted proteins | sample MGYA00242760_ERZ504583 | MGnify/ENA primary metagenome ERZ504583 (study PRJEB26092, sample SAMD00036308) | human gut metagenome | host: Homo sapiens | study: EMG produced TPA metagenomics assembly of...
ATTTTTGTTTACTGATTATATATTTATCTGTAGCAAAATCTAACATTTCTTGCCATGTTTTGAATTGAGTATTCTTAGCTACATGTTTATCCATTAATTCTTCTGGTAATTCTTCAAAATCTTTTTGGCAAGTGATGTTAAATTTACCACCTGTTAAAAATTTGGCAAAAGTTTTATAGTTAGTATATTTACGCATAAAGGAAATATTGAATACTTTGTCAAACTCTATTAATTGAGGTTCGATTTCATTAGGTAATTTATAATATCCTGTGATTTTTACAGCCATAAAGCTACCTCCAGTATAAATAAGATGAAATAAAAATTTTAACTATATAATATAAAATATGAAGAAAATAGTAAATATAACAAAGGTGTGAAAAGTTTTATGCAAAATTTTATTTTTAGTGCCTGACTCTTTTAAGGGAACTTTATCAGCTATAGAAGTCTGTAATATCATGAAGTCATCAATAAAAAAATTTATATAAAGATGCAAATATCATCAGTGTGCCTGTAGCTGACGGTGGTGAGGGAACAGTAGATGCATTTTTATATGCTCTTGGTGGGGAAAAGAAAGTGTTTGGGTAAGTGATGCTTTTAATGAACAGAAAATATTAGCTCATTATGCTATGTTAAAAGATGATATAGCTGTCATAGAGATGGCTGCTTGTGCGGGATTGCCATTGGTGAAAAATCGCTTAGAGCCAGATAAAACAACTACTTTCGGCGTGGGTGAATTAATCATAGATGCTATAAATAGTGGGGCTAAAAAAATAATTTTAGGTCTTGGTGGAAGTGCGACAAATGATGGCGGTTGTGGTATGGCTGCTGCTTTAGGTGTGAAATTTAAAGATGAACAAAACCAAGAATTTATACCAACAGGTGGGATATTGTCTCAAATTTATAAAATTGACATGAATAATATATATTCAAAGATAAAAGATGTAGAATTTATATCTATGTGTGATGTGGATAATCCTTTATGTGGCAAACTAGGTGCGTCGGCAGTTTTTGCTCCTCAAAAGGGTGCTGATGAAGATATGGTTAAATTATTAGATGAAGGGTTAGCTCATTTAGCAAAAATAATTAAACGAGATTTACATATTGAGGTGAAAGATATCAAGGGAGCTGGAGCTGCTGGTGGTTTAGGTGCAGGCAGTATAGCTTTTTTGCAAAGTAAATTAACTAAAGGCATAGATGTTATTTTAGATACGATAAAATTTGATGAGTTAGTTTCAAAGGCAGATATTGTATTTACAGGTGAAGGTAAATTTGACAGTCAATCTTTGCATGGAAAAGTAGTCATGGGTGTGGCAAATCGCAGTCAAAAATATAAAACTCCTGTAATTGTGGTAACAGGAGCTATTGGTGAAAATATTCAAGAAGCGTATAATAAAGGTATAACAGCTATATTTAGCATTAATAAAGAACCTATGGAATTTAGTAAATCAGCCTTGAAAAGCAAAGAAAATATGATATTAACTATGGAAAATATTTTAAGATTATTAAAAATATGAGGTGGCAAATATGCAAAGTGTTTTAATGGAAAAAAATGAGCATCTAGGGATAATTACATTAAACCGTCCTAAAAGTTTAAATGCAATGAATGCAGATTTAGTGGAAGAATTTCATCGTGCATTAGATATTTTTGTAGAAGATGAAGATATTCGCGTAATTATTTTAACTGGTGCAGGTAGAGCTTTTTGTGCTGGTGGTGATTTAGGTTATTTAGAAAGTTTAAATGATGATAAAAAAGAAAAGCCTTTATTGAACGTGTAGGCGAGATGACTCTAAAATTAAGAAATTGTGCTAAGCCTGTTATTGGTATGATAAATGGTGTTACTGCTGGTGCTGGTGTTAATTTAATGTTAGCTTGCGATATTGTATGTAGTAATGAAGATGCCAAATTCATTCAAAGTTTTGTCAATGTTGGTTTGGTTCCTGATTGTGGCGGTATGTATTTATTAAAAGAAACAGTAGGATTGCAAAAAGCGAAAGAATTAATGTTCACAGCTGATGTAATCAGTGCGCAAGAAGCAGAAAAATTAAAAATGGTAATGCATGTCTATACAAAAGAGGATTTGAAGGTAGAAACAGAAAAAATAGCGCAAAAAATAGCTCAAGGTGCGCCTATGGCTATTATGTATATGAAGAAAATGTTAAATAAATCATATGCAAATTTAAAAGATTTTCTTGATGAAGAAGCTCTTGTACAGACTTTTTGTTTAGGAACAGAAGATTGTAAAGAAGGAATTTTGGCTTTTAAACAAAAACGTCAACCTAATTTTCAAGGTAAATAATAGATTTAGAAATATTTAATTAGATAAAAATAAAAAGTCCTACGAAATTGCCGAACGTAGGACTTTTATCTTGCTTATATCTTCTAGAATTAGGAAGGATTAATTTAATAATAATATAATTTTTAGTAAATAACAAGTAATTTTAAGAATTTTTTAATATTGTTAAGATATAATGAAAAAAAGTGCATTTAAGGGAGGGTTTCTTATGCAAAAATCGTGGAAAATTTTAATGAGTTTATTTATGGTAATGCTTTTATCAATGTCGGTTACATTTGCGCAATCAAGCTATTATGAAGTGCAAGAAAAGACATTGGACAGTGAGTTTGTAGAGGGAAAATATCCAGTAGTAAATGCAGATAATATTTTTAGTGAAATCTAGAATAAATAGACAGATTACTAAGATAATAAACGACTTTAATCAAAATGTTCAACAAGAAAATGATATTGGTAGAGACCTTACAGGTTTATCGGATATGAAATAAAAGCAAATAGCGATAAATTTTTAGTGTGATAATAAATTGTTCTACTATGTATAAAGGTGCGGCTCATCCAAATACGTATGCTTATGGATTAAGCTTTGATGAACAAGGTAATTTAATACAATTTTCTCAAGTTATTAATATAGATAAGCAAAGTGGAAAAAATATTTATACAATAGATAATTTAAATAAAGAAATAAAAGCACAGGTAGGTCAACATCTATTTGATTTCCATAAAGATGTAACAGCATTTCCTCAAGATTTTATTTAGATGAAAATATGGATTTACATGTATTGTTCCAAAGATATGAGATAACACCATATGCAGTAGGTCTTGTTGATGTTATTTTAAAAAAATAAAATTGTTATAAATAAAAACTGCTAGATATAATATGCTAGCAGTTTTTTATTAGTTTTAGATGAAATAAAATAATAAAGATAAGATTATAAGAAATAAAATCATAGAAATATAATCTATAGCTCTTAATTTAGTATCAATGATAAATACTCTTGGTTTAGGAGAAGAAAATCCTCTCATTTGAAGACTGAGAGCCATATTTTCACTGCGAGAAATAGAGCGAAAGACCATGGGTTTAATTACCATCATATAGTCAAAAATGCGACGAAATGGATTTGATGAAGGTTTAAAACCACGACAACTCTGGGCATCGCGAACAGCAGAGCTTTCTTCTAATATATCAGGAACAAAACGCAAAATAGCAGTAATCATAAAAGCGTATTGATAAGGTAAATGCAATTGTTTTACTAATGAAGCAGTGAGCTCTCTAGCAGAAGTGGTTTGCAAGAGCAATAATAAAGATACTGCCATGATGAACATTTTCAGAGCAGAGGCAATGGAGGTATTTAAATCAGTACCGCAAACAAGTTGAATTAGAAATAAAATAAAGCTGAAAAAAATTAAAATACCAAGAGCGCTCCAAAGTAATTTTGTCTTAGGTAAATAAAAACAAGTAAAAACTTCGATAAGGGCTAATATACTTAAGATATATAAGTCATTAGTGATTAATGATGCTATTGAAATCATAATAGCTAAAATTAATTTTGTTAAAGCAGTTAATTTATACATTATAATCAACCTCGTTTGTGCAAATGAGCGTAAATTTCCATAGGAGTAAGGCAAATATCTAGACCTAATTCCTGACTGATACAAACAGCTTCAGGTAATTCTAAACCGAGCTTTAGCGTCAATTCTTTTTGGGAAAATAAATCAAGTGGCGTACCATCAAAAGCAAGTTCTCCTTGATTGATGACGATGACTTTATCAGCATGTTCAGCTAAGATATCCATATCATGTGTTACCATGATGATACCTAAACCTTGAGCATTTAATTTTCGCATCAAGCGCAATAACATAGTGCGTTCTCGCAATCTTGCCCAGAGGTAGGTTCATCTAAGATTAAGATTTTAGGTTTGGCAGCTAAGGCGCAAGCGATAGATAATCGTTGTTTTTGCCCTAAGGTTAAAACTTGAGGCATTTCCCAAATTACATCTTGAAGATTAGTTATTTTTAAAACTTCTTCGACACGTTTTTTTATAGTATGTTCATTACAACCTAATTTTCTAGGAGCAAAAGCTACTTCTTCAAAAACAGTGGAAGCGAATAATTGTTGGTCAGGATTTTGAAATACATAACCGATATATTGAGCCATTTCATATGGTTCTTTTTTTGGTGATATCAACATCATCTAAAGTCATAGAGCCTCTATTGGGATGCACAAGTCCCATTAAAAGTCTAGTTAATGTTGTTTTACCACTGCCATTTCTGCCAGCTATAGCTGTGATTTTTGTATCATCTATATTGGTGGAGATGTTCTTTAAGATAAATCTATTTTTCTGGTAGCTAAAAGAAATATTATTTAGCGTTAACATGATTATCACCTATTTCATAGCGTATTTTCCAGCGAAGAGGAATAACTTCAGGATAAATTTTTTCTTCATACATATATTTTAAACAATCATCTACATTACCACTGTAAGCTAAATGACCATTATCAATTACACAAAGTTGGTCAGCAATATCAAGTACATATTTCAAATCGTGTTCAGTTACAATGATTGTTTTATTATATCTTTTATTGAGATTGACTAATAAATTATAGATATCTTTTGCGCCTTCAGGGTCAATGGCAGCAACTGGTTCATCAAGAATGATGATAGGTGTATTCATTGCCATTATAGAGGCAATAGCAAGTCGTTGTTTTTGTCCGCCAGATAAAGCTGAAATCGGCATATCTTCTTTACCGGATAGACCAACGCTAGCTAAAAGTTTGCGTCGTCTTTTGATGATTTCTTGAGCATTAAGACCAGATGTTTCAAGAGAAAAAGCGATTTCATCGCCAACTGTTTGCGTTACGAGTTGAGCATTGTAATCAGCCATGACAACACCGATTAATTCATTGAGTTTTTTAGGTGGTGTATTCAAGATATCAATATTGGCTATATTTATTTTGCTAGTGGTGATTTCACTTAGATATGCAGGTTTACTGCCAGCTATATTTAAGATTAAAGAAGTTTTACCACTGCCATTTACACCTGTGATTACACAAAAAAGAACCTTGAGGAATATTCAAATTTATATCGTGCAAAGAAAATTGTTTATCATTTTTATTTAATTTGGCATTGAAAATTTTAAAAGCAGGTAAATATAGCAATTGACCAGCAACAGCACCTAGAAGAGCAACTAAAGCTACAGCAGGAAGCATAGCATAAAGATAAATATTCATAGGAAGTTGTAAAAAGATTTTTGTCAAAGTAACAAAAGTACCGCCACTGATAAAAGTAGTGATGAATACAACGATAAAAGGAATTAGTGAAATTTTAGATTTTTTAATGTTGAAAAGATTGCTATTAACCATTAAAGCGCAAATAGTAGCAGCTAATGGATCACTTATTAAATTAGCATAAGGTAGAGCAGCTTTAGATGTCATCATAGCGATGATACCGGAAACTAAACCAATGCCAAAACCTTGCTTTATTGTAGGTCTACATAATAATATTGCTAAACAATACATTACAATATTCCAGTTTAAAGATATGCCACCAATATTTGGCGAAACCATACGTAAAATTACACCGATGGCTAATAATAAAGTAGTAATAGTTATCCAACGTAACTCCATAAATAAATCCTCCAATCAAATAACAAACAAATAAAAAAGCCTCTCAATCCCTATAAAAAGGGACGAGAGGCGTTATACTCGTGCCACCCTTAGTTAAACTAAGTAGCAAATTATCTTACTAAATACAAAGTGCGGGATTTTTTATATCCGATACTCGTTTCCTTATAACGGTGGAAAAGGCCGATAGTGCTTACCCCATAATATTATGGCTCAGGCTACATCTCACAAGTCCATTTGCTATCATAAGTGCTTATCGAACTCTCAGCATCGTCGATTCTCTGTAAAGCTTTTATCATAGTTACTATTCTTGCTCATAGATTTTAAATATATTAATCTGTGTTCATGATATCAAAACTATTTTTTATTGTCAAGATACAATGAAATTTTTAATTTTGTATAGTTGTAAAATGATTATTAACGAGAAAATCTTTTATTACATTAAAATATTCATTAGGATAATTAGAAATAGCTTGAGCATGTGTAGAGTCTTTGAACATATGCATAGATTTTGTTGCACGGCAATTATCGTATAATTCTTGAAGTGTATTTGGCGGGATTAAGTATCTGCACTGCCATGTAAAAATAATGTAGGGCTTGTGGAGTGAGCTACTGCTTTTAATGGAGCTAATTTATCTAAAGTTGAGCCTGTATGCCAATACATGCAGACTTGAGAATAAATCCATAAGATATCAAGAATTTTGGAATCATTAGGTAATTGTATCATGCTGTGTAGATGATTGTAATAAAGACCTTTTAAATCACTATAGGAACTGTCTTCAATGTAAAAATCAGCAGGATGAACAGATAATCCACTGTGCAGGAGTGCAAATGCACCACCTAGAGAAATTCCATGAATGCCAATTAATTCTTGTTGTTTTGTATTGCGAAGATAATCGCACCACATATCAATATCACGAATTTCTGTTTGTCCCCAAGTGATGATGCCATCACTTTCACCATGACCACGTAAATCAATCAATAAGACATTAAATCCTAATTGTTTATAGATATTGACATAATTTAAGCACATGGAACGATTTTGATAAAGACCATGAATTAAAATAATTGTCTTTTTATATTTGGAATTATTGTTGATAAAAGTGCCAACTAATTCACGAGAGCTATCACCATAAGGAGTGTATAGAGCAACTTTTTGAGCGTTAGGATTTTCTTGTTGATATTGATTTATTCGCGTCAAATCTTGAGAATGATTTACGATGCTAGTGAGATTGATATTTAATTGGGGATTGCTAAGTTCCATATATAAAATATTGCCTAAAATTAAACCCAAGGTATTAAAAGTTAAAATAGCACCGATTAAAAGTCCAATAAAAAATATAAATAAAGAATGAAGAAATTTTTTTCACATAAACCACCTAGATAAAAAATAAAAATTTGCAATAAAAACCAAAGATAATAAATTGGATAATAACGAGTATATATTATTTAGATGATTTTATAAAGATTATTTTTGAGGAGTTATGATAATAATTATCTATAAATAATAAATCTTGCGTCTATATAAGTTATTAGTGTATACTTAACTTAAATATACACTACAAAGGAGGTTTTATATTATGGATGTTATAACTCTATCTAGATTGCAATTTGCAATCACAACAATTTACCATTTTTTATTTGTTCCGGTTTCATTAGGTTTATCCATTTTCATTGCTATTATGCAGACTATGTATTTAAAAACAGATAATGTAGTTTATAAGCGTTTAGCAAAATTCTTTGGAAAACTCTTTATCATTTCATTTGCTATGGGTGTGGTAACTGGTATCGTACAAGAATTTCATTTTGGTATGAACTGGTCTGAATACTCTCGTTTCATGGGAGATATTTTTGGGGCACCACTTGCACTAGAAGCATTGACTGCATTTTTCTTAGAGTCTGTATTTTTAGGTGTATGGATTTTGGTGAAGGTCGTTTATCCAAAAAATTACATTGTTTATCTATTTGGCTTGTAGCTTTTGGTAGTAATTTATCTGCTTTTTGGATTTTAGTTGCAAATTCTTTTATGCAACATCCTGTAGGTTATACTATTGCTAATGGCAGAGCTGAAATGACAGACTTTTTGGCATTAGTAACTAATCCTTATGTTGTAGGGCAATATGCTCATACTGTATTATCTGGTATTGTTACAGCTGGTGTGATTGTAGTGGCTGTAAGTGCTTATCGTTTATTGTCTGGTCAAAATGTAGAAACATTTAAAACAGCGATAAAATCAGGCATTATCTATAGTTTAATTGGTTTGTTCTTAGTAATGGGCAGTGGACATTTACAGGCTCAATTTATCGGTAAAAATGTACCAATGAAGATGGCAGCTATGGAGGCTTTATGGGAAACTGAAAATCCAGCTCCTTTCACTGTAATAGCTAATATTGATACAGAAAATAAGGTAAATTATGATGCTATTGAAGTGCCATATATGTTATCTATGCTTATTTATGATAGCCCAGAAGGCGAAGTAAAAGGCATCAATGAATTGCAAGAACAATATATTCAACAATATGGTTATGATGATTACATTCCAAATGTAGTTTTATTATTCTGGAGCTTTAGAATTATGATAGCTTGCGGTATAGCTATGATTGGTGCAATGATTTTAGCAGGCTTTTTATTCTATACAAAACGTTTGGAAAATGCTCGTTGGCTCTTAAATATTTTAGTATTATTATTGCCATTGCCATTTATAGCAAATACTTTTGGTTGGATAATCACTGAAGCTGGTCGTCAGCCATGGATGGTAGTAGGTTTGCAAAAAGTATCTGATGCAGTATCTCAAAATATCACTAGCACAGAAGTTTTAATTACATTGGTAGGTTTTACACTTATTTATGCTTTATTAGCTGTAGCTGCTATCTTTATAGCTCTTAAGTTCGTGAAAAAAGATGCTCATAAGATGGATGATGAAGGAGGGCAGGCATAATGGATTTACAAATTGTATGGTTTATACTTGTAACAGTTTTATTTGTAGGTTTCTTCTTCTTAGAGGGCTTTGACTATGGTGTAGGCACGATTTTACCATTTTTTGCGAAAAATGATGTAGAACGCCGTATGCTCATTAATTCCATAGGTCCAGTTTGGGATGGTAATGAAGTTTGGATGATTACTGCTGGCGGTGCTATGTTTGCAGCATTCCCTCATGTATATGCTACTATGTTTAGTATGCTTTATATGGCATTGTTTTTGATGCTCTTAGGTTTAATTGTTCGTGGTGTAGCTTTTGAATTTAGAAGTAAACACGATTGCACATATTGGCGAAGTTTATGGGATTATATGATTTTCTTTGGCAGTGCCTTACCTGCATTTTTATGGGGCGTTGCTGTAAGTAATATGATGAAAGGTTTCGCTATCAATGGTGAAATGATTTATAAAGGTACTTTCTTTGATTTATTATCTTTATATACTATCGTTGGTGGTATTACTTCTTATTGGTATTTGCTTATCATGGAACAGTATTTTTAACACTTCGTCTTGCTGATACAAAAATGATTGATAGATTGCGTATCGTATCTGTATGCCTTGGTGGTACAGCAGCTATTTTCTATGTACTTTGCTTGATTTTAACTGCATTGAATACAGATATGTTTGCGTCAATTTCTTCTGTTATTTTATTTATTCTAGCAGCTGTTTCTTTTGTAGCTTCTATCTTATTAGTTTATAAAAAACAACAATATGTTAAAGCTTTATCGGTTCTTCTTTAGCTATTGTATTTACAACAGTTGCAGTATTTGCAGGATTATTCCCACGTATTTTAATATCCACTTTAAATCCAGATTGGAGTTTAACAATTTATAACGCTTCTTCTACTGAATATACTTTGACTATAATGACAATTGCTGCTGTTTGCTTTGTACCAGTAGTACTCATTTATCAAGGTTGGACTTATTGGGTATTTAGAAAACGTGTAAGTCATCATGACTTAGAATATTAATTAAAAGAATGATAGATAAAAATTTATTAAAAGATATTTTCCCTTTTAAACGACAGTTGATTTTGGTGATGATATCAAATATTATGCAAGCTATGATGATTGTAGCTATAGCATATATTATTGCTTATATAGCAGATAAATTACTTTTATCTCGCTTAGAAAGTAGTACAGCAACGCCATTATTGGTGTTGCTGTTTTTCTTTTTTTTGTATAAAGGCGATATTGAATTATTTTAATCATTATCAAATGGAGAAAATATCATTAAATGTACAAAGCAATTTACGTAAACAATTATTTGAAGTATTGGCTCAGCGTAGTTTTTTAGCTAATTCATATGCAAAAGGGCAATGGATAGCCTTGATTACAAAAGGCGTTGATAAATTAGATATTTATTTAACGTCATTTATACCGCAATTAGGTTTATTGAGTACAATTCCGCTCATTTTATTGATATTTACTTTTATCAATGATTGGATATCTGGATTGATTTTTTTGATTACTGCACCATTAATACCATTTTTTATGATTTTAATTTGGCAAAATTGCAGATAAGGAAAATAAAAAACAGTGGCAAGTTTTTCAAAAAATTAACTATGTATATGGCAGATTTATTGCCTGGTTTATTGATTGTTAAAGCATATAATCAAACACAAAGACAATTAAGTGAAATAAATAAAAATGGTAAACTTTTTAGTCAGGCGACTTTAAAAGTTTTGCGCATAGCTTTTATTTCAGCTTTTTATGTTAGAATTTATTTCTACATTAAGTATAGCTATTATCGCTGTGAATATTGGTTTTAGACTCATCTATGGACATGTGGAATTTTTACCTGTATTTTTTATCTTATTGATAGCCCCACAATTTTATCAGCCTTTTCGTCAATTTGGTTCAGCTTTTCATGATGCCATGAATGGGATTACAGCTTCTAGTGAAATTTATGCTATGATTGATAAATTAAACTGTATAAAGGAAAGTAAGGCAAATTTAAAATTTGATGATGCAGATATGGTGCAGATTGAATTAAAAAATGTTTATTATAAATATCAAGATAATGATAAATGGGCAATTGATGATTTGAGCTTGAAAATAGAAAAAGGCAAGCAAATTGTTTTGACTGGAGATAATGGGGCAGGAAAATCCACATTATTTAAATTATTATTAGGTATAGAAAAATGCCAATCTGGAGAAATCTTAATCAATGATTATAATTTAGCTGATTTAGATAAACAATGGTGGCAAAGTCAAATTGGCTGGGTAGCTCAAGAGCCATATATTTTTTCAGCGACAATCAGTGAAAATATAGCTTTGGGTAGAGATTTTAATTTAAAAGAAATAGAACATATTTGTCAGTTGGTAAATTTAGATGAATTTATAAAATCATTGCCACAGGGATATGATACAGAAATGACTTCAGCGATGAATTTAAGTTCTGGGCAAAAGCGTCGCTTAGGTTTAGCTAGAGCTTTATTGGTAGACCAAAATTATTATTATTAGATGAACCTATGGAAAATTTAGATGTATATAATGAAAAGTTGATACAAAGAATTTTATCTGATTTAAAAAATAAGTAACTGTAATAATCATTGGTCATCGCTTGCAGACTTTAAAAAATGCTGATGAATTGATTTATTTACAACAGGGAAAATTAGTGGATAGTGAAAAAATTAAGGATAAAATAAATTATTTTAGTGAAATAATAGAAGGTGAAAGGAGTATTTGAAATGGTACAGATATTGAGTAATATGATAAGACCTGTAGTATGGAGTTTATTATTAGCAATATTAGTAGGTACTATTTCAACATTAAGCTCAATAAGTTTAATGGGACTTTCAGCATGGTTGATAGCTAGTGCTGCCTTGCAACCGCCACTTTATGTTTTATCACTTGCTATTGTAGGTGTACGTTTTTGCGGTGTAATGAGGCTGTCTTTCGTTATTTAGAGCGATATTTTACACATAAAGTAGGTTTTTCGCTATTTACTAGTTTTAGAGTATTTGTTTTGACAAAATCATCAAAGCATTGCCATTCAAGCAACAAACAGAAAATGGAGATGCTTTTGATTTAATTGTAAATGCAGTGGATAATTTGAGAGATAGTTTTCTGCGTTTCTTTTTGCCACCTATTATAACTACGATAAGTGTATTTATCTTATCTATATGGTTTTTTCTATATAGTTATGATTTGATGATATTACTAATTAGTTCATGGCTTATATTTATGATAGTCATACCTTATATAACATGGCGAAGATATTTGAAATTAAAAAAACATAAATTTTTATTGACTCAAGAGATTATAGAGTTTTATGAAGGTAGTAGGGAACTATCTTTCTATAATTATGACAAAATATAGATTAAAAAATATTCACCATAGTATTGAGCAGTACCAACAATATCAGCAAAATCTATTTAAATTAAAATTAAAAGTTAATCTATGTAGTGAATTTGTAATGGGAGCTTATTTAGTTATTTGTTTGGCTATAAGTATTTATTTGGTGAATACACAAGATTTTAATCCCATTATGGCGATTACAATAATATTGACTTATCAAGCTGTCTTAGAAGTGTTAGCGATGATGCCTTCATTAATAGAGTATTTTGATGAAGCTAGTAAACGTTGGCAAGATTTAGCTATTTTTATGCAAGAAAAAAAGTTTATTGCTGATACAAATAATGAAGTAAAAAATGAAAATCAAGAAGATAAGCAAAGTAAAGATGTGCAATTATTGCTGAAAGATTTAGCTTATGGATATGATAAAGTTTTATTGAAAGATATAAATTTATCTATAAAAAAAACGCCCTTGCTATCCTCTCGGATAACAAAGGCGGATTTATCTTCCGTGGTACCACTTTGTATTATTGTACCTATCGCTAACTACAATCTCTTACCACTGTCTTTTTTAACAGTCTCTTCTGTAACGTGAAGCCCACGTCCCTGCCTACTTTCAAAGTTTTCAAAGCTTTTCA
>ENA-OQCP01000856-OQCP01000856.1-human-gut-metagenome-genome-assembly--contig:-NODE-856-length-12817-cov-5.122774_pt1 | contig 12817 bp, 17 predicted proteins | sample MGYA00242760_ERZ504583 | MGnify/ENA primary metagenome ERZ504583 (study PRJEB26092, sample SAMD00036308) | human gut metagenome | host: Homo sapiens | study: EMG produced TPA metagenomics assembly of...
TTCTGTTTTTCTGATTTCTTTACTTTCTGACTCTTATTGATGTTCTTATACTTAGTCCCATCAGAGCAGACAGCCAGGTCTTTGATTCCCAGGTCTATGCCGACTCCGTCATCATTAAGTGTTTCCCTGCAGTCAGGAAATTCTACACATACGCTGATCCACCAGTTCAATCCGTCAAAGGATATTCTCGGGTTCATATATTTAGCATCTGTCGGAATACGTCCATGTTCTGCAAGCCTTACCCAATTCGTTTTTTGTTTATTTGCTTTCCTGCTGGAAGAAAAGCCTTCAAATTTAACGTGTGTATTACTGAAGCGTATCTTAACGTTGTCCTGATAGAACTTCGGCATTGATCTCTTTTTGGACTTGAATCTTGGGAATTTCTGCAAACCTTTGAAAAAATTCTTATAAGCAGTACAGGCATCTTTGATCGCCTGTTTGGTTACATTATTTGAAATACTCAGTAACCATGCATATTCATCAGAATGTCTAAGCTTTGTAAATTCTTTTCTGAGTTCTGCATCTGAAATGAATTTTTCACCTTTTTCATAGTTTTCTATTTCCCTGGCCAAAGCCAGTTATAAGCAAATCTTGAAGCACCTGCGTACTGAAACATCTTAGTTTTCTGTACATTATTTGGTATCAACATTACTTTTATGGCTTTTACCATCTGTTTCCTCCTGTATCAGTTCCCGAATAAGTTTCTTAGCTTTATTCGCTCGTTTTCCTTGTAATTTACAACTGAATACTGTGATTATCTGAACCAGATCCTCAACAAGTTCCTGCTGTTCGGATTTTTCAGTATTATCAATAATCTCAATCTCACAATTATAAAGTAAAGCGATATATTCTATCAGCTCAAAACCAAATCGTAATAACCGATTGTAATGCTTTTTTTAGACTTTACATTTATTACCTAGTTGAGTTGCTCATCAGAATAATATCTATAGCCACTTACTGTCGTATGATGCGGATGAAGTTTTCCATTGGCATCCCAATTTCGTAATGTCTGGGCAGATACGCCTATAATTTTTGAAAATTCATGTATAGAATAATATTTACTCAAAGTATCAACTCCTTTCAATAATATTCCACTCTAATATCTTGTAAAACTCAACATGTGCTTATATAATTTTATAATTTATCTTTAACTGCTAATAACCTCACCCTTTTTTAACTTTTGTTCTAACTCTAAAACTTCTGTTCTGCACAATTCTATTGCATCATTACAGGTTTCCACATCATCACCATCTATCTCTATGCTATCGTCACCAGGATATCTGGTTGAAAAATAAAAACCATCTATCATTCTCATATGTGTCTGCGTATTTTTTGAAAACTCTGCTCCCATATTTGCTTTTAGAAATTTCATCAGTCTGTTCAGACTATGTGTGCGCAAAATATTTTCAAAATCTTTCTGTTGCATAGCATCATCCGGTTTATAGTATTCTGAGATCAGATGCTTCATATATTTTTCGCATATTCCTGTGCCATGCACCCATCATATTTGCCACTATCCCCGCATCATAAGAAGCCTTAAAATATCGAAAATCGTTTTCTGCAAAATCAAAATAACTATTTAAGGCCATATCTGAATTCCCTCCTTTCGCACATTTGTATAATACAGCATTTTGTTTCTTTTCCAGTCATCGCCAACTACAATTTTCAGATCCGTTTCTGCATCATCCAATTCCTCAGAGGATACTTCTGATTTTAGAAGATAAAGATATTTTTTAAGTTCCGGCCGAGAGCGGAATGACTCTGACAGTTCCAGAAACAGATCAACATCACTGCTATATTTCTCTTCTCCCGTGCACAACTGCCATACAGATATATTGTCTTAATATAAGCCTTATGCATGATGACTGAATAGTTCGTAAAGCATACTCCGCTGCATCTCTCTGCCGTTTTGATCTGATACATGTCAGCATTTTCTATCCCTCCGTTTTCTCTGTATATTATTTCCAGATTGTACTTACATTTTTTGCTTCAGGATTTCTTTGTAAAAAAATTATAACATTCCTTATCTTCTATGTCTATCTTCCATTTATTTGGTGAAAAATTAGAGTGTATTATTGTTACTTTCTTTTATTTTCCTTCAAAGATCTGAGCGATCGGTGAATCTGCAGACAGTATCACTGTTTTGTCCTCACCTTTCATAGATGTCTTCAGCGCATCCAGGCTTCTCACAAATGAATAAAACTCACTCCTGTCCTCTTCTCCATAAGCCTGCGCAAGGATTTTCATATATTCCTGCTCACCCTCCGCCTCCAGGATCTCTGCCTGTTTTTTGGCATCGGAAATCTGGATTGCTACTTCTTTGTCTGTTTTATTTCGGATCACCTTTGCTTCAGAGTTTCCCTCTGCCTTGTAAGTCGCTGCAATATTATCCCGTTCAGAAATCATTCGTTCATACACAGCTTCCTTATTATCATCTGGCAGGTCCAGCTGCTTGGTTTCGAATTTGAGAAGTTCGATTCCATACTGATCCATGTTTGTTCCTATTGCCTCCATGACCATATCAGACAGTTCTCCGTCACGACTTGTGATCACCTGATCCTGTGACATACTGCTGATCGCATTTTTGGTAGCATTATACACAGCAGTATTAATTCGACTTTCGCCGCTTTCCACAGAAGAGTTTAATGTCTGTGCAAATTTAAGCGGGTCGCTGATTTTCCAGAGAACATAGCTGTCGCTGATCATTGTTTTCTTATCTTTTGTAATTACATCAGATGCTGCAAGATCATACAGCAGTGTTTCCTTTGGCAATGACTGTGTACTCTCTATAAACGGAATCTTAAAACTGATTCCCGATGAGCTGATCACCCTGTCAACCTTGCCAAACTGACGGATCAGCTTGTATTCATTTTGCTGAGTTACTGTTACCGACGCTCCAACAGCTATAACCACTGCAGACACACCAATTAATATTCCAATTTTCTTACCTTTCATAAATTAGTCCTCTCCAAAATTATATCTCTATCCTTCGTATTTCATTTACCAAAACACTTTTTATATGAAATATTTTCTGTCATTTCTTTATTCGTTCTCAGAATCATTTAAATCTTGTGTGTCCTGAGCAGGATCTGTGTTCAGTGTCTCTGTCGGATTTTCTGAACTGTTCCCTGTAAAAGAATCTAACGGCAGAACCTTCTGCACTCCATCTCCATTATCAATCACAATCTTCATTCCCGGCAGCACATCTTCCATTGTCTCATAGAACATACGCTTCTTTGTGATCTCCGGATTCTTAACATACTCCTCATACATGGCATTAAAACGTGCAACCTCAGCTTCTGCTTCATTAATCCTTACCTGTTTCTGCGCCTCAGCATCCTGAATGATCTGGTCTGCTTCTGCCTCAGCTCCGGAAGCTTTTCGTTTCTGTATTTATTGGCATTATTCAAAGCAGTTTCTTTTCCCTGCTTGGCAGTTTCTACTGCTTTAAATGCTTTCATAACCTCCTGTGTGGGCGGTTCTGAATCCTGGATTGTGATATTCACAAGCTGAATCCCCAGATCCTGTTCCTCCATCTGCTTCAGGATCATTTCTTTAATCTTACTCTGGATCTCACCTTTTCCGGTGGTAAGCACTTCATCCACATCATAACTTGCGATTACTGTACGGATACAGCTTTGAGAAATATTTTTTAGAATATCTTCCGGTTCCTCTGAATTATAAAGATATTTTACCGGTTCTAAAATTCTGTACTCAACAAAGAAATCTACATCAATAAAGTTATAATCCGAGGTAATCATAATGCCCTCATTCTCAACCACCGAATTATCTCCCATACTATATCCAATAGGAAATCCCTGGATCGTTGTATTTACTTTCTGTACTTTCTGTATAAAAGGAATCTTAAAATGCAGTCCTGTTTCTGCCACTGCCTTCGGCACTCCGAAAGTTGTCAATACTGCCTGTTCCTGCTCCTGGATCTGATAGGTAGCATCTCCTGCAAGCCCTGCAATAATCACCAACCTGCAGCTCCTATTACAATACGTTTCACATGTTTTCCCGGCTTCTGTAATTTTTTAAATGGATTTACTCTTTCGTTCACTTTTTCTCCTCCGTTTCACCATTTGACATAATTAAATTTTTTGCTTCTAAAAATTCTGAAGAAAAGAAAAAGACTCTCATTTCAGACATAACATGAGCTCTTCTCTTAATGTCTAAAACAAAAGTCTTGCCGATTATATCATAATGCGGGCATTCTTAATCTGCCGTTCTGACGCATTTATGTACCATTTATAGGAAAAACAAGTCCAGTTCTTCATAACGATGGCCGCTACTCCCTTTTCTTTGAGCAGCATCATATCATAACTATTTACAAAATGCAAGAAATATTTTTCTCAAACGCCCCATACAGTCCTCAGCGTTTCCAAATCCTTATTTATAATTTGCATCTGATTCTGCTCATTACATTTTCTCAACGGAAGCAGGTTATAATAATTCTCAATGATGATCCATCCTTCATAGCCATGTTTTTTCAGGATTTCCATCTGAGGGAAGAAATCTGTGTTTCCCTCTCCCAGCAGGCAGCCGCCTGGTTCATTGATACCATCTTTTACATGAAGCTGACTATCCATATATGGATAAAGCCCCTCCAACTGTTCGCACTGATCCATGTTAAAATTAAATTTGAAATTCTGTGTATCAAAGTGTATTGTCAGATTCGGCATATTAATTTCTTTCAGAAGCTGAATCTGTTCTTTATAATCCAGCGCATTTTCTGTCATAACAGTAATATCTTTCTTTTTTGCTTTTTCGCAAATAAATCTCAGTGCATCCTTTGTTGCTTCTACATGAGATTCTTCTGTGATCAGATTTCCAAGGAAGTTTGGAACCATGATCTTGGATATTCCCATTTCTGCCGCTACCTGAACTGCCAGTTCCATCTGGTCATACGCGATCTTTCCATTCTCTGTATCTTTTCCATGGATAAATTCATGATCCATCACATCATTAAGAACAATAGACGGATATTCGATTCCTAACCTGTTTCCCTCTTCAAGATACGCTTCCTGAACCTGTTTCTGAGCTAACGGATAACCCCATTCATAACTTCCAAGTTCAAGTTGAATTCCATCCAGTCCAGCTTCCTTTGCAATCTGTGGTCCAAAATATCCACCACCAGGAAGTCCCCATGCCACACAGCCAAATTTAATCTTTTTCTCCATATATGCCACCTACTCTAAATTTGCATGATTCTTAAACATTTCTTCTTCTGTTTTTCCAAGTTTCTTCATAAGAATCATAATAACTGCATCATAAACGATCCAACTCATCTGTTCAAACGCATTTCCCATAGGCTGAGCAGATTCACTTGTATCTTCCAGGTTACTCTTTGGAGTTGCACCCGGAATTACGATACAGCTTTCACATACCTTGCCAATGGAAGCTTCCGGATGAATTGTTACTGTCACAACAGATGCTCCTGCTTTTTTTGCTTTATTTGCCATAACAATCAAACTGTCAGTTTCTCCTGAACCTGAACTGATAATAAGAAGATCTTTTTTTTCAATTGCCGGTGTTGTCGGTTCTCCCACAAAGAATACTTCCAACCCCAAATGCATCAGGCGATTTGCAAACCCTCTTGCTACAAACCCAGAACGTCCAGCTCCTGCTACAAAAATATGCCTAGCTTTAATAATCTCATTAGCAAACTTTTCAAGTGAAGAAGAAGAAATATGTTTTGCATTTTCTGTCAATTCTTCAAGAATTTCCTCCAGTATAATTGAATTTTCCATTTCTATCATCTCCTTTTCCATTGCCTTTTTTATTCAGGCTTTTATTTTTCTGGAAAATTTGAATCCGGTCTGTTTAAACCAGTCAATATAAACTGCAATCAGAATTACAATACCCTGTACAATATACTGCCAGGAAGAGTCAATACCAAGAAGGTTCATACCATTTTTCAGAACACCGATTACAATTGCACCGATAACAGTTCCTGCGATGGTACCACGACCTCCGTTCATACTTGTTCCACCAAGAACAACTGCAGAAATCGCATCCATTTCAGCTCCGTCTCCCAGTGTCATCATTGCAGTAAAAGTACGTCCTACTGTAAGGATTCCTGCTAAAGATGCAAGTAACGCACTATATACAAATACGAAAAATGTAACCTTTTTTACATTAATACCAGAATATTCAGCAGCCTGTTTATTACCACCAACTGCATAAATATGACGGCCTAATTTTGTTTTATTAAGGATAAAAGAAGAAACTGCAATTACTGCAACAATACAATATAACTGAATCGGAATTCCAAAGATAGTACCCATTCCCCAAAAAGTATAGCTGTCATCAAGAACAGAAATTGTCTGAGCCTTTGTATAAACACGGGCAATACCACGACCGATATTCATCATTGCAAGAGTAACGATAAATGCCGGAATATTTGTAGAAGAAACAATGTAACCGTTAATAAGACCAATTACAACTCCAGCAAGGATTCCTCCAAGGATACCAACATAAACAGGAAGTCCATTCCATGAAATGAGTCCTGCACTGATACATCCTGAAACCGCAATTACTGATCCTACAGAAAGATCAATTCCTGCAAGCAGAATTACGAAAGTCATTCCACATGCCAGAAACAAATTGATTGTAATCTGTCTGACTACATTAAATAGGTTTGTAACTGTTGCAAAACTGCTGGTTGTAAAACTTAATACAACGCAAAGAATAACCAGTCCCGCAAGAATACCCATATTAGATTTAATTGTCTGTATTACAGATAAATTTTTCCAGTTTTTATTTTCCATAATCGTCACCCTATTTCCTTTGTCGCAAACGCCATAATTTTTTCCTGATTAAATTCATTTCTGTTCAATATTCCTGTGGTGTGTCCCTGATTCATTACCACAATACGATCGCACATGTTGATCAGCTCCGGCATCTCCGAAGATATGAAAATAATTGATAAACCTGTTGCTGTCAGATCATCAATCAGATGATAAATATCTGATTTTGTTTTTACATCAATGCCTCTTGTCGGCTCGTCCAGAATAAGAATTTTTTCTGTGACCAGAAGCATCTGCTGATAATAACTTTCTGCTGATTACCTCCTGAAAGCTTTCCGATTTCCTGCTCTATAGAGGAATATTTTGTCTGCATAACTTCATCAACATATTTTCTGGCAAGTTCAATTTCTTTCTTCCTGTTATATCGGCCTTTTTTCAAAAATTTGTCCAATATTTCAATCGTTGCATTAAAACGTATTCCCTGGATCGGATAAATTCCTGACTGCTTTCTGTCTTCCGGAACAAGTCCGATTCCTGCATTTATTGCAGTTTTTACATTTTTAATATCAACTTCTTTATTTTCAATATAGATATGTCCGCTATCCTTATGACGAAGTCCAAAAATACATTCCATTGTTTCACTTCGTCCGGATCCAACCAGTCCTGAGAACCCAAGAACCTCTCCTCTTCTCAGTTCAAAATCAACATTTTTTACTTCTTTTCCAGAAGCAAGTTTTTCTACCTTGAGAATAATATCATCTGAATAGTTTTCATGTTTCTGATACAAATCTCCAAGTTTTCTTCCAACCATGAGCGCCACCAGATCATCATGTGTGGTCTCTTTTGTAACTACTGTATCGATATATTCACCATCTCGCATAACTGTGATACGATCAGTGATTGCATCCAATTCAGCCATTCGATGACTAATATAAATAATTCCAACATTCTTTGCTTTTAAAGCTTTGATTGCCTCAAAAAGAGCATCTACTTCATTTTCTGTCAAAGATGAAGTCGGTTCATCCATAACGATTATTTTTGCGCCAAAGGAAATAGCGCGAATAATTTCTACCATCTGCTGCTGTGCAATATTTAAATCTCGGATAAATTGAGTTGATTTCAGATCAAGGTGCATAGAATCCAAAAATCCCTGCGCCATTCATTCATTTTCTTTTTATCGACAGTACCTGCTTTTGTTTTTGGTTCCTGTCCAATAAAAATATTTTCTGAAATTGTCATATCTGGAATCAACATCAGTTCCTGATGTATAATACGAATTCCGTGCTCTTTTGCGCTCTCAACACCTGTAATTTCTACTTCTTGTCCATCAACCAGAATCTGTCCGCTGTCTTTTGTATAAACTCCACCGAGAATTTTAATCAATGTAGATTTTCCGGCACCATTTTCACCTAAGAGAGCATGAACCTCACCTGCTTCCAATTCCAAGTGATTGTTCTTCAGCACAGAAACTCCGGAAAAAGACTTACAGATATTTTTCATTTCCAATAAATGTGCCATAAATTTTCTCCTCTAAATAACAAACATTTCCCACCTTTTTCTATATGGGGCAAAAATGGGTGCAGCCTACGCTGCACCCGCTCAGATTTACTGCCAGTCAGCGTCTAAATATTCATCAATATTTGAAGAATCAATTGCAAATGCAGGTACATCTACTTCGAATTCTTCCGGTTTTTCCCCTGCGATAAGAGTTTTAGCTGCCTTATAGCACTCTTTACCAATTGTAATCGGGGACTGAGCTGCTGTCATACGATAAATGCTGTTGTCTTTAGCAATTACTTTCTTAGCTTCTGGAGCACCATCAACACCGTAAACATGTACTTCTTTTCCAGCTGTCGTAAGTGCTGCATATGCCCCCATACCAGCCTGGTCATTAATGGAGAAGATTGCTTTTATATCTGGGTTAGCCTGGATGATATCACTTGTGATTGTCTGTCCTTTTTCTACAGTTCCCTCTGCATCAAATGTTGCCACAACATCAAATCCTTTTCCTTCAATTGTATCTAGGAATCCCTGTTCACGATCGTTGCAGGCATTGTTTGCAGGATAATCAAGAACTGCAATTTCTCCACCATCCGGGAAATCTTCAATCATTGCTTTTGCACAAAGTACACCAGCCTGATAATTATCAGTTGCAACATAAGAACCAACCAGATCAAGATTAGATACAGAAGTATCAAAGTTTACTACTGGAATCCCTGCTTCGTCTAATTTCTGCAGTGCAGGTTCAATTGCATCTTTGTCAACTGGATTTAAAAATACTGCTGAAACACCCTGTGCAATAAAGTCTTCAATAATCTGAATCTGTTTTGCGCTGTCCTGCTGAGCATCTACTACAACTGTTTTATTTCCATCAGCTTCTGCTTCTTCTGTGATGGAATCTGCAACTGTTTTAAAGAAATCCGATTCACACCAATATGTAACTCCATAAGTCTGTCCACCATCTTCAGCTGCAAAAACACTTGCCGGAATTGTTGTTACTGCCATTGCTGCTACGCCTGCTGCCATCATAAGTTTTGTTACCAGTCTTCTTTTCATTGTAAAGTCCTCCTGATTTTAAATAATTTATATAGTTTTTCTCTAAAGCTCGTAGAGAGCGTGTAGATTCTCTTTTATGTCCTCATAAAATCTGTCATAAATTTTATGGAACTTCTCGTATTCCTCTGCTTCTTTCAAATCGCATTCAGTAATTCCATCTTCTTCAATAAAAGCATCGCATGCTTCCTGTATCGAAGAATAAATTCCAGTTCCAACTCCGGCCAGAATTGCTGCACCGTATGCCGGTCCCTCTTCCTGCTTCAATGTATGTACATCGCATTTATAAAGATCTGCCATAATCTTTCTCCATACAGGACTTCTGCTTCCACCTCCGCATGCACGCATGGATACAACCTCTGTTCCCAGTTTCTTCAAGATTTCATTACAGTCTGCAAGGGAATAAACAACACCTTCCATAATTGCCCTAAGCATATGTGCCTGTCCATGTATGATATTCAGTCCGATAAATGCACCTCTGTATTTGGGATCAATATGAGGTGTTCTTTCGCCCATCAGGAATGGAAGGTAAATCAATCTTTCGCTTCCTATCGGAATATCTTTTGTAAGTTCATTTATCTTGTCATAAAATGATACATTTTCCTCTTCTGCTTTCTGAATCAAATCCTGACAGAAATTATTTTTCATCCATTCAATCGAAAGACCTGCCGACTGAGGACCTCCCATTGTATGCCAACACCCAGGCACTGCACAGCAACACAAATGAAGTGCACCTTCAGGAATTTCCTGATATTTTTTCAGATGAGTATATACAATGCTTGAAGTACCTATTGTTGTAAAAGCCTGCCCCTCTTTTACAATACCTGTTCCAATTGCTGCACAGGCATTATCACTTCCTCCGGCAACCACAACTGTTTCTGTTGATAATCCACACTTCTCTGCAATTTTCGGTAAAAGGTTTCCAACAACTTCCGGTGATTCATACACATCTCCAAGAAGTTCTCTGTCTACTTTCAGAAAATCAAGAATTTCCTGCGACCAACATCTGTTTTTTACATCCAGCATCTGCATTCCACTGGCATCTGATGCATCTGTCGCATACTTACCAGTAAGAATAAAGCGGACATAATCTTTTGGAAGCATAATGTGTCTGCACTTTGCAAAAAGCTCCGGCTCATTTTCTCTTATCCAGAGGATCTTTGCTGCCGTCCATCCTGCCATTGGCGGATTCGCTGTGATCTTCATCCATTTTTCCATTGGCAGTTCCAGCATTTCCTCTACCTGCTTCGTAGCTCTCTGGTCACACCAGATAATGGATCTTCTTATAACCTGATTCTCCTCATTCAACATCACAAGTCCATGCATCTGACCAGAAATTCCAATTCCCCGCACATCTTTTCCATTAACCTGACCTTTTTCAACCACACTTTTAATTGTTGAAATCGCTGCTTCTGACCAGTCTGATGGATCCTGTTCTGCCCATCCGTTTTCAGGCTGATACATTGGATATTTGACAGACGCTTCGGCTACGATTTTTCCATTCTGATCTACCAGAATCGTCTTTGTTGCACTGGTTCCCAGATCCACTCCAATTACGTATTTCATCTTATTCCTCCATGGCTGCCTGTTGCTTCATATTGGCAATGTTCTCTGCAAGATTTCCATTAAATAATGCCTTTCCTGAAACAATGATATTTGCTCCGGCCTTTATTACTTTTCCTATATTCCCACAGTTGATACTTCCATCAACTTCTATATCTTTCCACTCTCCGGTATCTGTTGACCGTCTTCTGATATCTTTTATTTTGTCAAGTGTATCTTCAATAAAGTGCTGGCCATCTCTTCCCGGATGAACGGTCATAACCTGTATCACATCTGCAAGCTTCCAGATTTCTTCTGTAAGAACTTCTGCCGGGGTTTCCGGATTCAGAACAATTCCTGCACGAATTCCACATTGCTTTATTTCTTTTAAAGTTTCTGCTACATTGCTGCAGGCCTCATAATGAACAGATATTACATCAGCTCCAGCCTCCTGCATTCTTTTTACAAATCGAACAGGTTCATTTACCATCAGATGAACATCAAATACCAGATCAGCTACACCTTTCAATCCATGAATCATTTTCATTCCACATGCCAGATTCGGTACAAAGCTTCCATCCATTACATCTATATGAACATATTCAGCTCCGGATTTTTCCATTGTTTTTAATTGTTCTCCCAGGCATTTATAGTCTGCTTCCAGTAAGGACGGTGCTATAATGCACATTATTGATCACCTCGTTTATATTTTATTACAGTCAATTACTGTCTGAATTTTCTGAAGTTGTTTTTTATAACCTTTGTTTATTTTCGTCGTATATCCCAGATAAAGTGCATCCAGTATAAACTGATCTGAAACTCTTCTGGTTACTTTATCTCTTCCCACTGTCAGGTCATTTACTGCCGTAAATAAACTGATATCTGTATATCTGAGAAGAGGAGATTTATTCATTTTTGTAATACTAATTGTAACTGCACCTCGCTCTTTTGCGATTTTCATTGCCTCTACTACATTTCTGGATCTACCCTCATAAGAGACAGCTAACGCAACGTCTTCACTTGTAAGATTGCCTGCAGTCATCATCTGCAGCATTACGTCACTATGTACGGAACACGGAATCCCCAATCTTCCAAATTTCATGTATGCCAGCTGACATACTGCAAAGGCATCTCCAACACCGAAGAAATGTATCTCTCTGGCTTTAAGAAGAGCATCCAATGCTTTTTCATAATTTCGTCATCTGCCAAAACTAATGTATCACTCAACATCTGTACATTACTCTGATAAACCTTTTTCAGAATCGTCTTCATATCGTCTGATACTTTAATATCTTCTGAATGAATTTCCATTCCTTCTGCCAAAGCTCTGATGAAATCCTCCTTCATAGAAGAATATCCATCATATCCCATTCTTTTACAGAATCTGATAATTGATGCTTCACTGCTTCCTGATTCTCTTGCAATCTCTGCAAGCGTTAAATGTGTAATTGCTTCCGGGTTTTCAAGTAATGCAGATGCGATTGCTTTCTCTGCTCTTGGTAACGACGGTAACAAAAATCTGATGCGAACAAATAAATCATTCATATGGCGTGCACTCCATTTCTACTTCATTTATTTAATTTCACTTTGAAGTTTTTTGTTGATTAGAATATAGCATTCTGTTTCAGTGAAGTAAATATCTATAAATATTTTTGTATATTTCCACGTTTTGGCGTGTGTTTTTTGTTGATTACATCCAATTTTTTGTTGATTTGACGTTTTTACATTTTATTTCACTTCATTTTGAAATTTACAAACACTTAAATACTTCATTTTATTTTTGTAATACGAAGTATAAGCTATAAATATATATAATACCTGTATTCATTTCTATCACTTAGATTCTTTTTTACCTCGACATTTTTTTGAAATATTTCAGAATAATTTTAGAGATGATCCCTGCTCTCTTTTGAGAAACAGAGCTACTGACTACTGACAAGAAATATTTTTACGTAAACTCCATAACATGT
>ENA-OQCP01000857-OQCP01000857.1-human-gut-metagenome-genome-assembly--contig:-NODE-857-length-12783-cov-6.147756_pt1 | contig 12783 bp, 22 predicted proteins | sample MGYA00242760_ERZ504583 | MGnify/ENA primary metagenome ERZ504583 (study PRJEB26092, sample SAMD00036308) | human gut metagenome | host: Homo sapiens | study: EMG produced TPA metagenomics assembly of...
CTCGATGTCTATTTCCTTGGGTATATTATAGTGTTCGGTTAGGTGTTTAGTAAAAAAACCCAGTAAAATCAAGGCTTTTAATAACATCTAAACACCTAAAACACCTAAATCACTATTTTTATTGTATTTACGGAAAATTGTGTGACTGCATGAAGGCTTAGTCACAGAAATCACTAAAAAAACATGGTGTATATCAAAAATTAGGTGTTAGGTGTTTAGTAACCCCGACAAAGCCAGTAAAATCAAGGGTTTCACACTGCACACCTAAATGAACACTTAGGTGTGCGGTGGAAAAATCGGGCATTAGGTGTTCGGAGAAAGAAAGGGTGGTGCGAATGGAAGATGAAAGCAATCCAAGCGACAAAGAAAAACTGAAATCGTTACTGGAGACACTGAGGAAGAATGACGAGAATGTGCCAAAGGAACTCCTTCAGACCAAATACAAAAAGCCGTACCGGGAACTGAAGGACAGCATCAAAGAAGTGGCTGACCGGATATCCGGCAACAGACTCCGAGAGGGGATCGTCATAAAAACAGATGAAGCCGGACAGGTGCTTATAGGGCAGATCCAGATGATACTCAATCAGAAAAGGGATGCAGGAGCAGGCAAAGAACTCGGCAGGACGCTCTATAAGGAATACAGTCTGGAAAAGTTCCTACAGGCGGTGGAAGAAATCAGAATAGCAATCTGGAATCTGTGGATACCTTACTGGCAGGAGCACTGCTGCTTATATGCAGCACCGGAATGTTTCGAGGAAAACGGACCGCCACCGAAGATTTACAACGATCTGACAAAAGAGTTCCTTGTAGACCAGGAGCGAAACATCTGGGAGAAGAAACCGGAATGGGAAACAGAAAACAGAATGATCATCACAGCCGGAGCGTGCCACTTACTGGCTGAGGGATTAAAGAATAAGGAGGAAGCAGATGGGATGCAAAGCAGCGATACCAACAGATGAGTACCACGGATGGGAGTGCGAAATAACAGAGGGAGCGTGTATGTTTTTACACCCAGACAGTAAAAGATGTGCCAAAGAATACGGCGAAGGACCAGATGCAGTAGAACAGGAGGAGCAAAACAATGGATAACAGACAGGCAAACATCAACAGATTTGAAGCAGAGATGACAAAGGTAACAAGAGACGGAGTGGACAAGCTGATGGCATTTATCAGAAAGAGTGATATGTACGCAGCACCTGCAAGCACCAGATTCCACCTTTCAGTGACAGGCGGACTGCTGCAGCACTCACTCAATGTACTGGATGCACTGAGGGCGAACCTCACAAAGAACGATGACGGCACATACTCATACGAGGTCGCAGGAGTTCCGGCAGCCAGAGTGACAGAGGAAAATGTGATCATCATGGCACTGCTCCATGACATCTGCAAGACCTACTTCTACACAACGGAAATCAGAAACCGCAAGGTAGGTGGAAAGTGGGAGCAGTACGAAGCATTCGCAGTGGATGACAAAATCCCATACGGTCACGGAGAAAAGTCGGTAATGATGATCGAGGAATACATGAAGCTTCAGCCAGTAGAAAGATATGCCATCAGATGGCACATGGGATACACCGAAGCCGACACCTTATCATTCAACAATGCAATCGACAGATACCCAATGATCTGGCACTGCATTCCGCAGACACACAGGCAAGCCACTTCATGGAAAACAACGAGGGGAACAAACTGGCATATGCAGACAATGGCTCTGGAGAATATGCAGATCAGCCGACCATGCAGGAAGCGGCCGCTCCGGTATTTGAGGAGGCGACACCAGTATGAGCATGATGGAACTGCTGTCCCAGATGAGAGAGCGAGCCAGAGCCAAGAAGCAGCGCAAAGGAAGCCTGCCGTGGTTTTGTATCATTCTTTTGGACAAATGCGTAGAACCGGAAAAACCCTGTACTGAGTGCAGGGTTTATGAGGAACATAAAGAAGAAATCGAAAAGGAGACGGAAAGACATGATCATCAAAATTGAAGCAGTACCGAAACTGACAGTGGAAGATGGAGTAGAGAAAGCGTCATGGGAGCAAACAATCAGCCGGTGTGGGATAAAGAAAGAGCACTCATCACAACCAAGGGTGGCAATTACCGCAGAATCGTCACGCTCACAGACGAACTGGCGGCAGAGGTGGCAAAAGGACACCGATACTTCAATGCAGTAGAGAAAAACGGAAAACTCCACATCACAGGGAGAGTGTCCGCCAGATTTTAAGGAGGCAGACAATGACAGCAAAGAACGCAGAGGGGTATCCAGACCCAACAGCAGAGGAAGCAATCCGCCATGTAATGCGTGGAGGAAAACTGGATTATACCTCCTTCAGAACCTATGAGGAATTGCAGGACTACACCATAGAGCATAACAAAGGCATAAGCACCAGGGAAGCGGCCGACAAATTCATCCGGGAGAAGATGCCAAAGGAAAGCTACTTCCAGAAGAAAATCCTTGACTGGATAGAGGATAACGCACCAAATGCCATCGCATGGAAAGAAGCAGCCGGCCCGTACTCCAGACAGGGAATCCCAGACATTACCTGCATCATCAATGGCAGGTATTACGGATTCGAGGTCAAGCGGCCATTTATTGGGGTGCTGAGTAAGATGCAGGAACAGACCATAAAGCAGATCCGCAGGGCAGGCGGAAGGGCGGAAGTTGTCACTTCAGAAAAGGAAGTGGCGGAAATTCTGCTGCCGGAACTGACACAGAAATAGCAAGGGAGCAAATAGAATGAGAGTAGCAATCGAACCGAGAAAAGCAACTGACCGTGGCGGATATTACTGTATGCCACTGAAGGTAAATGTGCCGACAGGACGCAAGGACTGGAAGCTGACCAAGTGCCGGAGTGCGGTGCACAGTGTTGGGAACTGTCACTGGCAGAAGTAGCCAAGGCGCAGGGAGCAAAAGGACTCTGCACCATGTGCGCTTTAAAGAAGGGAGTGAGCGGAAGATGAGAGTAAAAATAAAGCCAGTCAATGATATGGCGGTGTCTGACGAACACCTCAACATCATAATCCTCAAAAAGCCAAAGCGCAGATATAGACAGATTATCAAGGCATATTACAGAAGAATGCAGAAGAAGGAAGTGAAAGAATCGTGAAAGCAATAACAGTATGGCAACCATGGGCAACGCTATTGGCGACTGGGCAGAAACATAACGAAACACGGTCATGGAAAACAAGCTATCGTGGAGAAATCCTCATCCACGCAGCTAAAACAGACCACAGTGGAATCCTGCTACATATCCCGATGGAAGAATTGAAGCACTTCCAGGACGCAGGTGTAGTAAATAAACTACCGACAGGAGCAATCATCGGGAAAGTAAATCTCGTGGATTGTTTCCAGATCGATGAAGCCTATCGGAGAAAACTGCAAAGAGAGAATCCGGCAGAGTTAGCATTCGGAGATTATACCATCGGCAGATACGCATGGGTAATGGCAGATGCAATATTATTCAATAAGCCAATTCCGGCAAAGGGAAAGCAAGGACTGTGGAACTGGGAAGGAGGGATACAGGATGGACAATGAGAATAAGTGCTGCGGTACCTGCTACTGGCACAAAAAATGCTGTGGAGAGTTTCAATGTTTCAATGAGAGTGCAGAAGGCTTTGCAATAGAAACGGCATACGATGACGGCAAGGATTGTGAAGAATGGGAGGAGCGATGATGGAGCAGAAACCATTGACAATCGAGGAATTGAAGGAAATGGCAGGACAGCCAGTGTGGTGTCCGGATGAGGAAGCATACGGAATTGTGATGTGCGACAAAATCGGGCAATGGGCAGGAATTCCGTTCTTGCACGGAGTATGGTACGGGGATGGCAATGGCTGCGGTGCGGAATTTAATCATAATATCATCAAGAGAAGGCTGAGATGCTACAGAACGATCAGCGAGAAAGACATCCCGAAACCACTCATACAGAAAGCAGCATTCGGAGATATTGTGATGGTATGTCCAAACTGCGAAAACGCAGCCGTTATTAATCCATACAGAAAAATCAATCCATACAGAAAAGACAGGGAATTATATCCGTACTGTCCATGGTGCGGGCAGAAATTAAAGGAGGCAGAGGATGAGACTGAAAAAGAAAATCAGCAGGCAGAGTAAGATATTCAAAAAGGCAATCAATGCAAAGTGGGCATTCTACTGGGCAAAGTTCATGACAGAGACAGCAGCTATCTGCAGAAAGTATTCGCATGAAGAAGTCGAAAACAAGGGAACGGATAATGAGTACACCCACCTATCGTGCGATGGATGTCCATTCAATGTGGAGAAGTTCGGAGAGCATAAGATATGTGGGTGCATATTAAGCGCACCGGACGACTGGGATGAGCCAAAGGTAATCGGTCATATCGTCCGCACAATAATCCATGAAATGCAGGTGGTAAGAATGAGCGAAAATGAAATCCGTGAGTACGCACTCATGAAGGCAACATTCAAATGGTTGCTGATCGGTATGCTGTGGCAGGGATTGGAACTGTGGTTCTATGGAACAACCAGACCAAGCAACGAGGATACAATCATCGGATTTGTCCTCTGGTATTACATCATAAGATATGAATTTTTGAAAAGAGGTGTTGGAAGTGGGAAAAGGTAAGCCAAAGCGTAAGCCATTTGGGATGAATTCCAGTCTGGCGGACGCAACACAGGTAATGAGACAGCTTCCAGTGTCGGCAATGCTCTCATCCATAGAAATGCAGATCAACATCCTGCAGGAGCGTGGAGTAGAGATACGAGACTGGGAGAATAAAGACCGGGTACTCAAGCAGGTAAGAATACTCGGCGGAAAAGCATACTCCTTGCGGAGGATAAACCCAGGGATTAGAAAGAAGGAAAACTATGACACCAGACAGCATGGCAAATGGGGTAGAAGAACAAAAACTGCTTCTCAAACAGTACCTCGACAATATTATTATGCCAAGATGAAAAAGAAGCAGTTGGAAGCCAGACTTCGTACTTTCAGAGAAAATAGCTCGGCACAAAGGGGATGCAATACTCCCCAGTGCCACGCAGCCAGACCAACAGCGTAGGAGACGGACCGGCAACGCAGGTCATCCGTGCAATGGAGATCGAGGACAGAATCGAATCACAGAAAGCAGAGATGGCAAAGACCATGCTGAATGTGATGAAGATCATGGATTTTTTACCAACGGACTCCACGGAACGAAGCATACTGGAATACAGACACATTGACTGTTTGAGTTGGAAGCAGGTGTGCAAGGAAGCAAACATGACAAGAACCCCGTGCAACAAATACTACAACGCAGGAATTGACAAGCTGCTTACATACAAAAAAGTACAGTCAATTTTACAGGAATTCGCCTCCTCCCAAGAACCCTCAAAGCCTTGAAATTGCTTGACTTCGGAGTAGGGGGGGGTAGAATTGTACTGACAAAATAGCTTATTGTCAGATGATAAATTCTACCCCTTAAAAGGAGGAGCAATATGGGATTGAAAGATTACACAGATACAAAAAACGGGCCGCAATTGGCGGTATTAAAACACGCAGTCATTGGAGACAGGATCGGAGAGGTCAAGATAGAAAAAGGCTTCCTAAAATTCAAAGGAACGATGACAGACAAACATACCAAGGAAGTGCATCATTGTACCATGGCAGGATGTGACTGCGAAGATTATAAGAAAAACAAGTTACCATGCGTGCATATGTACAAACTGGCATTGGAGTACGGAATGTACAAAGACATTCAGAAACGAGGATTTGCAGGAAAACTGGCAGGACTGAGCGATGAAGCCTTCGCCTATTTTGAAAGCGCAATGTATGGCGGATACTACGATAAAGAGAGAGACATCGAAGATGGATCATGGGAAAAGATAACCCAGAAGATTAAAAGCGAATTATCCAGAGAAGGACTATTGGAGTTTCATCGTGGATATTTTGTATTTACGAACCATGTCCAAAGCGAAATCATCGGATATATCTTGGCGACTTTTTCAGATCCACGCAGTATAGAGCGTAGAAAAAATCAGTAAAAATAATCACGGAAATATCAAGCTGGAAATTTTACCGGGGAAAATTTCACAAAAGAAAAAACAGAACATCGAAAATTCAAGCCGACTTTTGGAAATTCACATTCGGAATCCAAGGGCCGGCTTTTACTGTGTGTACAGAACGGATCATAAATAGCAAGCCTAAAAAAATAGGGCACGTATATAGGGAGCGTATAAGGCCCGCATATAACACACCCATATATGGGGCAGGTATTATGCCCAGAAAAAAGACAGGAAAAGCACAGGGGTACAGGGGCGCACCGTAGCACACACCCACAGGGGGCAGGGAGAGCAGGGGGCAGGACGCACCCACACACCACAGCCACAGCACTACGCAGACGCACCACAGGCAGGGCAGGCAAGGCACAAGGCACACCACAGGACAGGGGCACAGCACAACACAGAAGCACAGCGCACAGAAGAAAGCACAAGAGAGTACACAAGAGTACATCGAGGTGTGCTATAGTAGTAGCGTGGAGCACAAGGGGACAGACCACACGGTCACACCCAACCACTCCACTTGCTCCCCTCAGAGAGGACATGGCACAAGGCATCAGAGCCTGCGCTGTGTCCTCTTTTGCGTGCAGGCGGGGCACGGCATCGCCGTAGGTACTACCCAGACCCAAAATGCAATGCGGGGCGAGGAAGGCGCGGCTTTTTTGCCGATAAAATATAAAAATTTTTTACCATTTCGTTACGCAAAGCAGGGAAGGAGGCTCGGAAATGGATCAGAAACTGAGAACTGAACGCAGAAAACTGGCTGATTTAAAAGCAGCAGAATACAATCCAAGAAAAGCACTGACCCCGGACGATGCGGAATACCAGAAAATAAGGCGGAGCATTGAAGAATTCGGATACGTTGATCCCATCATCGTAAACGAGGATGGCACAATCATCGGAGGACATCAGAGGGCAACCGTCCTCGCAGACCTCGGATATGAGGAAGTAGATGTGGTCGTAGTTGACCTTGACAAGCAGAGGGAAAAAGCTCTGAACATCGCACTGAATAAAATCACAGGCGAATGGGATGAGTTGAAATTAAAAGACCTCCTGCTTGACCTCGACCTCGGAGATTACGACATATCACTGACAGGCTTCGAGCAGAACGACCTCACGGAACTGGTGGACAAACTCGCTATCGAACCGGAAGCAGTGGACGATGACTTCAACGAGGACGAAGCACTGGAGCAGGCAGAGTCTGAACCAGTAACCAAACTCGGAGATGTGTGGATACTCGGCAGACACAGACTCATGTGCGGAGATAGTACATCGCAGGACGACATGGCAGTTCTGATGAACGGAGAAATCGCAGACCTTGTTGTCACAGATCCGCCATACAATGTCAACTACGGAGATAAGGCAGAGATGCTCGATGAGTACCTCCCTGCCAAAGGACACCGCAACATCAATCACATCAAGAACGATAACATGGACAACCAGAGTTTCTATTCGTTCTTACTGGCAACCTATCAAAGTGCCTATGAATTTATGAGAGCCGGGGCAGCAATCTATGTATCCACGCAGAGAGTACCGGGCACATATTCAGACAGGCATTCCTTGACGCAGGACTGAAACTCGCCCAGTGCTTAATCTGGGAAAAGAACGCATTCGTCCTCGGCAGACAGGACTACCAGTGGAGACACGAACCGTGTCTGTATGGATGGAAAGAGGGCGCGGCGCATTACTTCATCAATGACAGGACACAGGACACCGTCATTCTGGAAGATGACATAGACTTCAGTGCCATGAAGAAAAATGACCTCGTGGCATATTTGGAAGAACTCCGCAGGAAAAACAGAGATCAGACCTCTGTTATTTACGAGAACAAACCGACAAGGAATGACATACATCCGACCATGAAGCCAATCGCACTGGTCGGAAAATTCATAACCAATTCCAGTAAGTCCGGATGGAATGTACTGGATCTGTTCGGTGGAAGCGGCAGCACCCTCATGGCCGCAGAACAACTGGGAAGGACGGCATTCATCATGGAACTGGATGAGAGATTCTGTGATGTGATCGTGAAACGGTGGGAAGATTATACCGGGCAGCAGGCAGTCCGAATCCCGGCAGAGGATGTAAGTAGAATGGCAGAGGAACAGCAGGGCGGCTTCTACCGTGTAGAGGTCATCGCTTCTCTGTTCGGAGTAACGGTGCGAAGGGTGCAGCAGCTTACTCAAGAGGGCATCATATCAACAACCAAGACCAAAGAGGGGAATCGGTATGAATTAGCACCTACCATTCAGAGGTATGTCAAATACCTTTCAGACAAGGCATACGGAAAAAGCAAGTCCGAAAAGGAAGCCGAACTGAGGGAACAGAAACTGCAGGCAGAGATCGCCCTCAAGGAATCCCAAGGAGAAATGCATAGATTAAAGACAGAGATTGCATCGGGTAAGTACATCGACATCGAGGAAGTGAAGATGGACTATAGCCGATTTTTTGTTTCATTCAAAAAGTTCGCATTATCCCTGCCGAGCCGACTATCCGGCAGAATCAGCGGTCACTGCGACCCGATGGAGATTCGCTCGATAGAAAAGGATCTGAACGCAGAAATCATCCGGTTATTAAACAGCTTTGTGGTGGCAGGCTGCACACCGGAAGAAATGGAAAAGAAAAAGCGTGGCAAGAAATCCGTATCGTAGATACGAGGTCACAGAATACCAGAAGGAAGCCTTAAAGTTCCTACAGCCACCAGAGGACATCACGGTATCGGAGTGGGCAGATAAGTACAGGGTACTGGATGCCAAGACCTCTGCAATGCCGGGACCATGGCGGACAGAACACACCCCATACCTTAAAGGCATCATGGACGAGTTCAACAATTATGAGACAGAGGAAATCGTCTACGTGAAGCCTACGCAGGTAGGTGGAACAGAGTGCCTCCAGAACATGGTAGGTTACATCGTCCAACAGGACCCTGCGCCGACCATGATCGTATACCCGACAGATACGCTCGCCAAATCCATATCGGAGAACAGACTGCAGCCGATGTTCAAAGCGGCACCGGAACTCCGAAAGAGGTTTGATGAGAACTCGCAGTTGCAGGAATTACAGTTTGATGGAATGTATCTGACACTGGCAGGCTCGAACTCCCCATCAAGCCTTGCGAGTAAAGCAATCCGATTCCTGTTTCTCGATGAGGTGGATAAATATCCGGGGGCATCCAAAAAGGAAGCCGACCCGGTCAGTCTGGCAAGGGAACGAACCAAGACATTCCACAACAGGAAGATATTCATCACAAGCACACCGACACTGAAAACAGGGCATATCTGGAAAGCCAAGGAAGATGCAGACATAGAGAAGCACTACTTCGTTCCATGTCCGCACTGTGGGGAATACATCGAACTCAAGTGGAAGCAGATACACTTCCCAAAAGAGGAGGGGATGAGTTACGCAGACCGTGCAGAATTCGCAACCTATGTATGCCAGGAGTGCGGATGCGTAATCACAGACCAGGACAAGCCGGAGATGCTCCGCAAGGGAGAGTGGCGGACGGTCAAGGAAAACACCAAGTTCGTCCGCAAGGTAGCGTTCTGGATGAACACCCTGTACTCTCCATTTGTTCGCTTTTCAGAGATTGTAAAGGAGTTTCTGGACAGCAAGGATGACCCGGAGAAGCTGCAGAACTTTGTCAACTCATGCTTGCAGAGCCGTGGGAGGATACCAAACTAAAGACCAACGCAGACCTCGTCATGGAAAGACAGACCGAGTACGAGGAACTGGTAGTGCCGGAGTGGGCAAAACTGCTTACGGCAGGAGTCGATGTACAGGAGAACTGCCTATACTGGAGCATCAGAGCGTGGGGCAATTACCTCACAAGCCAGAACATAGCACATGGGCAGGCTTTCTCATTCCAGGAAGTCGAGAGAATCATGAACCTCGAATACCAGATGCCGGATAGCACACCACTGGTCGTAGCACTGGCACTGATCGACTCCGGTAATGACGCAGATACGGTGTACGATTTCTGCGCCAACAATTCAGAATGGGCACTGCCAAGCAAAGGTTCATCAAACCCGATGCTGTCGCACTACAAACTGTCCAAGGTAAATAAGAGCGACAGCAAGGCATACGGCATGAATCTGGTACTGGTGGACACCGGAAAATATAAGGACATGATCGCCGGACGAATGCAGAAAAAGAACGGCAGTGGATCATGGATGGTTTACCAGGGATGTGACAGAGAGTACGCAGAGCAGGTAACTGCGGAACATAAAGTGAATGTCAAAATGGGAAACGGCAAGGTCAAACAGGAATGGCAGCAGAAAACCTCCCACGCAGACAACCACTACTTGGACTGCGAGGTATACGCAACAGCAGCGGCAGATATCCTCGGAGTACGAACCCTGCATCTGAATGAGATACAGGAAAATGAGCAACCAAAGAAACAGGAAACAACCCAGTACACCCCGGAAGAACACTGGATCAGTCAGAACGAAGGGTCATGGGTATAAAGGAGGCAGAGCATGGCAGCAGTAGAATCCAATTACAATGCTTCGGAAATGCTAACCGAAGTAAATAATGCCATTTACGCAGTGCTCGTAGGCGGCCAGTCATACAAGATTGGTACGAGACAGCTCACCCGTGCCGACCTTAGTCTGCTCTACAAATTAAGGAACGACCTCACAGCACAGATTGCAGCAGAGGGTTCAACCAGTTTACTGGACGATACCTATGTCGCAGTATTTGATGGGAGGTAGGACATGAACTGGTTAGACGGAATTATAGGTTTTATATCCCGGAGTGGGGAGCACGCAGGGAAGCATGGCGGCAGAGTCTGACTGAGATGAGAAACTACGATGCAGGCAACTACGACAGGGGTAATGCAAACTGGAGGGTGCTCAACCAGTCAGCAGAATTTACGGACCGGTACAGTCGTGACAATGTCCGAGCGAGAGCCAGAGACTTGGAACGAAACTCCGACATGATGAATTCGGTCATCGGAGCATATAAGAGAAATGTGATCGGTGGCGGATATGCACTGCAGGCAAAGACTGGAAGTGACAAGACCAACGAACTCATCCAGGCAGCCTGGAAGAAATGGTGCAAGAAACAGAACTGCGATGTGACCGGAACGCAGTCCTTCACGCAGATGATGAGAATGTGCGTGAAACGAAAGAAGGTCGATGGCGGAATCCTCATCGTAAAGAGATATACCAAAGACGGATACCTCCCATTTAAGCTTCAGACATTCGAGGTGGACGAACTGGACAACTCGCAGATGCTCCCGAAGAAAAAAGGTAACAAGGTAGTCGGTGGTATTGAAATGAATGAGTATAACAAGCCGATGGGGTACTGGATCAGACAGTATTCCGTGGACGGAATGGCACTCTCAAATCCCGTGTATGTGGATGCGAAAGATGTCATTTTTTATACACAAAACACCGTCCATCGCAGGTGCGTGAGATGTCCGATATGAGTCCGACAATCACAAGAATCCGAGACGCTAACGAATTTATGATAGCCGTATCGGTCAAAGAGCGAATAGCGGCCTGCCTGTCGGTATTCATTAAAAAACAATTACCGACAACCGGAATCGGTCGTCAAAACGGCAGTGTTCCGGGACCGCACCAGGACTACCAGGGTAAATCCATCGCACCCGGCATGATAAAGGAACTGAATGCCGGAGATGAGATACAGGTAGTAAACCCGACCGGACAGGCAACGGATGCAGCAAGCTACATCAAACTGCAGCAGAGACTTGTCGGAGCAGGACAGGGCATCAGTTATGAAGCCACAAGCCGTGATATGTCGGAAAGCAACTACTCCTCAACCAGACAGGGCATCATCGAGGATGATATGACCTATGCAGAGGAGAAAGAGATGCTGATGGAAGTCATGGACGAAATATATGAGACTTTCGTTATTTCCATGTGGCTTGCGGGAGAACTGGAGGCAAAGGACTTCTGGGAGAATAAGGATAAATACTTCGAGCACGCATGGATCACTGCACCGAAGAAATGGATTGATCCGCAGAAAGAAGCAAACGCAAATAAGATTGCTCTCAATACCGGACAAAAGACCTTCAAGCAGATTGCTGCTGAACAGGGTCGTGACTGGAAAGAGCAGATCGATGAGATGGCAGAGGTACTCGAATACGCAAAGGATAAGGGTATCGACTTAGGAGGTGTGATTTTTGATCAGACAGCAGCAGAACTCTATGAGGACGAAGAACCTGCCAACACTCCTCAAGAGGGAACAGGACAGCAAGCCGGAGAAGAAACCGGGCAAGAAGCAGGCGAAGGCGATGGAACATCGCAAGAAGGAGAAGCAGACAACCAGGGAACTGACGGTTAATTCCATCAGAGCCATGGAGGGCGAGGGGAATGAGCGAAAGTTCATTCTTTCTTTTTCGTCTGAAGAACCATACGAGAGATGGTGGGGAACAGAAATCCTCGACCATTCAGAGGGAGCGGTAGACCTTACACGATTAAATGAAATCGGGGTACTGCTCTATAACCACAACCGAGACAGAGTGATTGGCAAAGTCAATCGTGCATGGATCGAGAATTTACGTGGTATGGCAGAGGTCGAATTCGACAGCGATGAAGATGCAGACCTTATCTATCAGAAAGTCAAGAGTGGAACACTGAAAACCACTTCCGTAGGCTATCAGATAGATTCATGGGAGGAAGTAATGCCAAACAAGCAGTCGCAGATGGCAGGTTCACAGGACCGGCAGACATCGCAAGAAAGTGGACACCTTACGAAATCAGTATCGTGAGCGTGCCTGCGGACCCAACGGTCGGTGTAGGCAGGGAACTGGAAG
>ENA-OQCP01000858-OQCP01000858.1-human-gut-metagenome-genome-assembly--contig:-NODE-858-length-12780-cov-2.032957_pt1 | contig 12780 bp, 11 predicted proteins | sample MGYA00242760_ERZ504583 | MGnify/ENA primary metagenome ERZ504583 (study PRJEB26092, sample SAMD00036308) | human gut metagenome | host: Homo sapiens | study: EMG produced TPA metagenomics assembly of...
CTATAATTTTTTGCAATTGCACTTGCATTTTGTATTCAGTTACATATTCCTTATTTTTTGACTCTATATATTGCGGTATTAAGCAGAAGAAAATCCCTGATAAAGCGAAAATTAAATCCGGTATGAAGTCGTTTGCATTAAATTATATAACATCCGTTTGTTGCATAATAGCAATTGACAACATACTTTTATACTTTTTTGCTGAATTCTTTATGCGTTATGTATTTGTACTGTTAGCAATAAATATATCTTTTATTATTTTGCTGAATTCATTAAAGCATCTTAATAAAAGAATACTTTGCCGATAGCATTAGTGTTGGCAATTATATTTATTTGCCTTAGACAATCGTTTGGAACTATGTATTTTGTTAATTTTGGACTTGTATTTATAGTTATGCTTATGAAACTTTTTATCAGTGAGTACAACTACGAATATATAAATACATCTGATGTTAAGGCGGGTATGATTATTTCTACTGAAACTTCACTACTGTTTATGAATTCAAGAGTGAAAGGTCTGCCCAATATATCGCATGAAAACATAACTGATAGAATATCTGAAAGTGAATGTGAAAGTATCCACCGATGGGAAAAGTCAAAATATGGAAAAAAACGGTTAAAATAGTACGAAAAATTCCGTTTGCTATATTTATTTCACTTGGAATGGTAACGTATATCACTGTGGGAGTAATGTTAAATTGATTATAAAAATTAAAGACTATGACGGAAATCCAAGAATATTTTCACTTGCTAAGAGAGAGAGCGTAAAAAATTATTTATTGAAAAAAGACTTAAATACGGGACTTTTGAGCAATAGAAGTATTATTATATACCTGAAAACATTACTACTCAATTTGTCGGAAGAAGAAACGCAAAGATTTAGTTATGTACCGATTATGATGTTTTTCAAGTTGACAGCCGAGGCAATGCCTATAAATATTTTAATAATGCTTCACTTGATAATGCGATACTTGTTACAAACAGATGTAATTCAAATTGCGTTATGTGTCCGACTGCTGAATCCATACGAAAAAGCGGTGAGAATTATTACGGCGATGAACTGATAAGAATAGCGAAATATTTTCCGGACGATGTGTGCCACATAACAATTACAGGCGGAGAACCGTTTTTGATAGGTAAAAGTATTTTTGATTTGCTTTCTTTTCTTAGAGAAAATTTGCCGAATACTTCCTATTTATTACTCACAAACGGCAGAATTTTCAGCAATAAAGAATACCTAAATTTATTTAAACAAGCCTGTCCTCATGCTCTTAAATTAGGCATACCTATTCATGGGTACAACAGTAAAACTCACGACAGTATTACTCAGGCTAAAGGTAGCTTTATTCAAACATTTAATGGTTTGTTGAATTTGCTGTCAATCGGGGCAAAAATTGAACTTCGTATAGTTGTAAGCAGATTAAACGCAGACTTCATAACCGATATAGCTAAACTCATTACTGATAATTTCTTAGGCATTGAGTGCGTAAAATTTATCGGGCTTGAAATGACAGGCAATGCGGCAAAAAATAAAAACAGAGTATGGATAAGCTATCCCGATGCTTTCAAAGCATCAAAGAAAGCAATTGATTTACTGATTGGTGCAGGCATTGATGTAGGATTATATAATTTTCCTCTCTGTGCTGTAGATAAAATGTACAGAAGTCTTTGCGAAAAAAAGCATTAGTGATTATAAAATAAGATATACAGAACTATGCGAAAAATGCTGTCAAAAAGACGCATGCGGAGGAATGTTCGCAGGTACTGTAAGACTTTCAAAAGACGATATTATACCGTTAGGAAAATAAAAATATGATTAACTATTTTAATTTTAAAAAATTAAATAATGAATATCTTATTACAAATGATATAGGACGATATTTGTTTGCAGATAAAAAGAACTCTTCTCTCTGATAAATAACCAAGTCGATATGAATTCAGACTTTGGAAAATCAGCAGAGGATAATATGTTTTACTACGATGGCTCTCCGAGAGGATTTTCCGAAAAAGTAAAACCTTATTTTCGTGACAGTAAAAATTATCTTTTCTCGTCAACCGGATTGCACATCTTTGTTGTTACTAACAGTTGTAATTTAAAGTGTGTATATTGTCAGGCTCAAAATGGCAACGAAATAGCTAACGGGTTTATGACAGAAGAGATTGCAGAAAGAGCCGTGGATATAGCATTAACTTCACCGAATGATAATCTTTCATTTGAATTTCAAGGCGGTGAACCTCTTGCTAATTTTTCTGTTATTAAACATATCGTGGAATATACAGAGTTAAAGAAGAAATCAAAAAATATCACATACAACATTGTGACAAATCTTACTCTTATAACTCAGGAAATTATAGATTTTATTAAGAAATACAATGTAGGCATATCAACTTCAATTGACGGTAATGAACCGGTGCATAATATGAACAGATGTTATCGCAATGGCAAAGGTTCATATTCTGATGTAAAACAATCTATTGGACAATTAAAACTTAATGATATAAAGTTTGGTGCAATTCAAACTACGACCTCCAACAGTCTGCCGTTTTATAAAGAAATAATTGACGAGTATATCTCAATTGGTTTAAAAAGCGTTTTCATACGACCGCTTACTCCTTTGGGATGTGCAAATAAAGACTGGAATTTTGTCGGATATTCTGCCGAAGAATTTATAGAATTTTACAACAAAGCTTTTAATTATATTTTGCAACTCAACATGAATGGTACAGAAATCAGTGAAGGTCATGCAACAATTTTTTTGTCTAAGATCCTGCACGGTTATCCCGTGAATTATATGGAGCTGCGTTCTCCGTGCGGAGCAGGTATCGGTCAGATTGCTTATTATTATGACGGTAATATATATACCTGTGATGAGGAAGAATGCTTGCTGAAATGGGAGACGATTCCTTTAAACTCGGTAATGTATATGACAATACATATGATGAACTTATAAATTGCAATAACTGCAAAGCTGCTTGTGTTTCAAGTGTACTCGAATCACTTCCGACTTGTCACGATTGCGTTTACAGCCCCTATTGCGGAACTTGTCCTGTAACAAATTTGGCATTAAATAAAAATATATTTAACCGAGAACCGAATTCTTACAGATGTAAATATATAGAGGGATTCTTGATAGAATTTTCTCCGCGCTCCAAAATAAAAAAGAAAATCAATAATAGAGAATGGTAGGTGTAAATTTATGGAAAATGATATGTTTCCAAAGGTTAAGAAAGAGATAATCAATTTTATCAATGATGAAGAAGGTAATATAACAAGAAACAAGATACTCGCAGTCGGTTCAATGGTTATTTTGTTAAGCATAATTGCAGGAATAAATGCTCAGGCCGCACATTCTTCTCACAGTTCACATTCTTCGCATTCATCAACTTCTTATCATCGTTCTCATGTGTCACATACATCTGCTAAAAGCCATTCGTCACATGATTCGCACAGCAGTCACAGTTCACATTCAAATGTTGCTACTGAGCATAATTCTCACGCTTCACATTCTAACATAGCAACCGAACATAGCTCTCATGCATCACACAGTAATGTAGTAACCGATCCTCCGACTACACACAAACCGACAATACCACCTACTACACATAAAGTGACTGTTCCGCCGACTGCTAAGCCGTTACCTACAACCGCTCCTACAACTGTATCTGACACAACAATTGAAAATAGCACAGCTGTTCAGGCAACTACCGAAGCTGTTCAAAGTGTCGCCAATTCAGATAATTCAGTTATTTCTGCCGGTGCCGGAGCAGTAGCCGGTGCCGCCGCAACAGGTGCAGTTGCATATGCAATTCATAAACACAAAAAGAAGTAGTTGTGTCCTTCGGCAAAATATTTGTAAATCATAATCACCTCTATATATAATATGTATAGCGTGATGTATGTTAAACTCACCTATGTATTGACATATAAAAACAAATAGATTATTCTGTTTACAGAGATAGTATCAGTCTTAAAAAACAAAAAGAAAAAGGTAATGTACTTTATAGGTTTGGATGAAGTTGCAAAAACAAATCAAAAGTCAAAAAAGTAATATAATTTGTTGAAAAACTATCTTAAGATATATTCCGACAAAATATCAGTCAGAATGGGGCAGAACATTTGCGGTAAGGAGCTCGAAAGGGCCTCTTTAGAATACAAGCAAAATTTAAAACATAATGGAGTGAATAAAACGATACCTTCTTGTAAATCTTAAAAAGCAAGGAATTATTGCAGATTTAAAAATGGTCAATAACAGTTACTTATTTAATATTTATAATGTCTGAGCCAACGGGCTCTTTTTTTATGGCTAAAATTAGGCGGCATAGGAGTTGGAACAGGTAATATATACAAATACAAGCATTTCTTATTGTCAGAATTTACAAAAATAAAACAACTTATAAAAGTATATTTACAACTTTGAACAATGTGATATATAATAACAATAGCATACAAAATGTAGGAAGATAGCAGTTAAAAACAGTGAACAATTACCAAATGATTTATAAATGAAAGGAGGATAGTTTAAGGCACAAAAAGCAACCACAGGGAAATTTTTCATTAAATTTATTAACAAAATCAAAAAGCAGGAGGTTAGAGTATGAACGGAAAAATAAAGAAAATGCTATCGGCAGTTTCAATAACATTATGTGCAACGGTTGGGTTATCGTTGCCTGTTGATGTTGTAGCGGCGACACTGCCAAAGGCGGAAACTCAATATTCATCATTCGACAATGTTGTCGGAGAAAATCCCGAAGAGAGCAAAATTGTCAAAGAACTTACGAACGAAAGAACAGAAAATTTAAAAGAATTTTTGCTTGAAGACGGAACAAAGATGATTGCCCAGTACAACGAACCTGTCCACTACAAAGACAGCAAGGGCAAATGGGTTGAGTATAACAATACTTTATCGGAAGATAAGACTGCATCTCCCGATGAAGCAGGTGATTCTTCATATACAAACAAAAGCAGTGATATTTCGGTCAATCTTTCAAACAAAGCAAAGTCTAAGAATATGATTTCACTGCAGTCAGACGGCTATAAAATTAACTGGGGTTATGACAATGCAGGCAAAAGCAAGGCTGATGTCAAGAAAAATAACGAGAAAACAAGCGGTAATGATAAATTTACTACGCTTAAAAATATAACAACCGAAACAATGTACAAGGATGTTTTCAATGATGTTGACTTGCAGTATTTTGTTACTACAACAGGCATTAAAGAAAACATAATTTTAAAGAGTTCAAAAGCTCAGAACGAATTTACATTGAATTATAAAATTCCGAACCTTACAGCAAAGCAGAAGGATGATAAAACAATCACGCTTTCAAATAAGAGCGGAAAAGAAATATACACAATTTCAGCACCGTATATGTATGATGCAAACGGCAGTTCAAGCACACAGATGAAAATTGAGATTGTAAAGCAGAAAGGCTCAAATCTCCAAGTTAAGCTGACCGCCGACTATGCTTTCATTCATATAATCGGCAGAGCATTTCCTGTTACGATTGATCCTGAAATCACAACCAAAACGGGTTCACAGCTTTACTATGGCGAGGCAAGCTCAAGCGGAAGAATAATCAATCACGGTCCATACTATCTTTCAAAAGACAATATGATGATTGGAAGAGCAATTAAGCTGTATGCTCTTGGTAACGGTGAAGAAATCATCAGTGCGAAGTATAAGTTTGAGGTATCAAACAATGATGCTTTGTTTAACAGTAAAGATGATTCGCCTATAATTATCAATGCACATAAGCTGAATACATATAATTCAACAAACTGTACTTATGATTCAAAGGTTCTTGACTATGACTCATTAACATATGAGGATAACAGATATATCACATTTGACCTTACTAAACAGTATAAAGAGTGGTACTCAAATTCTGATATATCGGCAAACGGATTTGTGCTTGAAGCGTTTGATTCGATAGGTTCAAAACAGATTATTATTTATGAAGGTTCTCCTTCATCTGTAACACCTGCCTTAACTCTCATTTACAAAGACTTTACAGGCACAGAGAGCAATCTCTCATACCACACAATCAATGTCGGCACTAACGCACAGGCGGCTGTATCGGATTACCTCGCAACCTTGTGATTAACCAAACTTTGTATGAGGGAACAGGCTCAAGAATGCCATTGAGCATTACTGCAACATACAACAGCATTAACAAAGACACAGCATTTGGAAACGGTCCTGCAAGCGGTTATGGCTGGCAGTTCTCATTTAATCAGTATGTAAGAGAAGTGACTGATAAAAACCTTACCAAAGCAGGCTACAACTATATCTATACCGATGCAGACGGTACAGACCATTATCTTAAACTTGCTGAGGGTGAAACCGCAAAATGGGAAGATGAGGACGGCTTAGGCATTACGCTTACCAAAGACGAAAATAATATCTTCATTGATAACGGTTCAACAACTCAGACTTACGAATCAACCGCAGACGGCGGCAAACTCCTCTCCGAAAAAGACGAACATAAGAACACTATTACATATACCTACACCGACGGTGACTTAACCAAAATCACAGACGGTTCAGGTAGAGAAGTTCAGCTAAAATACAAGAGCAGTACTGACGGCAAAAAGGTTGTAAAAAGAATTACAAAGCCTGAATGGTACTGAGATTGATATTGCTTATACAACCGCCAAGGATAAGGTTACTTCAATTTCATTCAATGACGGTCACACTTCACGATTTGAATATGACGATAATTATAACCTCATTTCTGTTTCGGGTGTATCGGACAACTATATGAAATCCCTGCCGACACATAAATTTACCTACACAAACGGTAAGGTAACTAATATTACCGAATACGGTACGGACGGCACAGAGGGTAATCACCTTAACATAAGCTACAACACCGACAATACGACCGTGTTTACAGATAAGCAGGGACACAGCGAAACCCATATTTTTGATAACAGCGGTTCAACCGTTTCTGTCCTCAATTCAAACGGTTATGCAACATCGTCTGAAAATACAGGACTTGTAATTAAGAACAGTGCAAACGCATACACTAAAAACTACATTACAGAGTCAACTGAACAGACAGAAGTAGGCGGCGGAAAATATTACTTTGTATCGAACGGTGCAAAGGGCAGTACAACAAGCACAGGCGGTAAGGTAACGGTTGACAGTTCTGCCGCAACAGAAGAGGACGGTTACTATCAGTACCTCGGAACAACATCACTCAAGGTTGAAAATCCGACAAGTGAAAATAACTCCGCATTCTTTACAGGCTTTGCTCATCAGTTCAAAGAAACGACTTTCAACGGCAAGGATGTAACTTTCTCTGCATATGTAAAGACAAAGAATGTAAAGCAATTTATAGTGCCGGTTCAGTCGGAGCAATCCTTAAAGTTAAGTGCCTTGATTCATCAGGCAAGACTGTAAAAGAAATCAACAGTATCGGACTTACAGGCACACTTGATTGGCAGAGAATCAGCGTAACAGCAAATGTGCCGAGTACAACAGCGTCGATCCGTGTTTATGGATTGATAAGATATGCATCGGGTACAGCATGGTTTGACTGTATCCAGTTTGAAGAGGGTAATTGTGCGAACAACTTCAATGCTCTTCAAAACAGCGATTTCAGCTCAAATGACAACTGGCTCACAGAAGAAAACAAGAGCATTACTGCCAACAACGGTACTGTAACAATAGGCGGTACAGCAGGTGCATTTGATGATTCAAATATAGAATCAGTAACAGAAGAAACTACCATAGAAAGCAACACCGAACCCTCTACTTACACAAAAACAGTTACTGAAACTGCTCCTATGGACAGTATTACTTCTTATGATGCTTACGGCAATGTAGTCAAGTCCGAACAGGGATTTGTAGTCAGAGAAGTAAAGAAAACCTATGAAGTTGAATCTTCTGATACTTCAACCGATGAGGACGGCGATGATACAGATGACAGCACATCATCAAGTCCTTCACTCGGCAACAAGTATATCTATCAGAATGTAAAGGTAGATAAGGCAGGAGTATCATTCAAAATCAACGGTACTGCAAAAGCAGAGTCTGTTCCGCTTTCAAACGAAAACAGAACTTTCGGCATTGCACTCAATATTTACTACAAAAACAACAGCACTCCCGAAATGCACTATCAGGAATTTAATGTCAATACTTCCAAAAATCAGCAGGTAAGTTTGTCAATAAGTCCCGAAAATAGTGACGAAACCATAGATTATGTTGCATATGCATTTGTATATGGTTATAATGAAAATGAAATGACGGTTACCAACGCTGTACTGAATATTTTAGCAACGGGGTATGTGTCTAAACAATCAGAAAATTCACAAGATGATTCATCAGTCAGTGCCGGTAACGAATCAGACGATGATACAGAGGCTGACAATTATGTTGATTATGAAGTATTGTCCGAATCTGTTGACAAAACAAAACCGTTTATGCAGACAAGTTCTGAATATGACAGCACAGGCAATTATGTAACTTCCGAAACAAATGAGCAGGGAAGTACGACAAAGTATGCTTATGATGTCAACGGCAATGTAACTTCGGTTACTGATGCAGATGAAAATGTGACAAGCTACACATATGATTCATCAGGCAACCTTACATCTGTTAAAAGCGGTGATTCAGAAAACTCATATACATACAGCGGTTTAGGCTCTGTATCAAAAATTACACACAATGGTTTTGACTACTCCTTTAACTACGATGTTTTCTACAATCTTGTGTCAACTAAAATCGGCAATGTAACTGTTGCAAGTCATACATATGACAGTAACGGTAATCTTACAAAGACTGCTTATGCAAACGGTGATTATCTTGAATATGCTTATGAAAACTATGGCAATATTTCGATAATCACAGGCGAAACAGGCAAAATTGCCGAGATGATTTACAACAAGCAAGGTCTTGTTACAAAAGCAGTTGATCATTCAAGCGGCGAAACCTCATATTACTATTACACATTTGACGGTTCGCTTGAAAGCGAATACCGCACATCATCTGACGGCAGTCTTACTCACTACATCATAACCGATTCAAACGGCAATACAGTTGAAAAGACATCTGTAAACGGTCAGACAAAGACTATTACAACAGGCACAGATAAAGACGGTAAGTCATTTGTCAGCAATGACGGCGTAACCAACGAAACCTCAACCGATGATTTCGGCAGAGTGTCTACTGTAACAACAAAACAGAACGAGAGCGATACCGTATTTACAAAGCAGTATTCTTATTATCACGGTAGCGAAAGCAATGCTACTACCAATATGGTTGGCGGAATCAGCTATAAGTTGAGTTCCGATAAGGTGCTTGACTACAGTTATAATTACACCGACACAGGCAATGTAGAAAATGTGTATGAAAACGGTAAAAAGGTAGCCGTATATACATATGATGAACTTAATCAGCTTGTATGGTATGCAGATACCCGAACAGGTCGCTATATCAGAATAGTTTATGATAACTACGGCAACATTCAAAGAATGGAATCGTATTCACTCGGAACTAACTGGGCACCTATAAAATTGCTTGAAACAAGAACTTATTCATACGGTGATACTAACTGGAAAGACAAGCTCACCGAGTTTGACGGTGACAGTATTACATATGATAAGAACGGCAATCCATTGACATACCGTGATGATATGACTTTTGAGTGGGAGAACGGAAGAATTATCAAGAATATAAACACTTCCGATAAAGCTATTCAAATGAGCTATGACTCAAACGGTATTAGAACACAGAAGTCTGTTGACGGAGTTAAGACTAACTATTACTACGACAGCAGTAATAACCTTTTTGCTCTTACGCAGGGTAATGATACGCTGTTCTTCTATTACGATAATTCTGGCGAAGTAATGTCGGTTTCATGCAACGGTACTATGTATTTCTATATCAAAGACTTGCAGGGCGATATTACCGAAATCGTTGATAAAGACGGCAAAGCAGTCGCAGAGTATGCCTACGATGCGTGGGGCAATATGCTCACCGAATATAACGGCACACTGACAGTCGAAAAACTGAACCCGTTCCGCTATCGTGGCTATGTTTATGATGAAGAAACAGGCTTATACTATCTCCAAAGCCGTTATTATGACCCACTCACGGGCAGATTTTTGAATGCGGATGTATATGCTGACACTCAATCAGGCACACCGCTTAGCACAAATATGTTTGCTTATTGTGAGAATAATGCGATAAATAAATCTGATGATGAAGGAAAAGATGCTTGGTGGATACAGTCGCCAAATAGTGTTCCACTTATTTTAGGGAATGCTGGGCATACATCACTTTTATTGCAAGAAAATCAGGGTATTGGTGGTATTTCTATTGGGGAGATAGAAGTGTTCAGTTGTTATTTATAGAAACTTCTTCCCTAAGGGAAATTACAGGTAAAGTAAGAGATCAGATCAATTATTATAACAGGAACTATTCTAATAAATTTGGTAAGTTGTACTATTACGAAAATTATACGCAAGCTATACAATTTTCTGGGCATTTTGAAAATAGTATTAAAGAAATTAAAAAATTTATCAGTAATAATCAGTATTCATATAGCTTTGGCATTAAAAGAAAGATTTATGTTAGGTTTAGATATCCATCAAAAAAATATAAAGGTAAAGACCGACCATATTCTCATATAATTAACTAAAAATGACTTTTACGATACATCGTTTAATAATTGTTTGCAAGCCAGTGCTTATTATTTAAAGTATGGTAGTTTAAATAATAACGATGTGCAATTCAAGTTACAACTGATGCATGTGGGTACTGTTCCAAAATTTGCCATAAACAAATTTAAAAAAATTTGGAAAATGGGTAACATATTCACATAGTTCACGAAGGTTTTAAGAAAGGTTTTTAAAATGAAAAGGAAAAAATCATTAAAAGTCATTACTATTGCTTTGATATTTTGTTTCTTTGCAGTTGCAGGAGTGGTATATTTTTCACTTACCAGCGTTCCGCAACATAATGTTAAGATTGAAAATGAGCCGGATAACAATAGTTATATGAATACTTGCTCAAATGTAATGTGTAATTTGGCAAGAGTTGGTGACAAACTATATTACAATGCGGCAAACGACTTTTTTAAATACGGAACATATGAAATCACTTCGGACTATACCAAGCGAATTTATTGGAAAGGTCCTGCAATTACAAGTGAATGCCTTGATTTAAACCGTGTTTCCAATGAGAATATTTTTTCACCTTATATACACAATGACATTGTTCAGTATTATGATTTGAATCAAAAACATTATAAGGAATATTTGAAATTGCCTGATCTTAATAATGATAACGCTTCGCTTGAAGAATTGTTTGTTGTAGGTGATGAACTCTATTTCAGCTATTCTGAATTATATAAAGGCAATGTTATAGGCGATACTATGGTAGTTTACGGTTTCTACAACCTTTACCGACAAGATGAAAATGATACAAAGTTAATATTGTCGGTGGATAATCTTGATTTTGACTATATTTCAGATCTTCGATTTTATGATGAATATATCTATTTGGTTGCAGGAAAAAGAACAAGTGACAAAGAAGACGCTTCTACAAACCTGTTCCTTTGTAAATATAATCAAAATAACGGAAAGTTAGTTTATAAAATTCCTTATGCACCAAGTAGTGACTTTGTTGAAATTACTTGTTTATCTGCTGTGAACGACAAGGTGTATGGTACAATAGTTAATCGTTCTGATAACGGGTATGAAACGGTTTATTGTGCTGATTTGAAAAGCGGTACTATAAATACATTGTTTAAATCAAATGCAGGTATGGTTATCAACAGCTACAAAGATAAGGTGTTTTTATCAGTTGAAAACGGTAAAGACAAGGGAATATATTCAATTGATACTTCAACTGACAAAACTACTAAAATATTTAATGATGATATCGAGTTGAACGGTCTTTATATCGTAGATTCAAAATACCTATATTTCACAGATAATGCGTATTTTAACCTTTACAGAATAACTCAAGACGGCAAAAATCTTGAAAAAGTGTTTGGCTGATTTCATTATCATGTTAAATGGAGTTATAAAAGTATATAAGCAATAATTTAGGAGGCTCAGTCGAGCCTCCTAATCTTAGATGTATTCTCCACAAGTGTTTTTTACATTTAGCTGTTTTTTGAAAGCGAATATCGTACATCATCAGATGACAGCTCCTATGGTAATTCCTTTATTATCATAGGAGGTAATTTTATTGTACATTTTTATCGATTTGCCAAATAAATTTATCTGACAGAGAATGCATAAAATAGCAACAAAATAGTTTGACTAATATATAATATTGTGTTAAAATTATGCGAAAAGGAGGGTGACAGCTCTATGGAGCAATATATGCCGATAGTGTGGATAGGCTTTGCAATATTTATGTTGCTTTGCGAAGGATTCACAACACAGCTTGTATCAATATGGTTTGTTCTCGGCTCGGTTTGTGCCGCAATAACAACTATATTCACAAGTGATATCACAATCCAGTCGGCGGTGTTCCTTGTCTGTCACTAGTTTCGCTGATTGTGACACGACCGCTTGTAAAACGCTTTAAAAAGCGTAATAAAACAACGGGAACAAACGCAGACCGCCACATCGGTCAAGTCGGTTTTATGCTCACAGATTTAACCGATATTGACGAAACAGCACAGGCAAAGGTCGGTGCGGAAACTTGGACAGTAAAGTCCGACAAAGCACCGCTTTTAAAAGGAACAAAAATTAAGGTTCTTGCAATCGAGGGCGTAAAGCTCATTGTAGAGCCAATATCAGAATGAGAGGTAAATAATGTT
>ENA-OQCP01000860-OQCP01000860.1-human-gut-metagenome-genome-assembly--contig:-NODE-860-length-12776-cov-1.959760_pt1 | contig 12776 bp, 16 predicted proteins | sample MGYA00242760_ERZ504583 | MGnify/ENA primary metagenome ERZ504583 (study PRJEB26092, sample SAMD00036308) | human gut metagenome | host: Homo sapiens | study: EMG produced TPA metagenomics assembly of...
ATAGTTAGGCAGTAAATGTCGCTTCCAAAATGCTTTTAAGGAAACGGTCAAGCAACGCTCCGACAATGCAGCCGTGTCGATGTAATACATTTGTTGCCAGTGATATAAGGCTCCAGTTTGGTAGAAAAAATCTGCATTTTCTGCGCCGAAAGAATAGTTCCTGCGGGATTCACTTTGAATTTATCCAAACACACAAGCCTTGCCTTCAGCCCATTATTGAACTTGCTCCGAGTAATATAATTGATGCCATCATCCGAATCTGTCTCAGTAACATCTTTGCCATGATAAGCAACTGAATTGACAATTTCGAAAAGACCATGACCTTGCTTCTTATTCCCAACCATAATATATCCGAGTTTGAATTCTTTCCACCCGGAAGTATCAATCTTCCCCATTATTGTCCTCTCCTTCCTCCACCAGAATGTTCGTACCTTCCTCAGTGCCGGTCACAGTCGAACCGTAGAGCACCTTCTGAAGCAGTTTGTCCCCGAACTCCTTGGCGTTGATGCCACGCTTGTACATCTCGTAGTCCATCACGGTCTTGATGAAGTCTTCCTCGTACAATTCAAAAGGCTTCTCCGGCATCTGATAGGACAGGTGTTCAGCAGGATTGATAAGCTGACGGGTGTTGTAACGGTCATCGTTGTCATCCTGAATCGCCTTGACCCAGTAATTTTCCAGCGCAGGCCACTTGTCGTGTACATCCTGCCGGCCTTGTTCTTGACCGTCTCCAGACCGTCATCAGCTACATAGTAGCCTTGATGTTGCGTCCATTCTGAGGCTTGCCAGTCTCGAAGATGAAGATAGAAGTAGTAACGCCCAGACCGAAGAAAAGGTTCTCAGGCAGCTTGATGATGGTAGTTAGAGTATGCCGTTCCAGCAAGGCTTTCAGCTTGGATTCCTTCTCCATTCTCTTGTCGGGAAGAATGAATGCACACTTTGTACCGACAGGAACGCTGTCCAACACATTGGCAACGATTGTTGCACAACCATATCGTCTCTCGTAAGGCGGATTCATCAGGGCCTTCGTAATTTTCTGTTTCCGAATCCATTCAGTCGCCTCAGCCGAAGTGGCATCCATCTGCACAAGGTTGGTCTTACCGTCCTTGTGAATCATCATGTTGGCACAGGCCAGAGCGTAGACTTCCTGTACATCTCGATACCGAACAACTACTCAGACTTAATTTGCTTTGCCTTGCTGGTATTGCTGCCGCCTGCCTCACGAATCATATTGCACATGCTCTTAACGAGGAAGGTGCCGGAACCACAGGTGCATCCAGAACCCGGTCATTCATATTCACATCAATGAGTCGGTACATAAAGGATGCAATATGGTCAGGGGTAAACACCTGTCCTGCCTGAGCCTTGCCACGGTAGCGGTTGAATTCATTGAAGAAGATTGCCATGACATCCTCACCATTCCAGTTATCGGAATTGACGAGGTCGGCAATCTGGCAGACGTTGTCGATGAAATCGTTGATGGCTTCCTGATTTTCCGTAATAGACATACGGACAGAGGCATACTCCTCCAAGAGCACATCCAGCTTGTTATTCTGCTTCTTATCATCTTCCAGAGCCTTAGACAGGGCACTGTAAATCCAGTTATGGAAGGTACTGTAATCCATGTCTTTCAGCTTTTGAAGTCCGTTCTGAGGGTTGTAACGCTGGGCGACAAGGGCGCAAGCCGTGAAAATCATCCGGTCCTGCAAGTCCGTCATACCGAACTTGAAATGTAGGCTGTTGTTGATTTTCTGTGTGATTTCGAAGATGTAGTTACTGTCGAGTATCTGGCTCGTACACAGGCGGATATAGTAGTCCTTGTTTTCCAAACGCTTGGACGCATTCGACAACTCGATTTTGTTTCTGAATACACGGATAGCACTGCCGCTGTAGAGAATACCGATGGTCTTGGAGTATTTCTTGGCAACCACATCGATGTTCTTGAACAGTTCCTTGACATGCTTTTCCTTGGAAACACCTTCTGCTTCCGATTTCGTCTCCAGAATGATGGCGGGCTTGCTGGCGTCATCCGGCAGATACCAGCCATCCGGCTTATCATTACAGCCACGGAATCCCAGCTGATTGAAGGTAGTGATTTGCCCAGTCCCCTGCTGCACTCCATCCTCGGTCTTATCAAAGCCAAGAACCAACTTGGCACTGTCACGAACCTCATCCTCTGTACGCATTCCCTTACTCATAATATCCTCCCAAAAGCAAAACCCCCGATGCAGTAACATCGGAGGTTTCAAAATCAATTATTTGTCGTTCAAAATCTTCAGCAACTCATCCAGGCTGGTCACATAGCGGTATTTCCCTGCCATCGCTTTCGGCAGCGGAATCAACTCGCTCATGTAATAAATAACCTGTACGCCGTTGCCGGTGCATTCGTTGTACTTGTCGGTATCCCGCTGCTTTCGCGCCTCGAAATCCCTGTCATCGCTGCCGTAGGGGTAAAAGTGCTGCACACCCTGACACTCGATGGCGATGTTCTTGCCCGGCAGGAAGAAATCCAGACGCTTCTTCCCCATCCACGGGAACATCTTTTCCCGCTGATACTCGATGCCGTTGCATTTGAGCATCATGAGCACATCGTTTTCGAGATAAGATTTCTCGCGCAGGAAATCCTCTGTGTTCCGATAGATTACCGGCTTGGCAGTCTGGTTGATTGCCTTTTCTGGGTTCAGCTTCTTGTAGTGAACGGTCGTAGGTCGGACATAGACGACTCTGCCGCTTTGCAGATGCCGGAAATGCCCGCAGCGCTCAGATTGGAGCACGCAGAACCCGGCAAACGCCCGTTTCCCAGCACCGTCATTCACATAGACAACGATGCCCTTTTTGAGGTCCACAATGGTCTGCTTGGAGGTGTTCAGGCATTCTCTGACATCCTTGACCGATTCCTGCTCCCCGTTCGCGTGTACGATGCGCTGCTCGACTTTCCGACTCAGACACCGCCGTTTCCAGAGACATATCGTATGCAGCCAGATTTGCAGTATCAGAGCCGCTGAGCTCGGAGCCGTCACAGAGTTCCGTATATGTAGGGAATCGCGCTCGGTTCGCAGCCACCGTTCCAGCAGATTGCCAGACTTGTTCAGAACGGAAAGGTAGCCGTATACCCCATTTCGTGTATTCACCGCCATCATCAGCCCGTCCACGCCGAATTCCTTCTCAGCCCTTCTCAGTTCGACAAACGCCGCCATTTCCCGCATCCGCCAGTTATTGGTAGGCTTGACCATAGCACAGGTGTTCTCGCCCTCAAAGCCCACGAGAATCGGGCACAGGAAGGTCGTATCAGCCTTCTATGGACAAGGATATATAATGACGCACCGTAAGTATCGTCTACCTTGATAGCGTACTCATCGTAGGGTTCAAGCCCATACTCGCCGCGATTCAATCGAAAATCACTGATGACCGATTTGTTGTCGGTCGTAAGTTTCGCAATGGTAGGTAGCTGCAGTATACGAGTAAGACTCTTGACAACCTTATAGCAATCCGTACCCTGCCCCTGCATCCGGTACTTGTCATGTGTCAAGTAGTATTCTCGTTGCCATTCGGCGTTTTTGTTATTCATGAGTAGTCCTTACTCCCGGCTATTTCTGCCGAGAATCTGTAGGTATGTTATTTTTCTGCATCGAGTGCTTTCAACATCTGTTCAGCCAATGCCACCGAAAGCAGCGGCGGGACTGCGTTGCCGATTTCTAAGCGTTTCAAGCAATCCGAGCCGTAGAACTGATAGTTGTCCGGAAAACTCTGTAACCGTGCTCCTTCTCGTATCGTGAGTGCTTGAATCTCTCGGATGGATGCATCTCGATGAGGACGGGCAGGCAAAGTTCCGTGTGATGGTAGTGGCGGGTTTCTCCCACCAGAGTTTCGCGTAGGTGTTCTTGAACCCACTCTTGGGTCTGAGTTCTTCCGGTAAATCATCCTTGCCTTGTCCGTCTTTGAGTGTTTCCATGATTCTACGGAGATGGGCACTGTTGTTCGGGGCTTTATGCTCCGTGAGTGTATCGGTAGTACCTGCCGGACCCATTGAAGGAACGTATTGTCGGGAGGGGCGGCATACACGGTGCTTTCCTCCCCACATGAGAGTGCAGGCAGGTCTTTAAGTGCATCTTGCAGCGTCACATACGGCAGTAGCCCTTCCCCGTGTGTAGGTTCCGGGTGCTGAAAGGCATTCTCGCCCAAGAACCCAACAAGAATGACCCGTTCCCGCAGCTGCGGTACACCGTAGTCTACGGCATTGAGGATTTTGTATTGGAGGCTGTACCCAATATTCTCGAATTCCTTGCGGACATGCTCAAACAGGGCTCCTTTATCCATGCTCAGAATACCTTTGACATTCTCGAACAGAAAGGCTCTCGGATGTAGGATGCGGAGAACGCGCTTGTATTCCATGAAAAGATTTGCTCGCGCATCCATTTGGCGTTTACCGAGCGTAGAGTACGACTGACACGGCGGACCACCGACCACGACATCCACTGTACGGTTTCCTATCGCTTGACGGAGGATATCTTCGGACAGGTCTTTGATGTCGCCCTGCAGCATATTGACCGAAGGGTGGTTGATGGTATATGCTTTCGCAATATCCTTTTGCATCTCGTTTGCCAAGATGATTTCATAGTGTTCGTTTCTTGAAAAGCCGTAACTCAGTCCCCCGACACCTGCGAACAGGTCAACGACGGTGTATTTTCTTGTCTCTAGCATAATGACTCCAATAAAAAACCCGGCACGAATCACTCATGCCGGGCAATGATTTTCTTGCTCTTCAATTTCGTTCAGGATACGGTACAGTTCCGTGCCCACGACTCTTGCAAGTTCGCAAGGCACTGCATTACCGATTTGCTTATACTTGCTCGTTAGATTCCCGCAAAAGACCATATCTTTCGGGAATGTCTGGATAGCGGCTGCTTCTCTATAGGACAAGCGCCTTGTACTACCTTTCTCTCCGAACTGCCAAAGGTCTTTGCCGGCCTTCACCATGTCAGGCGAACCTGGCCAGAGAGGCACTTGCTTTGCCATCGCGGGAATCGTAAACGATACGCTGTCCCATGCGCGTTTCCGGTTCCGGGACATGTAGCGCGAGGAATAGGCTTCTTTGCAGATTTCATCGTCCGTCGCCGGGGCTAAACCCTCTAATGCCTGCCGGATACTGATGCGGTCAGGAAACGGTGCAGGAACCTTGAACTCTACGCCATACTTCTCAGCAAGGTCTTTTCGGATGCCCACAAGAAGGATTCGCTGTCTATCTTCCGGGACATGATAGTCCGCAGCATTGACAAGGTTGATGGACACCACATATCCCTTGCTCTCGAAATCCGCGATGATAGCGTCCTTGATTTTCCCGCCGCCCAGCGTCAGCAAGCCTTTGACATTCTCAGCAAGAAACAGCTTTGGCTGCTTCTTCTCGACCAGCTTGACACAATGCCGGTAGAGCACATTCCGGCTATCGTCGATTTTCCTTGGTCCCGATAAACTGAAGCCCTGGCACGGGAATCCGAAAGACGCGATATCGCAATCCGGGATAGTTTTGTAGTCTACTTTGCCGATATCGCCTTCTACCACCGTAGCATTGCTCCACAGCCTATGAGTCTCGCAGGCATCATGATTGAAGTCGTTCGCCCATACCGTATGAAACCCCGCCTGTTCTAAGCCGATATCGAGTCCCCCTGCACCGGAAAACAGAGAGACATGCGTGTATACTTTGTTCTTATTCATTTTGGCCCTATAAAAAATGAGCGATAAATGCGCGGAATGCACAAAAAACACACGCGCTCATTTATTGAACGCACGCGTGTGTTTAAGATGCTTTTTGTTGGTCGCTGTGCGAAAACAAATAGCGTTATCTTCAACGGCTTTGCGCCGCATCAGCGATTCGCTCTTTCGCAACAACAAAAAATCGGCATCCTTTTCGATGCCGATAAAGTTTCTATTCGTATTCATTGCCGCCACGCCGGTCGAGCCGCTTCCCATACAAAAATCAAGGACCGTATCGCCCTCATTCGTGTAACTTCTGATGAGCCACTCACATAACGCTACGGGTTTCTGCGTGCCGTGCGCTGCGCATTTCTGCTTATCAGTGGCAAATGTCAAAACGCTCGTGGGAAATCTCTCGGTGCTGTCGTAGCTTTTTGCCTTGTATTTCCCGTAATCCTCAGTCATCTTTGAGTTCCGCTTGTGCTCCGCCGTTGAGACTTTCCTTGGATGCCCCGAGGTCTTCTGCGGGTTATAGGTCGGCAATTTCCTGTAAAACACCAGAATGTCTTCATGTGCTCGCAGCGGCATCCGGTTCGCGTTGAGGAACCCTACCGGAGATGTCTTCTGCCAGATGAGGTTATATCGCCACGGTATGACTTTACTGTCCATCAAGGTCTTGGTGTACGCCCCCGCCGAGAAAAGAATCACTGCGCCGTTCTCGGTCAGGATTCTATCCAGCCGCTTCCAAATCCCCTGCTGTTTGTTTTGTCCATTCGGACATTGCTTCAGAATAGGAAATCCCCGTCTTGTAGCAGGAAAGAAGAAACTCAGTCAGGCTTAGGCGTTTGCCGTTCTTTTCAAGAAAATCTTCAAACGGCAATACCGTATCCCAAGCCTGATGTGTAATACCGTAGGGCGGGTCCGCTAAGACGAGGTTCACGGAATGTGCCGGAATTCCGTTCAGCTTCTCGCAGCAGTCTCCCTGCATCAACGTAACGGCGCTCATGCTTTACCTCGGAACAGTTCCTTCAAAGCATCCAGCTGGTCAGCCTGAACCCTGCCGTCTCGGATAATGGTAAAGAATCTGCCATCATCGAGCAAAGTCCTATCCTGCTTCCCGTACATCGTCACGATACCCATGTGCCGGCCTTTGAGGTAGTTCAGCATATCCTTTTCCGGGAACTCTTCCCGGAACCGCCACGAACAGATACTGAACGGAGCGTACTTATTGATAAAATCCTCACTGTCGCTGTGAAATGCCTCGTCCCGATTCCGGTATCTGTGATGCCGCGCCGTAGTCGCAAGGATATCTACTCCGTGGACTGTGGGCGCATCGGTATCGACCAGAGGCCCGAACACGACCAATTCCTGTACCTGAAACACGAAAGGTCTTTCCGCCTCGCTCTTATTGATGAGAATTGCCCGCTCAATCGCTTCCAAGCACCGTTTCTGTGCGAGCGTTCGTGAGTATTGCCGCTTCTTTTCCGCCATGATGATTTCCTCCGCAAAAACAAAAAAGCCCCGCGCAGACATTTCATCCACGCGGGGCTAGAACAAACCATGAGATTTTAGAAAACTGCTGCCGTCTGCAAAACGACCGGCACCACCGTACTAAGCACCAGGGTCAGCGTCATCATGACCGCCATGACGAGCGAAGCCGCCTTCTGAGCTTTCTTCCGATTCCACATCTTTTGTACCTCTTTTCGAGAAAAATCAAGCCGCAGAGAACGAATCTCTGCGGCTCATACACTACATCAGCTTATATTCTCCATTGTATCCAATTCGCACGAATGTGCAACTGCCAAGCGACGAACACGAAAATTTTCAGTCACCGGGCTTGCCGCCTTCCCTTTTGCAGCCCGTTAGCAGCCTACCGAGCGGCAGCAGCTAAATTTCCTGGCGCGTCGCCTATCCCAAACTGCTTCGTCCAGAACGGAAACAAGGCGAACCCCTTCCCGTGCCATTCGTTCTTGTATTCTCGTGTACTTTTTTGTATCTTTTTGTTGTTTTCCCTATTGCAATTCTATTTGCGTCCTTGTATAATAGTTACAGAATAATACACAAAGCTACAAAATGATACACGCGAAAGGAGTCGCCGTATGTTTTCCATCAAGCTGAACGCCCCTGTCCTGCTTCGCAAGCAGCTGCCGGTGATTGCCAAGGCATTGCATGTTGATGAAAAGGTCCTTGACGATTTTCTATCCGTTTCGGCTTTCTATGGAGTTAAAGATGGCAAAGGTACGATTGTCCCGATAAAGAAAACGGATACTATTGTCCATATCGATTACAAAGCATATGATAACTACTACTTTGTTGTCGATGCTATCCTGCAATACGCCAAAGACATCGATACATCTGTTACTCTCCCTGTCATCACTAAAATCGAACTCGGTACAGATGTTTTCAAGAAATTCTCTCCTGACCAACTCGGCGACATTATGTTTTTGACCAGAAGACTCAAAGACAGCAATGAACGCGTTACGAAACTTGCTGAATTGAACGCTCCTGATATCCTTCTTGCTAATGAGCGTGCGCTATTATGCAAGAAGGTGGAATTTCTCGAGGATAATGAACACACACCAAAACCTGACAGGAACATTGACGGACATGTGTGCGCCTCCTTACATGATATCGGGTATTCGATTCTTGACGGCTGGCTGAACAAGAATGATTCAGTTTTCGAGAGTGACGGCAAAAACAATTCCGGGTATGACCCTGATAAATTAGCGGCACTCGTCAAGAAAGCCATCGGTACGCGGACACAGGAGCAGTTTTCCCAGACATCGCACCTTGGTCGCGTATATGTGAACCGTCTTGCGAACGGCAAAACACAGTCTCAGCCTACCGAGGTGACATTGAAGAAAATCGCCAAGGCAACGGATGCCGTGACGGAAAACGAGCTTCGTCAGGCATGCGGTTACGAGCGCTTCCGGGTGAGGATGTCGTGGAGTCGAAGAAACGCATCGAAACCGTGGACGACTACACATGGATTCACGAGAACGTAAACTATTTTCTCGAATTCCTGAAAGCGCAGATTCCGATGTCGTTGCCGCTGTATAATCTGGTCATTCTCGAGAATCAGTACATGAGCATCCACAAGGACGGCTATGACCTTTTCGGTATTCATCGCTGCTCAGCTCCCGTCGAGTATTCTGAGGACGGTACTGTTGCGAATGTCATTTATCCCGTTACTTTCGATTGGACAAATTTCCAGCGTGGCATTCGCCTCTCTGCGGCCGTCGGGCTTTTGGGACACTACAGCAAAAACGATGAACTGTACATCACTGACTACATCACCGATGTCGATGCGCTGTACAAATATGCGCCCTTCTTGCACAAGCCTATCGACAAAGTGGGAGAAAATTTTAGGGAAAGCGGCGTTGATATTAAAGACTTCCCTGTTTTTTACTACACCATAAACCTGAAAAAAGCATTCACAGCAAAGCATGTCCTTGCAAAGATGGAGAAGTTCCTGAGCAGCCTTGTGAAAGTCCGCGTGGACGCTCTCGGATTCTATGCGGACAATCTGAGCGATGAAACCTTCATTAAGTTCCTCAAAAATCATGAGAAGGTCATGACGAACGAGTATGCCGACAGCGAAATCAAGGACTTCTATGAAAATGTTGTTGTGCGCCATGGCGATATCGAGGATTTCTTTGCGGAGAACTCAGACTACAACAATAAGGCTGCTATCATTGCCTATGTTATCCAGAATGAGGCTTCTGACGACACCTACCGTCGTCTGGTAGACGGATTCACCTTTGACGATGATGACAAGGATGATAGACTCTGCGTTGCCGCCTCGAAGCGTGAAATCGAAGCATGGCAGAAAGAGCATCCCGGTAACGGCTTTAACCTGAAAGTGTTCTCTGACACTCTGAAAAAGTATGCCGATGAGTTGGGCTTAGAGTTCGGTGACATGTACTACTATCTGGATATCGAGGATGACAAGGCTGACGAGATGGGCGTTCGCGTCTGATGCTTAACCGATAATCTCTGACTATCCTAGACAAAAAACAATGCTGCTACCCATTATCTGGGCGGCAGCATTTTTTGCTTTCCGTTCTGAACATACATTATCCCGCAGCGGCATCCGCACCGGGGTCCTTCTGCCGGTTTTCCTGTGAGTCTCCTGCTGGCTGGCTGCGGGCGGCAAGTAGTGCCGGTGCTCTGCGGCTCTGCAGGATTCCGGGCAAAAAGAAAACGAGAACTGCGCCATTAGCGGAGTCCTCGCAAAGATAATTCTTTTTGATTACATCGTTAGTATACCTCGAGCCGCACGGATGCGCAAGAGGTTATTTGCGATTCTTTTGGGCAGGTTTCTGGCATCCTAAGCGCATCGCCTTACAGTAGATGGCAGTACCCGTTCGGTTCAGAGTTTTCTGCAGAGATTCGCTCGCACCTTCCACGGGAAAGCGTTCCCGGAGCGCCTTTTCCTCATCAGCTGTCCAAGTCGAGCGTTTCTGGTACACAAGGCCCATGATGCTCGTGTGGGTGAATCCTCCCACGACTGAAGTCATGGGCTTCCCGCCCCTTTTATGGGTGGCGGCGTTCTAACGAAAGATACGGTAATCCCTCAGCTCAGGCATCCAGATGGAAACCATCACCGCAAGAAAACTAATAACTCAGTTAGCATCTGTACATCTTACGCTGCCTGTGTACTGAGTTTTTTAAGCTCAGGATACAGAACTTTAAGCGTGGCAAGTGTAACTTGGATTCTACGCTCAGCATCCGGAACATTAGCCGAAAGCTGAGACCTTACCATCGCTGGCAAGGGTTTTAGCAACTCTCTGACAAAGTAGCGAGCGCCAATATTGTAACTCGCACTCAGGTCGCAGTTGTATTGTTTGCCGCTTGCAAAAGTTGCAAGGGCACGATTGGTTTCATCGCGCTTAAGGGCACCACTGCCATCAAAGGCAAACTTACTTGTGCCCCAAGCACAGATACGCGAAATCCGGATACCGCAGCGGTGCGCCTTCTGTGTCACATAATCCTGTATAGAATTACGTTTCCACATTGTCAGCCTTTGTGCTTTACTGCCGCCGTGCTTTTTGCCTGTAAATGACAAATGTTCAAAAACAATCACATCTACAGAATAAAGCACAGCAAATTCGGTAATCGCAGCAGCAACCTTTTTCGCTATATCGTTATTCAAGGCTTTGGCGTAACGCCACATAGCTGCGGCGCTGTTGGAACCGTGCTCCCTTTGCTTACGCTTGATACGGTTAAGCACATGATACAGATGGTCTTTTTCACTCGGAAAATTGATAAATTTTCTTGCAAGGACAGTTCCATCAGCAGTCATGATGCTGCACACGGCGTCAGTATTGAGACCAAGGTCTACAGCGCAGATGCGCCTGTCTTGAATTCGGTTTCAGAGAGTTCTACCTTCTCCACGAAAGCGAAGCGAAGAAAATATTTTCCGTACTTCTTTTCGAGAGTAGGAGCACTCTTTTCGCAATGCGACCAGTATTTCGAAATGTACTTAACATCGGTGGCACGCATTTTTATAGAAACCCAAACCCAGTCACTGTTTTTATACAGCTTCAGATAGCACTGGTTGGGTTTGTTGCTTTCCTCATACATAATGGTCTTATAGAAAGCCGGGAAGCAAAATCTATCACATTGAAGTTTTGGTTCTTTACCAACCTTGCCGTTTGTTTCCCAATTTTTATAGTTACTATGGTAGCCACTAATAGAACCCAAAGCCGCCTGTATGGCGGCACGGCGCAGATAACTCGGAAACTTATAAAACTTGGCATCGAAATCATATTTTGCCGCGTTGTTCTTCGTTGTATGGACAAGTTTTTCGGCAAAGTTGAACCGTGCTTTTGCTTTGTCGATAGCCTGAATATAAGGCCACTCGTTGTTAAGGCAGTTAATCAAGAAAGATACAGCTTCACGATAAATCTTAATCGTGGTATCAAACATATGCTGCTTTTTAATCTCTATGCCGTAGCTGGATACAATCTTCATCGTGAAGCCTCCTTTCTTTCAGTCTTTCATCTTTTGTGAAGCGATGTATTCTTGTATCTGAGTACGAGTACTATCGCTCACGGTTGCAACAAAGTAGCTTGGGTTCCAAAGATGCCCTCCCCAAAGCTGTTTTTTGAGTTCGGAATACGCCATAAAAATATACCTTGCGCTATTACCTTTAAGCACTTTTACCATATCCGGGATAAAGTGTTGCGGGGAACACTCCACCAACAGGTGAATGTGGTCGGGCATGCATTCCATTTCTACAATATTGATTTTTAAGGTCTCAGCAGTTTGCTGCAGAGACTCTTTAAGCGATTGCTCTGTTTCGTTTACTAAAACGGGCTTCCTGTACTTTGTACACCACACAATATGATACTGAATATTGTAGACGTAACCTCTACCATATGACAAGTTATTATTGACGAATTGTTGCATAATATCACCACAATTATTATACCATATGTGAGATTATAAATCAAGAGAAAAGCCGCCCAACTCACGACTAAAGTCACGAGAATGCGGCGGCTAAATTATTCAAAACGAAACGGCGAGGGCTGCGCTGCATCATTTGGTTGTCGTATATCGGTATGCCGATATAGTGCGGGCGTACCCATTTTTTATGAACGCGAGTGAAGAAAACTCTCAGTATTGTGTATGAGTTGCAACTCCTACCAGTTTTGTGTCCTTGCACATTTTCCCAACGAGTTTTTGCTGAAATCCACACTTTTTCCAGCGGGTTTTCGGTTGCATTCCATGTTTTTCTGTGGATGAGCCTATTGAGAGAAATTTTCTGCACCGCTTTTTCAAAAATTTGCGCCTTTGACATTAACATTGCAGAATTTGCCTGAGTGAAATGTAGAAATCCCACCATAATTTTTGTAAACCTTGCACAATTCATAGCAACTACCAAAGCCCCATCCGCAACAAAACCAGCCTTTCGGAACAATGCATCGGAACAATGTCAATTAAATTTTTATATTGTTCCGCCATATCGTTCGACCCATGTGCTACAAATAAAGAAGCCCTGCATACACCAAAAAACGGCATGTGCAGGGCATTTTTTTGTTCTCAAAGAGGTCTTTCCAACACTTCGAGGATATAAGTAA
>ENA-OQCP01000861-OQCP01000861.1-human-gut-metagenome-genome-assembly--contig:-NODE-861-length-12775-cov-2.666667_pt1 | contig 12775 bp, 20 predicted proteins | sample MGYA00242760_ERZ504583 | MGnify/ENA primary metagenome ERZ504583 (study PRJEB26092, sample SAMD00036308) | human gut metagenome | host: Homo sapiens | study: EMG produced TPA metagenomics assembly of...
TACATTGCTTTCAGCAAGATCGCCGGCAACTCCTTCATCGGCATCCTGGCCGCTGTCATCGGCGCCACCTGCTACAACAAGTTCAAGAGCACCAAGCTGCCTGACTGGCTGGCATTCTTCAGCGGCAAGCGCAGCGTTGCTATCATGACCGCTTTGGTTTCCATCGTGACTTCTGTTATCCTGCTGTTCGTCTGGCCCGTTATCTTCGGCATTCTGGTTGCTCTGGGCAACGGCATTGCTGCTATGGACGGCATCGGCGCAGGTATCTATGCTTTCCTGAACCGTCTGCTCATCCCCACCGGCCTGCACCACGCTTTGAACAACGTGTTCTGGTTTGACACCATCGGCCTGGGCGACCTGAAACACTTCTGGGCTGGCGAGACCAGTGCTGACGTGGGCTGGAGCCTTGGCATGTACATGTCCGGCTTCTTCCCCTGCATGATGTTCGGTATTGCCGGTGCTGCTCTGGCCATGGTCCGTACCGCCAAGAACAAGAAGGCCGCCATCGGTCTGGTTCTGTCCGCTGCCATCTGCGCCTTCGTCTGCGGCGTTACCGAGCCCTTTGAGTTCGGCTTCATGTTCCTGTGCTTCCCGCTGTACGTTGTGTACTCCGCTCTGTACGGCATCTTCACCATCATCACCTACTACTCCGGTTTCCGTGCTGGCTTCTGCTTCTCCGCAGGTGCTACCGACCTGGTGTTCTCCGCTTCTCTGCCTGCAGCTGCTAAGACCTGGATGATCATTCCTCTGGGCATCGCTGCATTCGTGGTGTTCTACTTCGTGTTCTACTTCGCCATCACCAAGTTCGACCTGAAGACCCCCGGCCGTGAGGACGAGGATGCCGAAGAGGCTGAGAAGAAGGTCGTTCTGGCCAACAACAACTACACTGAGGTTGCTGCTGGCGTGCTGAAGGCCATCGGCGGCAAGGAGAACGTCTCCAGCGTGGACTACTGCGCTACCCGCCTGCGCTTCACCATCAAGGACTACACCGCTGTGGATGAGAAGGCTGTGAAGGCTGCTGGCGCTGCCGGTGTCATCCGCCCCGACAAGACCACCTGCCAGGTCATCATCGGCACCAAGGTGCAGTTCGTGTATGATGAGCTGAAGAAGATGCTGTAAGCATCCTTCTGAGCACGCTTTTGCGCGGAAGGCTGGTTGCTTCCGCATCCATTCCCAAACTGTAAAAATGCCGCCGAGGGCGGGCGTTTACGCCCCGCTTTCGGCGGCATTTTGTTTTGTTCACAAACCGGCTACCCTTTTGGCCGGAAAACGTGCTATACTGACAACGACAAAGCAAAATAACAGGAGGTTCCCCATTATGAAGATCATTCGTGCAAAAGATTACAAGGATATGTCCCGCAAGGCTGCCAACATCATCTCCGCACAGGTCATTATGAAGCCCAACTGCGTGCTGGGTCTGGCGACCGGCGGCACCCCTGTTGCGCATACGCTCAGCTGGTGGACTGGTACAACAAGGGCGACCTGGATTTCTCTGAGGTCACCACCGTCAATCTGGACGAGTACCGCGGCCTGCCCAAGGAGCACCCCGAAAGCTATTGGAGCTTTATGCACAAGAACCTGTTTGACAAGGTCAACATCCGCCCCGAGGCCATCCACCTGCCCGACGGCACCAACCCCGATGCTGCGGATGCCTGCAAAAAGTACAATGAGATCATCCACAGCGTGGGCGGCATCGACCTGCAGCTGCTGGGCCTTGGCCCCAACGGCCACATCGGCTTCAACGAGCCGGGCGAGGCCTTTGAGCTGGAGACCCACTGCGTGAATCTGACCCCTGCCACCATCGAGGCCAACAAGCGCTTCTTTGACGGCAACGAGGATCTGGTGCCCAAGCAGGCCTACACCATGGGCATCAAGACCATCATGCAGGCCCGCAAGGTGCTGGTGGTGGCCAACGGTCTGGCAAAGGCCAAGGCAGTCAAGGCGGTCGTCTCCGGCCCTGTGACCCCCGAGTGCCCGGGCTCCATCCTGCAGATGCACCCTGACTGCATCCTTGTGGCCGATGAGGAAGCACTGAGCCTGCTGTAATGAAACCTCTCCGTCATTGCTGCGCAATGCCACCTCCCCTAATGAGGGGAGGCCTTGGCAGCCGATTTCAGTGAATCTTTTTGCCAAAGGCTCCCCTACAAGGGGAGCTGGCGGGCGCAAGCCCGACTGAGAGGTTGCACGAAGGAAAGCGTGAGAATAAGAATATGATCATCAAAAATGCTCTGATTTATACCCCCCGCCACACCTTTGAGGAGGGGAGCCTGACCATCCGGGAGGGGCGCATCGTGCCCTTTGCACAGCCGGAGGAAGGCGAGGAGATCGTGGATGCCAAGGGCGCTTACGCTCTGCCGGGCCTGGTGGACATCCACTTCCACGGTGCCATGGGCAAGGATTTCTGTGACGGCAATGAAGAAGCATCCAGACCCTGGCCGATTTTGAGGCCGGCAAGGGCGTGCTGGCCATCTGCCCCGCCACTATGACCTTTTCGGAAGAGATCCTGAACGGTGTGATGGATGCTGCCGCCGCCCATCAAAACGGCAGAGGCGCAGACCTTGTGGGCATCAACATGGAGGGACCCTTCATCAGCCCCAACAAGGTGGGTGCCCAGAACCCGGAGTATCTCCACAAGGCGGATGTTGCAATGTTCCGCCGCCTGCAGAAGCGGGCAAACGGCCTGATCAAGCTGGTGGATATCGCCCCGGAGGAGCCGGGTGCGCTGGAGTTCATTGCTGCCTGCCATGACGAGGTGCGCATCTCCATTGCCCACACCTGCACCAGCTACGACACTGCCAACGCCGCCTTTGACGCAGGCGCGACCCACATGACCCACCTGTACAACGCCATGCCCGGCATCACCCACCGGGAGCCCGGCCCCATCATTGCGGCGCTGGAACGGGGCGCGGAGGTGGAACTCATCACCGATAATGTCCACATCCACCCGGCCATGGTGCGGTTCACCTTCAACACCTTCGGGGATGACCATGTCATCCTGATCGCCGACAGCATGATGGCCTGCGGCCTGCCCGACGGCCAGTACAGCCTGGGCGGTCAGGCGGTCACGGTCAGCGGCCCCCGCGCCACCCTGACCGAGCACCCCGGCACCATTGCGGGCAGTGCCACCTGCCTGTACGACTGCATGAAGCGTGCCGTGCTGGAGATGAACGTCCCGCTGGAAAGCGCTGTCCGCGCCGCCAGCGAAAACCCCGCCAAGAGCATTGGCATCGACAATGATTACGGCAGTCTGGCTGCAGGCCGCTACGGCAATGTGATCCTGGCGGACAAGGAGCTGAATATTCAGGCTGTCTACCAGAAAGGGACCCGTATCGTATGAACCCCGAGAACCTGACCTGGCGGCTGCTGACCGCCGAAGAGCTGACGAACGTTTACCTGAACGAGATGCGCCGGGATTTTCCTGCCGGAGAGCTGAAGCCCCTGAGCATGATCCTGAACAGCGAAGCCGCCGGTACCGCCCACACCTGGGGCGTGTACGAGGACGATGCGCTGGTGGCGTATCTGTTGATGGTGCGGCCCGTGGGCTGTGAGGTGAGCCAGCTGGATTACTTTGCCGTTCTGCCCCAGTATCGGGCCGGCGGCATCGGAGCCGTTCTGCTGGCCGCCCTGCCTGACCACGAGAAGGGCGCGCAGGCCATCCTCATTGAAGCGGAGTGCCCTGAAAAAGCCGAGGACGAGCCATGGCCGTGCGCCGCCTGGCTTTTACGCCCGGTGCGGGGCCAAGGACACCGGCTGGACAGAGCATCTCTTTGATGCCTGGTTCCGGGTGCTGGTGCTCCCCTGCTGCGGCGGAAAGGTGCGCAGCCCCGAGGAAGCCGTGCGGCAGCTGGCAGACTGCTACCGCCGCACCATGGGCGAGCCCCAGTGGCGCAGGAATGTCACCTTCTACCGCCCCGATGGCGTGGAGGTGCAGTTCTGAGAGGTTGAATTCTGTCCCTTGACAGTCTGGGTAAATATGGTACTATGGTGATAGGAACAAACCAGATCTGAGATGGAGGAATTTCTGATGCGTAATGTTTTTTCCCGCCGTGATTTTCTGAAAGCATCTGCCGCCGCTGTGCTGGCCGCTTCTGCCGCTGGTGTCCTCACCGGCTGCGATGGGGGCGGCAGCGAGATCCCGTCCGCAACCATCGGGCTGGGTGAGTTTGAAGTGACCATGACCGGCAACATGACCATCACTGGTGATGAGGTCGTGGGCAATGAGAACGCCAACGGCTACCTCTGCAAACCCAATGTGCGGATTCGGTACAATGGTGCAGCCAGCGAGATCAAATACAATTGCCGGAGTCTTTGCGGCAAAAATTGATAAGACCGCGCTGGAACTGACCAATGGAAAAGAGGAGATCTCCTCTAAACTGACAAAGACTTATGTGCCGCAGTTCCGTGCAAAGGCCAGTGGGTACGGTTCTTTTAAGCAGGGCGTACCCTTCAAGCTGTATGTGACCCTGCAAGGCAAGACAGCCGAGTTTGCTCTGACGAGTGACGGCAAGGTGACAGTCTCCGCTGTCGATAAAGTCTAATATCCCCCAAAAGCCCGAGGTGCACCCGCACCCCGGGCTTTTTTGCGCCCAAATTTTACATTGGGGCCAAAACATGCCCAAACAATTTACCTCGATTTTTCCCGCTTGTGGTCGAAGCGGCTTACCGACTGGGATACAATAGTGCCGTACCCAGGAAAAATACGAAAACAAGAGCCGGGAGCGGAAAACCCGGATGTTTGGAGGACAAATATTATGAAAAAATCACGCGTCGTTCGTTTCTCACTGTCTGCGGTGCTGCTGCTGCCGCTGCTGCCCTGACCGCCTGCGGCGGCTCTGCTGCAGCTTCTTCTACCGCTGCAGGCTCTACTGCTTCTTCCACCGCTACTGCTCTGTCCGGCAACGTTGCTACCGGTGGTTCCACCTCCATGAAGAACGTCATCGCTGCCCTGACCGAAGGCTTTGCTGAGGTTGAGCCGGGTGTCACCGTCAGCTACGACCCCACCGGTTCCGGCGCAGGCATCACCGGTGCTGCCGATAAGACCCTGGACATCGGCCTGTCCTCCCGTGCCCTGAAGGACGACGAGAAGACTGACGTGGAGGGCACCACCATCGCTCTGGACGGCATCGCCATCATCGTCAACAATGCAAGCAAGGTGGAGGATCTGACCGTTGACCAGCTCAAGCAGATGTTCACCGGTGAGATCACCAACTGGTCTGAAGTGGGCGGCGACGACGGCGAGATCGTTCTGATCGGCCGTGAGGCTGGCTCCGGCACCCGTGATGGCTTTGAGAGCATCGTGGATGTCAAGGACAGCTGCAAGTACGCGCAGGAGCTGACCGCTACCGGCGCTGTCATCAGCGCTGTGGAGGCCAACCCTCTGGCCATCGGCTACGCTTCCCTGTCCGCTGTGGGCGACACCGTGAAGATGGTCACCGTTGGCGGCGTGAAGTGCAGCGAGGAGACCGTGAAGGACGGCAGCTACGAGGTGCAGCGTCCCTTCGTGTTCGTCATCAACAAGTCTGTCACCCTGTCTGAGCAGGCACAGGCCTTCTTCGACTTTGCCACCAGTGCCGATGCTGCTGACCTGATCCGCACTGCCGGTGCGGTTCCTGTGAATGAGTAATTGCGGAAAGCATGATGCTATGAACAACAAAAAGATCTCTCTCCCCAGAACCCCTGCTGAGTGGCTGGAAGCGGTGATGAACTTCATCTTCTTCCTCTGCGGCATTCTGGCGGTGGGCTGTGTGCTCCTGATCTCAGTGTACATGGTCCTCTCCGGTGTGCCTGCCATCCAGAAGATCGGGCTGTTCCGGTTCCTGTTCGGCACCCGGTGGTCTTCCACCGCCGCCGACCCGGCCTACGGCATCCTGCCCTTCATCCTGTCCAGCGTTTACGGCACACTGGGTGCCACCGTGATCGGTGTGCCCATCGGCCTGCTGACGGCGGTGTTCCTCTCCAAGCTGCAGGCCCGAAGGTGCGCACTGTGTCGTGACCGCCATTGAGCTGCTGAGCGCATCCCCAGCGTGGTGTTCGGCCTGCTGGGTATGCAGGTGCTGGTGCCTGCCGTGGCCAAGACCTTTGGCAAGGCCTCCGGTGCCTGCCTGCTGAGCGCCATCGTGGTGCTGGCGGTGATGATCCTGCCCAGCATCGTGTCGGTGTCGGTCACAGCGCTCAACGCTGTGCCGCCGGAGTATGAGCAGGGTAGCCTGGCTCTGGGCGCAACGGATGTCGAGACCTGGTTCAAGGTCAGCGTCCCCGCTGCTAGGAGCGGCATTGCCGCCGGGATCGTGCTGGGCATCGGCCGCGCCATCGGCGAGGCCATGGCCGTGATGATGGTGGCTGGCAACAGCCCCAACATGCCGGACAGCCTGTTCCGCAGCGTCACCTTCCTGACCACCGCCATTGCCAAGGAGATGAGCTACGCCAGCGGCCTGCAGAAACAGGCGCTGTTCAGCATTGCGCTGGTGCTGTTCGTCTTTATCATGGGCATCAATATCCTGCTCAATGTGGTGCTGAAGGGAGGAAAGCGCGATGAATAACAGTGCTTCTGCCTCCCGCCGCACCTGGAACCGCGTGATGAACGCGCTGGTCTGGGCCTCGGCTGTGCTGGTCATCGTGCTGGTGGCAGGCATTCTGGGCATGGTGCTGGTGCGGGGCATCCCGCACGTCAGCTGGAAATTCCTGACCACCACCGCCAGTGTGCTGAAGGCACGGACGGCATCCTGCCTGCGATCCTCAACACGCTGTATGTCATCCTGCTGACGCTTCTGATCGTGCTGCCGCTGGGTGTGGGCGCGGCTGTTTACCTGACCGAGTACGCCCGGAACCGCAAGGTCATCTCGGTGATCGAGTTCACCAACGAGACGCTGGCGGGCATCCCCAGTATCATTTACGGTCTGGTGGGGATGCTGGTGTTCGCCCAGACACTGGGCTTCCGGACCTGCCTGCTCTCCGGCAGCCTGACGCTGGTGATCATGAACCTGCCCACCATCATCCGCACCACCCAGGAATCCCTGAAAACGGTGCCCCAGGGCTACCGTGAGGGCGCGCTGGGTCTGGGTGCGGGCAAGTGGCACATCATCCGCACCATCGTGCTGCCCTGCAGCATCGACGGCATCGTGACCGGCTGCATCCTGGCTGTGGGCCGCATCGTGGGCGAAAGCGCCGCGCTGCTCTTCACCGCCGGTGCTGCCGAGGTCATTGCCAACGGCGTGCTCAAGGCCTACACCTCCAACGGTGCCACCCTGTCGGTGCTGCTCTACCTCCGTGCCTTTGAGGACGGCGATTTCGACTCCGCCTGGGCCATCGGCGCAGTGCTGCTGGTGCTGGTGCTTGCCATCGATCTGGCAGCCCGGCTGGCCAAAACCAAACTGAAACAGAAGCAGTAAATAACTCCCTCCGTCATCGCTGCGCGATGCCACCTCCCTCACGGAGGGAGGCTTATCCTGCCCGCAACGCAAAAGGCTCCCTCTCAGAGGGAGCTGGCGCGGCATAGCCGCGACTGAGGGAGTCAATATAAGAGGAAAACTATGGAAAACGTATCACCCATTATCACAGCCAGAAACCTGAACCTCTGGTACGGGGATTTCAAGGCGCTGAAAGATATTTCGCTGGACATGGGCGAGCGGGAGATCACGGCCCTCATCGGCCCCTCCGGCTGCGGCAAGTCCACCTTCCTGAAGACCCTGAACCGGATGAACGACCTTGTGCCCGGGGTCCGCATCGAGGGCGATGTCCGCCTGAAAGGGCAGGACATCTTTGCCCGCGAGATGCAGCCCACCGAGCTGCGCCGCCGGGTGGGCATGGTGTTCCAGAAGGCCAACCCCTTCCCCATGAGCATCTACGATAACATCACCTACGGCCCCAGGCTGCACGGTGTGCACAACAAGGCAGAGCTGGACGAGCTGGTGGAAAGCTCCCTGAAGGGGGCCGCCCTCTGGAACGAGGTCAAGGACCGCCTGAAAAAGAGCGCTCTGGGCCTTTCCGGCGGCCAGCAGCAGCGCCTGTGCATTGCCCGCGCCCTGGCTGTCAAGCCCGAAGTCCTGCTGATGGATGAGCCACCAGCGCTCTGGACCCCGGCTCCACCATGAAGGTGGAGGAGCTGATGAGCGAGCTGAAAAAGAACTACACCGTGGTCATCGTGACCCATAACATGCAGCAGGCAGCCCGTATCAGCGACCGCACCGCCTTCTTCCTGCTGGGCGAGCTGGTGGAAGCCGGCCCAACGGCGCAGATCTTCAGCACCCCGCAGGATAAGCGCACCGAGGATTACATTTCGGGCCGGTTCGGCTAAGGAGAAAAACGCAATGAGCAACCGTACACAATACGAAAACGACCTTGCCGCCCTGAAAACGGCCCTGACCGAGATGGGTCAGAGCGCTGCCGATGCCGTGGAAGCTGCAATGGAAGCCCTCTGCACCGCTGATGCCGAGCTGCCGCCGCCGTGGCACAGGGCGATGGCCGCATCAACAACATGGAGCGGGACATTGAGCACCGCTGCATGACCCTGCTGCTCCGCCAGCAGCCGGTGGCAGGTGACCTGCGCCGCATCTCCACCGCCATGAAGGTGGTCACGGATGTGGAGCGCATCGGCGACCATGCCTCCGATATCGCGGAGATCATCCTCATCTGGTCACTGTCCGCAAGGAGGGCGACCCTGCTGTGAGCCAGGCCATCAGGATGGGCCAGAAGGCGCACAAGATGATCCTGGATGCCCTGGATGCCCTGACCTCTGAGAATGAGCAGGCCGCCCTCAGGGTCATTGCCGCCGACGATGAGGTGGACTACGATTTCAACGCCATCAAGCATACGCTGGCGCAGGAGATCGCCGCCGACCCCGGCAAGGTGGATGCCGCACTGGATCTGCTCATGGTCATCAAATATCTGGAGCGCATCGGCGACCACGCCGTGAATCTGGCCGAGTGGGTGGAGTTCGTCCGCAGCGGGCGTTATCATAACGAAAATATGTTCTGATCTTTTGTTTCTGTAAAAATTTGAGCTATTTGCAATTATTTCTGTGCCCCGCCCGTATTATAGGCAGAAAGGCTTCCCCAGAAAGCCTGATGAACTGGCTGCGGCGGGTGTCCGGCATCCCCCTGTCCCCGCCCGCCGCTGCCGCAACGGAGGGTTTTACGCTATGGTACAGACCAAGAATTTTCCGCTGGAAACGCGCGGCGAGGCGGTCAGCCGCGAAGCGCTGGTCCAGGCGGCATTACAGGAGATCACCCAGAATTACCGCGAAGCAAGCCTTTCCAATGTGGCCCGCAGCTACGGCGTTTCGCTGGCGTATGTCAGCGAGTGCGTCCGGGCCCAGACCGGAAAGACCTATAAGGAGCTGCTGCAGAAGCACCGGATGGAGACCGCCGCCCGTCTGCTGCGCCGCAGCGACCTGAACATCCAGCAGATCATCACCCAGGTGGGCTACGAGAACACCAGCTACTTCTACCGCCTGTTCCATGAGCGGTATGGCCAGAGCCCCCGGGAGTACCGCCGGGCACGCAGCCAGCGCACATAAGCGCATCAGTGAACGACCCTCTCCGCCTTTGCAGCAGGCTTTGACGGAGAGGGCCGTTTTGTGTTATATTAAAGCAGAACGATCAGGGCGGGCGGCGGCCTGCCGGAAGAGAGGTTGGATGAAGATGTTTCGTGGAGCAAGACGTGCAGATCTGGATGCGATCCTGAAAATTTATGCCCGCGCCCGGCAGGCGATGGCGGATTCCGGCAACCCCACCAGTGGGGAGATCATTTTCCGCCGCAGGAGCTGCTGGAAGAGGACATTGATTCCAACCGGCTCTTCCTCTACCTTGTAAACGGCGAGCTGGAGGGCGTGTTTGCCTTTATCCTTGGCCCGGACCCCACCTATGCCGGATCGAGGATGGCAAGTGGCTGAACGATACCCTGCCCTACGGCACCATCCACCGGCTGGCTTCGGCGGGCAGGCACCCCGGCGTTGCCGCCGCTGTGATCACCTGGTGTCTGGAGCACTGCGAGAGCCTGCGGGCCGACACCCACGCCGACAACAAGATCATGCAGCACCTGCTGGAAGAAAACGGCTTTACCAGGTGCGGCATCATCCATGTGGAGGATGGCACGCCCCGCATTGCCTACCAGAAAATGTCCCTTACCCTGCCTTTGCGCCGGGATTGAACCGCAAAAATGCGCCGCCCCACCGGAAACGATGGAGCGGCGCTGTTTTTATATCGGTTTGTCAAGAGCTCTCCCTTTGGGAGAGCTGTCGAGCAAAGCGAGACTGAGAGGGTGAGCCCGCTTTCAGGAAATCGGATCTGTCATCTGACTTTCAAGCGTGGGTTCGACCACCGCATCCTCTTCCGGCGTGGGCTGGAAATACTTTTCGTACAGCTCCATGCCGATGCGGTAGCCCTGCCACACGATGACTGCCGTGCCTGCACCGGCCACGCCGATGATGGCGGCAGTGCCAGAATGCTGGGCTCGCTCTCGATGGTGGCATCCCGGTACTGGGCTTCTACGGTCACGATGCTGTCCTTGGCCACGGTGCGCCGGGATGGTAAAGCTCTCCTCGTTGTAGGCGACCGCCGGGTTGCCCAGCAGGCTGGCTTCATCCATGGCCCACAGGTCGAACACCATGCCCTCGGGCACGGCGCTCTGGTTCAGCGTCACCTTGACCTCGGCATCCACCGGCACGCTGGCGCTGGTCATGGCTTCGCCGCCGTTGTAGGTGAACGTGCCGCCCTTCACCGTCAGGGTGTAGGTGGGGGCTTCGGGTTCGGGCTTCGGGTCGGGATCAACAATTTTGGTCGAGTTCAACTCCACATCGCTGTCGGGCATCTCAAAGCATACCACTTTTTTGTTGGTTTCACCGTTCGGGTAACTGCTGTTGAATGCCTTGCCGATTTCCTGACCGTTGATATTCGTAATATCTACATTGGATTCTACGGTGAGGACGGTGCCTGCGTAGGAATACAGATCCCATGCGGAGCCCTGCACCAAATCATAGGTGGTCTCATTGTAAACAAGAGGAAGCGTGTCGTTTACCTTCACGATGGCTCCACCATTCACGGTAACAGAGCGATAATCGCCACTGAGCGCAGTATCGCTTACTACGGTGCTCCCTAAGAGTTTGTTGAGCACACTATCCTTTCCGTTGAATGCACCGCCGGTTATCGTTCCGTCATTATAAAGCAAACCGGCTGCAAATGTGCCGCCCTCGATTTTATGCGTTTTAGTGGGATCGCCATCAGGCCAACCATTTGCTACCAGAGTATTGAAAATGCCATCTTCGATGATGCCGCCTTCGTTAACAATGCCGCATTTCACTGCATCCAACTGGCCGGTTTTATTGACGGGGTCGGTAAATCGGAAGTTGTAGGAGTTGTAGGTTTTTCCGCCGGTCAGATACAGTGTGCCATGCTCATGCCATCGGATGCTTTATTAACATACCAGCCGTCACCATAATAATTATAATAATTGTTATCGGGCGCAAAAGGAGCATTGACTATAACCGGTGTGCCATCACTGTCCATGATAAGAGACAAACCATGGGAAGCCTGGTTCAGTATGATATCCGCTTCCGGATTAAAAGCACTCACAGAATTAAGAGATTGTATATTGATGCACACGGTGTTTTTGTTGGAAGGATTCGGATATACGCTTTCCAATAAAATGCGGTTGATATCAAGGATGGGTTTACTGGCGGTAATGGTATTATTCCCGGTCTTGACTACATAAAGTTTGTTGCCCCAGTCGCCGGACGCAAGACCATTGACTGCTGTAATAGAACCGGTTCCGTTCAGGGTGACTGTTTTGAATGTGCCTGCACCTTCACCAGTGGCTCGTTTTTGAACGCGCCGCCGGTCAGCGTTGCACCGGGTTTAACCACCAACTGGACATTCGGGTTCAGGGGGTGTGCGGAGAAATCATAACTGCCGCTTTCCAGCGTCAGCGTGCCATTCTCAAACTTCCAGCCGTTGCCGCTGTAATCCTGGGTGCCGCCCTTGGTGCCAACGGGGTAGCCGTTTTCATCGATCACCAGCCGGGTCAGCTTGCTCAGGGTAACGGTGTCCGCATCGGCGGGTGGTGCGGTAAAAGTGACATAAAGGACCCAGGGATCGCTGGAGCTTTCTACCTTTCCGGCCCATTCAGTCAGAAGCATTTGCTGAGTATTGTCGATTGTAACATCAATAGGAAATGGTTGAAGGCCAAGGCGATTATGATACAGGACGGTGATACTAGTTGTATAGGAAGAATGGGGAATAATATAACGAGAGGCCTTGAAATATTCGATGCCTGCCTCGGTAGTACTGTCCGGGGATTCTACATTCAAAGTATAGCCAGCAGCAACCTTGTTACCATTTGGTCTTGTGGGAAAAACGCCGCCATTTATGGCACCACTATTAGAAAGACTAGAGACACTAAAGATACCACCTTCAATGGTTCCGGAAATGCTATTTGTAAAATTTAGAGACCCCCAAGTAGAAAGAAACTCACCGCCTGTAATGATGCCAGAATTTTCAAATGTTAAACTCTTACTACTCAAGGGCTGAAAGACTCCACCAGTAATCGTTCCAGAATTCGTTATATTATTTATAAAGCGCCCATCTGTAATTGTGGCTTTTTCACCAATTTTGAGAGCGCATGCAAGGACGGTTCCAGTACCAGAAATAAGTTTGGAAAAATCGTAATCTGTCGGGCTGTCAGGATGCAGGTCAAGCGTTTGTGTAGAAGCATCATAGCTCCAATCATCACCAGAACAATCTTTATCATGGTTTTTACCGGAATCGACAGGATAGCCATTTTT
>ENA-OQCP01000862-OQCP01000862.1-human-gut-metagenome-genome-assembly--contig:-NODE-862-length-12772-cov-1.503836_pt1 | contig 12772 bp, 12 predicted proteins | sample MGYA00242760_ERZ504583 | MGnify/ENA primary metagenome ERZ504583 (study PRJEB26092, sample SAMD00036308) | human gut metagenome | host: Homo sapiens | study: EMG produced TPA metagenomics assembly of...
TGCGCACCGAGGTAATGCCCAGCGACGGCGAGTATCCGTGCAACGCGACCGGTTCCGCCTCTTGGTACAGGGCGATCATTTCGTCGGTGAAGCTTTGCGGGCAGGGCACGCTCGGATTGCCCAACGAATAGTCGAACACGTTCTCGTAGCCGATTTCGGCACCGCGCGCGGTCGCGTATTCGCTCAGCTCGCGGATCACGGATTTTCCGCCGAGCATGGCCTTGTAAGCTTCGTTGATCATGGACAACCTCCCCGTCGTTCGTTCATTTCGCACGTTCGCGTTTTCCACGGAACAATCCGCGGAGCCGCTATATCGTTTCTACCACTGGATTGTCACAGCCGGCTTTCGATGGTCACTTGGCAGACGGCGGCTGCTGTTGCGAAATCGCCATGCCGGGTACGAATCCTTCGCTGAAGATCCTGCGCCAGTATTCGAGCATGTCCGCTTTCGACATTGACATGAACATGCCTGCCGCGAGTACGGCGACGTCCTCGTTGAATACGGTGTCGAGCGGCAGTTTTTCATGCAGTTTCGGCCAGCGCTGCAGTACGGCCAGCATGCCTCCGACGGTGAAATCGAGCATGAGATCGGTTTTCAGGTCGAGACTGTCGGCATCCAATCCGAGCACGGAGATCATGGTCAAACGCCCGAATTCCTTCAACGACGAAACGAGTTCCGGCGAGCTGTGCGGACCTGCCAGCAAGGCCAATCGGTCGAGACGCTGACGCTGTTCGGGATCGCGCAGCAACGCGGTGACGTGCTTGCGCCATTCGGTGTCAGGATTGAAATCCCGCCCTGGCACGCCCGGCATTGGCGTGTCTTCGACGGCGTGCAGAATTGCGGAGTCCGCGAGTTCCGGCAGTCCGGAGAATGGTAGTAGAAGGAATTGCGATTCACGTCGGCCGTGCGCACGATGTCGGTGACGGTGATTTTGTTGTACTCGCGTTCCGAAAGCAGCTCCCAGAAGGCGTTTTCGAGACGATCTTTTGCTGGCAGGATTTCCGAATCCCTACGTGGTCGTGGCATCAGTACCCCCTAATAATTAGTCATGTTGCCTCATAACCACGTTTTATTGTACAAGTTGTCTAGACCGAATTTCGGCAAATGTCGTATACGAATTCACGCTTACAACACAAGTACGCTACGCGAACAGTGCCCGCCCACGTTCGCACAGTACTCACGCCTCATTCGCGCTTCACTTTCGCTGAACTTTCGGATTGCGAGCGAGCGCCGCCTGCAACAGAATCACCAACGCCTGATTGATGTTGCGCCGATCCGCACTGCTCAAGCCAACATATGTGCCGAGCATTTCAGGAATCACTTTCGGACCGGCCGCCACGATCGCAGAAATACTGCCCGCCCCGGAAGCCTCAAGCACGGAGAACAGCGCGTCGACCGCATGCTCACGCTGTTCTTTGGAAAGTCCCGCAAGCCAGCCGTTCAGCGACTTGTTGAACACCACCGAACTGTCGGCCACATCTTCGGCCTTGGCGAATTCACCCCCGTGCATCTGCCACGAGAAGGCGAAATGCTGCATGATGCGTCCACGTCGGATTTCACCACCACGCAACGTTCGGGGGTTTCAAACACCATGCCCACCACCGAGGAGTCCGGCACGATTTTCACAATGCGGTCGCTCACGCTCGCATATTCGAAACTTTTCACCACTTCTTCGGGGAAACCCGGCCCGTCGAGCGAGTAAATGCGTTCAACGCGGTCCTTGATCTCGTCTTCGGCGTTCATGGCCGCATATACGGCCAGATTACCACCTTTGGAGTGACCGGTCAGCAGTATCGGTCCATCCCACAGCGAGGCGACTTTTTTCAGGTATTCAGCTGCGGAAACCTGTGCTGGAACCGGGTATTGGAAGGCCATGTTGAAGTCTTCCTTCCATCCGACCAGCGAATCATCAGTACCCCGAAACGCCACAACCAGCGTTCCCGACGCAGCCGGAAAGTCACTGCCGCGAACTGCGTTTGCGCACCACCATCGAACTGCTCGCAATACGCGCTCATCTCAACGTCGGAAAACCGCGGATTCGCCGCCACAGCATGGTAGAAGTCGTGCGTCACCTGCGGATCGACAATCCCACGTTCTCCACATCATGGTCGGCCACGGGCTTGTCGTGGTTCAGCTCGTCATCGGCACGCGCAATCGTCACGCCGCCAAACGGGGGCTTGCGCAGCATACGCAACGATGCGATCGGACGCCGAATATCGAATTGCTTCGCACGCGCCTGCAACGTACCGTATTTCGCTACCAAATCGTCCAATCGCAGCACGCATTCCGGTACTTCGTCGTACGAAAGCTGCGCCAACACCAATGCGTCGGCCTCGCGGAACGGCAATGCCTCGAAACTGCGCGTTTCCGTGCGCGCATAGTCAATAATATTGCCCATCACGCATCCTCCTCCTTGTCGTTGCGCAGTTCCCCGACAGCGACTTTCGCTGCGCTGGCTGGAATCGCCTTGAACACGTCTTTGATGAGTTCGCGCGTTTGCACGTCGGTACCTCTGGCGGCTGCCACGATTTTCGGCAGCGAATCCGTCCAATGCGCCACCAGATCAGCGATATTACCGTACCCCGCGGCTGCGAAGATGTCGTATATCTGGTTGATGGCCCGTTCGCGTTGTTCCTGGCTTACGCGGTCGAACCATCCGTCAATGGTTTTGCCGATGAGTTGCGCACCGCCTGTCAGCTCGCTTGCCTGCTCGAATTCGCCGGATTGCGTCACTTGCCAGCTTGATCCCATATGCTGCAGAATGCTTATGGCGTCGGCTTTGACGAAGGTTGGTTTGATTTGCGATTGCAACAGCATGCCGATAATGGAGGATTCCGGCACGGTTTTGTCGATTCGTGCCGCGATTGCCTGATATGCGCGGCTATGCACCATGACTTGAGACATTCCAGGACCGTCATGCGAGAAGATGCGGGAGATTCTGCAGTTGCGTCCCGGCACGCTTCCTCCGAGCGCCGGCAGCAGTCCGAGCCGTTGCGCGCGTTCGTTGGTCGCTTCAATATCGCTTTGCGTGATCTGCATGGCCGCATATACCGCCATATTGCCGCCTTTGGAATGCCCGCCGATCATAATGTCGGGTGATTTTTCCGCCCGAGAGGAAACGTTCCGTCCTGTCCAGAATCGAGTCCGCATATCGATATGCCGATTCTTGCGACGGCACTGGGCAGCGCACCGCCATATTAAAATCCTCTTTCCAACCGACGAGCGTGCCGTCAGTGCCACGGAACGCAACATATAAGCCGAAATCGGCACCCAAATCGAAGTCATCGCAGCGAATTGCTGCTGCTCGCCCTCATCCAAACGTTCGGCATACTCCCCACCGCAACCCGCGGAATCGCGGCGATTCGCAAACCGCGCGCAGCACGAAAGCGATAATCATTCATTTCAGAGGAATTCGAACAAACATCTCATCGTAGCTTTCGGCGCGCAGCAAGTCACGGATCGGCACGGTCGCCACCGACTTGGCCTCGCCGAATGCTGGAACCAAGCCCGGCAATCGCATGTAGGAAAGCTCGGAAAGCACCAAGGAATCGACATTGCTGAACGCCAATTCGCCAAACCCGCGGAACTCGCGGCGCACATAATCCACAACATTGCCCATGCCTCAACTTAGTCCGTTCACGCTCCGGACACATGTCACCACGCGCATTCCCACATGTTCTCGCGCACGCCCCCGCACACCCACGCTCAAACCGACTCAGCCACGCACTGTAGGATATGTGCGAACACAAGTTGCGAACACGCATCTCGAACACGCATCGCAGACGCAGCGAACGCAAGTCGCGCGCACCAGTAATGCATGCGAATCAAACTTATGAAGGGACGCTTCAGAACACTATGGAACCGATTGGAATCGTTGTGGATTGGCTGAAAACCAATTCCGGAAAAATCATTCTGCTCATTGTCGTTGCACTGCTTGCGGCCGTTATCGACAAGGCGCTTACCCGAATCGTGAGCAAAGTGCTGGACCGTTCGCAAGTGCCGAACGCTTCGATTTTCATCAATATTCTGCGCGCGGTGGTGTGGACGTTGGCTGTGGGCACTGTGCTGCAGCCGGTGTTCGGCATTAATCCGACCACGATTTTCACCGCGCTCGGCATTGGTGGTCTTGCGGTGTCGCTCGGTATGAAAGATACGATCGCGAACATCATCGGCGGTTTCGGTCTGATGCTTGGCCGTGTAATCCAGCCGGGCGATCTGGTGAATGTGGCGGGCACCGATGGCGTGGTCGAAGATATCAACTGGCGTCAGACCGTGGTGCGCGAGCGCAATGGCAACGTCAAGATCATTCCGAATTCGATTCTGAACACCGCGTCACTGGAAAAACTCAATCCGTCCAATGAGATGCTGGTTCGTGTGCCGTTTACCGCCAAGGCCGGTACCGACATCGACGAGATGACCCGTCAGGTGGTTCAGGCCGTGCAGCGCGATACCGCCGATTTGGCCGATCCGCGCTTCCCTCCGAAGTAAGACTGACCGGCTACTCCCCTTACGGCATCAATGTCGAAGTGTGCGCGTACGCCAAGCCGGAATCGTTGCTTCCCGACATGATCAACGCCGTGGCACGTTCCATCGCCAATGCTGATTTTCTTGAGAATCGCGCCATTAACAAAGAATCGTAATATCCTCGCGAACATAAGAAATCGCGGTTGACCCATATATATAAAGTGCCGCATGCAGTAGTCCACATGCGGCACTTTTTTATACTGAAATTATTGCATCATTAGATTGATTGACGTAATAATAACCGTCACTACAATGTAAGTAACTACACCGACGTTCAGTATTGCCGTGCTCGTGCGCATGCCGCGAGGCAGTTCTTCCGGTGCGGTATAGAATTCAAAGTTCTTGCGATTGCGGATAAGCAACACTATGCCCGCGATGATCAGACCGTAATATAGCAGCATATAGATGCCGAATATCATCATTCCCGTCGCATTCTGGCCCATCCACTGCATCATGGCCGTTCCGTCGCCGTTTTCCGCACTGGTCAGCACGTTCATCAGACTGTCGATGTCAATGTTCGTCACCACCCACGGCGCAACCACGCCACCCATGAAGTTGACGATCATGTGCATGGCCACCGAATAACGCAGTTTGCTGGTGCGCACGTACACGTAGCCGAACATAAGACCCAATGCGAATGCGTAGAAGAACTGGAACAGGTTCATGTGCACCAGGCCAAAGAACAGTGCGGAGAACACGATCGCGGTTTTTTCGCCGTATTTGCGCGTGCGGCTGATGAGTTCCTTGCGGAAGATCCATTCTTCGAACAACGGTCCGAGAATCACGAGGAACACCACGTTCCACACGTCGAATTGCATGGCCAGATCGCTCACCGAATTGCTGGCTTTGCCTCCGGACAGCAGAGCCGCCAACATATTGCCGATGAGACTGCCCCCATACATGAGCGGGAAGCACATGATAAGCAGTTTGAAGAATTGGCCCGGCTTCATGTCGAACTTGCGTGTTTCAATGACCGACGATTTGCCCATGATCAGTACCGCGAGCGGCATGGCCACGAGATACAAAGGGGCATCCGACGCCACATACACCGCCCAATTCGGCAGATTCGTGGTATGCAGTACCTGATAGAGCATGCCGGAAAGCACCGTTGCAAGCGCATACCAGATCACCACCATCAGGCACATGCCTGCGCCGATGCGGGAGAACACGCTTTTCACGCGCCTGAGCCACAGTTCGTAGGGATTGCTTGTGGCTGCGGATACTGCGGTTGTTGCTGATATTGGGATGGCTGTTGTGGATTCTGCTGCGTATGCGGTTGTTGCGGCCGCTGCGGATATTGGGGGTACTGCGGAAACGTCATATTTGCCTTTGCGACGACGTGCACGGGGTGCATATACGAAAATGCTGATATTCAGCACCTTAGTACAGGAATGCTGAATATCAGCTTACAATCTCATGACCGTCGTCATGGGCGTCCGCAACGAAACAGCTCATACGGCGAGCGCGGCGATCGGACGCGGAGCACCACACAATCGAAATCAGCGCAGCACGCCTTCGATGAGCATGGTGATCAGGTCGGTGTAGCCCACGCCGGTCGCCTCCCATGCCTTGGGATACATGGAAATCGGGGTGAAGCCCGGCATGGTGTTGATTTCGTTGACCATCACTTCGCCGTCGGCCGTCACGAAGGTGTCGACACGGCTCAGGCCGGCGCCGTCGACTGCGATGAACGCTTTTTTGGCGGTTTCGCGCACGCGGTTCAGAGTTTCTTCCGGCAGGCTTGCGGGCACTTCCACATGGCTTGCGTCGGAGTTCACGTACTTGCTGTCGAAATCATAGAACTGGTCGTCGCCCTCGGCACGCTTGTCAAGCACGATTTCGCCCGGCCAGCTGGCTGCGGAGCCTCGCCGGCCTTCGGGCAGAGCACGGCACATTCGATTTCGCGCGCGTCGATGCCCTGTTCCACGAGCACACGCCAATCATGGTGGGACGCTTCGAACACTGCGGCGGCAAGCTCGGCCGCATCGCCCTCATGTTCGACCTTGGTCACGCCGAAGCTGGAACCGGCGCGGGACGCTTCACGAACAGCGGGTACTGCAATCCGGCCTGCTGCACCGCGGCAAGCATCTCGTCCGCCTCGGTGGCAAATTCGGAAGCGGCATCATAATCGCGCACATCCAACGTGATGCCTGGAGCCACGGGAATACCGGTCGCAGCCAGCAATACCTTCGTATAATGCTTGTCCATGCAAGCGGCGGAAGCGAGCACGCCGCAGCCAACGTACGGCACGTTCATCATTCGAACAGGCCCTGAATCGTGCCATCCTCACCGTACGGACCATGCAATACCGGAAGCACGGCGTCCACGTGGCCAAGCGAAGTCAGCGTGCCGTCATCTTCACGAGCGAAGAAACCATCCTGGCCGAGTGCCACATCCAGCACCACATCTTTGGAGGAATCCGTCTTCTCCACCATCGGCAGGCCTTCGCTCATGTTCCACTTGCGTGGATCCTCGCCGCCTACGATCCACTCGCCGTTCTTGGTGATTCCCACCTCAATGGCTTCGAACTTGTCAGTATCCAACGCGCGCAGCACGCCCGCCGCAGAGATGCAGGAAATCGAATGCTCGTCGGCCTTGCCGCCATACATCACCACAATGCGCTGTTTTGCCATCTTTGTCTTATGCTCCATAAGTTGGTCCGTTGAACGCACGCGCGCCCAATACCGTCTGCCAATACTGTCTGTACTGTCTGTCTTCGCAATATCGCGCCGGTTCGCACTTCTGTTCGCCCGCGATACCACGCATTCGCAATATCGCAGTTCAGTATACAAACCGCACCCCACAGCCCACACACGACGAACCATAATTACACACGCCCGTCACTCATGCCCTATTTCATGAATCATAGAATACGGAATCAAACGTTGGAATGATGCGATTGCAACCTGAAAAAACCGAGCTTAATCGCTTTGTCTAATCACGATTACACTAATCACGATTAGACTATTTTTATACAGATTTACTATTATTGCCGAAATATATGGCGATTGACGATTGACAAATTCCGATTGACGTTTTACGCAATCGCATGCCTCGAAAAATAAAAAAGACCGCACCTGAAAGTGCGGTCTTATCTGCAATCGCGATGTTACGGAAAGCTTATTCTTCGCTGATGCCTTCGCCGAAAAGTTCGGACAGCATCTGCGCGCAGGAGATGCCATCGGAAAGCACGTGCTCATGGCCGTGGCGAGCGGTGTAGGCACGCCATACTGCTTGCCGAGCGCCACCACCGCATCGGTGGTCGGCACGCCTTCGGCCACGCCGTTGCTCACCTTGGTGGCTTCCTCAACGCTCAATCCCTTGCCCAAGTTGGATCCGAACGTGTAGTTGCGGCTCAACGGGGATCCGCAGGTGGCGATCAGGTCGCCACGCCAGCCAAACCGGCGAACGTCTTCGGATCGGCGCCTGCCGCCTCGCCCAGGGCGGTCAGTTCGGCCAGGCCACGGGTTTCGATCATGGCGGCGGTGTTTTCGCCGTAGCCGGCACCGCGGGCCATGCCTACGGCCAGCGCGACCACGTTCTTCAGCGATCCGCACATTTCCAAGCCGATCACGTCACGGGTTACAAACGCACGGAAATAGTCGGTGGTGCAGGCAGCTGCGATCTTGCGCGCATTGTCGAGATTTTCGCAGGCGACCACGGTTGCGGCCGGCTCGCGGTCGGCGATCTGCTTGCTCAGGTTCGGTCCGGAAATCGCGGCGAAGCGGTCGGCCGGCAGGTCGAGCGTTTCCATAACGACTTCATCCATGCGCTTGCCGGTGGTGCGTTCGATGCCTTTCATCAGCGAGGCGACAAGTGCGGTTTCGGGAATCAGACCCTTGAATTCGGCGAGCGCGACGCGGGCGAACTGTGCGGCGATGGCCACGATCACAATGTCGGCGTTGGCTACGGCTTCGGCACGGTCGCCGGTGGCGGTCATGTTGCTTGGCAGCACTTTCACGCTGGGCAGGCGAACACCGTTGTGATGGTGGTCGCGAATGTCTTCCACAATCTCCGGTTCGATGGCCCACATAGTCACATTGTTGCCTGCATCGGCAAGCACCTGACCGAAAGCGGTTCCCCAAGCTCCTGCGCCCAGTACCGTCACGTTCGTCATATTTGCTCCTTGCATTACTCCGGGCATCATTCATAACCCGGAGTCTTGGCTCAAAAATTGCTTTTCCCATGCTACCGCCGGCTACGCACACCGCGATGCGTACTGCAATACGCGCCACACGTACGCGCAATCGGCTGGCAGTATTTCGATTACTTCATTTCAGCAATCGCATATTCGGCCTTCTTCGATTCAGTCATTCACTCGGCTCATCGTACGATAATCCCAATATCCATCGGGGGCTTGTTCGCCGCGGATTTCGGCCATGACTTCGGTCATGCGCACGCGGATGCGTCGGGTAAGTTCGTTGGCGAGATCCTCCGGCACTTCCTCACCCCAGGAATCGCAATCGGCGAGCAGATCCGCATAATCAAGCGCCTCGTCGTAGCACATGACCACGTTTTTACGCGGCCACGGCCACCAATGTTGATGCTTGCCGCGCCCCACGTTACCGCGCAATACAGCGGAATCTGGTAGCCGAGTCGGCGCGAGGCCTCAAGCGCGATCATGCCCACTCCGTTTTTCATGCTCATCGGCCATTTCTGCGGGTCGCGCGTTACCGTGCCTTCCGGCCATACGGTTAGGGGTCGGCCGGAGGTGAGGATTTCCACGGAGGTTTCCTCGATGGCTTTCGCCTTGCCCGCACGACGTTGCACGGGCTGCATGCCTACCAGCTGGAACCATTTGCCGATCAGCGGCCACGAGGCCATTTCGGCTTTGGCCATGTAGCGCGGGCGGCGGCCTTGGTGGAATATGGAGATCATGGGCACGAACACGTCAAACATGGTGACGTGCGTGGCCGCGGTGATGAACGGACCGGTTTCCGGCACGTGTTCGATGCCCCACGCCTTGAGTTTGGTGCGGTTGCGGAATACGATGTCGCATCCGGTGAGCAGACGATGGGTCGCTTTCGGATTCTGCGCCGCGATTTCGGCTTCATTGGCTTTGCGCGGCCCGCATGGAAAGTCGTGGGTTGGGTCAACGAGATGGTGACGCTGTGCGAGCTTTGCGACTTGTTCGTCGCTTAACGGTTTGACCGCGGAACGCGGCGAGGGTTTTCCTTTGGATGCCATGCGTTCCATTCTGCCACCACCCATTCCGCTTGGTTGGAACGATTGCGCTCATGCACGACGCACACACGAAATACAAAAACACGGAATATACGAAAAAGGCGGAACTGGTGAATAGGCTGGAGGACGATTGACGACGAAGATGTTGCGACTATCCCTAGAATCCGTCTGGACATGCAGTAAACACAATAACGATGAGGGAAACCCTTATATCTTCGGCTGTTCACCTCGTTGCAAACGCCATTCGATATCGACAATCATAATGCCATTCCGAAAGAATCTCTGCCGAAAATCGACATTATTTTCAAAAACAATAAAACTTTTGCATCACTATTATGCGCCATAACCCCCTAAATTAAGTTCAATAATTTATACACTGAATTACTAAGTTTTTGAGAACGAGCAACGGCAATGTGTAAGCAAAAAGCCGGTGCCCACTGTTGTGAACACCGGCCTTACCAAGCCAATCAAGCTATATCAGCGATAAATCAAGCAACAAATCAGTCGAAATCTGCGCCGAGAGCTTCGAGCTTGCCACGGAAATCGGCATAACCGCGGTCAATCAGCGAAATGCCCTGCACATTGGACGGGCCCTTTGCCGCCAACGCGGCAATCAGATGGCTGAAGCCGCCACGCAGATCCGGCACGTCAATATCGCGGCCGGTCAGCGGGGTCGGTCCGAAAATAACCGCGGAATGCTTGTAATTGCGCTGCTGGAAACGGCATGGCAGCGATCCGAGGCATTCGCGATACAGCTGAATCGTGGCACCCATCTGCACCAGTGGCTTCGTGAAACCGAAACGATTCTCATACACCGTTTCGTGCACGATCGACAGGCCCTTCGCCTGCGTCAACGCCACTACCAACGGCTGCTGCCAGTCGGTCATGAAGCCCGGATGCACGTCGGTTTCGATCGCGACCGGCTTCAAATCGCCGCCCGGATGCCAGAAACGAATGCCGTTATCGGTGATGTCGAACTCACCACCAATCTTGCGGAACACGTTCAGGAACGTCATCATTTCAGGCTGCGTAGCGCCCTTGACGAAAATGTCGCCATGCGTGGCCAATGCCGCGGAAGCCCAGGAAGCGGCCTCGATGCGGTCGGTCAGCGAAGTGTGCGTGTAACCCTTCAGTTCCTTCACGCCCTCGATGCGGAACGTACGATCCACATCCACGGAAATAATCGCGCCCATCTTCTGCAGCACGCACACCAAATCCATGATTTCAGGTTCGGTGGCAGCGCCGGAAAGCTCCGTCTTGCCCTCAGCAAGCACGGCGGCAAGCAACGTCTGCTCGGTAGCGCCCACCGACGGGTACGGCAGGTGAATCTTCGCGCCATGCAAACCGTTCGGAGCGGTGATATGAATGCCGTCCTTATGTTCCTTATCGACGTTGGCACCCAACTTGCGCAACGTTTCCAGGTGGAAATCAATCGGACGACCGCCAATATTGCATCCGCCGAGAGCCGGAATGAACGCCTCACCCAAACGGTGCAGCAGCGGGCCGGAGAACAGAATCGGAATACGCGACGAACCAGACAGCGTATCCACGTCGGCCACATCGGCAAGCTGCACATTCGTGGCGTCGATCGTGACCACGCCGTGATCGCCATCCACCGTAACGTCCACGCCATGCAGACGCAGCAAGTCGGAGACACATGCACGTCGCGAATCTCCGGAACATTCTTCAACACGGACGTACCCGGGGCGAGCAGCGCCGCACCATGGCCTTGCTCACGAAGTTCTTCGCGCCACGCACCTTGATGGTGCCGTTCAGCGGCTTGCCGCCTTCGACGTGCAGAATGTCGTTGTTGTTGTCAGACACGCTCAACCTCTTTCGCTTCCCTTATACGGTTCAAGCTTGAAACACACTAACCTCAGTTTGCCATAAGGCATGTAGTGGCTCGTGAAATGCCGCGTTCAGCGCAGTGTCTCCCAATTTCGTTCGACTTTCGACCAAAATTCCCAGCCACTGGAACAATCCACCCGCCAAACCGCATCCCAGCGGGCAAAAACTTCCAGTCGGTGGAAGAATCCTCCCGATACAAGCCCCTCCACCGTCCAAAAACCTCCAGTCACTGGAAGAATCATCCACCAAACTGCATCTCAGCGGGCAAAACCCTCCAGTCACTGGAAGAATCAGGACGGACAGCTACCCCCGTGCTGCACTAATCCTTCCAGCGAATGGGCAAAATGGACGGTGAAACGCAACAGAGCGCAAATCAGGCGCAATTGAACCTGTGACTACAGTGCGGCTTTAATGTCTTGCGCCAAACGGGCGTTCCACATGGCACCCGTAGCGCTCATCACCGCGTTTGCACCAGCCTCACGGTACGCCTTGTAATCTTCCGGACGAATCACACCGCCCACGCCAACGATCGCAAAATCAAGACCCAGCTTCTCGCGAATCGCATTCAGGCGGCCAACCATATCGAGACCTGCACCACGAATCGCATTGCCACATACGCCCGAACGGTCACGCCCCGCGCCTGGCAATGCCTGATTGCCGTTCGCATCCACCAGCTTCGCGGAGATTGTGTTAATGGTGGAGAAACCCTGCACCGCGCCATGGCCGGCGGTCTCCTTCACCATGATTTCCAGATCGGCATCATTCGGAATGTATGCGAGCTTCACGATCAGCGGACGATCGCCGATTTCGTTCTTCACCGCTTCCGTAATCTCGCCGACCAAATGCGGATCGTGGCACAACAGACGATTATGTCCCTCATTCGGGCAGCTGGTGTTCATTTCCATCAGGCCAGCGCCAGTTTCGGCAACCAAATGCGCGGTGGTGACATGATCGGCGATATACGCTTCACGATCCATGCCCTCCACGCGGAGCTTGGAAGCTCGGCACCAGCAGCTGGCCGTCACCGGCTGCGGCGATCGCTTCTGCATGTCCGGCTGCCATTCGTCGGGATCACGGGAGGGAACGCCGAAACTGTTGGAATCGAAATCGGAAGCTCATAACGGGTATCGGCAAGCACACCCTCGTCAGTTCGACACTGCCCGGAACCAGCGAACCATCGGCATTCCGCGGATGCACGGCCAGCACGTTCGGAAC
>ENA-OQCP01000863-OQCP01000863.1-human-gut-metagenome-genome-assembly--contig:-NODE-863-length-12772-cov-1.197469_pt1 | contig 12772 bp, 20 predicted proteins | sample MGYA00242760_ERZ504583 | MGnify/ENA primary metagenome ERZ504583 (study PRJEB26092, sample SAMD00036308) | human gut metagenome | host: Homo sapiens | study: EMG produced TPA metagenomics assembly of...
GCTTCTGCGAAGCCCTCACATTGAACCTACTATCTTGCTAAAGATAGATTACAAACAAGCCCGCGCGGAACGAATGGTTCCGCTTACGAGCGCACTGCGAACTCGTCACAGAGGATTCTGACATGATATGGCAATCTTCCATGATGTACATCGTCCGCTCTGTCACATAACAGGTTGAATAACTGGCTGTACATCATCGCCACAACAAAGTTAAAGGTATCATCCGTATCAGAAATGATAATAAACAGTGCTGTCCTCTGGTCACCTACATATCCAATTCCATCTCATCATAGCTCATGATCTCACGAAGCTCTGCAATGTCAAACGTGCAAGCCTTGCACCACAGGAAATCAAAATACTCTTTGCTGTTTTTCCTGCCGCCAGTTTTATATTTCTTATACTGACGCACTGCAAAATGCTCCGGTTCTTCCTTTTCCAGTTCCTCAAACAGCATATCTACTGCATTTTTAAATGTCTCATCATCTTCCCTTGTTTCCGAAGCGTTGATAAACTCAAGCAGGGTCGCAAAGTTCTGTTCTTCTTCCGGTGCTTCATACCAGATATAGCCGATCAGGGCACAGTACAGAAGCCTCTCTGCTTTCGTCCAGAAATCCTCACTGGACTTCTCGCCTTCCCCTTTCGTGTTCACCATAATCGTATTTACCAGTTTCAAAATATCCTTTTCTGAATGGATATAGTGGAAGGGGTTATAGTGCATACTCTTGGAAAAATTAATCGTATTCAATACTTTCACTTTATATCCATGCCGTACCAGCATCTTTCCGCACTCAATGATGATCGTCCCTTTCGTCCGTGACCACATAACTGATGTATTTTCCCATCTGCATCAAGTTGGGTTTTACATAAAAACGTGTCTTTCCTGAGCCAGATCCGCCAATCACGATCACGTTCTTGTTCCTCGCAAATTTCGGATTCTTTGGTCTGCCATTCATGGTCAGCCGTTCCGTCATGGTCAGCAGGATATTGTTCTCAAATACCGGGTCGATAAAGGGTGCAATGTCTTTTGCCGTCCCCCATCTTGCCGAACCATACTCCACTCCCTGCCGGAACTTTTTGGCATTTTTCCCTTTCATATAGACCAAGAGCTTCACCGCCACGGCTCCTGTAATCCCAACCAGCAATTCATTTTTATGCATACTTGGAAGAATCCTGCTGAATGCCATCTGGAAATTTAAGACCAGTACCATCAGTCTTTCTATCATGGATCACCTACACAGTATTGATATAACCATGCCAGCTTATTTCCCACATAAAAGATCACGATATACGGAAGATTCATCAGAACAATCCGAAGCAGCTTATGTACATCCACCGGCGGTAACCTCTCCAGGTATCCTTTTCCTACACCAAGCAATTTCTGTAATCTGCTCATAATGACGGCTCCTTCTCCTTTCCTTTTGTTTTTCTCCAGTTCTCTGTGCTTTGCAAGCGATTTGGTGATTGCCTGCTGTAACTTCTTCCTCACGGATGGTTTTTTGTCCTTATTGAGAGACTTGCCCGTGTATTCCTTAAAAGCGGCAGTCATCACATCGGCATCTCTTGCCTTAAAGAACACATAATATCTTGGCGGGTCAGCAGTCACATCTTTTTTCAGACTGAAATCAATGCTGTACTTTTTTGCTACCCGTTCAAAAGACTTGATGTTTCCATCTGTGATCTCAATGTTGGACAGCTGTACATTCTGCTTCATCAGCTTATCAAGACTCTGTTTCCCTTATAGGTCTTATCCTCCTTTTCCTTCTGGGACTGTTTCTGGTTCGTTTTCTGTCCCTGCTGCTTTTCTCCTGCTCCATCTTTGCAAGAGCCTTTACCATGGCAGCTTTCAGCAAGTTGGCAGTGACCTTGCCGCAGCGGATACAAAGTGAGACTGTTTTCTCATTCACTTCATCCTGCAATCACACCACGCCCTTTCTTCTTTCACTGCTGTCTTATCCTCATTTATCACATTGCTGCTCCTTTCCTCTCTTTTCTGCCAGTTTCATATATTCTTTTTCTGATTCTGCCCCCACTTTGATACAGCACCAAAGGACAAATCCATATACCAGAAATACTGCAGCTGCAGCAACGATCAATACTGTTTTTGTCATCTTCTTTTCTCCCTAATTCTTTTGAAATTTTATAAAAGGGCATCTATGAATCCTGTGTCCATAAATGCCCTCATCCATTACTAAGAAATCTTATGATCTCTTATTTCTTCTTTTTGCGAAGAATCACTGTTCCACCAAGACCAGCCATTCCAGCCCCTGCAAGCAGAATCCAGAACAGAATCGGTGTATTATCTCCTGTCTTTGGTGAAGTCGATTTCTTTGTTTCTTCTGTGGTTTTCGTCTCCGGTGTTGGTGTGGTTTCTGGTGTTTCCGTCGGTGTCTCTGTTGGAGTTTCCTCCGGTTTCGCCTCATCCTTCATCACAACCTTCTGGATTTCTCCAGTATCTTTGACCGTAAACTTCACATCTTCTGCAACCAGATAACCATCCGGTGCAGTTTCTTCACGGAGGATATATTCCCCGATTGGAAGCATCTCAATATAGTGTGGTTTTTTCTCAGATGTCCAGCTTTCTACGGTCTTTCCATCTTTATCAAGGATCGTCAGTTTCGCTCCTGGCAGCTCCTTACCGGAAATATCGGTCTTGGAAATCTGCACTTTTGTCACATCATCCTTCATTTCCACTTTCTGTACTTCACCGGTATCTTCCACCGTAAAAGTGATGCTCTCTGCTGTCACATAACCGTCCGCAGGAAGTGTTTCTGTCATGGTGTACTTCTTGCCAGCGGTCAGTTCTTTGATGATATGTGGTTCTTTACCAGAAGTCCATTCATCCACAGTGTTTCCACTCTCATCTGTAACTTTCAGTTTTGCTCCCTCAATCTCCTTTCCGTCTGTCAGGGATGTTTTGGTAAACTCTACGGTTGTCGGCTCATCTTCAAAAGTAAACACATAAGACAGTGTTTCCTTATCTGCCCCACCATATTCAAAAGTAAATTCCTGTACCTGGTCTGTTGTCGCAAATCCCGGTGCCGGAGAAGTTTCTTTCACATAGTAGGTATAGCCAAGTGGCAGATCTGCCGTAAAGGTCAGTTTTCCTTCCTTATCCGTAGCCTGCTCCTCAATAACCGTATCCGCTTTCAAGATCACATCGCCCTTTGCATTGACAATATTTTCTTTATTGCACAGGGCAAATACAGCCCCTTCCAGTACACGGTCGGAATCTTTTTCTTTCTTTAACACGTTTACTTCTGCTCTCTGGCGTTTGTTCTGCCAGTCAGCAGAATAAGTAACAACTGCGGTATTCTGGTCACGGTAAGTCAGATCCACTTCACGAGCTTCTCCATCCAGGACATATCCATTTGCTGTCTCTTTCTCTTTGACACAGTATTTGCCAAGAGGAAGGTCTGTCAGTTTCGCCACTCCTGTTTCATCCGTCGTGATCGTTGCTACCAGTGCATCCTTTTTGTAGTAATCTTCACTCTCACCATCCGCCGCTTTTATATCTTCTAAGGCATAAACCTCAAAAGTAACGTCTTTCAGGGAACCGGAAAGATATTCAAACAGATGCTTCATCCATCCGCCAATGGAATCCAGTGCAGATATTTTCTCCAGGAACTCACCTTTTTTATTGATGATAAGTGTTCCGGTTGGCACTGCATCTTTCATCTCTACCTTCTGGATTTCAGCAGTATCGTCCACAGTAAAGGAAACTTCTTCCGCCATCAGATAGCCATAAGGAGCCATTTCTTCACGAAGAGTATATGTCTCCCCGGCTGTGAGTCTTTCAATCAAGTGTTCCTCACCCTTTACAGACTTCCATGTATCTACCACATTTCCATCCTTATCAAGCACCGTAAGCGTTGCCCCGGAAAGTTCCACGCCTGTCGTAATATCGGACTTCGTAAAGGTTACTTTTGTCGGCTGGTTCTTAAATACAGATTCCAGCTCTACCATTTTCACATCCTGTCCCTGATATTTGGCAGTCACTTCCAAAGTCTCAAAAGAAGAGACATACCCTGCCGGAGCTGCAAGTTCTTTGATATAGTAAGTACTAAATGGAAGGTCAACGTCAAATACTGCCTTTCCATCTTCCCCACTGACTGCTTTTCCAAGTAAGGTATCTGCCTTCACAATCACTTCTTCATGTGCCAGAATATCTTCTTTTGCATAGATACCAAACTCTGCACCCGCCACAACCGTTTTTGTCTCTGCATCCTGTTTGACTACGGACACTTCCACTTTCTGGCGGTCATTCTCAAAGGTTGCTGTCTGCTCAATAACTGGTGTTTTCTGGTCTTTGTATTCAAATGTTACTGTCTGTGCTTCTTCATTTAACACAAAGCCCTCTGGTGCTGTCTTTTCAACAATCTTATAGGTTCCAAGTGGAAGGTCAGCGATCTGTGCCTTTCCATCCTTATCCGTGGTAACAGTTCCTACCAGTTCCCCAGAAGCATACTCCAGATACGGTTTCCATTATCATCTTTCTGGAAATCTGCTGTATAAATATCTTCGGCAGCATATACCTCAAAGACTGCTCCCTCCAGAGTTTCTTTCTGATAAGTAAAGTCATCTTTATAACCATTTAAGACCTCACCCTGTTTTACGATGTTCAGTTCTCCCTTAACCGGATGATTCTCGTATGCGATCTCAATGATCACATCGCCGGAAGTTCCGTCCATCTGATATGCTGTATTGGAATCTACATCTACCTCATAGTAATTCTCATTGAGCGTATATCCATAAGGTGCGTTCACTTCCTCAATACGGTAATGTCCAATCTTCAGATTCTGTGGAAGGATTAAGTATCCCTGCTCATCTGTAAAATAAGATTTGTGTTTTACCGTCGTCGGATACGTTGTTACCTGCTCCACATACTTTTCTGTATCCAGGTTAAAAATCTTAAACTCCGTATTTTTCTGAAGGACTGCTTTCTTTGTCTCATCGTCCTGTTTGATGATCTTCAGCTTCGCTTCAAACTCTTTGTCAAGCAGCACCCTCCATACCTGCGGTGTAGTCGGATGATTCTCTGTATCTGTACGATGAAATCATTGACCGGAGTGTAATTATGTGGTGTGGTTGTTTCACGGACGATGTAAGTTCCATACGGAATCGCAATACTGCGGGCATACCCTTTCTCATCTGTAAAGATCTCTGTTGCACCATTTTCCCCGATCACTACCGGCTTGGCAGAACCAAAGTCATAGCTGCCATCTTCTTTTACTGTCAGGGAAGATACCAGATAAGCGGTAAATCCTGCACCTTTCAGTAAATCGGCATCTGTCTTTCCGTTGTTCGCTGCCTTGATGATTTCAAATGGCTGCTTCATTACCTGTTCCAGAGACAGACAGTCACGTTTTACTTCCGCTACAAAATCACCCTCATAGTTGCAGACCAGATCATGTTCTTCTTCATCTGCCAGGTAACCCGTTGGAGGAGTAATCTCTTTTACATAGTAATTGCCAAGATATAATCCATCTACAGAAGCCTGTCCATTCTTATCTGTTGTAAGAGTGGCAACCTGCTCACCCGCTTCGTAGATCACACCAGTTGCTCCATCCGGATGGACAATATCCTCACGGGCAATATATCCATAGACTGCCTTTTCTAAAGTAGCATCTCCCTGTGGAACAGCCTTCTTTGTTTCTTTGTCCTGCTTCTGTAAGGAAATCTTTGCTGTCACACGCTCGTTTTTGAAGGTATGCTTAAATGTCAGTTTTCGCTTCCTTATCGTTTGTATAAGAAAAAGTAAACGGTATAGATATCATCCGCATTTCTCAGATAGCCTTCCGGAGCCTGTACTTCCTTTACATCATAGGAAAATCCCAGCGGCAGATCTGCGGTAAACTTCGCCGTTCCATCATTTCCAGTTGTCACTTTCTCAATCAGAGTGCCTTTCTTTACAACAACCGTTCCATCTGCATTTTTAATGTCACTGGCTGCATAAAGTCCAAAAATTCCTCCATCCAGAGGATTTTCTGTATCCTTATCCTGCTTTGTCACAACTACTTCTGCTTTCTGTCTGTCATTCGTAAAAGTTGTCTCAGAAAAAACAACATCTACATTCTGTCCTGCATAAGAAAGAGTGACTGACTTTTCTTCCCCGGCATTATAAAATCCGGTCGGAGCCTGTTTTTCTTTGATGATATATGTACCAAGATGCAGGTTTTTCAGAATGACTGCCCCATTCGAGTCTGTTGTCAGATTCTCTTTGACCAGATCACCCTTGCTGTAAACCTTGGCACCATAAGCAGTTTTAATATCTGCTCCGGCATACACATCATAAATCGCACCTTTCTGTCTGCGTTTCTCATACTTAAATGTTGTTCCATTCTCGGTGACATCTGCACCTGTCAGAACCTGACCTTCTTTATAAACAGTCAGCTGTCCCATCTGTTCTTCATCCGGAACAGGCACAGTCGTTGTTTTGCTGACTTCCAGTTTTACATTGTAGGCAGTTGCATTGATACGGTATCCTGTCGGAGCTGTAATCTCTTTCAGATATACAGTGTCCTGTGTCTTAATGATCTGTACGGACGATTCCCCGTTCGCATCGGTTGCCGGTAACTTTGTGATCAGCTTTGTACAGTTTGCATCACTGTATAAACCAAACACTGCACCAGACAGCTTTGCGTCTGCTTTTGCATCTTTTTAATCACCTTCACACTTGCGTGCTGCACCCAGGTTACTTTGAAGTCCACATATTTCTCATCATCAACACCTTCACCAAATACCAGGGCCAGGTCCTGTGAACCAGATCCGGTACTGATCTTATATGCAGAATAATCTTTTGTTACACTGCCTTTCATCGTTGCCGACCAGCTTCCTGCGACATCCTGTACCTGTGTAAGAGGTGCAGATAAGTAAAACTTGGTTCCACCACTGATTTCCACTGCTTCACCAGCTTTGCTTGTCTTTCCGGTTGTCACGTTGTGAAGTTTCACACCACTTGGAAGTTTCATTGTGATACTCTGCAGTTCATCTGCTTTAAAAATGATTTCCTTTGTTCTCTGGCTGTTGCATCTACATAGGCTGTCACATCTGCATCAGAAAAACTCATATCTACATCTGGAATCTCCGGCTGTGAAATACAGTAATTATACAGTTTCATTGCAAGTGTCTTTGCTGTACCGCTTGCACCGGAAAAGGCAGAATCTCCACCATTAGCATAAGATGCTGCCAGATGTACCAGAATAAATCTGGCACCTGCACTTAGGTTTCCATATCCATTTTCCTCTGTGAAAAATCCTTCATCACCGGAAGCTTTGTGCCATAGTAACAAACCTTTGCCAGCTTCTTACCATCACTGAGCTTTGTAATATCATAAGTACCACTTCCCGGACTGGATTTAGAAGGCTCCACGCAATATGCTGTTGCAGAAACATTACCAAACTGAACCGTATATTTGTAAGTCAGATAACTTCCATACCCGTAATCCGAATACTGATAACAGGTTCCTCTTGTTACTGTAACTTTCTTGGTACTCTGTGTTGCAATGTCTGTTGCCATGAAAGTAACCGCTTCTCCTTCTTCCATAGAATAAAGGTCGATACCGTTCTCCGCTGCCTGATCCATTACTTCTGAAACAGCCAGACCGGATTCTTCATCTGTCGTCACTTCCTGCTCATCTGTAAGATCAGTTACAATTTCTTTTGACCCGTCCGAATCAGCATCTTCATCCGCATTACCGGAATCTTCTGTTTCACCGGCATTTCCTTCACCAGCTGTATTTTCAGAAGAACTCTTTGTCTGTGCTTCTGTTTCCGGCTCTTTTACTGTAATATTTCTGCTTACTCTGTAAGCTGGGTGACCGCTGACTGGCTCTACTGCATAGACAGCTTTGTAGGTATCCGGTGTATGTACGTCAAAATCTGTACCAGCTTCACTTTTTGCTTCATGGAATAAAACTTTCACCTTTTTTTCATTCACGCCCTCTATACCGGACAGATCGACTTCCACCTCAAATTCTTCTCCATAGGGAATCTCAATATCCTTTGCTTCCACAATTTCGTCTTTGTCAAGAGTATCCTGCACATCCTGCAGTTCCGGATATTGCTGTTCAAATGAAGTTGTCTCCGGTTCTAATTCAGAAGCAGAAACCGTGACTGGTTGAACGATAACAGACGCCAAAGTTGCAACTGCCATAAATCCCGACAAGAATCTTTTAAATCGCATTTTCATTTTGACTGAGTCCTCTCTTTCTTCGATAATTTACTCCACTTTCGTTCAGGCTTACACCTGCATGAATCAATCATATAAACCACCTCCCTTGTGTCTTGGATTGACTTTTAAATAAAAACAGGATTGAGCTATTAAGCCGCAAGAGGTAATTCGTAATCATTCCTGCCAAGGGTGCCTCTCATCCATTGCCCTTCACGTTGCCACCGAATACCCGCCGCCAGATGCGTAGCTGGGAAATTCAGGTATCCTCTTGCTGCTGATATGAAATTGTCAAGGTTCACTTTTAGGAGGGAATTTATTGTTTTGAATTAAAATAGACATTTGCCCCTCCACTAACCGCATGTGTGAAAGGGCAAAAATTAACCTGTTTGAAATTTTTTTAGAAAATTTTTTGAAACAGCAAAAACTTACAAAGTTTCCAGCCTGTCTTTTAGTTTCTGCAATACTTTGTTTTTCCTGTTTCTGATTGTCTTTGTACAACACCCGAAATACTGTGCTGTTTTTTTAACTGTGTACTCTTCAAAAAATAATAGTCTTATCAATTCCATTTCTTCTTCAGACAAATATTTCAGTGCTTCCTGCAGCTCTTGTATTTCTGACACCCTGATGACTATTTCTTCTGGTGATAATATATGCAAATAACTGTTGTAACTCGTTTCTCCTACTTTTTCTATTCCGCATACACCATTTTTCTGCATTTTTTCAAGCTGGTATCTTTCTTTTCTTCTTGACTGGTACCATGCCAGATATACGTCTCTGGTAACTTCTACGAGAGTTTCATTTACACGCAGCACATACCGTTGTCTTTCCTTTGGTTTTTTACCACGCATCTTTTATTCTCCCTTCTGAAGCACTCCGATCAGTCTGCCTGCATTTCTTCTCATTTTCTGCTTTGCCTGTGAAATACATTTTGATACTGCCGGTTCTGTAATTCCAAACACCCGTGACACTTCTCTTTGTGTCCGTTGCTGAAAATAAATTTGATGGATCACCTGTCTCTGCCGGTCAGTCAGCAGATCCATGAATTCTCCAATAGCTTCTTCTATAATCAGTTTTTCAAGTACATTCTGCCTTTTGTCCACCAATTCACACCAGCCTTCTGAAATATGGCTATATGAAATGCAATTATTATGTTCTCGTACCTCCCTGTTCCTGCACAGCCGATCTTCACCTTCTAATATCAACCGCACATACCAGCTGATTATCAAAAAAATCTTCCTTAACAACTATTATTTTTCTTCCTGCTTCATATACATAATCTCGACAGGTAAATAAAGGAAAAACCGTTCCATAATCACCTGCACAATAGAAAACATATCCTGTCTGATACGCAATAATTTCCGCACCATCTATCAGTCTCTGCTTTACAACTGCCACATCGTTTTCTCTTAAATACCTGGCGGACGGAACCTTTCTTCTTTCTTCCCTGTTACCTACAACCTGTTTCAATTCCTGCAATGTCAGCATAATTACCACCCTTCTGCCTGCTGGCAACAGGTGCCCATCAGCAGAAAGGATAGGATTATTACTGATCTACTGGCAAAAGGGCAGTAAAAAACAGCTTCCGGCACACCCGTTTTTTTTAACGAGAGCCTGAAACTTCCTTACTGCCCTTTCTGCTAATTTACAGCATCCTCTATTTTATTTTCCGTCTGATGTCCCGGTCAGACTTCTTTGCATTTCTTTCTACTGTTTTTATGTTCTTTTCATTTTCCATTAAAACAGAATAGTCTCCCATTGCATCATAGGGACACTGCTTCCGATAGATTAAATTTTCTTGTCTGGTCATCAATCCTGTCTCCCTTCCTTGTTTCTGTCTCTTTCTCTCTGTTTGCTTATTTTAACAGCACAAAAAACTATTATCCTTAGCATATATGGGGAGTTTTTGTTTTACACCCCATATATGGTGAAATTTCACCTGTACTCATTAAAACTTTCTATCAGTGAATCTATTGTCTGCATGATAATTTTCTGCTCTTTCCATTCCATCTTCTGAATACGATAAAATACTTCCTCAAACTGCTTTCTTTTTTCTGCATCGTCCCTCTTCTTTTCCCATCAGGATATTGGCATCTGTTTCCAGGATCTCAATCATCTTCCTGAAAATCTCAACAGACATTGCCGTTTGCCCTCCTTCTATCCTGCTGACCGTATTGACACTGATACCTGCTTTTTCCGCAAAAGATTCCTGTGACAACTTCATTTCCTGCCTGCGTTTTCTGATCCGTTCTCCCAATTCAATAAGTTCTGTGGAAATTGCACGATTGCTCAATACGGTGTCTCCTTTCCTGCAATTTATCCCAGCTTTACGACATTGTGTCGCAAAGTTTCCAGAAAAAAAGCAGCTAATTTTGTCTTAGCTGCTTTTCAAAAGATCTATTTCATTTTATTCTCGGTATTTTATGTATTCCTGTAATAACATGTGAGCAGGAAAACACTAAGATAAATGATTGCCTGTCCAATCATTGCCAGCAGTACGACACTTCCTATCAATCCTCCGATCAGAAAATTCATTGTCCATACTGCCAGTGTTCCTCCAAGGTCAAATTCTCTTGGAACCATCCAGACACACATTTTTCCAATTCCGAATGGTATCCCCATCAGTAGCAACAGCAATAAATAATTGCACTTCCCATCCTGGATACAAAGCGGTCTCAGCACTGCAAACAATACAACAATCACCAGTGCTGGAACAATAACTTTTTTTATCATATTTCTCATGTTCCTTTATCCTCCATACATATCGTGATTAACCTCTGCCTGATAATAGCTGTTTATCGTTGCCGGGGCATTATACAGGGCAGTCAGAAGATAGGCTTTAATATTTCCAACCTTAGTTGTATTTCGGTTCAGGCAGAACAACACATATTCGATATGTGAATAGTTCAGTTTCATAAACCTGCTTTTCACCAAAGCAACTGGCTTTTCTGTCCCTGCGATCCGAATCATACTGTCCTCCGGCATCATCATAACTTCAATCATCAGTTCTACCAGTTCATCCACATCTTCTTTGGCATGATATTGATAATCTATGTTTTCATGAATCACTTCACGATATGCCCGCATCTCCTCCATCACATCTCTTTTCTTTTTCAGATTGCCTGATATGATTGGATAGGATTGATTTATCTCAGTTTCACTAATATCAGTCTTGTTAATATCAGTATTATTAGATTGTGATTTCGGGCATTCTGGATTTGTGATTTCCACTATTCTTGAATGATGATTTTCACTATTTTGGAATTGTGATTCTGGAAATCTGGATTTGTGGTTTCCACCATTCTTGAATTGTGATTTTCACTATTCTGGAATTGTGATTCCCCATAATCCTGAATTGTGGTTTTCACTACTCCTGAATGATGATTTTCACTATTCAGAGAAATGCCTGTTTTCCCTTGTTTTCTGCTTCTTGTTGCAAATTTGCACATTCCTTATGTCTTTCCTGTTTCGATTGCGAATCTGCAATTTTTTTATGATCTTCCTGCTCAGATTGCGAATCTGCACAGCTACCTGTCGGCTTTTGATCTGGAACCTCTCTGATCATAAATTTTTCACATAAATAACATTCGGTTTTCCCAGTCCCAGACGTTTCTTCTCTATCAATCCAATCCCATTACTGCTGTCCAGCTCTTTTACCAGTTTCACTGCCTTTTGAGTTCCACAGTTCATCAACTCTGCAATTTCTTCCACAGTGAAAATAATGTATACTCTGTCCTCTGAATCCAGCCATCTGTTCTTAATGCTCAGGCTCATACGGTCTAGCATCAGACCGTATAATACCTTTGCTTCACAAGAAAGAGCTTTAAAGCATGGTTCTGTAAACAGCACTTTCGGGACACGGTAAAAGCTGTATTGTTCCGCTTCCATTCCCGTAAAATAATCAAACTGTATCTTCTGCATCTGCTACTCCTTCTCTGTTTTGTTTCCATTTATCCAAAAGCATAAAAATAACTTCTTCTATCTGTTCTTTAGAATATGTCTCCGGAAAATAATTTCCAATTTTCTTTGCCGGAATCGTCACATTGATCTTACTGCTTTCCTTTTTTAATAAAACAGCATAGATATAACTCTGGTTTAATTTTCCATTTGCACTGCATTCTTTTAACTGTTCTGCCTGTTGTTTTGTCGGAAAAATGCTGCTGTTGGTAATCACTTCCAGAAGCCACCCCTGTTCCTCTGGCTTCAGATAAGACAGCTTTTCTCCCACAAATCATAGGAATTTTATTATTGTCCACATATTCCAGCAAAGCATCTGATAATGCCGCCAGACGGATATACCTCTGTACGGTTCTCCCACTGTCCCCGGCAGCTTCCCCAACCATATCTGCTGTATATTTCTCACCTTTACTTCCCTGATGCTTCATTGCATCATATTTCATCTTATAGGCATGAGCTTTCTCACTTGGCAGTAGATTTTCACGCTGAATGTTGGAATCGACCATAATAATGACCGCTTCATCATCCGTATAATTTCGGACAAGAGCTGGCAATGTAGTCTTTCCACACAGTTCACAGCCTCTTTTTCTTCTATGCCCGGAAATCATCTCATATCCGCCATCTGGTCGAGGTCTTACCAGCGCAGGAG
>ENA-OQCP01000865-OQCP01000865.1-human-gut-metagenome-genome-assembly--contig:-NODE-865-length-12759-cov-9.751979_pt1 | contig 12759 bp, 13 predicted proteins | sample MGYA00242760_ERZ504583 | MGnify/ENA primary metagenome ERZ504583 (study PRJEB26092, sample SAMD00036308) | human gut metagenome | host: Homo sapiens | study: EMG produced TPA metagenomics assembly of...
CCTTCGCGGGCTCGGTGCCGGCGCGGCCGTCCTTACCGGCCGAGACGCGTCGAAGCCGCCGTCCGCGCCCGCCGCCGCGTACACGCGCATGCTCGCAACCACCTTGGAGGGGTCGAGTCCCGCACTCATGGTGTCGACGAACTGCACCGTATAGGTGTCGTAGGCGGAAAGCCCCGCCGGGACCGTGGCCGAGAGGCGCCAGTACAGGTCGTCGGCGACCGTGGCGTCGGCGGCCTTCTGCCAGGCGGCGGTGCTGTCCTCCAGCACGTGCTTTTGAACCTTGGGGGTCGCGGCCTTGGGCTTGACGGTGACGGCGCTGCCGCCGACTAGGGCCATGATCGGCGCGGTGCCGGCCTCGCCCTGGGCGATGGCGTCGTCGTCGGCGACGATGAGCCAGTAGCCGCAGGGCAGCTCGGCCGTCGTGCCCGCGTTGAGGGCCACGGACACGGCGCCAGAGCTCTGGAGGGAACGAGCGAGCTGTGCGCTCAACGCGCTCGTAAGGTGGGAATCGGTGTTGAGCCACTCGGCAGCTTCCTGCGCGGTGGTCTGGGAATTGGGCATGCCGGCGCTGTGCAGCACAGGCAGCGCGGCGTCGCGCACGGCGTCGCTTGCCCAGCAAGGTCGGTGGCGATCTTGGCGTCGCTGTCGCCGTCGACGACGTGGCGCTAAAGATCTGATAGCGTCGTAGCTGCTCGCCACGGTGCCGCCCACCGTGATGGAACCGGTCGAGGTCGGCGCGGCCTGCGCGGAAGCGGGGAACACAACCACGCAGGTACCGATCAGGAGGGCAAGCAGCGCAAACAAGATCGGGAAGGAGCAAACTTCTTATTCACGACGCTCACCTCCCTTCGCGCTCGCCTTGCGACGAACGTGCATCCAGCCGCAGCAGCGCAAAGCACCGCCGCGCCGGCAAGGTACGTCAGAGTGACGCCCGACATACCAGAAAGGGGCAAAGAGGTGGAGTAGGTGTTGGTGAAGGTGGGGGTGGAGTCGGTGAGGTTGTGGTCCGTGTCGGTGGTCACTTCATTGCCGTCACGATCCTGAATCTGCTTGTAGGTCGCAGTGACGTTGATCTTGTGGTCAGTGTTATCAACTGCATTGACCGTAATCTGATAAATCGACTGGTCGTACTTGTAGTTCGTAAACGGCGTGGTCGGCTGCTGCTCGCGAACGTAATAAGTAAAGGTCTTGCTTGCACCGCGGCCAGTGGAGTCAGTCGGAAGTTTGTTGAGTTGATCGAGTTTGTACTCGATCTTGTCGAAGCTCAGGGTCTGGGACTTGCCGCCGTCGGCAGTGGTGATAATCTCGCCCTTGAGGTTGGTCACAACCGTCTTGGCATTTTTGAAGTCCGCGTTATCCGCAAACTCGAGCTTAAACTCCTTCATCTCGCCGCCCTTTACGACCTTGGTCACCTTAGGAGTCCAGGTGCCGGTAGAGGTGTACGGAGTGTACTTGTTGGTGAAGGTCTTTTCCCCGCCGGGGCCGTTAATCGAATAATAGCCTTGGTCGTCCTTTTCCAGCGAGTTAGTTGAATCTCCCGGACTCACGCTTGTGATCGTGTAGTTGTGAACGTAAAGAGGAACGTCCGAGTTTGGATTTTCCCTGCTCGGCACCTTCATGAGTAGCGTTTGGTTGTCCTGAACCGTCACCACAATCTTGTACACGGCTGGGTCGTACGTGATGTCGAGATCATTGCCAGCATTTTCGACCAAGTAGTATGTAATCTTGTTAGCCTCAACAGTCTTATCAATGAACTGTTCGCCAAGGTCAAAGGTGATGTTACCGTCCGCATCATTCTTGGCGGTTCCGACCAAGGTGCAGCCGCCACTGTTGAATGTCTTGTCATTCCAAGAGGGCTCCGTCGCGCCATCCGAATCCTTACGGTAGACCGAGAAGGAGAACTGGTCTTTGGCGAGCGCTATGCTTTCCTCGGTCTGCTTATTTTTCATTTTCAGCGCCTTGGTTGCCTTCAGCTTAAGGCTCGGATAGACATACGTATCCGCAGGCACGCCCAAGTACAGGTCGCCGTTCGACATGATGCCGCCGCCATGGTTCCAGGAATAATTGCCCGTGATGAAGGTTGTCGCGGCTGTCTGCGCGGCAGTTGCCGCGGCGTCTCCAGCTTGAACACCCGAGCTCAGACCGATGCTGTTATATACCTGCACGCCACCGTTAGCAGGGATAGTAATGGCTTGCGTAAGCTCTTTACTTCCCTTGTATTTGGCGTCACCGCCGCCAAGCATTTTGCCAATCACCGCCGCGATCGGGGTCTTATGACCCTCCGCCGCAAGGAAGAAGTCCGCGTGGCCGTTTCGCGAAAGAAAGAACTATTGTAGGCGTCAGTATCCTGGTTCTTTTTGTTGACAAGGCCTTCGTAGCCACCAGCGGATAGGTGAGGGGTGCCATCGTTGCCTCTATTGTTTTCAGGATCATAGTCATTTGCACTCTGCTGGTTTCGAGCAGACGTATTGCCAAAAATTGCCGTGCCGTCGGTATTCGTCACCAAGGTCTTACCCGTCGGGCAAACCGCAACGCCGCCACCGTAGCCACCGGCCTCATTGCTGCTTATATAGGAGTTATAGACAAATAGCCTGCCCGCATTAGATGCGGTATCCGAATCGCCCTGGACAAAGATACCGCCTCCGCCCCAGTCAAAGCGAGACATGCAGGAGTTATTAGTGATATAGACTGGAGTAGATTTTGACGCACCTTCTATCATCGCGTCAACCATCTGGCCCACGCGAATGCCAGCACCCTCGGAACGATTGCTCACATTTGCGGCAATAGTTCCCCCCGTAATGTTGAGCCATGCCATTTTCTCGCGAGAACTCGCCCCGTGTCGATCGACATCGGTAATGTAAACGCCGCCGCCTGCTTCCTCAGAATAGTTACCCGTGATCTGGCCGCCCGAATGGTGACATGAGTACCGTTTCTAGCGGCAAGTCCAGCGCCGCCATGATCGCCATAACCATCATGGCCACAGAAATTGGCATATTTATTGTTAGTGATGTAGCCACCGGAAACAGTGACGCTGCCGTTTTCGGCCATGATGCCGCCGCCGAAACCAGCACCAGAAGGAAGTGTGCTGTTGCCGGAGATTACGCCATTAGTCATGGTGACCGTGGAGTCTTTAGCATACACACCGCCGCCACTAGGAGCACTGTTGCCAGCAATTACGCCACCGGTCAAATTAAGGGTCGAGGCACCACCTTTCTCGTTGGACACCATAATGCCCGCGCCCGCACCCGAGCTAGAAGCGCCACACACGTAGCCGCCGCGCATGTTGACGGTAGAGCCGCCCTCGGCATAGATGAGGTTGCCGACGTTGCAATTTTCCTTTTGGGTAAGTACGCCACTGTCGAGATTAAACGTACCGCCCGCATAAACGTTGATGAGCCTCATCGTGGAGCCGGCAGCGGTACCCACGATGGCACCGTTGATGCTGACCTCGTGCCTATAGAGAGTCTCGGTTGTCCCCGTACCGTTCGGCGTCGATTCGGTCACGTAATACGTGAGCTTGGTCGGAATGCCAGAGCTGGTGTCGTACTCCATCGAGCGACTCGCCCATTATTATCGCCATTCTGAACCGACTTTTGATCCTGCCCTTGGCTAGAATCTTTAAGGGTAAGCGTCGCGCTATTGGCGATGTTGAAGAGCGGCTTGTTTGAATTGTCACCCGAATGGGTGATTTTACAGCCGTTTAAGTTCAGCGTTATTTTAATGCCGCTGTTAAGTGTGATTTCGCCAGCATAGTCAATATCAGCTGTAAGCTTAAAACTGGCTGCTTGATTTTCCCCAACGCTTAGAAGCTTTGCTCGCAAATCTTCGGCATTATTAATATCTGTAGTTGCCTCTTCGCTCTCCACAGCCTCCTCGGCTGACAAGACAGCGTTAGCGTCCATCGCTTCATTATCTTCTGCCTGGGACTTGTCCTTGGACTGCTCCTCCGACTGGGTATCGTCGTCGCCGGTCTCAGCATCATCGCTATTCTGGTTTTCGGCATCCCCGTTGGCAGTGTTGTCTACGCCAGTAGACTCACTTGAGGAACCCCCCCATCACAGTTTCCTCGGCAGAAACCGTCTGGGCATCGTTGGCAATGGCCTGCGAGATCGGGGGCATGACGAGCGACAGTACCAGGCTCAAAACGGAGCTCCGCACAAAACGCCTGCCAGTACACGGCGCGTCACTTTTTTACTCTGCTTAGATTTGTCTGAATTCGCTTTCATCGATGTCTCCTCCCCAAGAGACCACGATCTTGCTCTTTCACCATCAAACGTATCTGCGCAATCTGTAATTGCGCTCGTTTAGTAATGCAATTATAACGATTGTTTAAACATCTGAGCAACAAAAACCGATAGTTTTGTAGTGAGTTCTCAATTCTCTTGACATTTACTCAGATTTGCTCTCGTTTATTCGCTATCTATTTTTTGTTTCTGCTGGTAATTTAGTTGCCTATTATTTTTTAATGGCATTAGATTTATTTGCACAACATTTTGCTCAAGAGCAAACATCCTGTGAACGGTCGATAATTGACCATGAGCGGCAGGTCATTTACCGGGAGAAACACCCTACCAAACTGATGAGAATATCTTTAACCCATCGGTGGTTAGAAGCGTAATGTTCTGACGACCATATTTGAATTTGCGCGCAGATTTTAGCATCATTTCGCCCAAATCGCCTGAGGCCGCCGCAAAAGAGCCTGTCCCCTTTTGCGGTGGTTCTCCCCCAGCGCTACAGCAGATGTTCCTCGATAAAGATCGCGATGCCGTCTTCGTCGTTGCTGGCGGTTACAAAATCGGCGGCGGCACGGGTGGCGTCGCTGCCGTTTGCCATGGCCACGCCCACGCCGGCGTCAGCCACCATGCAGGTGTCGTTGTCCGCATCGCCAAACACGCAGATGTTCTGGAGCTCCATGTCGTTGAGCTCCGCCACGCGCACAAGGCCGCGCGTCTTGGACACGCGCGGATCCATGAACTCGTAGAGCCGCTGCGTGGTTTGCAGAGCCGCCGCCTTAACAGTGTTATCGGCAAACGTCGACGCCCGCTCAATCACCCGCGGCATTACCTCGGGCGCCATGGTAAACATCACCTTGGGCTGCGGCTCGCGCAAAAACTCGGCAAAATCGACCACCTGGTAGGGCACGCCGTCGACGCGCGACAGGTGCTCGACGCACGCGTTGCTCTCGGGCACGTAGAACACGCCGTCTCGGGGGCAGACGGGCGTTGCCGGAAGGTCCGCCATGTGCTTGCAGATGCGCGCGATAGTCTCGCCCAGCAGTGGATAGCTCAGCTCGTTGATGTCGTGCGCGCGGTCGATGACCTCGGCGCCACCGCAGCCACGAGCACGTCCACCAGGCCTTCGATGCCCCAGAGCTCGTACATGGCCTCGGTCGCATGGGCGTCGCGCCCGGTGCACAGGCCAAAGAGCACGCCGCGCTCGCGCAGGGCGCGGATCGCCGCCACGGTGCGCGGGGACACCGTGTGCTGGCTCGTGAGCAGCGTGCCGTCGATATCGCAGAACACGGCTTTGATGTGGCTGAAGGTGGTGTCCATGGGGGCCTTTCTGGGTTGTGCGGCGGTGTGGGGTGTGGTCGTGAACGGCGTACATGGTATACCAAGCGCAGCCGCGGCCCGTCAAAGCAAAAACCACCACAAAGGTGCCTGGCCCCTTTGTGGTGGCCGGACCAGAAGGGTGGCCTGGCCCGAGGTGCAAAGCATCACACATTCGATGTTTTTCGGCAAAATCGCAATTTTCATCGAATGTTGTGATGGTTTTTACTGCCTTGCGGCACGATCAAAATGTCGGCGTCCAAACAGCAGCAGTGCCGCGGGAACCGCCGTCACGACCATGCCCGCACCAACGAGCGTCTGCTGCACGCCAAATGTCGCCGCCAGCCACGGGGCAATCGCCAGCGGCGCCACGCCGGCGAACATATTGCCAAAGCCCATGACCGAGTTCACGCGACCGAGCTGCTCGAGCGGTGCCGTCGTTTGCACGATGGTGTTGTGGAGCGGGTTGACGATGCCCCAAGCTATGCCCAGTGCAATCTGGCCGACAAGGGCCACGCCCACGTACGGCGTCCCCACATAGAGCAGGCTTCCCAGGCCCACGGACATAAGCGCCACGAGCAGCGTTTTAAGGTTGACCAGGTGCGGCGGCAAGCGGAGCGCGAGCACGGCACCCAGCACCGCGCCGACACCGCAGGCAGACGAGAGCCAGCCCATCCACTCAACGCCAACGTGCAGAACATCGCGATAGAAAAACGACTCGAGCGGATCGAAGGCACCGTAGCCAAAGTTCGAGAGGAAGATGATGCAAAACAGCAGGGCGAGAACGCTGTTGGTAAAGACTGTCTTGATGCTGGCTGCGAAGGTAGCGCGGGAGGATGCGCTGGGGTTGGAGCTTTGTCCCGCACGCTCCCCTTCCTCTGCCGAATCGGCATCCGCATGCCCGGCGACATGGCTGGTCTGCGGCCTAAAGCCCCAACCGGCGACGAGCGCCAGCACGGTAAAGAGCATCATGAGCACAAACACCGCGCGCGACGACGCAGCCGCCGCGACAAAGCCGCCCAGCGTGGGGCCAACGATGATACTCACGTTTGAAAACATGGCGATGGCGGAGTTGATGTCTTTGAGCTCGACAGGATCGTCGGTGAGGTAAGCCGGATAGGATGTGGCGATGGGCTGGGCGAATCCCATCACAAAGCCAGAAACACCGCGCCGAGTAGGACGACGCCGGTCGCGCTGCCAAAGGCGATGATTGCCGTGCCAGTTGCGAGAGCGCCGATGATGCTCAGCAAGAAATGGCGGCGCGGACCCCATGCGTCGAGCGCAGCGCCACCCGCAAAGGATCCCAGGATCACGAAAACGTTCATAAACAGAACGGCCAGCGATGTCGCCACGACTGAGGCATCGTCTGCATAGGTGAGCGTTCCGATGACGCCGATAAAATAACTGGTCTGAAACCCGGTGTAGATGAGAAAGCGCATCGCCACCAGCCGCTTGGCCTGCACGGACAGCGATGATTGAGGCTTTGAGAAAAGAGATGCGAGCATGGAGACTCCTTGTTTCATACGAATGCGGACGGCGGGCATTCACCACCGTCTGTCAAATCAATCTATCCGCATGAAACGTTAAGGACACATCAAGCCCCTTTTCTCCGTTTTTCGCCCGTCATGAACTACTTGGTAGATTGTAAGGCATGTCCCACGCATCTACCAAAGAAAAAACCACCACAAAGGTGCCTGACCCCTTTGTGGTGGTTGCGACGTTTACGCTGGTTGAGACTTGGCTAGGCCAGGTCGGCGCCGTTGGACTCGATGACCTTCTTGTACCAGAAGAAGCTGTCCTTGCGGCTGCGGGCGAGCGTGCCGTTGCCGTCGTTGTCCTTGTCGACGTAGATAAAGCCGTAGCGCTTCTTCATCTCGCCGGTCGAGGCGCTCACCAAATCGATGCAGCCCCACATGGTGTAGCCCATCAGGTCCACACCGTCCTCGATGGCAATCTCCATCTGCTTGATATGCTCGCGCAGGTAATCGATGCGGTAGCTGTCGTGAATCGAACCGTCCGCCTCGACCTCGTCCACCGCGCCCAGGCCGTTCTCGACAATCATCAGCGGCACCTGGTAGCGGTCGTAGACCTCCTCCAGGTAGTAGCGCAGGCCCTCGGGTCGATCGCCCAACCCCAATCGCTCTTCTTGAGATACTCGTTGCCGGCGCCACCAAAAATGTTGCCTTGCTCCAGCAGCACCGGATCGGCCGTGGCGGTGGCGCTCATGTAGTAGCTAAAGCTGTAGAAGTCGACCTTGCCGACGGCCAGCGTGGCGGCGTCCTCGGGCGAAACCTCCACGTGCACGCCTTCGCGGAGCCACACGCTGGGCGCCCACGAGGGATACGCACCGCGCACCTGCACGTCGCCGCAGTAGAAGTTCATCTCGCGCTGCTGCTTTTGTGCGGCCAGAACGTCTGCCGGATTGCACGTGTGCGGGTAGCAGGCGTTGCCGGCGATCATGCAGCCGATCTTGTTCTGGGGATCGATCTGATGGCCCATGGTGACGCACTTGGCGCTCGCCAGGAACTGGTGGTGCAGGGCATCGAAGCGCGCCTGTGGATCGTCCCAGTCGCAGTTGCCAAAGGCCATGGGCGTGTCAGTTGCCTCGGGCACCATGCCGCCGCCCATCACGCCGCCAAAGCCGCCCATGAGCAGGCAATTGATCTCGTTAAAGGTGAGCCAGTAGCGCACCAGCCCTTGTATTCGGTCATGACGGTGCGGACGTAGTTGAGGTAGAAATCGATGAGCTTGGGATTCTTCCAGCGCCGTAGTTTTTGGACAGGCCATAGGGCAGCTCGTAGTGGCTGAGGGTAACCATGGGCTCGATGCCCTGCTCCTGACAGGCCTGGAACACGCGGCGGTAGAACTCGATGCCGGCCTGGTTGGGCTCGGCCTCGTCGCCGTTGGGGAAGATGCGGCTCCAGTTGATGGACATGCGGTAGCACTTAAAGCCCATCTCGCCAAAGAGCTTGATGTCGTTGAGGTAGTGATGGTACATATCCACGGCCTCGTGGCTGGGATAGTGGTACTGGGGCAGAATGCCGTCGGTAATGTGGCGCGGCTCGGAGACCGTACCGCCGGTCATGATGTCGGGAACACCGAGGCCCTTGCCGTCCTCGTTGTATCCACCTTCGCACTGATTGGCGGCAGTGGCGCCGCCCCACAGAAATCCATCGGGAAAAGCCATGTTGGCTCCTTTCGTACGTGTTGGGGGTGGTTGCGCGGACGTCGAAGCGGCGTCCGCAGGGAAATTTGCGTCCGGAGCGAGGCCCGCGCAGGAACCGCCGCCACGAAACCGGCCTATCTACTACTTTTTACCGCAAACCCCTGACCACACCGCAATTGCCAAAAATAAAACCGCAGGTAGACGGCTTGGCGATTTTTGGTAAACCGCCGTATGGTTGGCCCCTACCGTTAAAAGGTAGTAGATAGGCCAGTTTCGTGGCGAGGCCTCTATCGACGCCTGTGCGGGACCCCTCGTCCATTTGAAAAAAGCCGGCGGGGCGCTCCCCCGCCGGCCTGGTACCGAGTCTTTGTCGTTTGGGCTACTTGGCAGCCTCGGGCTTGTAGGTGACGAACTCGATCGCGAAGCCCACGGCGGCACCCACGAGCGAGGCAACAATAGCCAGATCATGTGGTTGATGCCGTTAACACCGGAGGGTCGATGAAGGACAGCCAGTTGAAGACGCCCAGACCGCCGGACATGTACACCACGGCGCCGGAGATGCCAATGATGAGGCGCCCACGGCAGAACCGATGCTGGCGTTGATGAAGGCCTTCTTATCGGGCAGGGCGACACCGTAGATAGCGGGCTCGGTGACGCCAAAGAAGAAGGCAGAGATCATGGCCGGCAGCGCGATGCCGCGGAACTTCTCGTCCTTGTTCTTGAGATACATGGCAAAGAGCACGGCGCCCAGCGAGAAGGAGTGGGCGATAACGGAGCCCAGGATGTAGTCGTGGCCCAGAGTGGACAGGTTGACCAGCGCGATGGGCACGAGCGACCAGTGGAAGCCAAAGATGACCAGGCACATCCAGAAGGCACCGACGAGGGTGCAGCCCAAGAGGGAGCCGATCATGGGCAGGCCAAACAGCAGTGCGAAGAACTCACCGAGCAGGTTGGTGATGAGCGTGGCGATGGGGCCAATGACCAGGTAGCCAAGGGTAACGGTGACGCTGACGACGATCAGCGGGGTGAAGAACATCTTCATAGAAGCGGGCATCCACTTCTTAACCCAGTGCTCGAGGGTGGAGCCAAACCAAACCATGAGCAGGATGGGGATAACGGAGCTGGTGTAACCCGAGGCAGGCATGATGAGCGGCAGGCCCAGGAACGTGGTGTACCAAGAGAAGGTACCGGCAAAGCCGAGCTCGACGGAGCCGACAACCTCGCCCGAGGTCAGGGCAACCATGGTGGGATACACCAGGGCAAAGGCAATGGCCATGCCGTTGAACTCGCTCATCTTGAACTTCTTGGCGGCGGTGTAGCCAAGCACCACGGGCAGGAAGTAGAACATGCCGTCGGCGACGGTGTAGAGCAGCGTATAGGCGCCGTCGTTGGCAAAGCTCGGGACCAGGAAGGTAGCGAGCGCCAGCAGGCCCTTCATGATACCGGCGGCGGCGAAGGTGCCGAGCATGGGGCGAAGATGCCCGAGATGAGGTCGATGATCACATCGGTAGCGCTCTTGGGAGCGGCCTCGTCGTCATCGGCGTCGACGGCGCCGCCGTCGCTAAAACCGCCGGCCTTGAGGACGGCATCGTAGACGTCCTCGACGATGTTGCCCACAACAACCTGGTACTGGCCGTTGGCGCGCATGACCTTGATGACGTTGGGCAGCTGAGAGATTGCCTCGTCGTTGGCCTTCGACTCGTCCTTGAGCTTAAAACGAACGCGGGTAATGCAGTGCGCCACGCACTTGACGTTGGACTTACCGCCAACCAGCTCTACGATCTGGGAAGCAAGATCGTCGTATTTACCTGCCATGATCTGTCCTCTCTTTTCCAAATTTCGACAAAAATATCCCCTACCGCGAGCCGGTACCTTGCCCGCAGTTAGAAACCAAAAAGGATTGTTGCGATTGCCGCCGGGCTGGCGGCTTTACTCACTCGGTCTGCGAAGCCGATCGCAGACGGTTGATATGCATCATCAGATACAAGAGTTCCTCGTCCGAGCAGCTCTGCTTGAACTCTTTCTCGAACACGCGGTTGATGGCGTATGCGCACTGGTAGGCCTCGGGAAAATCGCGGGCGGCCTGCATAAACAGTAAGGAGTTCTCGGTCTGCGTGCACTTGCCCTTGCAGAGGCGGCGAACCAAAAAGCGCAGGTGCGCAAGAAAGCGAATGTAGCAGTACGACGCCGTGTCGAGCGAGCAGCCAAGCTGCTTTTCCACGGAATGGGTCACCTCGTCGAGCACGCGGGTGCTCTTCATGATGAAGTCCATGTCCTTGGCGCGGCCCATGCCATCGACCTCGGCGTTAACGATGTGGAGCGCGATGCTCGTGGCCTCGTTCTGACCCAGCTTGGCGCCGGTGTGCTTTTGCACGATGGCGAGCGCGGCCTGGCCGATCTCGAGCTCGCGCGGGTAGATGAAGGCTACCTCGTGCTCGAGCGGGTTGGGAGCGCTGAGCTGGTCGTCGTCGCGCTGGACGGCAAACTGCAGGTGATCAGCCAGGATAAAGGGCAGGCCACCGGATAGCTTGCAGCCAAGCTGCTGCGACGCGAAGCAGGCAATGTCGCTCGCGGCGAGCAGGACGTCGTCGGGAAGGGTGCCCACCATATCCTGCAGGCTCTCGGGAACGTTATAGAATTTGCGCTGGATAAGGGACTCATCGGCAAGCTCGTAGGGCATCTCGTGGAAACCGATGCCCTTGCCAAAGACAACAACCTCTCGGCCGTCATCGCTGGCGGCAAGAGCAACGTTGTTGTTGATCTTCTTTAAAATGAGCATGAAAAAACTCCTCGGACATCGGCGCTAGACGACGGGGGTGCTATTCCTCGTCTTCTATTATGCGCAAGTGATGCCTCCCGAGGAGTAACAAACTTGTGAGCACGTGGGCGATTGTAGGATGAAACTTGCATGCAGCGTAAGCCCCATTGACGCGAAAGTCCGCCGAACGGTAGGAAATCGCCCGTAAGCGGCAAAACCACCACAAAGGCGCCTGGCCCCTTTGTGGTGGTTTTGGCTGATGCCCCGATGCTACTCGCGCGGGGTACCGTAGGGGTTGTACAGATCTGCGAGAGCGAATGTGCTGGTGGCGGGATTAAAGTCGAGTTCGAGCACGCAGCAGTTGCCGATGCGGTTCTTCATCTTGAGCGGCTCCACGCCCACGCCGCGCATAACCTGAGCCGCTGCGGCGCCATGGCTCACGCATAGCACGCTCTCATGCCGAGGGCGCTGCATGAGCTCGGTGATGGTCGCCATGATGCGCTCGCGAAACTCGTCTTCGCCCTCGCCGTCATACTGCTTGTAAAAATCGCCGTACGGCAGGCGCGGATTCAAATCCTCGCTCGCGCCCTCAAACTTGCCAAAGTTCCACTCCTTAAGGCCCTTGACGCGCTCGTAAGGCTGATCAGGAAACGCAAGCTCAAGCGTGTCGCACGCACGCTCGGACGTGGAACTGTACGCATGGTCGAACGCAAGGCCACGCTCTCGCAGGGTCGCGCCGACAGTTTTAGCCTGCTCGATCCCCAGCTCGGTAAGCGGCGAGTCGCACCAACCCTGCTTGCGGCGAAGCAGGTTAAAGAGCGTTTGACCGTGACGCATAAAGTACAGCTTGGACATAGTTGCCTCCATAATCGCAATCGTTTGTCAGCGATTATGGCACCTTAAAGTAACTTTAAGTCAATACATGTTAGCCAAAATATCGCAAAAGCGTCCAGCCCCTCGTGGTGGAACTGGCATTTGCCCAGATAAAACCTGCCAAAATAAACCTGTCCCTTTTTGGCAGGTTTTAGGCGAGGTGATCTTGGATGAGATCGCAGATGGCTCGGGCGTCGTTGATGTTGATGGCTCGGGTCGCGAAGCCGGCGTCGAAGGCCTGGCGTGCCAGGGCCTCGTTGCAGGCAAGGGCCAGCGTGTGACCGTCGACCAGGTCGAGTGAGCTCTTGCCGCGCAGACGGTCGACACCGGAGCGCGCGACCACGATGTTGTCGAAGCCTCGGTCTTGTAGCCTCAATGATCACCACGTCGACATCGTTGTAGCGCGACAGCAG
>ENA-OQCP01000867-OQCP01000867.1-human-gut-metagenome-genome-assembly--contig:-NODE-867-length-12743-cov-2.554851_pt1 | contig 12743 bp, 18 predicted proteins | sample MGYA00242760_ERZ504583 | MGnify/ENA primary metagenome ERZ504583 (study PRJEB26092, sample SAMD00036308) | human gut metagenome | host: Homo sapiens | study: EMG produced TPA metagenomics assembly of...
TGCTGAATGAACTGGTTGAAAAAATCGAAGTGTTCAATGCAGAAAAGGTCAACGGTGTATGGGAGCAGCGGCTCCGCATTCACTACAACTGCGTGGGCACCATCGAGATTCCAAGCGCACTTCCTTTGCCGACACCCGATGTGTCGGTGAATACAAGAAAAGGCGTAGTTGTGAACTACGCCCCTTGTGATGTCGCTATTTAGCAAATAAAAATGACGAATGTTCTTTGACAGCTAAATGCTGTAAGAACATTCGTCATGGTGCAGGAATGCAATCCAAATCCGAACCATTTCCCTCGGATGCAACTTCTGACGCTTCTCCAAAGGTGACGGTCTGTGTTCCTTCTTTATAGTTGAAGGTAATGAGAACCTTATCATCATACAGGTAAATCGCATTGATGAACGTATCCACCAATGCCTGCCGCTGGTCCTTCAGGCTCATATCCAGCTTGCGGAACCGCAGCAGCCAAAACCGGATGAACTCTTCAGTCACTTTCGGCTTTGCCAGCTTTTCTTCCGCAATACGGGCTTCAAGCTCACGCTTGGTTTCTTCCAGCTGCTCTAGCCGTTCCTTGGTGGAGCTGGTCAGGATGCCGGCCTGAATCGCATTCAGCATATTCTGGATACCAGATTCTGCATCTCGAAGCTGCTTTTCATAAAGAGGAATGTTGGTGTTTTCTTTGTTTTGCAGCTCCATCACCTTGGCGATGATGGATTCCATAGCGGCATCGTCCTTGACAAGCTGCATGGTCTGATTGACCACCAGATCTTCCAGCCACTGTTTACGGACGGTCTTTTTCTTGCAGCCCTTGTGCTTTTTGGCAGTAGCACATTTATAATAGCGGTGGACTTCGCCCGTCCGGCTCGTGCCGCTCTCTCCAAACATCAACGCCCCACAGTAGCCGCAGAACAACTTGGTGGTGAGCAGATAGTCGTCCTCTGCCTTTCTACGGGCAGGGGCTTTCTTGTTTTTCAACATCTTCTCCTGTACATCGTTGAAAAGCTCTACGGACACGATAGGTGGAATCGCATCGGGAATCAGGACGTCCCGGTACTTCAACTCGCCGATATATCGGCGGTTGCTCAGCATGTGCTGGATGACATTGAAAGTCATTGGCCCACCGCGCTTATTCTTGATGCCCTTTTCATTGAGCCAATCCCGAATCTCCCGCATCGTCTGTCCGTCATTGTACCGCTGGAAAGCTTCAGCTACAAAGGGAGCTGTGAGTGGGTCGATTTCAAAGCGGCGGTCTGCGTTGATGGTGTAGCCGAAAGGGATAGCACCGCCAGAAAATTTGCCTTTCAGGGCGTTTTCCGTCATGCCGCGAATGACCTTTTCGGACAGATCAGCGGAGTAATACTCGGCATAACCTTCCAGCACCGATTCCAGAATGATGCCCTCCGGCCCTTCAGAGATGATTTCCGTTGCCGAAACGAGCTTGACGCCGTTCTTCTTCAGCTGGGTCTTATATCGGGCGCTGTCATAGCGGTTGCGAGCAAAACGGTCGAGTTTCCAGACCAGAACGATGTCAAACAGCTTCTTGTCGCTGTCTTTTATCATCTGCTGAAACTCCGGGCGGTTGTCTGTCTTGGCAGAGATAGCACGGTCAATGTAGTGCTTGACGATGGTGATGCCATTCTTTTCCGCATAGGCCGTGCACTCCCGGATCTGGCCTTCGATGGATTCTTCACGCTGGTTGTCCGATGAATAGCGGGCATAGATCACAGCGGTCATGGTGGGGGCTCCTTTCACTCTGTATGGAGATAAATGTAGCCACAGTATATTTCGTATAATATATACCATATTTTATGAGGCATTACAAAGACATTTTTCTAAAAAGCGAAGAAAACGCGAGCATCCAGAAGAAAACTGACTACAGATAAGCAATTCTTGTCAAAACCCCCAAAGATAGCACCATAAAATCAATACAGATTGACGAAAAGGCTTTGTTTTATAGTTCTTTTGCCTTTTTGATTGCCGCAAATTATTTCGTGGACACTCCTGTGGGAACATGGTACACTGAATGCGTCCAAAGGGCACAAACAAAAGAACTCGTCGTTAGCATCTTTTGTAGATATTGCTCTCGGACGCACAGTATTGGATTCAAGCAGCCTGTGGCTGTATGGATGCACGGTATCATTCATTGATGGAGGTAATCAATTATGAAGAAGATCATCCTGCTTTGCAGCAATGGTATGTCCACCAGCATGATGGTGGCAAAGATGAAGGAAGCCGCCAAAAAGATTGGTTATGACTGTACTATTGCGGCCTATGCTCTGTCTGCCGCCAGCGAGGTGACTGCCGATGCCGACTGCATTCTGATCGGACCTCAGGTCAAACACAAGCTGGGCGAGGTACAGGCTGCCTGCCCCGGCATCCCCGCCGCCCCCATTGATATGAAAGACTATGGCATGATGAACGGCGTAGCCGTCCTCAAGGCCGCCCGCAAGATGATGGGCGAGGAGGTCTAATAATCATGGCAAAGAGAAACTTCTCCGAGACGCTGACGCTTGCCAGTGACAAGGTCAGCCGCAATATCTACCTGCAATCCATCTCGCAGGGCTGCATGAGTATGCTGCCCGTCGTCATCATCGGTTCGTTCGCCAGCCTGTTCAGCGGCCTACCGGTGAATTTCTGGCAAAACTTCATCCAGTCCACCGGCATTTCCGGCATTCTGGCGGCCGTCGTGTCGGCGACCACCAACATGCTGGGCGTCTTCTTTACCTACGCGTCGCCTCTGCCTACGCCGAAAAGCTCAAGATCACCAACAAGGTGGCTGTCATCCTGGCCCTGGTGGTCTACATTGCCCTGCTGCCCACCGCTACTCTGGATACCGGCACCACTACCCCCAGCACCAGCTATATGGCACCTCCGGCATGATTGTCGGCTTTCTACTGGCTTTCCTCACGGTTCGGCTGTACAAGGCCATCGTGGACGCCAACATCGTCATCAAGATGCCTGCCGGCACCCCGGACTACGTCTCGAACACCTTCGTCTCCCTGATTCCTGGTTTTATCGTGGTAATCGCCGCCATGGTACTACGCGGTCTGTTCAGCCTGACTCCTTGGGGCAACATCTTTGATTGCCTGTACAACCTGCTGCAGATTCCTCTGACCGCGTTGATCGGCAGCAACGTCATCTCTCAAATGATCCTGCAGATCATCGGCCAGGTATGCTGGGCCCTCGGCATCCACCCGGCTTCCTCACCAGCGCGACCGGCCCCATCATGTTCGGTCTGGACGGTATGAACCAGGCTGCCTACGCTGCCGGTCAGCCCATTCCCAACATCATCGGTATGGCCTTTTCCTACTCGATGACCATTGCCGTCCTCTACCCGGCCTTTGCGCTGGCCGTCCTGATCTTCTCCAAGTCGAATCAGCTTAAGACCGTCGGCAAAATTTCCATCGCACCCGCCTTCTTCGGCATCTCTGAGCCGCTAATGTTCGGCGTTCCCGTTGTTATGAACCCCTTTATGGCCATCCCCTGGATCATCTCCCCAATGGTCAATGTTCTGCTGGGCTGGCTGGCCTGCTCCTCTGGCCTGGTCGCTCGATACGCCGGCGTCACTGTCTTTAACTTCCCGATGGGCGTCACGGGTATCCTGAATGGCAGCTTCACCATCGCCATTCTGGAGGTCGTGGTCTGCATCATCGACATCCTGATCTTCATGCCCTTTGTCCGCATCCAGGATAAGAAATACATCGACGCGGAAAAGGCCGCCGAGACGGAACAGAACTGATTCGTAGTCTTTCCACATAGTTTTTTCCTACTTCCTTACATCGCAGCCATGCGAGCGACGCCGTGCGCTGCCTGCATGGCTGCCTCTTATTTTGAAAGGAGCTTTTCCATGCACATCGCATTCGTATCGCTGGGCGCCTTCGGGCACATCAATCCTACCCTGGCCCTCGTCACCGAACTGGTGAAGAAAGGCGTCCGGGTGACTTATTTCACCACCGAAGCTTCCGCACTATCATCGAGCCCACCGGGGCAAAGTTCGTCGCCGTACCCTCCTGGATGGCGGAAAACGACAAGCATAATGAGGACGGCGAAAAGAAAGAGGATGACGGCGGAGTGGCCGCCGCGGTGCCCTTCCTGTTCTTAAACGAGGCAGGAGCTACATCGACACTGTGCTGGACACCCTGAAAAACGACAAACCCGACGCTGTCGTCCACGACTTTGCGGGCATTGCCGGCACCATCGCGGCGGACAACCTCAAGGTTGCCAACGTCATGCTCTACACCAGCTACCCCTCCAACGACAGCTACTCGGTAGCTGCCGGGTTCGAGAACTGCCCGCCGGACCACCCTCTGCGCAAGGCCGCGGCGCAGTTGGCCCAGACCTATGCCGAAAAATATGGCTGCCGCCTGCTGACCGTCAAGGAAATCTTCGACGGCCACGGGGACTTCAACCTGGTCATGATGCAGAAAAAACTGGTGCCCAATTACGAGAGCTTCGATGACAGTTTTGTGTTCACCGGCGTTCAGATTGGCAAGCGGACCGCCTTCGGCAGCTGGAAAGCCCCCGACAACGGCAAACCTCTGCTGTATTCCTCCCTGGCACCGCCTTCAACAACTGGCCCGAATACTATCCCATCCTGTTTGATGCAGTCCGGGATCTGGATATCAATGTGTTTGCCGCCCTCGGCTCCATCGACCCGGCCAGCCTGAAAGACATCCCGGCCAATGTGGAAGTCGGCCAGATGGTGCCTCAGCTGGACATCCTTTCTCAGGCGTCGGTGTTTATCACCCATGCCGGGATGGGCGGCACCGGCGAAGCCATTTATTACGGCGTGCCCATGATCGCTATCCCGCAGATGGAGGAGCAGGCCATCACCGCCCGGCAGATCGAGAAACTGGGGCTGGGCGTTGCCTTTCTGGATAAGAGCGCCATCACCAGCGAGGCGCTGAAAACTGCCATCCAGAAGCTTCTCACTGAGCCCTCCTACAAGGCTGCGGCGGAGCAATTCAGCGCGGACATGAAGACCCTGGGCGGAGCCAAAGCATCGGCAGAGGCGCTGCTGCATTTCCTCAGCAAGCCGTAAAGGAGAAAGAACTATGCCGAAATTTCCTGAAAATTTTTGTGGAGCGCATCCACTGCGGCCACCCAGATCGAGGGTGGCTGGAACGCCGACGGCAAGGGCGAGTCCATCTGGGACACGCTGGTTCATGACGGCACTGGCCGCATCGCCCACAGCGAAAATGCCGACACCTCCATCGACTTTTATCACCGCTGGAAAGAGGACGTAGCCTGATTAAACAGATGGGCCTGAAAGCTACCGCTTCTCGATCAGCTGGCCTCGCATTCTGCCCGAGGGGGTGGGCCAGGTCAATCAGGCAGGGGTGAAATTCTACCAGGACCTCTGTGACGAGCTGCTGACAAACGGCATCCAGCCTCTGGTGACCCTCTATCACTGGGACCTTCCCACTGCTCTCTATCGAAAAGGCGGCTGGAAGAACCCTGAGATCGTCGAATGGTTTGCCAACTATGTGGACGCGGCCTCGAAGGCCCTCAGCGGCCGTGTCTCCTACTGGATGACCTTCAACGAGCCGCAGATGTTCTGTGGGCTGGGACTGGTGGCCGGAGTCCACGCCCCCTTTGAGCACAACGACGATGCCGCCATGATGGCGGTGACTAAAAACATCCTGCTGGCCCATGGCCGGGCGGTGAAGATTCTGCGGAAAAACTGCCCCGGCGCCAAAGTGGTATGGCCCCTACCGGCGACTGCTGCCTGCCCAAAGACGACTCCCCCGAAGAAGTGGAGAAAGCCCGGCAAAAATCTCTGTCCGAATATCCGGGCTATATCATGTCCAACACCTGGTGGGCAGACCCCGTCTTTTTGGGACGCTATCCCGACTGGGCGGCAGATAAATTCGGCGGTTTGCTTTACACCATGACCGATGCGGAATGGGCGCTTGTCTCCCAGCCGCTGGACTTTTACGCCTACAACTGCTATCAGGGCACGGTGGACCTGGTGCCTGACCCGTCCCGATACGACGAATACGCCTACCAGGGCAGTCCCCAGACGGCCACGGCTTGGAACATCACCCCCAAGGTGCTCTATTACGCCAGCAAGTTTTGGTATGAGCGGTATCATCTGCCTATCCTTATCACCGAAAACGGCTATTCGGGGCTGGATCATGTGATGCTGGACGGCAAAGTCCATGACCCGCAGCGCATCGACTTTCTGCACCGGTATCTGCGGGAGGTGGCCCACGCGATCGAGGACTGTATCCCGGTGATTGGTTACTCGGTCTGGAGCCTGTTCGATAACTTCGAGTGGGCGGCGGGCTACAGCTGCCGCTATGGCCTGATCTATGTGGACTACCCGACACTGAAACGGACCGTCAAGGATTCCGGCTGGTGGTACCGGGATGTGATTGCCGGGAACGGTAGCAACTTGTAAAACATCATATTTTGAAAAGTGAGGGCTTATTACAATGAAACGCAAAGAAATTTTGGACCGGATGGGCCTGTGTCTGCCGCAAGGCAAGCAGATTCGCGTTGTCATCTCCAGCGACGTCAGCAACGAGGCGGATGATCCCTTTGCCATTGTCCATCAGCTTTTGACCCCCATCTTCGATGTGCGCGGGGTGATCGCCGCCCACTACGAGGGCAAGACTCACGGCGACCGGCAGTCGATGGAGAACAGCTACCGAATGCTGACCGCCCTGATGGAAGCCACCGGGATGACTGACGTGCCCAGCTGCGCGGCTGCGCGACCCCACTTGCCGGTGAGCATGATACGCCGGACGCAGAGGGGGTCCGTTTCCTGATCGAGGAAGCACAGCGTGACGATCCCCGTCCCCTCTATGTGACAGTACAGGGCGCGCTGACCGACGTGGCCGCTGCTCTCAACCGCTGCCCGGCCATTGCCGGGAAGATGACGGTGGTCTGGATCGGCGGTATGCCTTACCCCAAGGGGGGCTGCGACTTCAACATGAAGCAGGACCTGGCAGCCGCACGCGCTGTCTTTGGCAGCGAGGTAGCGCTCTGGCAGCTCCCGGTCAATGTTTACGGCACGGTGGAGGTGACGATGGCCGAAATAGCCCACAAAATCCGCCCCTGCGGAACAGTTGGGCGCTACCTGTACGACATGATGGAGCAGTATAACCTCACCAACAACGAGCCGTATACTCTGCGCAAGGGGGAGAGCTGGAACTTTGGCGATTCGCCGGTGGTGGCGGCCCTGCTGGGCTGCGACTGGCGACAGAATTTTCACGTAGAACCCGCCCCCGTCCTCACGGACGGCGGGCGCTATCTGCCTGGGAGCAGACGGGCCATCCGGGTCTACGATTCAGTGGACGTGCGCTTTTTGCTGGAGGACTTTTTTGCAAAGCTCGCCCTCTGCTATGGGCCGGGGACAAACAAGGCGTGAAGCCGCGCCGCTTGGGTGCAGACTGACGAATCCTGTTCTCATTTCCTGTCAAAAATGACGAAGCCAAGGATGTGCAGGGCCGGCTTTCGTCTTTGACAGCGGCAAAAAACTTCATGGAAAAACCGGCGCGGAACTGGTACACTGGTAGTGTCAGAAAAGAGTGTGCGTGATCGAAAGGAGCAGGGTAAAATGAAAATCATTTTCCGGGCCGACGACCTGGGTTTCAGTGAGGCGGTCAATTATGGCATCCGCAAGGCCATCGTGGACGGGGTCATCACCTGTACCGGTCTGATGCCCAATATGCCGTATGCAGCCGCTGGTTATGCGCTAGTAAAGGACACCGACGTCGAGGTGGGCCAGCACACCAATATCTGCGTGGGACGGCCGCTGACCGACCCGGCCCATATTCCCTCCCTGGTACAGCCCAGCGGCGAATTCTGTACCAGCCGCGAAATACGCGCCCGAAAACAGGATACTATCGTTCTGGAGGAAGTGGAACTGGAGATCCAGGCGCAGCTCGACCGCTTCCGCGCCATCACCGGGCGGGATCCCGCTTACTTCGAAGGACACGCGGTCATGTCGCCCAACTTTTTCCAGGGGTTGAAGAATGTGGCTGCCCGTAATGGCCTGCTCTACTGCGACCCGGTGGATCCGCAGTGGTCGGTCGAACACGGCATCCAGTGCTCTGCTTTCTATCGACTCGACGAGCGCGGCCTCTACGATGTGCGCAAGTTTGTTTTTGAGGACGAGGCCGGGCTGCGCGGCAAAGAGTGTTCGGTGCTGGTTTTTCATCCAGGGTGGCTGGACCAGTATCTGCTGGAACATTCTTCCTATACCTTCATCCGCCCGATGGAGACCGATTTTCTGTGCAGCCAGGAACTGAAAGATTGGCTGGCTGCCAACTACGTGGAACGGACCACTTTCGCCCGCCGGGCTGCCGAAGTGAAAAAAGAACAGGAAGAACGCCATGCTTGACAGCAACCTCATGAGCCTGCTCACTCTTTTGTCGGAGAACGACTATCTCACAGCCCAAACATTGGCTGTCAAAAGTGGCGCCAGCAGCCGTACTGTGCAGACCCGCATCGGGCAACTGCGCGCGGAACTGGAAGGTCACGGTGCAACTGTTGAGTCGCGCCAACGCCACGGCTACCGCCTCCGAGTGGAGGACCGCAACGCCTACGAGACATGGTACAACGAAAACCGGCACTCTTTGGCCTCCGCCGTCCCCAATACAGTAGAGGATCGCTTCCGCTTCCTGCTGGCCTGCTTTTTGGACGGCGAGGAATACTTCAAGCTCGATGACCTCAGCGAGGAGTTGTATGTATCCAGCAAGACCCTGTCGGCCGAGCTGAGGCAGGTGGAGTTCGTTCTGGGGCAGTATAACATTACCTTGAAGCGTAAACCTCACTACGGTGTGCGTGCGCATGGCAGTGAATTTGACCGCCGCCGCTGTTATATGGACTACCTGGTCCAGTCTCAAAACTCCCTCTTTGCTGACCAGCGTGACCAGGCCGAGATGCTGCCCAGGATCGGCGAGGTTCTGCTGGACATGATGATACGCCAGCGGATCAAATTTACGGAGGCAGCTTTTCAGAACATCGTCATCTATCTGTATGTAGCCTTCCTGCGCAGCGGCGCGGGCCACCTAGCTGCCGCCAAGCCCGGCGAGCTGGCCCAGGTGCAGGCCATGCCTGAATACCAGGCCGCTCTGATGCTGGCCGACAGGCTGTGTCAGGCGGGCATCGAAATTGCGCCGGAACCGGCCGAGACGATGTACATTGCCATTTACATCGCAGGACGGCGCAGCTTGGGCGAGGGCTACCATCCCCAGTCCAGTCAGTGGTCCAGGAAAACGTCAACCGGCTGACCACCATCTTGCTGGATTGCGTGCAGCGGGTCTACAACCTTAATTTTCGCGATAATCTCACGTCCGCATCTCGCTGTACAACCACATCGTCACCTTCAACATACGGATGAAGTACGGCATCCAGATGGAGAACCCCATCCTGGAAGAGATCAAGCAGAACTACCCCTTCGCCTTTGCATGGCCCAGCGTGCTATGGCTGAGTACGAAAAATTCTATAGCAGGCCAGTGCCCGAATCCGAGACGGGATACTTTGCATTATTCTGGAAATGGCACTGGAATCTCTTAAAGCGCAGATTGAGAAAAAGAACATCCTTCTGGTCTGTATGACGGGCAAGGCTAGCAGCCGACTGCTGGCCTTCCGTTTCCGCAACGAGTTCGAGTCTACATCGACCGACTGGATGTGTGTAGCATGTACGAATTCGAGCGATATGACTTGAGCCGGGTGGACTACGTCTTTACTACCGTGCCGCTGCAGACCGCGACCGCCGTCCCTATCTACCAGATCGGCAACTTCCTCGACGCCAGCGATGTGCGCAGGTCCGCAGGCAGCTGGAACTGGGCAGCGTCAACTTCCTGAAAGACTACTATCGGCCGATCTGTTCTTCCCGCATGTGCAGGGAAACACACGGGAGGAAGTCATCCGGCAGATGTGTCAGCTGATGGGCAAAGTTTACCCCCTGCCTGAGGGCTTCTGTGACTCGGTGCTGGAGCGGGAGGCGATGGGCGGCACCGACTTCGGCCACCTGGTGGCATCCCACACCCGGCTGACAACCTAGTCAATGAGAACGTGGTCTGCGTCGGCATTCTGGACAAGCCCGTCCTCTGGTCGGTCAACAAGGTCCAGCTTGTGATCCTAGTGGCTATCTATGACTCCGCCTCGGCCCAAACCCAGAAGTTTTACCAGCTGACCACCGCCCTGATCACCGACGAAGTGCGGGTCAAGCGGATCATCAGTCGGCGGCAGTATCTCCATTTTATGAAACTGTTCCAAGAATAAGCCGAAAACGAAAGGAGAGCAAAATCCATGAGCCTTCCCAAAGACTTTTTGTGGGGCGGCGCGGTGGCCGCCAACCAGTGCGAGGGCGCTTACCGCGAGGACGGAAAGGGTCTAAATATCGCCGACGTGATGACCATCGGCAGCAAGGACAAAAAGCGCCAGATCACCGACGGTGTGGTGGATGGCCTCTACTACCCTAACCACGAAGGGATCGACTTCTACCACCGCTACAAGGAGGATATCAAGCTCTTTGCCGAGATGGGATTCAAGTGCTTCCGTACTTCTATTGCGTGGAGCCGCATCTTCCCTCAGGGGGACGAACCCTCTCCCAACCCCGCCGGCCTCCGATTCTACCATGACCTGTTTGACGAGTGTCATAAGTACGGCATTGAGCCGGTGGTGACCATCAGCCACTACGAGATGCCCCTCGGCCTCGTGCAGAAATACGGCGCATGGCGCAGCCGCAAGCTGGTGGATTTCTTCGAGCGCTACTGCCGCACCATCTTCACCGAATACAAAGGCAAGGTCAAATACTGGATGACCTTCAACGAGATCAACGCCATCGAATTTGGCCCCTGGAACCCGGCCGGCCTATTGATCACTCCCGGCGAAAATCGGGAGCAAGTCATCTACCAGGCAGCCCATCACCAGTTTGTAGCCAGCGCCAAAGCGGTGCTGCTGGGCCACCAGATCGATCCGGAGAACAAAATCGGCTGCATGACCCTGTTCGGCGTGGTCTACCCCGAAACCTGTCACCCACTGGACGCTAAGGCCGCTGACGACATGATGTCCACCATGCTGGCCTTCGCCGACGTGCAGTCCCGCGGCGAATATCCGCCCCACCTGCTGAAAAATCTGGAGCGCCACGGCATAGCTATCCAGATGGAGCCGGGCGACCTCGACCTGCTGCGCCGCGGTACGGTGGATTACATCGGCTTCAGCTACTATATGTCGATGGTGCAGGCAGGCCGTCCCACCGAGGCAGGCCAGGCCAAAGGCAATGTGGTGCTGGCGTGGTCAACCCCTACCTGCCTCCAGCGAGTGGGCTGGCAGGTGGATCCGATGGGCCTGCGGCTGACGCTGCGGCTGCTCTACGGCCGCTACCAGAAGCCGCTGTTCATTGTGGAGAATGGCCTGGGCGCAACGGACACCGTTGAGACGGACGGTTCCATCCACGACAGTTACCGCATCGAATACCTGCGAGAGCACATTCGGGCCTTCAAAGCCGCGGTGGAGGAAGACGGCATCCCTCTGATGGGTTATACCCCTTGGGGCTGCATCGATCTGGTCTCGGCCGGCACCGGCGAGATGAAAAAGCGCTACGGCTTCATCTATGTAGACCGGGACGATGAGGCCATGGCACCCTAGCCCGCAGCCGCAAGGATAGTTTCTATTGGTATAAAAAGGTAATCACTTCCAACGGCGAAGACCTCACATAAACAATACGTAAAAACAGCACAAAGGAGATATCACTATGGCAGAAATGACGGAACAGGAAGAACTGCAGGTTTTTCAACTGATCACTGCGGCGGGCAGCGCCAAGAGCACCTTCATGGAGCCCTTTATAAGCCAAGAGGCAAATACGACGAAGCCGAAAAGCTCTTCAAAGAAGCCGACGGCTACTTTGTCGAAGGGCACCATGCCCACACGGCCATGATTGAGGCCGAAGGGCAGGGCGTCGAGACCACTGTTCGCCTGGTATTGGCCCACGCTGAGGACCAACTGATGAGCGCCGAGCTGACCAAGACGATGGTTGAGGAGATGATCGCCCTCTACAAAAAGCTGGATCAGCTGAAAAATAAGTAAAAACCTCCCGTTTCCGCAGCCATGCGAGCAATGCTGTGCGTTGCCTAGGTGGCTGCTTTTTGTAACAGGTCCAGAAAATCTTCGTGCATCTTTAACAATAGAAAAGATTACACTTTGTGGTCTCTGTTAAATTGCAAGTTACCTGCTTGACAGAATACCACCTCTCATGGTATTCTCTTACCCATCCCGGCCACTTTAGTATGCTAAACAGCCGCCCCGCAACCGCACCGAACCATTTTGCCGCCGATTCACCCGACAAAATCCATCGCTGCGCTGCGTGGGCGGTTTTTTTTACAAATAGAACCTTATGTGGTTGTACAAATCTCCGAATTTTATTTACGGTTGTTGACTGCACAACTTCAAAGTGTTATTCTCGTGCTTGAAAGAAGCAGAACGTAGTGTCCGCACTGCGCCCGGCTTTCTTCATACCGCACCTTGAATCTTGAATAAGCCGTCTGAACGTGATACCGTGCCATGACCTCACACTTTCCGTGAGCGAGCTGGACAACGCCGCTGCACAAACAGGGGTAGGAACTTCGTTCGGAGCAAACGGTGGTCCCCTTACATGAGCAGCACAACCTCTACTTATTTTTTTTTGCGTCTTAACAATTCGGAAACATTTGTTGAAAATGCGTTTTGAGCGCAGCGGTAGAGGGCAAGAACCGTCCCGTGGCCACAAATTTTCAATTCTTGAAAAT
>ENA-OQCP01000868-OQCP01000868.1-human-gut-metagenome-genome-assembly--contig:-NODE-868-length-12738-cov-3.722861_pt1 | contig 12738 bp, 15 predicted proteins | sample MGYA00242760_ERZ504583 | MGnify/ENA primary metagenome ERZ504583 (study PRJEB26092, sample SAMD00036308) | human gut metagenome | host: Homo sapiens | study: EMG produced TPA metagenomics assembly of...
CGGCGAATGCGTGTTATCTTGAAAACGAGCCTCTTGATGAACTGCTTGAACGAACAGAGAAGCGAGTGTTTGAACTTGCGGAAAACGGGAATTCCAGGAATACGTTCCGATAAAGCAGGTCGTATTAAACGCGCTGGATGTGATCGAAAAGGCGTCTAAGACGAAAGGAAACGTCACCGGAATACCGACAGGTTCATCGACCTTGATTACAAACTGTCCGGTCTGCAAAGATCAGACCTTGTTCTTATAGCGGCGCGTCCGTCTATGGGAAAAACGGCGTTCGTGCTCAATATTGCGCAGCATGTAGCGTTTCGGCAAAATCTTGCGGTAGCGATCTTCAGTCTTGAGATGTCAAAGGAACAGCTTGTAAACCGTCTGTTTTCACTGGAATCGCATGTTGACGCACAGGTGCTGAGAAACGGAAACCTGACAGATACGGATTGGGAGAAACTGATCGAGGGAGCAGGCACGATCGGAAGCTCTCGTATGATCATAGACGATACGTCGGGTATCAGTATTTCGGAGATGCGCTCAAAATGTCGTAAATACAAATTGGAGCAGGGACTTGATCTGATCATCATCGACTATTTGCAGTTGATGAGCGGAAGCGGCGGACGTAAAAATGAAAGCCGCCAGCAGGAAATTTCGGAGATTTCACGATCGTTGAAAGGACTTGCCAGAGAATTGAACGTACCGGTGATCGCATTGTCTCAGTTGAGCCGTGCGGTTGAGCAGAGAACGGATAAAAGACCGATGCTTTCCGACCTTCGTGAATCGGGAGCAATCGAGCAGGATGCCGACGTATGTATGTTTATTTACCGTGATGATTATTATAATCCGGATACGGAGGATAAGAATATTGCGGAGATCATTATCGCAAAACAGAGGAACGGTCCCATCGGAACCGTCCGTCTTGCGTGGATGCCGCAGTATACCCGTTTCGGAAATGAACTGCGTCAGCAGCAGTGATTATGTAAATATGCTTTTTAATTTCATGATCGCGCCTGATTTAGAGGATTCTTTTCGCGCGGTCTGCTGTCTGCGGATGAGCATGTCCAGTTTGCGGAAATGTTCTTCCTGACGGCGTTCTTTTGCCTCAAGTATAAAATCCATTTCATGAATGACGTCAGTGGTGATCGTACTGCTGATGTCATTTTTTAATATGGAGTTGTTTTCATTCAGCGCTTCGCGGAAAACATCGCCTACGAGAGCACGCATTTGATCGATCGTATTAAGAGGAAGAAGAATATCTCCTGTTTCTGAAGTGACTGTCTGAAGTTGAGTTTTTTCTTTTTCGGGAGTTTTTAACTTAGATTTTTTTTCTTTTAATTCGGGAATGAGTGGTTTTAAGTCTTTTAAGAGCATTCCTTCGTTTTTGAGTTTTTTGATACAGCAGAAGAGCTGAATGTCATCTTTGGTGTAGTATCGATGTCCCATTTCCGTTCGCCCGATCGTCAGGTCGAGTTCTTCTTCCCAATATCTTAATACATGTGATTCGACATTGACCTGTTTTGCGGCTTCGGAAATCATAAATCTGACTTCACCCATTAATATGTGAACCTCCTCATTTTGCTTTTGAGGTTATTATAGCATAGACCATGACTTCAGAACGAAAAAATCGTTCGTCAAGTTCCTACAAAAAAACACCGCTCCACATAGGAGCGGTGCTTCTCTTTTGTGATCACTTTGCGATTTATATTACTCAGCTGAGATAGCGCCTGTCGGACACGCAGCTTCACAAGCTCCGCAGTCTACACAAGCATCAGCGTCGATCTCGTATTTGCCATCGCCTTCAGAGATAGCGCCTACAGGACATTCAGCTTCGCAAGAACCACAGCTTACGCATTCATCACTAATAACGTGTGCCATAGTATGTATCCTCCTTTTTTGAATTTAAAAAGAGAAACAAAGAAAGGTAGTTCTCTTTATTATCACTATTTTAATACAATGAGTTTGAATATACAAGTGATTTGTATGTTCTAAATTAAGAACCTAAACCCGGTCGAATTCTTCTGTGATCTCTTTTGAAGGTGCTTTTGTGAGCAGGCTTACAATGACGATCATAAGGCATGATACGCTGAAAGCCGGGAGCAGCTCATAAATGTTCCATACACCGCCGAGAGGACGTACGAGGTATTTCCAGATGAATACCATAGCTCCGCCTGAAATCATTCCGGCAAGTGCGCCCTGCCAGTTTGAGCGTCTCCAGAAGAGGGCAAATAATACGACAGGACCGAATACGGCGCCGAAACCTGCCCATGCAAAGGAAACGATGCCGAATACCGAACTGTTCGGATCACGGGCAATAAAAGCGGCGATTACCGCGATGGCAAGCAAGGTGAAGCGAGCTGCGTTCATTGCTTTTTTCTTGTCTCCCGTTTTGGCAACTCTGTCGCCGAAAAGGTCGGAAGATACGGCGGAGGATGCAGCCAAAAGCTGTGAGTCTGCCGTGGACATTGTAGAGGCAAGAATGCCGGCAAGGATCGTTCCCGCAAGTAAGGCAGGAAGAATACCGTGTTTACTTAACAAGTCGGCGATCTGCACAATGATTGTTTCAGAATCGGAACCTGTCAGAGTTTTTAAAGCGCCTACATCGCTCATTGCCAGACCGATCACACCGATCAAAACCGCAACTGCAAGGGAAATGACAACCCAGATTGTCGCAACGCGTCTGGAGAGCGTGAGTTTTTCTTCGTCCTCGATAGCCATGAAGCGAAGCAGGATATGAGGCATACCGAAGTAACCGAGCCCCCATGCGATCATGGAAATAATATTGATGATCGGATAAGGCTGTTCGACACCTGCAACAGGATCGTATGTAGTCATCATCGTCAAATATCCCGGAAGCGACTGTGCGTTCTCAACTACGGCAGGGATACCTCCGGCAATATTGATGCCGAATATAAAGACGATGATCAGGGCAACAGACATGATAATACTCTGAATGAAGTCTGTTGTTGAGGCGGCAAGAAATCCGCCAAGCGCCGTATACCCTACGATGACGATCGCACTTATGATCATAGCGGCAACATAATTAACCCCGAACAGGCTGGAAAACAGTTTTCCGCATGCGGCGAATCCGGAGGCTGTGTACGGTATGAAAAATATAACGATAAAAATCGCTCCGATAGATTGAAGGATCTTACGCTGATCTCTGTATCGGTTACTGAAAAAAGAAGGAAGCGTGATCGAATTGCCGGCTACGAGAGTGTAGCGGCGGATCCGTTTTGCTACGATCCTCCAGTTTATGTACGTTCCGATGGCGAGTCCGATGGCAGTCCATCCGGCGTCGGCAATACCTGTCAGATAGGCCAGACCGGGAAGCCCCATCAGAAGCCAGCTGCTCATATCGGAGGCTTCGGCGCTCATTGCCGTCACAAGAGGTCCGAGCTTACGCCCTCCAAGATAAAAATCGGTCGTATCATGGTTGTTCTTGGAACAACGGTAGCCGACATAGAGCATGGCGCCAAGATAAACAATAATGGCGATCATAATACAAATGTGTTCTGTTGTCATGTTTGTCACTCATTCCTTTCGCAAAATGTGCAATATATTGTAAAATTGTACCATAATAAGGGGATTTCTTCAAGAAATAAAAGTTTAGTAAAAATTCACATTTATTTTGTATGATATGGTGTATTATAAAAGGATAAAAGCGGAGGGATAAATTATAATGAAGAGAAAAATTACAGCAGCGGCGGCATTTGCATTGTGTGTGGCAATGGGAGTCTGCGCATGCAGTCCGTCTGAAAAGGAAGATACATTTACGGGAAAGGAAAAGGAAGAGCTTGCGTGGCAGCCGAATCTTGACCGGATTTCCCCTGAAGTATATGCAGATATCAGTAATCTTGACCTGAAGCCGGGGACGTATATATCAGTCATCGGAAAGAGAGAGGGAACGGCTTACTGGAGCGAAGTGCAGGCCGGAGTTGAGCAGGCGGCGGAAGACATTAATAAGCATCTGGGATATAAAGGGGAGGACAAGATAAAAGTTCTTTATAACGCTCCGGCAGACAGTGAGAATATTGACGAACAGGTGAATATCCTTGACGAGGAGCTGGCGCGATATCCGGATGTGATCGCTGTTGCAAGCGTAGCGGAAGATGCGTCGGCTGTTCAGTTCGATCTTGCGGCAGAAAACGGAATTGCAGTCGTGGCATTTGATTCGAGGAACAATTATCAGGGAATTCAGTGCACCTGCATGACGGATAATGTGGCGGCGGCAAAAGAAGGGGCTCGGAAAATGAGCGAGGCGATCGAAGAAAAAGGAGAGATTCTGTTGATCGCACAGGATTCTGTTTCGGGAACGGCAAAAGAGCGAACAAAGGCAGTGACAGAAGAAATTACGGCAAATTATCCGAATGTGAAGGTTGTAGAGACGATCTATATGGATCAGTTTGACGATCTTAAGATGCAGGCTGCAGCGGACGAACTCGGGGTGACGAAAGAGCAGCTTGCCGAGTGGACGGTGGAATCGTCCGGTCAGACTCCGGCAGATGAAGGGGAAGAAGCGATGTCGGAAGAGGTGCGCACGAAACTGGAAGATATTCGCGCTGTCGCGGACGGGATGACAGATGCGGATGTGGTTGCCCGTTATATGGAAAAATACCCGAACCTGAAGGGCTGTTTTGCGGTAAATGCCGATGCGGTTTTACTGGCAATGGATGCTTTTGAGACAGCAGAAAATGAAGAAGATATCGTGTTGATGGGATTTGATGCCGGAAAGGAACAGATCGCGGCATTGAAAAACGGAACGATAGATGGTCTTATTGTGCAAAATCCGTTCGGCATGGGATATGCGACAGTTGTGGCGGCGGCGCGGGCTGCGCTTGAGATCGGAAATGAGGCAACCGTCGATACAGGATATGTTTGGTGGATAAAGAAATATGGACGACCCGGACGTGAAGGGGATGCTTTACGAATAGTCTTCGTCAGGCGTAAGCGGATGCTTTACAAATAGTTTTCGTCAGGCGTAAGCGAGGAAACTCTGTTTTCCATTAGCGGGTAAAGAGTTACCCGCTCCGACTGAGTGAAAAGATAAATTCAGTGCCGACTCCTTCGGTACTTACTACATTAATATGCTCGTCATGAGCTTGAATAATTTCTTTTACGATGGACAGGCCAAGGCCTGTCCCTTTTTTATCTTTGCCGCGGGAAAGGTCTGATTTGTAAAAACGCTCCCATATTTTAGTCTGCTCTTGCCGCGGGATCCCGATTCCGTGATCTTTTACGGAAATAAATACTTTTTCGTTCTTTTCACTAACCTCTACAGTAATCAAAGAATCGTTTTCGCTGAATTTAATCGCATTATCGATCAAGTTATAGAGGACTTGCTGGATCTTACGTTTGTCTGCCAAAACAAAAACAGCATCAGGCATGAGAAGCAGTTCGATGGAAATATGTTTTTGGGTACAGGCAGATTCAAAAGATGCGGCGGTACTTTTCAGAACTTCCTGTATGTCAAAATCTGACTTGTTAAGAAGAAGTTCTTTTGTATCGAATTCATTTAATGTCAGCAGATCTCGCGTGAGGTCGGTGAGACGCTCTGTTTCAAACAAAATAATATTTAAATATTTTCCGTACAATTCAGGCGGGATCGTTCCGTCGGCCATTGCCTCAACATATCCTTTTATGGACGTGAGAGGAGAACGAAAATCATGAGAGACATTTGCGACAATTTTTTTTTGATAGTCATCCATATCTTTCAGTCTGACTGCCATGTAATTCAGTGAAGCAGAGAGATATCCGAGTTCATCATGAGTGTGTACCGGAATCTCATAGTCAAGATTTCCGATAGCGTATTGTTTTGCCGCTTCGGAAATCTGCCTGAGCGGACGATGGATGAAAAACTGTACGCCGAGGAGAAAGATAAGAGAAAGTGCGAAAATGACTGCTGTGGAGATGTATACCTGAGTCATGATCGGAGCGCATCTCTCTTCGATGGCAGAGACGGGACTGTGGATCAGAAGGTATCCCTTTGTAGAAAAACCTTGTGTCACAGGCGCCATAACGGTGATCATATCTTCGTCAAAATATCCGTGATATGTACCTGTAATATAGCGGTTTCCGCCGATTTCGGCAGGGTTGAAGTCTTTGATCCTATCAGGACATACAGTGTCTTCTAAACTGGAAGAGGTAAGTGTTCTTCCGGTACTGTCTACGAACCAGATAGAAGCGTTGAAGTACAGTCTCATTGCAGACAACTGTGACTGGACGTTATAGATGGAAGAATCGCCGGAGAAGTAAGATGGGAGATAATCATTGGCAACAAAAGTAGCTTCTCTGTAAAGCGTATGAGAAGTGTCTTCGGTAAGCTTATCTGTCACAAGCTGCTCTGTAAGCGTTGCAGTTGAGAATAGACATAAAAATCCAAATATGATATAAAGTGCAATAAATTTAATGTGCAGAGTGCTTCTCATACGCGGTAGTCTCCTGTTTATCTGTTATTTTGTCTCAAATTTATAGCCGATGCCCCATACGGTTCCTAATTTCCACTGAGGATGATCTTTAAGTTTTTCCCGGAGACGTTTGATATGGACGTCGACAGTGCGGGTGTCACCGAGATATTCATAACCCCATATACGGTCAAGGAGCTGCTCCCTTGTAAATACCTGATTCGGAGATGAGGCGAGACAGTATAAAAGCTCCAGTTCTTTTGGCGGCATTTCAACAGTGTTTCCGTCACAGAGAACAGAATAATTTGTCAGGTTGATGGTCAGTCCTTCATACTCGACACACTTTGGCTTTTCCGCTGGGACGGTTCGTTTTTATCGGATGATAACGGCGAAGAACGGCGCGCACACGCGCAATCATTTCTTTTGAATCAAAAGGCTTTAAGATATAATCGTCCGCACCGAGTTCCAGACCGAGTACTTTGTCGAATATTTCCCCTTTCGCCGAAAGCATAATAATCGGCACGCCTGATTTTGCCCTGATCTCCCGGCATACTTGATAGCCGTCGATGCCCGGAAGCATAAGGTCAAGAAGAATCAGATTCGGTTCGTATGTTTCAAATGTGCTCAAGGCGTCTTCTCCGTTAAATACTATTTTTGTGTCAAAACACTCTTTTGTAAGATAGAGAGAGATAAGTTCTGCGATATTTTCATCATCGTCAACGATTAGTATTCTTTGTTTTCCGATCATATTTTTCCTCCGTTTTATGGGTGAACCCGTTATCCGAGCTCAACGATTGTGACTCCGGCATCGCCTTCTCCGAACTCGGCAAGGCGGTATGATTTTACATGTTTTTGTCTTCTGAGATATTCGTGGATTCCTTTTCTTAAAGCTCCGGTTCCTTTTCCGTGAACTACGCGTACGCTGTTTAGATGCGAGAGCAGGGCGTCATCTAAATATTTATCCAGTTCGGCGACCGCTTCGTCTACTGTTTTTCCGAGCAGATTGATCTCAGGACTTACAGAAAGTGACTTGCTCATCTTGATCTTGCTTTTTGCCGTACGGTTCATCCGCTTCGGTGCGTAAGGCGATACTTCTTCGATAATTTCCAAATCGGAAATATTGACTTGTGACCGAAGGATTCCCATCTGAACTGTGACGTTGCCTCTTGCATCGGGGAGAGAGCCGATGGTGCCGGTCAGATTCATACTTAATACTTTTACAGATTCTCCGAGTTTGAAATCAGACGGTTTGTAAGTCTTTTTCGGTTTGTTTGTTTTCAGTGAAGCAGAAGCGGAAGTATCTTTGATCTTTTTGCGCAGACGCTCCCGTTCTTTTTCCATTTCAGCGGCGGAGATATTCTCCTTTCCGAATTTGTGAAAATTGCGGATCGTCTCGTCGGCAACTTCTTTCGCTTCTCTTAGTATTGCATTTGCTTTTTCATTTGCTTCACGGATGATGCGGTCACGTTGTTCTTCGAGCTTTTCCTGTTTTTGTACAGCCTGCCGCTTTAAAGTTTCGGCCTCTTTTTTATAAGCGGCAATTTCAGCCTGTTCTTTTTCGATCGTGCGTCTGCTTGCCTCAAGATCGCTTAGGAGATCTTCAAAAGAGACGTCTTGTTCACTCAGACGTTTTTTTGCATCGTCGATAATATAGTCGGGAAGTCCGAGCTTTCCGGAAATCGCAAAAGCATTACTTTTACCCGGAATACCGATGAGAAGCCGGTAAGTCGGCCGGAGATTTTCCACATCGAATTCACAGCAGGCATTTTCAACGCCCGGGGTAGAAAGGGCATAGATTTTCAGCTCGCTGTAATGGGTTGTTGCCATAGTGCGTATGTTTCGCTTATGGAGATGCGATAAAATAGCAATGGCAAGGGCCGCTCCTTCTGTCGGGTCGGTTCCTGCGCCTAATTCGTCGAAAAGAACGAGAGAACGATCGTCGACCTTTTTCAAAAAGGAAACAATATTTGTCATATGTGAAGAAAATGTACTCAGACTTTGTTCTATGCTCTGCTCATCTCCGATATCGGCGTAAACCTGTCGGAATACGGCGATTTCCGAACGGTCGCCTGCCGGAATATGAAGTCCGGCCTGCCCCATGAGGGTGAGAAGTCCGACCGTTTTTAAAGAGACGGTCTTTCCGCCTGTATTAGGTCCGGTGATGATGAGAAGAGAAAATTCATCGCCGAGAGATACGGTGATCGGGACAACTTTCTTCTGGTCGAGAAGAGGGTGGCGTCCTTCCCGGATACGGATACGTCCTTCTTCATTTAGAATCGGACGACTTGCGCGCATAGTAAGAGCAAGAGCGCCTCTTGCAAAAATGAAATCCAGATCGGTGAGAGATCGGTAGTCTGTTCGGATCTCTTCGATATATTGTGCGGCCTCTTCGCTTAAAGAAGCAAGAATCTTTCGGATCTCATCCTGTTCTTGTACATATAATTCTTTTAAGTCATTGTTCAGTTTTACAATAGCCATAGGTTCAATAAATAATGTAGAACCGGATGCGGACTGGTCATGGATCAGCCCTTGTACCTGACTGCGGTATTCGGCTTTGACAGGGATACAATAGCGGTCGCCGCGCATTGTGATCAGAGCATCCTGCAGGTACGTTCTTAAAGAACCGTTTACAAGACCTGAAAGTGTTGTGTGAACACGGTCGTTGAGATTATTCATGCTCCTTCGGATATGCTTTAGCGCACTGCTTGCGTCATCACTGATTTCATCTTCGGAAATGATGCATCTTTCAATTTCATTTGAAAGAGGTGTGAGCGGCTCAAGTCCGTCAAAATAAATATCAAGACAGTCGGCAAGATCTTCCTGCGTGTCATGCCGTCCGTATGACTTGGCCCGCGCAGTGTTTGAAAGAAGACGGCAGATGCGGAGAAGTTCCGCTGTATTTAGAGCGCCTCCGATCTCAAGTCGTTTGAGAGATTCTTCCACAGGAGCTGCGTCGCCGAAAGAAATCCGCCCCTTTTTAATGATCCTTGTAAAAGCGGCGGCGGTCTGTTCCTGAAGCAAATCGATCTTCGTAAGATCCGTTACCGGTTTCAGCCGTCGGCAAAGTTGTTTTCCGCGGAAAGAACTTGCCTCATTTTCCAACATGGAAATAATTTTATCAAATTCAAGTTTTATTAATGTTTTGTTATTCATAAATCTTCACCTGTCTGTAATGTTTGTATCCTCATTCTACTCTATTATCCGTATAAAGAAAAGGACTTTCAGGAAGTAAGAAAAACCTTTTCATAGAGGATTGAATCAGGTATACTAGAATTTGGAGGAAAATAAGTCCATGCCGAGTGATAAAGAACAAAAAAAATCGCCCGAAGAAGAGGCGGAAGAGAAGAAATATTCTTTTTTACAAGAAAAGATAAAAGGGAAACAGGGCAGCAGGGAAACGCTTATAAAACAATTTATCCGAATTGCGATCTATGGTCTGATATTGGGGATGTTTGCCTGCTTAGGTTTTTTGCGCTTAAACCGTGGATGCAGCAATGGTTTGCGGGAAATGCAAAGACTGTGATGATCCCCGAAGATGAACAGGCAGCGGAAGATTCTGAGAAAAATCAAGAGGGAAAAGAAGATCCTGCGCTCGATGCGGAAAGTTATGAAGAGATGACCGCCGGGTTGAATGAACGTGTAAAAGAGGCGAGAAAAAGTATTGTTTCTGTATCTTCTGTATCTGAAAAGGCAGACTGGGACGGAGAGATGACAGGAATTTTGCAGAGTGTTACAGGTGTTATCGCCGGAGATACGGCCGGGAATTTTTGATTATCGCCGACAGTTCGATCTGCACAGGCGCTTCTGCATGGAGAGTGACAATTTCCGATGGAAAAAGCTTCGATGCAGCGCTGAAAAAGGTCGATAATAACAGAAAGATAGCAGTGTTCGGCATCGGGAAACATGTCGTAGATGAGGATGACAGCGGATTGATCAAAGTAGCCGTTTTAGGTAATTCAAAGAAAGTGGCGCAGGGAGATGCAGTGATCGCTCTCGGAAATATATTTGGATATGCAGACGGAATGTCTTACGGCGTTGTCAGCGCATCGAATTATAAGGCGACATTTTTCGACGGAGAATGCGCAGTGATCGCGACAGACATTCCGGCAGAGGAACAAGGAACAGGCATGTTGTTTAACATGGATGGCGAAGTGGTAGGGATGATTTCTTCATCCGTATGGAACGACACAGGAAAAAATGTTGTGAATGCATATGGAATTTCAGATTTGAAGCCGATTATAGAATTGCTCATCAATGGGAAAAGCGTTCCATATATCGGAATTTACGGAACAACGGTGACGGAGCAGCTTGCAGAAGAACATAAAATGCCGTCAGGTATTTATGTGGCAGATGTTGATCCGGATTCACCGGCGATGGCGGCGGGAATACAAATCGGAGATATTATATGTGAAGCATCGGGAGAAGAGATAAAGGATATTGCCGCATACCAAAACATTGTGATAGGCTCGTCTGTAGGAGAAACGATGGAGTTTGTCGGAAAACGGCTCGGTTCAGACGGATATGTCAATATAAAATTCTGTCGTGACCACAGAAAAAGAAGAAGTTAAATAAAGAAGCGGGAATGAGAAAATAAGAAAAGAAGAAGTTTGGTAAGAAGCAGGAATGAGAAAATAGGAAAAGAAGAAGTTCAGTAAAAAGCGGGAATGAGAAAATAAGAAAAGAAGAAGTTCAGTAAGAAGCAGGAATGAGAAATAAGAAAAGAAGAAGTTCAGTAAGAAGCAGGAATGAGAAATAAGAAAAGAAGAAGTTACAGTAAAAAAGCAGGAATGAAAAATAAGAAAACAGATTAAAAGAAATAGAACATAGAGAAATAAAGAAAAAATAGAAAGAGGAATAGCGAGACATGAGATATATCAGTGGGTTACATGAAGGAGAAACAATCAGAAATATTTATCTGTGTAAGGGAAAACGTTCGGCTGAAACAAGAAACGGAAAACCATATGACAACGTGCTTTTGCAGGATAAGACAGGAACGCTTGACGGAAAAGTATGGGACCCGAATTCGCAGGGGATTGCGGACTATGATGAAAAAGATTTTATAGAAGTATATGGAGAAGTGATCAATTATAACGGAAATCTGCAGATTAATATAAAACAGATCCGCAAAGCCGGTGAAGAGGAATACAACCCGGCAGATTACATGCTACCACAGAGAAAAGCGTTGACGGGATGTATGAACAGCTGACAGAGTTTATCCGTCACATTTCCAATCCGTATCTGAAAAGTCTGTTAGAATATTTCTTTGTGAACGATCAGGAATTTATTAAAAAATTCCGGTCACATTCTGCAGCGAAAACGGTACACCACGGATTTTCGGGAGGACTGCTGGAACATACGTTGAGCGTACTTCGGATGTGCGAATATTTTGCCGGATCATATGGAATTTTAAACAAAGATCTTCTGTTGACAGCGGCAATGTGCCATGACATCGGAAAAACAAGGGAACTTTCGTCATTTCCGGACAATGATTATACAGATGAAGGACAGTTGATAGGGCATATTGTGATCGGAGTGGAAATGCTCGACGAGGCAATCAGGACAATACCGGATTTTCCGGTTCGCCTTGCAAATGAATTGAAACACTGTATTATCGCCCACCACGGAGAGTTGGAATACGGTTCTCCGAAAAAACCGGCGCTTGCGGAGGCGGTAGCGTTGAATCTTGCGGATAATGCAGATGCAAAAATGCAGACTTTGACGGAAATATTTAAAGGGAAAACAGGTACAGACTGGTTAGGATTTAACCGATTGTTCGATTCTAATTTGCGCAGAACGTCAGGAGCGTAAACAGAAAAAGCCGATTGTAGGCGGCGGATAGATCGTAACTATACGGTGTTTCCGGTGGGGAAATATGTGCGCAGATGCGGATGTGCAAAAAATGCAGGAAAACAGAAAGAAAAGGGAAGATATGTGTATGCAGAAAAATGATACTGTAGTTGTTGAAATCACGGATATCGGTGTCAACGGAGAAGGAATCGGAAAGATAGACGGATATAGCTGTTCATAAAAGACGCTGTAATAGGAGATGTTGCAGAAGTTAAAGTGATCAAGGCTAAGAAAAATTACGGATATGCCCGATTGATAAACGTGCTTGAACCGTCAAACAGCCGGGTTGAACCTAAGTGTCCTTTCGCAAGAAAATGCGGGGGTTGTCAGATTCAGGAAATGTCCTATGAAAGCAGCTTGAGTTTAAAGAAAGAAAAGTCAGGGGAAATCTTGAACGGATCGGCGGTTTTTCATCTGAACTTTTGGAATGTACAAAAGAGCCGATCATTGGGATGGAACTCCGTTTATTATAGAAATAAGGCGCAGTTTCCGTTTG
>ENA-OQCP01000869-OQCP01000869.1-human-gut-metagenome-genome-assembly--contig:-NODE-869-length-12723-cov-2.175691_pt1 | contig 12723 bp, 21 predicted proteins | sample MGYA00242760_ERZ504583 | MGnify/ENA primary metagenome ERZ504583 (study PRJEB26092, sample SAMD00036308) | human gut metagenome | host: Homo sapiens | study: EMG produced TPA metagenomics assembly of...
CTACCCGTTTATCTGCGAAAAAAGCTTTCCCGGAAAGCGCGTGGTTGCGCCAAGTTGGCGGCGACCAATGGTCGCCCCTACACCTTCATTAGGCCAAGGAACTTCCTTGCTATCCAACAGAAAAGACCGCTTGCCAGACTTGATGATTCGGGTCGTCCCATAGCCAACGCACCAACAAAAAAGCCTCGAACCTAAGTTCGAGGCTTTGGTGCGGATGAAGGGATTTGAACCCACACTCTTTTAAGGGAACTAGAACCTGAATCTAGCGCGTCTGCCAGTTCCGCCACATCCGCATATTTTGTTTTCGTCTTGGCCGTTGGCCTGACGATAGGTATTATTATAGCCAAACGCCCGGTAAATGTCAAGCGTTTTTTCGCAAAAAAAAGTGATATTTTTCCCGCAAAAAAGCGGCCGTCTGCTTTTTGACAGACGACCGCATTTTATTTGCAGATTACCAGAGATTTACGACCTCGTTGTACAGGCCTTCGTAGCTCTTGGCGGAGTTGGACCAGCTGAAATCGCACTCCATTGCGCGCTTGACCAGCACGGGCCAGCCATCCTTCTGCCAGTAGCCCTCCTTGGCACGCCAGCAGGCTTCATACAACTCGTGGGCGTTATAGTTGGCAAAGGTGAAGCCGTTGCCGTAGCCATCGCCGGAGTCGCGGATGGAGTCCTTCAGGCCGCCTGTCTCGCGGATGATGGGAATCGTGCCGTAACGGCAGGAGACCATCTGCGCCAGACCGCAGGGCTCGGAGCGGGACGGCATCAGGAACATATCTGCGCCGGCGTAGATTTCCTGCGCCAGCTTGGCGTTGAAGCGATGTAGACACCGACACGGCCCGGATTGCGGGCGCACAGTTCATTGAAGAAGTTCTCGTACTGGGCTTCGCCGGAGCCGAGGACCACCAGCTCGATGCCCTGCTGCAGCAGGCCCTCTGCAATGGCCTGAACCAGATCCACACCCTTGTGGCCAACCAGACGGGTAACCATGGCCATGACCGGGCTGCCGTCCTTATGCAGCCCAAACTCGTCCTGCAGGTAGGCCTTGCAGGCTGCCTTTCCATCCTGGAAGGTCTCGGCATCGTAGTTTTTGGCGATGTCGGGATCGGTCGCGGGGTTGAAAACATCCACATCAATACCGTTGAGGATGCCGCACAGCTTATACTGCTTCTGGCGCAGCAGGCCGTCCAGACCATGGCTGAACCACGGATCCAGAATTTCCTGTGCGTAGGTGGGGCTGACGGTTGTCACCTTGTCGGCACACTCGATCGCGCCCTTCATGAAGTTGGCGCAGCCGTCATACTCGACCACATGGGCGTCGCGGGCACCGATGCCGCAGGTATCCTCCAGAATATCCAGACCATACTTGCCCTGATAGGCGATGTTGTGGATGGTAAAGACCGTCTTGATGCGGCTGAACTTGTCCAGATGGCGGTAGTACAGGTTGAGATAAACCGGGGTCAGCGCGGTCTGCCAGTCGTTGCAGTTGATGATGTCCGGCTCGAAATCGGTGTAGAACAGCATTTCGAGGATGGCGCGGGAGAAGAAGGCGAAGCGCTCGCCGTCATCGTAGAAGCCGTAGAGGCCGCTGCGCTTGAAGTAATACTCATTATCAATGAAGTAGTAGACCACGCCGTCGCGCTCGGCCTTGAACAGACCGCAGTACTGGCTGCGCCAGCCCACCGGCACGCTGAAGTTGGTGACATAGGTCAGCGTATCCTTGAATTTCAGATCACCGTACAGCGGCATAACCACGCGGGCGTCAATGCCATCGCGGACCAGTGCCTTGGGCAGAGCGCCCGCAACATCGGCCAGACCGCCGGACTTGGCAAACGGGGCAGCCTCGCTGGCTGCATACAGAATTTTCATAAGCACCTCCGTGCGAATTTCACAAAATGAGGGCGGGGGAAATCTTCTGCTCTCCCCCGCCCTCTCATCAAAGCCGGCTCCGGGGAGAGGGAGTTCGACCTCTATGAGCGTTATTTTTCCCCCAACACCGGCGGCGGACCGCCGGTGCGGATGGCGTACCGGTTATACGCTGTGGTTCTTAGCAATAAATACCGGGAAGGTGTCGGTGCCGGCAAGCTTCTTGTCCTCCGTGATGTGGACATTCTTGTCGGTCACGACATACTCAACATTGGCGTTGGGCTCGACCACGGTATCCTGCATCAGCACGCAGTTCTTGACGACAGCGCCTTCTTGATCTTGCAGCCGCGGAACAGCACGCTGTTCTCCACGGTGCCCTCGATAACGCAGCCGTCCGCCAGCAGGCTGTTCTTGACGGAGCTGCCCTGCAGATAACGGGTCGGGTTATCGTCACGAATCTTGGTGTAGATGGGGGCCGGTCCGAACAGTGCGTTCATGCTGCCGTCCTGCAGCAGGCGCATATTCTCATCGAAATAGCTCTTCATGTCGGAGATGCGGGCCGCATAGCCGTCAAACTCATAGGGACTGGACATTCAGCAACTTGAGGTTGCGGGCCAGAATGTCGCGCTCAAAGTAGACCAGACCGCGGACAGAGGCATCGTGGATCAGGTGGATCAGCTCTCGCGCTCAATGACATAGATGTTCATGGCGAGGTTCTGCTCACCCATGCGGTAGTCATTGGAGAGAATCTCGGTCACACGGCCGTTCTCATCGGTGCGGATGGTGTAGTTATCACTGCGGGCACCCTCGGGGATGGGGGCGCGGTTGTAGACCATCGTGACATCAGCGCCGGACTTGACATGGGCATCCACCAGCTTGCCGAAGTCAAAGTTCATGGCAATGTAGGAGTCGGACAGGATGACATAGCGCTCCTTCTGATCCTCGAGCCAGTTCAGGATGCTTTCGAGAGCGTCCACACGGCCGGAGTACAGCTTGACGCTGCGCTCTGCAAAGGGAGGCACAATGTTCAGGCCGCCGCGCTTGCGGGTCAGGTCCCACTCACGGCCTGCGCGAGGTGATCCATCAGGGAGTGGTAGTTTTTACGCACGATGACAGACACATTGTCGATGCCGGCGTTGGCCATGCTGGACAGCGTGAAGTCAATCAGGCGGTAGCGTCCGCCGAAGGGGATGGAGGCCATCGAGCGCTCCGCCACCAGTTCGGGAACGAGGTTATCATAGGTGTTGGCGAAAATGACGCAAGAGCGTTTACATTGCTGTTTACCATTGTTCCTCACCATCCTTTACATCGCTGGAAACCATTGCCTTGGGGCCGACCGTTGCACCCTTGCCGATGACAACGCCGGAACCAACGGTAGCCACATCACCGGGCTCGGCAATGTTCAGGCCGCCCTCCGGCATGGCACCGACGGTGGCGCCCTCCTCGATCGTGACATTCTCCGCCACAATGCAGTGCTTGACGGATGCACCCGCCTTGATGACAGTGCCGCCCATAACAACGGCTGCCTCCACGGTGGCACCCTTTTCCACAACGGCGCCGGGGAACAGGATGGAGTTATTGACCGTGCCGTTGACCTTGCAGCCCTCGGATACCATGGAGTTGACGATGGTGGCGTCACTGCCGATCTGCTGGCAGGGACGACCGGTGTTGCGGGAATAGATCTTCCAGTTTTCATCGAACAGGTTGATGCCGGAATGCTTGGGGTCCAGCACCTCCATGTTGGCCTGCCACAGGCTGCCGATGGTGCCGACATCCTTCCAGTAGCCGCTGAAGTGGTAGGCGTACATACGGCGGCCGTCCTTCAGCAGGTTGGGAATGACATTCTTGCCGAAATCGTTCTCGGAGTTGGGGTCAGCCTCATCCTCGGTCAGGTACTTCTTCAGGATATCCCAGTTGAAGATGTAGATACCCATGGAAGCCAGATTGGACTTCGGGTTCTTCGGCTTCTCCTGGAATTCGTTGATGCGGTCGTCCTCGTCAGTGACCATCAGGCCGAAGCGGGAAGCCTCGCTCCATGGCACCTCCATAACGGCAACGGAGAATTCTGCGTTCTTTTCTTTGTGGAAGCGCAGGAAGTCAGAGTAATCCTGCTTGCAGATCTGGTCGCCGGACAGGATGATGACATACTTGGATCATAGCGGTCAATGAAGGACAGGTTCTGATAGATGGCGTTGGCGGTGCCCTTGTACCAGTCAGAGCCGCTGGCCTGCTGGTAGGGCGGCAGGACATGTACGCCGCCGTGCAGACGGTCCAGATCCCAAGGCTGGCCGTTACCGATATACTCATTCAGGACAAGCGGCTGATACTGGGTCAGAATACCAACGGTATCAATGTCGGAGTTGACACAGTTGGAGAGCGGGAAATCGATGATACGATATTTTCCGCCAAACGGAACGGCCGGCTTGGCGAGCTTTTGGGTCAGCGCATAGAGGCGCGAGCCTTGGCCGCCTGCAGGATCATTGCGATCATTTCTTTAGCCATAAGATTTCTCCCCTTAAATTTCGGCGTATGCGTTTTTAACTTTATGACATTACCGCATACTCTCGGCTGCCGCCTGCTGCGATGCTTATGCCCGCAGGGCAGGGATTTTGCGGTGATGCTTTTTATCCAAAGGCGGTCATACCGTCGTTTTGGCTTTGGGCGGGCGTCCCCGGCGTTTGGGGGCCGCCTCCGTCTTGGCCGGTGCTGCAGGGGCAGCGGCCTTTGCAGTAGCTTTCGTTGCCTTTTTGGCAGCGGGCTTTGTCGCTTTGCCGCCTTTTCGTCAGCAGCATCTGCCTTCTTGGTCCGCGGCTTGCGGGCTGCGGGCACACTGAGGTAGAGGGTGGACATCGGCGGCAGCGTCAGCGAAATATGCTGGTCAAAGCCGTGCATCGGGCCTTTCTCGCTCTTGACCGTGCCGTTGGTGACACCGGAGCCGCCGTACTTCTTGTCGTCGGAGTTGAGGATTTCCTTGTAGCTGCCGGGATTCGGCACGCCCATCTGGTAATCCTTGCGGAGCACGGGGTTGAAGTTGCAGACAACAAGGAGCATCTTCCCTGCCGCATCACGGCGCAGGAAAGCGATCACACTCTGCTTGCTGTCATCCGGCACGATCCACTGGAAGCCCTCCCAGCTGTAATCCACCTGCCACAGGGCGGGCGTTTCGCGGTAGAAGTGGTTCAGATCCTTGACATAGCCCTGCAGCTCGCGGTGCTTGTCATAGCCCAGCAGCATCCAATCCAGCTGTTTTTTCTCGTCCCACTCGATAAACTGGCCGAAGTCCTGTCCCATAAAGAGCAGCTTCTTGCCGGGGTGGGCCATCATATAGCCGAAGAAGGTGCGCAGGTTTGCGAACTTTTCCTCATAATCGCCGGGCATCTTGTTCAAAAGGCTGCACTTGCCGTGTACGACCTCATCATGGCTGATGGGCAGCACAAAATTCTCGCTGAAGGCATAGAAGAAGCTGAAGGTGACCTTGCCGTGGTTGCCCGCGCGGAAGAGCGGGTCGGTCTTCATGTAGCTGAGCATGTCGTTCATCCAGCCCATGTTCCACTTGAAGTTGAAGCCCAATCCCCCATCGGCAGCCGGCTTTGTGACCAGCGGCCAAGCGGTGGATTCCTCGGCGATCATCATTTTATGGGGATACCGGCCCAGAATGGCGGTATTCAGCTTTTGCAGGAAGGCGATGGCCTCCAGATTTTCCTTGCCGCCCTTGACATTCTGCTCCCACTCGCCGTCCTTGCGGTTGTAGTCGAGATAGAGCATACTGGCCACGGCGTCCACGCGCAGACCGTCCACATGATAGCGATCTACCCAGAACATGGCACTGGAAATCAGGAAGCTTTCGACCTCCTTCATGCCGTAGTTAAAGACCATCGTGCCCCATTCCTTGTGCTCACCGCGGCGGGGGTTGGGGTCCTCATAGCAGGGGGCGCCGTCAAACATGTACAGGCCGTAGCATCCTTCGGGAAGTGGGCAGGGACCCAGTCCAGAATGACGCCGATGTCCGCCTGATGCAGCTTATCCACCAGAGTCATGAAATCCTTGGGGGTGCCGTACCGGCTGGTGGGCGCAAAATAGCCCGTGACCTGATAGCCCCAGCTGCCGTCAAACGGATATTCGGTGATGGGCAGCAGCTCCACATGGGTGTAGCCCATCTCCTTGATGTACGGGATCAGCTCCTCGGCCAGCTCGGCATAGTTATACGGAATGCCGTTTTCGGGGTCCTTCATCTTCCAGCTGCCGACCTGCAGCTCATAGATGGACATCGGGCTGTTGATCACATCCCGCTTTTGCTCATCCTTGATCCAGGCGGCATCACCCCACTCATAGCCCTCGATGTCATAAACCTTGCTGCCGTTGGAGGGGCGGGTCTCGGTATGGAAGGCATACGGATCGGCCTTATAGACCAACTCATCCGCCGGGGTAGTGATGCAGTATTTGTAAACATCAAACTGCTTGATGCCGGGTACAAAGCGCTCCCAGATGCCGTCCGTTACCATCTCCATCGGATGCTCACCGGGCGTCCAGCTGTTGAAGTCGCCCACAATGGAAACGGCCTTGGCATGCGGTGCCCAGACGCGGAACACCACGCCGGCCTCCCCGTTCTGCTCACACAGATGGGCGCCAAAGTAGCGGTAAGCCTCCTGATTGTTGCCCTGCTTGAACAGATAAATGGGCAGATCGGAGCTTTTTGGCGTTTCTTTGCGCTGTTTCAACATAATCTCCCCTTTTGGCGGTGCTGTACCGGGTACAATGCACCGACTTTGTATGATCTCTGTATCTATATTACATGTTTCATGCGGGAATTTCAAGGGTTTTTGTGTAATATTCCGCTAAAATTTTCGTATGTTGCCTGTTCGTTTTGTACAAGTTCGACATATATCGAGGTGTTTTTTTCGTACAGCTGTACAAAAAATTCCCCTGCAGGGTGTTTTTTACACCCTGCAGGGGATTTGTACAAAATACTTCTTTATGTGCCGTAGATATAATAAGGGTTCTCGCCGCTGTACACGCTGCGGCGGTTCCAGACGGTATGGGTGGCCAGATACTCGGCCCATGCATGATAGCCCGCCGCATTAAAATGCACGCCGTCCTTGGTGGCATAGTCATCAATCTGGCTGCCGTCCGCCGTGTTGGTCAGGGCCTCCCGGATATTAACATAGTAACAGCCCTTGCGCAGCGCCATATTGGCCAGCAGATCGTTGACGGTGGCGATGCGCTGGTTGTCCAGCCCCGGCTTGGACGCTGCGACCGTCTCCTGCACGCCGGGGATGGCCTGAATATAAAGAATGACGCCGGGGTTGAGCTGCTCGCGCAGCATGTCGATCAGACGCTCATAGTAGGCAATGAAGCTGTCCTCACTGCCCTGCACAACCAGATTGTTGGTGCCGACCAGAATATACAGATAGTCCGGCTGGCTGGCCGCGATGGTCTCCATCGGGGTCTCAGTCGCGCCGGTGACAGCGTTCTTGACGCTGACATTGTTGACAAAGGTCTGCACGCCCGCGCTGACATAGGTCGCATAGTGCGCATTGTGGTAGCCTGTATCATAGATGCCGAGGCCGGAGGCAATACTGTCCCCCGCAAAGGTCACAGTGTTGAAGTAGTCCTTCGTCACTGTGCCCAGCATCGGAACCGCCACCATCCGGTGGTCGGTGTTCAGAAACTCCGTATCTATAGTCTGGGCGACCGACTCGGACTTGTCCCACACGGCGGTATCCACGCTCTGCACAAGGCGCTGCGTCTCGGCGATGGGCTGCTGGGTCGGTGCGGCCGTAGGGGCCATCGTAGATTCCGCCGTTGCAGTCGGCTGTGCCGCGGCGCTGTCTGCCTCCTGCGGTGCAGGGGTGCGTTGTCACGGAACCAGTAAAACCCGGCCCCGGCGCAGAGCAGCGCCAGAAGCACGATCAGGGCCAGAAACAATTTCCGCTTACGCCGCTTGCCGGCAACCTCACTGCGGTAGGTATAAAAATCAGCCATAAAAGCCTCTCTTCTCTTTTCCTAAAAACTATACACTGTTATTATACGCCACAAAGCCCCCGCACACAAGAGCCGCGAAAATGTTTTACAAATTTGTAAGCCGGAATTGTAGCAAAAATTAGCTTGACGCACCCCCGTGCTGCCCCTATAATATAAGTAAGAGTATGCGTGACCATCAGTCACAGAACGGAGGTCCTGCCCCATGGCATGGATGATCGTATGCGACAGCTCCTGTGAGATCCGCGAGCTGCAAAACCCTGCACCCGGTGTGCAGTTTGCCCTTGCACCGTTTAAGATTCGCGTTGGCGAGCGGGAATATGTTGACCTGCCCACGCTGAACACCCGGCAGATGCTGCAGGCCATGACCGACTACAACGGTGCCAGCACCACCGCCTGCCCCAGCCCGGAGGAATGGGCCGAGTATTTCCTGCTGGCGGACAATGTCTTTGCCTTCACGATCAGCAGCAACCTGTCCGGCAGCTACAACGCCGCCATGCTGCGCGTGAGATGGTGCTGGAGGAGCATCCCGAGAAAAACATCTTCGTGCTGGATACACTGAGCTGCTCCGGCGCGCTGGCCGGTGCAGCCGAGCTTGCCAACAAGCTGATTGGCGAAAACCAGACCTTTGAGGACATCTGCTTTGCGCTGCAGAAGTTTGCCGAAAGCACCCATATCCTGTTTGCTCTGGCCAGCTTTGACAATCTGGCCAAAAACGGCCGCGTCAGCAAAGTGGTCGGCTTTATTGCAGGCCGCCTGAATATGCGCGTGCTGGGCCGCCGCACATCCGAAGGCGCATTGACTTCTATTTCAGACCCGCGGCGAGACCCGCGTGCTGGCAAAGATTCTTGAGCAGATGGTCGAGGACGGCTATGACGGCGTACACCCGGTATTGATCAGCGAGTGCGGCAACCAGACCGCTGCCCAGCTGCTGCACCACGGCATTGAGGCCAAGTGGCCCGGCGCACCGGTGCGCATCGTCCCCTGCTCCGGTCTGTGCAGCTTCTACGCACAGGATCAGGGCATTATTATCACATATTGAGGCAAAAATATACCGCCGTGCATGGATTTGCACGGCGGTTTTTGTTTTGTTGGCTTCCCCCTTGGGGGAAGCTGTCAGCGGCCCTGACCGCTGACTGATGAGCAGGTGTACGGCCATCATCCGTTGGCGGGATATAGCATATGCCCGCCCCTCATCCGGCCTCAGGCGGGGCCTCGGCCACCTTCCCCCGCCCGCGGGGGAAGGCATTCTTACTCCGGCAGCCGTGTTTTGACGAACTCCAAAAATGCATGCGCAGCGGGGGCGAGATTTTCCCCGCAGGCAAGGCCGATCTCCATCATCTGGTGGGGTGCCATCGGGCGTTCGACCACGCCGGGGTAGCCCGGCTGGTGGTTGATGGCATTGTTGACGCTGATGCCCAGCCCCGCCGAGACCATGGCGTAGGTGGCCGTAATATCCATTGTGGAATACCGGGCATCGGGCGCGCCTTGATCTTATCGAAAATCAGGTGATGTCCGTCTCCATGCCGGGGTAGCTCTCGATGAAGGGCTCGGTTTTCAGGTTTTCGACCGGGATGCCTCCTGCGCGGCCAGCGGGTGGCTCTTGGGCAGCAGGACCATCAGCTCATCCTGCCGGATGGGCAGCCAGACCGGCAGATCATCACGGTGGCTGATCAGGCAAAAGTCAGTGCGGTGATCGAGCAGCATCTCAGCCAGCTCGCTGCTGGTGCCGTTCACGATCTTGATGACCACGCCGGGATGCCGGGTGCGGAAGGCCGCCATCATCTGGGTGACCCACTCATAATAGCAGTTGTATGCCGTGCCGATAACGATCGTGCCGCAATCCGCGCCGCGCACCTTGGCCGCGATCTGCTCCAGACGCTCCTGCGCAAAGAGCAGCTCACGCACGGACGGCAGCAGCTGGCGGCACTCCTCGGTGGGCTGCACGCCGCTTTTGGCGCGGTAGAGCAATGAAAAGCCAAGTTCTTTCTCCAGCGTTGCCACGCTGCGGCTGATGCCGGAGACGGTAAAGCCCATCTCCTCCGCCGCAGCGCGCAGGCTGCCGCGGTCGATTGCTTTCAATAAGATCTCCCAGCGTTCTGTGTCCATTCTGCACCTCATATGTTGCTTTAGTTGCAATCTTGTAAAAACCATGTTCCGTTTTCATCAATCATAGTGCAGTTTTCCGCTTTTGTCAAGCCGGAAAGCAAAAAAGGCTCCCCGCAGAGCCTTTTCCGTGTTATGTGCGGTTTTCCCGTTCCTGCTTGCGCTTTGTGCGCTCCAGCAGGGCAGCCTTCTGCTTATCCCATTTGGCATCATACTCCGGGGTGGCAGCATCCAGACAGCGGCCGAAGCTCCAATGCAGGCCGTCACGGCGGCTCAGCTTGAAGCGCAGATACCAGTGCCCGCAGTAGGGGCAGCTGCTGCGGGTGAAATACCCCGTGTTGCCGCGCTTGAGCCATACCTCGTCATTTGTCAGCGGTGCGCCGCACTTGGGGCAGTTTGCCTTGTACAGCTCCGGCAGATTGCGGTAGTCATCATGCTCCAGCCGGTTCATGAACAGCTGCACATCACAGCCTGTCTTTTCACTGCCGAGCAGTGCCTCGGTCAGCAGCTCCTCCTCCGTCGGTAGGTGGCAAGTCCCTCGGCCAACGGCAGCTTGCGGCAGATCTTGGCCGTGTACAGCGCATCATCGAGCGCATTGTGGAAGGGCTCCACCTTGGGGATGCCCAGCCGGTCAACCACGCTTTCCAGCGTCAGGCCCTCGCCCTCCCTGCGGGGGTAGGCCTGCAGGAAGATCCGCTGCAGGTCATACCAGCGGTCCGGCCAGTTTTCGTCCAGCCCGACCAGAAAGAGATTCTGCTTCAGCACCGGCACATCATCAAGCCCCCACTCGGCCAGCTCGGCGTCCGGCCCGGCCCAGTCAAGGAATTTCTGCAGACCCTCCCGCATCGGCAGGCCCGCGTCCAGATCCCCTTGGGAAAGGCCGGTGACCTTGGCGATATGGTGCTGCAGCTTGCGGAAGATGCGCGGCCTGAGGTTGACCTCAAAGGTATCCAGTACATCGCCGCGCGCATTGATGCGGACCGCACCAATCTGAATGATCTCACCGCGCAGCGTCAGCTCTGCACCGTGATAGAGGAAGGTCTTCGGCTGATAGCCGATGTTCCATTCCAAGTCGAAAACGATCAGATTCACAGGTCAGTTCTCCTCTAAAATAAACTTTTCGACCGCAAGGCCCACGCCGTCATGGTCGTTGTCGGCGGTCAGCCAGTCCGCTGCGGCCTTGACCGGGGCCTGTGCATTGCCCATGGCCACGCCCAGACCCGCCAGACGGATCATCGGCAGGTCATTCCAGCCGTCACCGCAGGCCATCAGGTTGGCGGGGGTCAGCCCCTTGGCACGCAGCAGAATTTCCAGCGAGGTATCCTTGCCCACGCCCAGCGGCATCGTTTCAATAAAGAAAGGCTGGCTGCGGCAGATGGACAGCTTGCCGGCAAATTCCTGCTGCATCAGCTCCTCGACATGGGGCATATCCGCCGGGTCACCAGTCAGCAGCAGCTTGTTGATTGGGTAGGTCACCTCAGCGGGGAGGTTCTCGACCTGCCGCACGGGAATACGATTGATGCGAGCCTCCTCTTGCACATAGGGCTGGCGGGGTCCTCGGTCACGATGCCGTTTCGGTCATAGGTCAGCGGCACGACATTCCAATACCGGCTGAAGGTGCAGACCGGCTCGATGAGATCCGCCGGGAAGGCGTACTGCACAAGCGTTTCACCGGTCTTGCAGTCGATGATCTTACCGCCGTTGTAGCTCAGGATACAGCCGCCGTATTTTTCCAGCTCCAGCTCCTTAGCCAGCGGCTCAATGCCGACCGTGGGACGGCCGCTGGCCAGCACGATACAGACGCCCCTTTGCGCTGCCGCCTGCAGGGCGCCTTGGTGCGCGGTGTGATGATTTTATCCGTGTTGGTCAGTGTGCCGTCAAGGTCCAGTGCCAGGATTTTATATTGCATGGTGATTCCCCCGGATGCAGATTGCAGATTTGTGTATATTGTACTCTAAAATGGTGGAATATGCAAGATGGTTAAAGTTCCTTGCCTTCCCCCGAGGGGCTGCGCCCGCAGGCGCGTGTCGGAGCGCAACCGCCGTAGGCGGCTCTTAGCGCGTAGACTGAAGGTGGCCCCGCAGGGCCGGATGAGGGCAACTTTACCGCAGTCAAACACAAATGAGCTATAACGGTAAGGTTGCCCCTCATCAGTCCGCAAGAATTAGCTATTTCTAACGCATTGACAAACATTCCCGGCTATGGTACACTGCTGAAAGCAATAAGGGAGTAGTCAGCGCGGGGTGGAGCAGCCGCCGCGCAGTTCTGCCAACACAATGAGCCTTGCGGCTCTGGCTTTACTTTAAAAGACGAGACTTATCTGCCCGCAAACGGGCAGATAAGTCTTTTTTTATTCCCTGAAAACGGAGGAAAAAATTATGACTTTGTTTGACCTGATCCTGATTGCCGTCAGCCTCTCGATGGACGCATTTGCCGTTTCGATCTGCAAGGGGCTGTCTGTCCGCAGGGTGAACCTTACCCACGCCCTGACCTGCGGGCTTTGGTTTGGCGGCTTTCAGTTCCTGATGCCCACGCTGGGGTATTTTCTGGGCGACCACTTTGCGTGGTGCTGACGAAATTCGGCCCCTGGATCGCCTTCGTGCTGCTGGCGCTCATCGGTGCCAACATGGTCAAGGAGAGCTTTGCCGGAGATGAGCAGCTGGACGACGACTATTCCGCCAAGGCGATGCTGCCGCTGGCGATTGCCACCAGCATTGACGCCTTTGCTGTCGGCGTCAGCTTTGCCTTTGCGTTTTTAGAGTAGGCATCGAC
>ENA-OQCP01000871-OQCP01000871.1-human-gut-metagenome-genome-assembly--contig:-NODE-871-length-12682-cov-2.365591_pt1 | contig 12682 bp, 17 predicted proteins | sample MGYA00242760_ERZ504583 | MGnify/ENA primary metagenome ERZ504583 (study PRJEB26092, sample SAMD00036308) | human gut metagenome | host: Homo sapiens | study: EMG produced TPA metagenomics assembly of...
CAACTGCACCCGGTTCCCACACATTGCTGTCTACAAGAGACTCCCACGTTTTCCCTTTATGTGTTACCCTATCACCTTTTTTGTATGGGTTTGTGCTGTTTGGCTGCTCCCACGGCAATACTTTTCCAGTCGGATCTGTAAGCACCTTAGCATATAAACTTGAGGCGGTGTCCGGCGCCCAGTCCGCTTGAGATGTATGGTTTTGGAGTACCTTATATAGCGCATCTTGGTAAGTAATATACTTTCCAGTCTTGTAGGCTACTCCATCGCCGCTCCATAAATCGTACAGATCTGCTACCTTAAGAGCCTGCTCATCATCTGTAATTTTCTCTGCAGATATTTTAGCCATCGCAAAGACAGACGCATACGTTCCCGGTGCTCCACCGTTGCCACCGTTTTCCTTCAGTGCTTCTATGTCCTGCTTCGCTGTTTCCAACTTAATCCCCATGTCATCCAATCGCTCCTCTGTTGACAGACCGGCTTTATTATTTACAACTCCATAAATTCCACCCGGATATATCTCAGTATGATCGTATCCCGTGTAATTTTCCAAGGTATCTATGATCTGCCCACGTTCTGTGACGTTCATCACCTTTGTTTTTGTTGCATCCTCAAAGATTTCTTTCAGCTTTTCCGGCGCAATTCCGATTGTCAAGAATCGCACCGCACCACCGATTTTTTCATATGACTGTATCGGCATATCAGTTGCATCATTAAAAATAAGTTTCATGTTATCATTCCTTTCTAAAAGATCTGTTTTCTGACTCCGATTGGAATACGCAATAGGAAAGATGCGTTACAATTAAATACACCAAAAAGTAATTAATTATCAAGCACACTCCCACTCAGCGTCGATAAAAAGGTAATTATTTGTAGCTTTTGGGATGCAGAAAAACAGATTGCCGTTTGCTTTTGCTAAAGAGGTACAGGCAACTGGATTTTTATACGCTCCATCTGATGCAGTTACATTGACAGCAGTATCAATTAACGGTCGGTACTGTGACGGTATCGTAAAAGCATTGTTGTACACATTATTTGCAACAATTATAGAGGTTGTGTAGATTTCCATATTCAGATGTATTGCGTTACCAATCTTGTAAGAGTTGTTTGCTATTACTTTCCAAATCCCAGTGTTCAATCCGAGATCAGTCGGTGTGAGCGTCTTTTTATCGTGATACAACTGTAACTCCGACAAATCTTTATTTATTGTAGACATATCCAGCAGCACCTTAAATAACGGTTTCACTGCTACGATATTCAATCCACTCAGTTCCACTTCATAGAGTGGCCAGTCTGCCTTCATATCACCAGAACGTATATCTCCTTCCGTATGTAAAGGCACTGCTGGATTCACACCTGGCGTTCCTTTTATAATAACGGTCTCTGTTGTTTCTATCTTAGTATCCGGATTCTTCGTATATCTTTCTACGATAAGATCGATTCGTTTCATCCCTTGTGTTCCATTTTCGATCGCAACTTCGTCTGACCGTCCTTTAGGGATTACCACTTGTCTTCCCTGCATTATTCCACAGCCGTCATGAATTTTTAACAAATTATTCGATATCAATTCAGCTTCGAATTTTCTCCCTGTCCCCATAACATAAGAATCTGCGCCGGAAAACCCCCGATTCAAATCCGCCCAATTTTCAGGCGTAATATGCGCTTTCCCGCCATATCCTGTTACCAATTCCATAATCAATCATCTCCTTTTAACTTGTATTCAACCTTCATTCGTTCACCTCTGATTACTAAGATCTTACGTACAACTGGCTTTTGCACCAAAATCCCCGTTATATAATCTCTTCCAGATACGATATCACCGATTTCTAGGTCAGCATCCTCTATCCGCATTTCAAATTCCTTATAATTCGCTAAACTTTGTAATCGCTTTGTACCATCTTTTCTAAGCTGTTCTATATCAGATTGGGATGTATATGAGTATAGCGCTGTGCGCTCATGGATGCCTTTGTAGTACTGCTTTTCCCCAACACTCCCATCTTCTTGTACATACAGATGCAGGATCGTTCTGTCAGTTCCCTCTCCTGTTCCGGCACAGATCAGATGTTGATTCCCCGCCTGTAATCTCTAGTAATAAAATTAATCCGATTGTCTTGGTTATATTCTTTTTTCAACATCTTTGCAGGAACAGCCTGTAGTTCCACCCATCCAGGTATTCCCGGTTCTCCCCGTTTATGCCGGATGTCCAACCGATATCCCACGCTTGCCAAAAGATCTTCAATCCCGTTTAAAAGAGTGCAGTAACGATCAAACTGGAAGTTCTGTATAATCACACCGGTATCAACCTGAGGAACTAAAAAAAGACCGTCAAATCGACCGTCTATCAGATTTCTCAATATGCTGTTTAGTTCACCGGAAACTGTAAGGTAATCTTTTCCAGATGGCGGCTCAATAATTTTCTTTCCAAGCATTCCTCGCCAAGTGTCCCCCGTCATTTTGATGGCATTCTGTTTCGTTATTGTCTTCATATCTCCGATAATTCCGCCGTATTCTGTATCCGGAATGTAGATCATGTACCCGTAATTTAACTTCTTCTTATCCCAAAAATTCAGATTTATATCACATTCAAAATCATTCGTATCTCCCAGTTCCAGATCCACCGCAATGCACCGATCCAGATTCTCAAGTTCTTTCCCTACAGCATCTGCAACTATCATCTTTTCTGTGCACATTTTGGTTCACTCCTTCAATAAACAACAACAAATCAAAACCGAAACTTCCATCCCAACTTACAAGATTATATCTCGGCTGTATTTTTTCAAACGGAGAATTCGGACTGGTCACTCGATTATCGAACTCATTCACTTTCGTCCCATTTGTTCGTACACGGAAGACCGTTCCTTCCCTGGAATCAATCAGAAGATATTCCCCTCCGTCCAGCTTTGTCCTTACTTCATATAGATTATCCCCTATTACAATTCTCGGATTCAAGCACGGTCCGTATATCGTTAAAAGAAAATCGCACGCGGCGTAATGCTCTATAGTAATGCTGCCAGTTCCCTTCTCATCTCCCATGAGGTCAAACGGTGTATCAAATGGGAAATCCAAATATCCCACGCCTTTTCCTTCAACGCCTTTTTTGAATTCGTATTTTTTATCCGTAATCCAAAACGGATGATCGTCACAACGGTAAGATTTTTAACCTGTATCGGAACACCCATAAACGCATCAGTTTATATCACCGGATATATAGCAGGACAAATACTGATCTCCAATATACAGCCGCCCGGGGGTGTGATCTATGATGTCTTTTACAACGATGCTGTGGAAATTATTCAGGATGTCCGCAAATTCCTCATCTGAATCCGCGGTCACAGTAACCGTAATGGGATATGTTGCCATTTCTCTTGTAAATGACGTTATTTTCCCATTATCTGTATCTGCATCCCATGAATAGTTGAATAACTCTTGATATTTCAAAATCACATTTTCAGAGTCAAGGAGAATCTTTTCATTTAAATGATTAATGTAATACATATCCATGCTAAAGAATTCCCCTTTCTCGCAAATGCTCATCTATAATTCTACCAAGTTCCCTGCTACCCACTGATAAAGTAAGTTCCCTGACCGCAGATTTCATACACTTTTCCATCTTATTGTAATCAATCCCCGGATCGTTACTATACGCCTTGTTCTCCTCCGCTGTCAGGACACGCTCTCCTTTGTGTAACACTGCCTGATATCCGTCGTAGGGTACGTTATCAAGTCCGTTGTAGTGAGAATATCCCTGCGCTGCTGAAATCGCAGCGTTAATACCGCTTGTTATTGCGTTCGTTGCTAATGTGATCGACAGTGTCCTCGCTCTCGTGGCGTTGTTCGCCTCCTCATCAATCGCCCGTAAATTTGCGATTGTTCCGTCTTTATTAACCTTTACCTCACAAGGTGTTCCGTTTAAAATCGCAATTCCTTCCCGCGTGCCGTCTGCAGACTTTTTAATGTCCGACAAGGAGCTCACAACATCCCCATTCGCATTGACGAGTTCACCGTTCTTCTCTTTCAGTCCATCTAAGGATGTTCCCAGCATCTCAAAAGACCCTTTTCCGTTCAGCGCCATTTCCACCGTCGCGCCTTGGATTTCCTTGGAATATCGACGAGTGTTGAAGACGCTTCGTGGTAGAGACCGACGATCTTCCCTGTTGCCTGATCATAATTGACCACGATATCTTCATTCGTGCCTTTTTCCATGTTATATAGGGTATAACATCCTGACTCTGTAATTTGCTCTAACCCCGCATACCTTTCCTGTACCTTTTGCAGATATTCAGCATTCCTTTCCTCCTCTCCTGTGAGGATCTGACCATTCAAGTCGCTGATTCCATCCAGTAATTTCGGGTTATATTCTTCGATAATGCTGAGGTATTCATCGTAAAGGTCACGCTGTTCTGTAATCTTTTTCTGCTTGTCCTGCTCTAAATTTGCGATCTGTTCTTCATAATACGCCCGATCTTCTTCCTTGCATGTGCTAAGTTTACTTTGCAGCAACTGAATTTCTGTATCGTAAGCTGCTTGTATCTGTACGATCTCATCATCTCGGATCTTCGCTTTCTCTTGTAAAAGTTCCGATGCACTTTCCAGATCCATCGTTCGCACTCGAGCAGCAAACTCATTTTTTGCATAAAGAATCTCCTGCTCTGTTCCTCCCAGGGCTTCCAGTTCAATCTGACGTATCTGTTCATTATAATTTTGGATGTCTGCGATTTCCTGCTCTTTCAACTGTCGTTTTTCATTCGCTGCATTTTGCTGGATCGCAAGAATTTCATCTTGTAACGTCTGTACTTCACTGATCTGCGCATCACTTGATTGCGACAACAGTTCCAGTACTTTCTGTTCGCTTTCATCAATCACCTGATCATCTGCGATGAACAGATCTTTCAGTCCGCTTTGTGCCTCCTCTTTTCTGCTTTCGATCGTCGAGATCACTTCGCTACACATGTCATTGACCCGTTTCGTAAACCCATCGGTTTCCTCCTGTGTCATGATTCCGTCAAATCCGATCTCGTGCAAGTACACGCTGAATTCTTGTACCTTTTTCGTAGATTCTTCCACGGCTTCCTGAAATTCAGGCTTAACTCATCGCTGAATTCCTTATGAACATACCCCATTTCTTCCAGTTCTTCTTTCGTGTACCTCGTAACTCCTTGCAGGTCTGCCAGCGCTTCTTCCAGCCATGACATTTCCTCTCGCGATTTAAGGACTGTGGAATTCAATACATCGCTTTGCTCGTGGAGTGTATATACTCCGGCACCAACCACTGCTAAACCTGCCGCAAGGGGTGCACATGTTCCCAAAACACCTGTAAAGCTTTTTGCAAGTACAGATCCTCCTATTCCTGCTGCCTCTTGTGCGCTACCGAAAGCACTAAGCGCTTTTGTGACTGCTCCTATTCCTGTCTTTAACTTGGTATAGGTTTGAATCCCACCGCCGATTAGTTTTAACGCCGGTCCTGCTGCCGCAAGAGTGATTCCCCACTGCACCACATTCTCTTTCTGCTCATCTGTTAATTCGGAAAATGCTTCTGCCACATCCCCTAATATATCAGACGCTTTCTCGATTACCGGAACAAACGCTGCACCAAAACGTACTCCTTCGTTCCGAAGTTCATTCAATGCGCCTTTTAACTGTTCTGCCGGAGTCGCATCTATTTTTTCAAACGCCTTTTGTGTCGCCCCTGCGCTTGTCTCCATTCCCCGCAGCATTTCGTTGTATTCTTCGCCGCTGTTTTTATACAGCACCAACGCCGCCGATCCTGCTTCCACCGAGCCGAACATATCTTTCAAAGTCTTATCGTTCTTTTGCGCCTCTGCATTTAACAGACTCAAAATCTCTGTTGTAGACGTCCCCTCTTTTTTCAGATCTGCAAAACCTTTTCCGGTCAGCTCCCGTAGCGTTATGTCCGCAATACTTCCGCTTTTTGACAACTCTGACAACATTGCTTTTAAATACGTTCCAGATTCCGCTGTTGCCACACCGTTTTTCGTAAGCTGTGCATAAGATGCACTCAATTCCTCAATGCTGAAATTCGACGCATTTGCAACCGGGATCACTGTTCCCATGCTTGACGCCAGTTCGTCCACCGTTGTTTTACCCAAATTCTGCGTTGTGATCAATAAATCGGATACTCTCGTGGCGTCACTCGCTTGCAATCCATACGCGTTAATTGCCGTCGTGAGGACGTCTACTGCTTTCGCCCCGTCTGTAAAACCGCCTTTTGCAAGTTTCATCGCATCCGTCGTGAACTGGATCGCTTCTTTTTGATCCACCCCGGCAGAAATAGAAGAGTAAACGGCTTCTGAAAATTCATCCACCGCCACCTTCGTTTCACTACTTGCATTAAGAAGCTCATTTTTGTACTGCGCAAAATCTACGACATTTGAATCCAGAAGTGTACTTACTTTTGCAAAGCTGCTCTCAAAATCAACCGCCATTTTTGTCGTTGCGGCGCCTACGCCCACGATCGGAAGTGTCAAGCCTTTCGTCAGCAGATCACCTGCTTTAGAAAATTTTTCTCCGACTTTCGCCGTCGTTTCCATCTCCTGACTGATCCGCTTTGCTTCACTTGTTCCGATTGCAGCCGCTTTCTCCATATCGCTTTTAAAGTTTTCGATATCAACTTGATCTCTGTTAAAAGAGGTGCTAATTTTATGCCTCCTGCCATTTTCGTCTCCCTTCTGCGAATTTATGGATTGCGACTTCATCCGCCTCGGTCTGCTGCAGCCTCCACAAATTCTTTAGTATTTCTCTTCCGGCTTCGGACGATTGATAGCTTGCGATCCAGCTTTCCCGATTTAATAACAAATAAAAAGAATAAGGCAGTTCCAAGACCTCACGAAAGTTCAATCCGGTATACTGGCTTATTCTTTTTATAATTCCTGTTTTTAGGCTGTATGCTCTTTCCCAGTTCTCTGTCGGGAAATACTTTTCGCAGATTGCTTTTCCGATTTCTCCTTCCGGAACTGGGATTCGGAGTTTGGGTCTGTATCTGCTTTCAGCCGCAGCGCTGATACTTCCGCAATCAAACGGATAACTGCTTCTAACGGAAGTTTTTTTATCTCATCCGCCGTAAACTCCCTGCCCTGCCTGTTATGATTTATCAGGAGCAAGCATGCATCGATCCGTTTTTCATACACATTGTCTTCGGACAGATCCGCCTCTAACTGATCCATTTCTAAAATCATTCCGACTGTCGCTCGAATACATCATATTCTTTCCCAAACAGCTTTATTTTCACGGAATTGTTCATGTATTGATCTAAATCTAACACCGTATTGCGCCCTCCTATGCCGCGACAATCGCCGCCGCTTCTTCGTCCGTAAGTTCTTCTTCAAACTTGCAAGGAAACCTTTTACTTTCTTGATCGCCGTTAATTCTGCATCGATCGTTACTTCTTTGTTCTCCCACGTGATTGCAAATCCCGATCCGCCCTGTCCGATCATCGTAAAACGAATCTTTTTCCCGTTCTCCTTTGTGTGTACTGCCCTAAGCAAAACTGTTTTTAATGCCTTTCCATCCCCGGTAAAAATCAGATCTTTTTTCTTTCCTTCCTTATCTTCCGTGTAGACTCCGGTGGATAAGAGAGACATATTCGCAAGATTCCACGATAAAACTCCCGTCTTTGCCGAGATTTCCTCTTCTGTGATCGCAGACCTTACAATCTGTCCATACTGATTTTTCACATCGTATTTTGTCGGCTTATAATTTACGGTAAACCCAGAAGAGCAATGCCCGACATCATGTTCTTCTGTTTCAATGGTCGCGTGTTCCGGGATCTCTGTTCCGGTAATTCATACATATACACAGTACACGCTCCGATTAAAATTTCGTCATTGTTTTTCATTACGTTTCCTCCAATCAACGATAAAATACAGGGTATCTTCAAACATTTGACACCCATCATTAAATATTGTTCCTCCACCTGCTATGCCGGAATGAAAACGGATATTCCCGGTTGTAATATAAGGATCATCTTCTTCCATATCGAGCAGATCTTTCAATTTCACTTCTGTATCTTTGCAAGTATCATAATCCCGGTGCATGATCTTTAACTCAAGCTGACTCTGCTTTACATGTCCGCCGGATATCGGGGTAAATGTATAAACTACACTTACATCGTCTAACACTGTTGTAAATACCGGATATAATTTGCCCAACAGTTTCGGGATCTCCGTTTCGATATAGTTTTTAATGCTAATCTCCATATCAACCTCCGAGTATTTTCTCAATCTGTGCCGCATTGTAGATAATGGCGAATGACAAAAACGGTTTTGGTCTCTGTCCTACCGTAGTAAAATGCATCACTTTGTATTTTCCTGCTTTCACTTCATACACCACGCGTCTTTCTTCCGTCTCCGTTTACAGCGTAAATTCCTGTACCGTTGTGCACATAGGGGCATATTCCAAATTACTCCCAATCCTGCCGATAATTTCGTCTGCCGTGATTTCCGTCTCACTTGTGATCGACGCCCTAAGATGACCTTGATCGACCGGACAAAGCTGACGCGCCTCACCTTCCACTACAAGACACGCCTGCGACACTTTCTTCTCCATGTCCAAAGCAATCTTTGCCGTTGCATCCCGGATACTTTGAACAAATTCGCCATTATCTGCCATCACTCCACCACCTTCAACAGAAGATTCGTCATGCGTCCCTGCGGATTACAATCTATAATTCGATAGACAACGTCGTCTTTTACAAGGCGGTATCCCTCTGCTTTGATACTTTTACAGCGCGTCAGTCCTATATGCGTCGATTCCAAATAGGTCGCAGATGCAGCCACCTTCATATCATTTTTCTTGTAAACGGCAGCTTCCACTGTACCCATGTCAATCCATTTTTGCTTTTCTGCCCTGATGGAGTTCTGACAGTTTCTTCTTTCTGCAGCCGATACGGTTTCATATCTCTGTTAATTGACATATCTATCACCTCGGTAATCTTCTATATCTTCTGATCGTTCGCTTTACCTGATCCGGCAGAGAGTCCATATATGTCGTACTTCCGCCGAAGCTTTGCGATTCGCTTGCAATTCCCTCAACTCCGTCTTTGTTAAAACGGATCAGCGTCAGTTCTTTTACAGCCGGAATTACCCCTTCCGGCAACGACTCTTCATCCTCATAATTTAAGCAGCTCCGCATGTCGATGATGCTGTCGTGGATCATGTCTTTCAAAAGCTCCCAGTCTTGTTCAGACATTCCCGGACGCTTCAACAATTCATTTAAAATCTTTTCTTCCATTCTTCATCACCTCAAAAAGAGAGGGATTGCTCCCCCTCTAGGCTGATACCTCTTTTGTGTTTACCGGACTCTTTGTATCGTTTGTGATCTTGACGTTGATCGGATCTGCATCCGCCGCTGTTCCGACTTCAAAGTATAATGCCGCACTCGCATCGTCACGGAGCACTTTATCACCGTACACACAAAGTCCACGAATTCCGTCTGCGAACTTATTCTGTAAGCGCATCGCTTCCACTTCATTGATCTGCTTCGCCGCACCGATCGCGGATTTATGGTTTGCGATAATGACATTTGCCGGAAGCTCCTCGGAACACATCACCTGCATGCCATTGATCGTCTGACCCTCTACCACTCCATTTTCCAACACTTTCGGGTTTGCCGTGAAGCGCTTATCTTTGGACAGTAATCCAAGATAATCCGCATTTACCGTCACGAAACGGTTGACTTTCGGAACTTTCTTCTTGGAGAGCATCGTTCCAAGATCTACGATGTAATCATATGCGCTTGCCGCAGTTACTTTCTTCTTCGCGGAAGAACTTCCGATCAGAAGTTTTGTCCCTGCCAACAACGCCGCGAAAAAGTCTTTATCATACGTCTCCGCAAGGACCGCCGCATGTTCTTTCGTTGTCGCTGACAAAAGATCTGCTTTTAACTGCACCTTATCCACATCGTCCAACGCAAACGCAAAATATTTCTTCTTGTCAAATACCATTTCTACCGGAGTCGTGTCGATGTCATCCCAGTCCACACTTCCTGAGTAATCTTTCAGTGTCCCCCCTGCAACTCGGTTAAAAATGACTTTCTGCCCTTTGATCTCTGCCGGTTTTGTTGCTAATACATCCGCAATCGATACGGAATGGAAGTTCGCTAGAAGCGCTCCCTCCAAAGGGTAGGTTTAAAATTATCTGCTGCCATATTCTTTCATCCTCTCTCTTTCTTATTCTTTTGCCATCGCCGCAAACTGTGCCGCCACTTCTTCGGCTGTCATGTTGTCGGCGTTTTGCACAAGTGTATCAAATGCCGTTGTCCCTGAACTACCTCCGTCAGGGTTTGCCGGATTTCTTCCCGACAAAACAGGATTAAACAGATCCTTATAGCTTTCCTTCAAGCCTTTCATCTGCTCGTCCAGTCCTGAAACTGTTCCATCATCCGAAACGATCAGTTTTTCACGGTCAATTTTCCCTGCCAGCAATTCCGCGTGTTTCGCATTGTTATCCGCAAGCGCCTTATTGATTGCCGCATCGATCTTCATGCCTTTAATCTCTTTCTCATGGTCAGCTTTCAACTGCTTGATTGTCCCTTCGTGCGTTTTGATCGTCTTCTGAAGCTCCTCGTTACCGGCATTGTTCTTTTTCAGATCCCCGATTGTCTCATTTGCAGTCTCAAGCTCCTTTACCTTTCCGTTATACTGCTCTTTCGGAATGATATGCTTTGGCGCTTCCTCATTCACCTTTTTCATGGTAGCCTTTACATCCAGCTTCCCGTCTGCTGCATAAACCGCATTTGATAAAATTTTCTGTAACCACTCCATTTTTCTTTACCTCCATAGATTTTTATACCGGCTCTCCCGGTACTGGGATGTACCGTTGTTCTTTATACCCTGCAACCTATAAAAAGGGTAGAAAAATAGCACCTTACGGATGCTTCGTGTGCTCTGTAGCCCAGAGCTGGGAGATATTCAGGATCACCTTATCCTTTCTTTACAACCGCCTTTTTCGCAGGCTTCGCTTTTACCAACGCCATTTTTGCGTCGTTACTTGGCGTAGACAACTCTTTGAACCGTTCATCTGTCAGCTCCAGTTCATCTCCAACTGTGACTTTCCTCTTCAGCTGCTTGTCATAATAACTTTTAACACATACTGCTTTCATAGCACTTCCTCCTTTCCTGCTTTCTGGATATAAAAATACCACCAATCGTATTCGACCGGTGGTATCTACTCATTTTCTTCAAATTTTATTCCGTTATTACATTCCTTTTCGTATGGCTCCCATATTACCGTGGACGGAATACCTCTAGGAAATGCTTTGCATCGCATAGTATGTTTATCGTGATCTTCTATAAAATTATCACATAACATGCATTTGGGAAGCGCAAAACTACTTCCTCCAAGGATATATGTATTTTTTGATGAGTTCTTTTGCTTCATTCGGAATCCTCTCTCCATTTCTATATCTTACAAAAGCTTCCGCCAGACTTTCCGCGCCATCACATGTCCGATCAGAATACCCTGAAATACCTGCGACAAACGTCTTGCGGAGTTCTTCTCTCATATTTCTATAATCTTCTTCTGTTATACAATTCTGAAATGGCAAAATGTGCGCAATTTCATGTGCGATATAGTCTTCGAATGTACTTCCTGCCATTTCACCTATATTATACAAGTATTCCATACGGCGTTCAACCTTCTGATAATCCACATTATAATTAAATAGCAACTCAAACCGCAATACGCCATCATCATCAACGAAACCGCCGCTTCCAAAAATGTCGCCTTTCTTCATTTTCCCGCCTTCAATGCCATCTAAATATACAGTGTACTCTTTTTCTAATCTCCTGATCGCACTCTCAATCTTTCTTTTTGTCGCTTTATTCATTCTCGAAGTCTTATACACATCATACGGAATAGAGATTTTCATTATATTTCCAATCCGCTTTTTCCATGTCTTATCTGCAATATCACCCTTAGGTATCTTTTTCCCAAGCTTTCTTTCATATTCCACAATCAACTTCTCATCCGTAACCGGAATGATCGTACATCTACAGTTTGCGTGAAGCGGAACATGAATACACTCCTCGATCGGATAAACCTTTTCGTGATATCCTCCACAAATATCGCAGGTTCTTTCATCTCTTGCTGCTAAAATCTGCACATACTTAACATCTGCGTCTTTATAACGCTGCAAGGTCGCATCATTCAAATAATGCATTGTTTCCGTTCGGACAAGCCTGTGACATTCGTTAAATCCCTGCCCCATACGGTTATGGAGCATGATCGCGATTTCAACCGCTGTTTTTCCTTGCTGTAATCCCGTGAGCAGGATATCATTCAGACTGACTGCCAATTTCTTTTGATTCTTCCAGAGTCTTCCCGAAAAGTTATCCCCTCGCCACGGTGTTTCCATCAACTTTTCCATCAGCTTTTTATTTGGCATTGAAAAATCAATATCTCCCATGCTTTCCGCCGTATCTGCGTACACTTTTCGAAATCCGTCCTGCATGTTTTTCTTTGCAAATGCTTCCGTTGAATGTCCAAGATCCTCTATGATCTTTTCAAACTTTCCGTTCAACTCCGTGAGACGGTTCTGTTTGTGCATGTCAGAAAGAGAAAAGAACCCCATCCTTGCTGTACTTCTCCGGCCAGCCGATAGAGCTCATCTTTTACACTTTCACTCGCATCGATATAAAACTCCCAACAGTTCCCGGATTCTTTCTTCC
>ENA-OQCP01000872-OQCP01000872.1-human-gut-metagenome-genome-assembly--contig:-NODE-872-length-12665-cov-6.558462_pt1 | contig 12665 bp, 18 predicted proteins | sample MGYA00242760_ERZ504583 | MGnify/ENA primary metagenome ERZ504583 (study PRJEB26092, sample SAMD00036308) | human gut metagenome | host: Homo sapiens | study: EMG produced TPA metagenomics assembly of...
ACATCAATGTGCTTTCTGCAAGAGCTTGACCTTGCCCCTCCGTCCGCATGAATAAACTGGTCAACTGAAACGTCAAACATGGTAATGAGTTTAACAAAAAGGTCGAAACTGGGATACTGACCTTTGTTCTCAATATTCATAATGGTACGGGAGTCACGGTCTACTAATTCCGCAACATAGGCTTGTGTCCATCCCTTTTCTTCTCTGGCTCGTTTGAGAGCCGCCCCGAGGCCGTGAAAGTCAAACCTTCTTTCTTCTTGGTCCATTCTCATATCACCCTATATCATTGTACATTTCGGGTCGGGTTATGAGAATGTAATGAAATTTTACACAAGGTAGTATTTCATTTCATCAATATGCAGCCTCCAACTTGTATTGTTCGAGATAAAGAACTATAATGTACTCTGTGGAGGTGCGAAATGGACTATATGACATTGAAAGAGGCCGCCGAGAAGTGGGGCGTGACACCTCGTAGGGTAAATTATTATTGTGCTGGTGGGCGTATCCCCGGTGCTGTGAAAATGGCCGGTGTTTGGCTGCTCCCTAAAACTGCGGAGAAGCCGACTGATAGGCGCAGAAAGGAAGGAAAAAAGAATAATGAAGATTCTCTTAATTGAAGATGATATAGAAATAAGTGAAATGTTATGTAGCTATCTTATAGCAGAAAATTTTGAAGTTGTCTGCGCTACCGATGGTCAAAAGGCATGTGAGGCTTTCGACATTGGTTCTTATAGTATCGTCTTGTTGGATTTGATGATTCCCAAAATTACAGGTATGAATGTAATGAAGTATATTCGTCAAAAAAGTACGGTGCCAATTATCATCATTTCTGCAAAGGATTCGGATTCCGACAAAACTTTAGGTTTGGGCCTCGGTGCGGATGATTATATTACAAAACCGTTTTCCATAACAGAGGTTATGCGCGTATTAAAGCAAACATACGGAGAAATACCGAATATGCTGCCGTACAGCCAGAGCAAACGAAACTTGTGTGGGGCCCATTGGTTATGAACTTGGAAAATCACACCGTCACAAAATCAGGCGAGATTATCGAACTGACCGCAAAAGAATTTGATATTTTACGGCTGCTTCTGGAAAACCCACAAAGGGTCTACACAAAGGCTCAAATCTATTCTTTAATTTGGAATGATGCCTATGTGGGGGATGAAAATGCCGTCAATGTTCACATCAGCCGTTTACGAACGAAAATTGAGGATGATCCACGAAAGCCACAAGTTGTTATAACTGTATGGGGAATTGGCTATAAGCTGGGAGAACAGAAATGAGCAATGCGACAATTATCTTTTTACTAACCCTCTGTATTATGATTTTAATCTGTATCATTGTGTACCAGCAGTTTGTATTCCATAACGGAACAAAAGCAAAAATACATGAGATCAGCAGCAAATTGAAAGAACTTCTTGACACCGACAGCGACGAAAAAGTGACAGTCTTTACCGATAATAAGGCACTGATAGAGCTTGCAACACAAATCAATCGAATGTTGGAAGATCGGCAAAAAGTAAAAGTTGAGTATCGGCGGGCTGAAATGGCATCCAAAAAGATGTTATCTAACATTTCCCACGACATTAAAACTCCCATGACAGTGATTCTTGGCTATTTGGAGATTATGCGTTTGAACGGAACCCAAAGCAATGAAATGTTGCAAAAGGTAGAAAGCACTGCCCAGCGGGTAATGGGATTGATTACACAATTCTTTACGCTTGCTAAATTAGAGGCTGGCGATACAGATATGCCATTGGAGCGTTTGAATGTGAACGAAGCCTGCCGGGAAAATATTTTGGATTTCTATGAACTCCTTTCACAAAAAAATTTTGAAGTGGAAATTAACATACCCGATCATGTATTGTATGCAAATGCCAATAAAGATGCGTTGCAAAGAATTATGTTCAATTTGATTTCCAATGCAATTCGCTATGGTGGCGATGGAAAATATTTAGGTATGTTTTTGCGGGCAGATCAGGCACATATCTATATAGACATTGTGGACAGGGGCCGTGGAATTGAAAAAGAATTTGCCGATTCGGTTTTTGATCGGCTGTTTATGATGGAAGATTCCAGAAATAGTGCTATGCAGGGAAATGGTCTTGGACTGACGATTGCGAAAAATCTTGCCTTGCAACTCGGTGGCGATATTACTTTAGAAAGTCAACCGCACCAGAAAACAGTTTTCACTATTACGCTCAAGAAAATGGCCTATTAAACCATAGGTCATTTTTTCAAGAAAGAAATTTGTAAGAATTATTCAAGAGTTTTGAAAATCGAACTTTCTATAATGTCAGTAGAAAGGAGGGCAAGACAATGCCATTTATTTTACAAACAAGTGGTCTTTCTAAAAAGTTCGGTAGTAAGGCACTTGTCGCTGATGTTAATATTCATATTCCAAAGGGGAAATTTATGGTTTTCTTGGTCCTAACGGAGCTGGTAAAACCACAGTGATGAAGATGATTACTAACCTTTGGAAACCTACCAGTGGGACTATTGAGGTGTTTGGAGAGGTATTGACTCCAAATCCTATGAAGTCTTAAAAAGAATGGGAAGTATCATCGAGTTTCCCACCTTTTATGACCACATGACCGGGCGTGAGAACTTACAGCTTCATTGTGAGTATATGGGTTATTACAATGTTGACAGTGTTGAAAGTGCGTTGCAAATGCTGGACTTGACATCAGCAGCCGATCAGCCGGTCAAGAACTATTCCCTCGGCATGAAAGAACGCCTCGGAATTGCAAGAGCCATTATGTGCAAGCCGGAACTGCTTATTCTCGACGAACCCACAAACGGCCTTGATCCAGCAGGAATGAAACAAATCCGTGATTTATTAAAAACACTTTGTTCGGAGTACGGTATTACCGTTATGATTTCAAGTCACATTTTATCTGAAGTGGAGAGTATTGCGGATACCGTTGCTATTATCCATCACGGAAAAATGATGAAAGAAATTCGTATGCAAGATATTGAGGAAATGAACCTCAATTATGTGGAGCTTTCTGTCACGGATGAAAAGCGGGCTGCCTATGTCTTGACTGAAAAGTTGGGTCTGCAAAATTTTAAAATTCTTGACAGCGGTAAAATTCGCATATATGACCATGCAGCGTCTACCCAGCAGTTGACGAAAATACTGGCTCTGAATGATGTTGAAGTTGTGAGCATTGGAAAGAAATCTGAAACGCTGGAGGACTACTTCTTGAAGCTGACCGGGGAGGTGAAATATCATGCTTAAACTCATTAGGCTGGAATGGAAAAAGAATAATGTAGGCAAGTACATTCGCAATGTGGTTATCATGTCGGCTCTGATCTGCCTGTTCATATTTGCCCTTTGCTATTTGGGAATTGCCAATGATCCTGATACGGGTGTTCCTGATGCGGCGCCGGGTAACAGTGCGATTTCTTCCTCTATCGAGCTGTTTACAAGCATGGCTTTTCTGGTGTTTACCAGTGTCATGTTGTCCACATACATTGTGAGCGCCTATAAAAACAAAACCATGAACTTAATGTTTTCGTATCCAATTAAGCGACAGAAAATTCTCGTTTCTCAAATGTTAGCTGTATGGATTTTCAATTTCGTGGCTCTGGTGCTGACAAAACTATTGATTTACGGCTGCATTTTACTTGGTTCACAATTCATGGTTTCCTCATTCCCACTGGACTACAACATGGCAAGTATGGGGTTCTATATTCAGTTACTCTTAAAGTCCGTTGTCATTGTAACCATGAGTTTTATCGCCTTGTTTATTGGTATGGCTATGAAGTCCTCAAAAGCTACCATCGTATCATCTTTTCTGCTGATTTTTTTGACACAGGCTAATGTGGGCGATTTTTCTTTGGCGGATAATGCCATTCTTCCTGTTGTACTTATGGTACTTTCCTTAATCTTTGCGTTTCTCTCGATTTACAATGTGGAAACTAAGGATTTGAACTAAAATGCTCGATGAAAAGGAAAGTTCTTATAGTGATGCCAATTATAAATTGATATTAAATAGTTATTAAACTGCCGGGCGACGGCAAAAGAAAAAAAGCCGTCGTCCAGCAGACACATTTCCATGCGCCTATGAAGCGGCGGCTTTGAGAAAAATCAGAGCCGCCGTTTCTTTTCATTTATCCTAAACCAACGACGACCTAACACCGTGCAAATCCACGGCGGCATATAGGAGGATTGCCGCCGTGTCTATTTTTATCTTTTTTCACAGTACCCATGACCTACATCAGTTAAAAAAAGCATAGCTCCCCCTCCGGGTTATTCCGGCTATGTATGTGAAATTTGTTGGAACTTTAACTATCATGTCATTTCATGCGTCCGTGTGGCTTCATGCCGCCCGGGCGCTTTTGTGTTCTTATGGGGCTGCTTCGGGTCATGTTGGCCCGAAGTCATTCCCCGGTGCCGCTCCCCGCCGCCTTCGTTTCGGTCACTCGTCAACCAACAACCGAAACGGAGGTCAATATGGCTATTATCAATTTGCGGGACTATTACCCATTCTATACATCGGATTGCTTCATGGAAGTATCGGAAGAAGTTGCAGAAATGTTCAAAGAGTTTGATCGTAAAGAGGCTGCTTATCGGCTGCGTACATACCGCCACAAAGCCTATTATTCCCTTGATCGGGATGACGGGCTGGAGCATGAGGCCGTCTTTGTCGCTTTATCTCCCCATGAACTGTATGAGCGGAAAGTGACCATGCAGGAACTTCACGCAGCGATTACCAGTCTGCCAGACAAACAGGCAAAACGGATTTACGCCCATTTCATTCTCGCATGACCAAACAGGACATTGCCCGGGCAGAGGGCGTCCATGAAAAAGTAGTTCGTGTCGCAATCGAGCGAGGTCTGCGTCGCTTAGAAAAAATTTTGAAAAATTCTTTGTAAGGCGTACCGATTTAGGCCGGAAAATGAAATGGCTTATGAGAGGTAAAACACTTCGGGTCACAATGGCCCGAGGTTCAGACAAGCCTCATGCAGATTGAAAATTGAATAAAAAGACACCCGGATACGAAGGGGAACGCGCTGTGTGACAGACCCGCCATGACCTCAGATTTCAGAGAATACAGTCTTTGTAAAACTGAGCGAGCGAACAGGTCCATGCCATAGGTGGGGCAAGGCTGGCTCCACCGGAACAGGCGCAGAACCCGGATACTTGCGTTTAGTCACAGTCCGAGCGTTGAAGCGGTCTTGCAAGCCGTGAGCCGTCGCAGGCAATGAGAACGCCTTGCCATCAGAATGGGGAGAGTTGAAATACTATGGGGCATGAAGCCTATGTCCGTCCGGTGTGTCTGAAATGAAATGAAAACCTATGGGGAGCCCCCGGCAATGCTGTCTGATGATAGGCCAACCGATCCGGCGTGGCTCCCCATCTTTTCAAAAGAGGAGCACTTTATGGGAAATGCGTTTGGAATGATCCCCGGCTTGGAACCGGACGAATGGAGCAATGACGCCTGCCGTGGTTATGTCATTATGGCAATGGAGAACTGCGGATTTTCAAAGAAGGATATACGGCGAGTTGTGGGGCAACTTTATGAAATATTTGACCTCAACAGCGTGGAGGACGCCAAAGAAAAGTACCTTTCCAGTCCTTGCTGACCTCGGGCCACATTGACCCGAAGTGGAGAAAGCTCAAAGGGCGGCACCTGCTGGGTGCCGTCTTTTGACATTTCCCCACAGGACAAGCGGGAAAGGCTGGCATATACACGCACTTTCGCAAAGGAGGTTTTCAATGACGCAAGCTGTCACTTATGAACGAGAAACAAAGTCTGTCGCATTTCAAGGGAAGATCATTGTGCTGGAAAGCCTCACGCCGGTGCTTCCACCGAAGGAGAAAGAACAGCGCAAAAAAGAAATTGAGCGCTGCCTTTTTGAGGTGTTCAGCAAATATGGGGACAGGTTTCCCTAATCATTCGCAACATTGTTGTCCGGGGCTGCTGATGGTATAATATAGTTGTAAGGTTGGTAGCTCCATTCCAGCAAGGAAAGGAGCCCAATATGGAATTTATCAGAGAAGATTGTATTTACGCAAGACAGTCAGTAGACCGCAAGGACAGTATCAGCATTGAAAGTCAGATCGACTTTTGCAAGTATGAATTGAAAGGTGGGAGCTGCCGGGTATTTAAGGACAAAGGCTATTCCGGTAAGAATACGGACAGACCGGAGTTTCAAAAGCTGCTGGGCGAGATCCGCAAGGGAAAGGTTCGGCGGGTCATCGTGTACAAGCTGGACCGTATAAGCCGCTCTATTCTGGACTTTGCAACGATGATGGAGCTGTTTCAAGAGTACGATGTGGAGTTTGTATCCTCCACGGAAAAGTTTGATACTTCGACCCCGATGGGCCGGGCCATGCTGAATATCTGCATTGTATTCGCCCAGCTTGAACGTGAGACAATTCAGAAGCGTGTCACAGACGCCTACTATTCCCGGTGCCTGAAAGGCTTTCACATGAGCGGACAGGCACCATACGGTTATCAGTTAGAGCCTACTGTGGTAGAGGGTATCCGCACAAAGAAAATGGTTGCCGACCCCGTAGCCGCCGACCATGTTCGGCTGATGTTTGAAATGTACGCTGAACCGGAAACCTCCTTCGGAGATATTACCCGATACTTCGAGGAACATGACATAAAAATTTATGGCAAATCCATGTTCCGTACATTTCTTTCCCAGCTTTTAAGAAACCCCGTTTACGCACAGGCCGATTTGGAGCTGTACGAATTTTTCAAGAGCCAGGGCGCAGCGATTGTCAATGACGCTTCCGACTTTGCCGGAACAAACGGCTGCTATCTCTATCAGGGGCGGGATGTGAAGGAGGACAAGGACAGGTGCTTAAAAGACCAGATACTTGTTATCGCTCCCCACGAAGCACTCATTTCCTCTGACACATGGCTGAAATGCCGGAAAAAACTTATGGCAAATACCACCTTCCAGCAGGGACGGAAACCGAAAAATACTTGGCTGGCCGGAAAAATCAAATGCGGGCATTGTGGGTATGCTCTGAAAGCCACCCATGTACCAAACAGCACCGGATATTTCCGCTGTACCAAACGGACGGAAAACAAAGGCTGTCCGGGCTGCGGGAAAATCCGCAAAGAAGAATTTGAGCAATTCATTTTCTCGGCCATGCAGGAGAAATTCAAAGACTTTCAGATACTCCACGGCAGGGAGGAAAAAGTCAATCCGAAACTGACAGCCTATCAAGTGGAACTGGCACAGGTGGAGGCAGAAATTGAAAAGCTGCTGGATACGCTAACCGGAGCCAATGCGACCTTGCTTGCCTACGCTAACAAAAAAATTGAAGAACTGGACACCCGACGCCAGACCATTTCAAAGGCAATCGCTGAATTGAGCGTTGAAACCATATCTCCCCAGCAGATAAAGAAGTTATCCTATTATCTCGACAACTGGGACAGCATAGATTTTGACGACAAAAGAAAAGCCGCCGATGGTTTGATCTCTACAATCAAGGCACCAGCGACCGTGTTCAGATAGAGTGGAAAATCTGATATTTCCGCTCTATCGCCCCTCATTTCTATTTTATCTCGTTTGTACCCCTTGTACACCGATGTTTCTATCTGCGCAGCAATTGAATCCTGCTCCACTGCAAATAAGAAATCACTTTTTTAATCCAGAGTATACTATCATGATGTTTTTCCTTTTTGTTTCATCTTCTTAACGGTTTCAAATTACATTATAGGGTAGCTATATGGTTTTTGCAATGATATGATATTCTTGTATTTTAAATCTGCGTTTTATGTCAATTTTTTTGTTCTCATTCTCAAAAAAATCAAGTATCTCTCCCTATGTTCTGACTATTTTTTTCCTTGTTTGTTTTTTATTGAGAATCTTAGACAATCCAATATATTTAACCGGGCAGCCGGGGGACGTACTTTCATCTGATCTGAGTCTTGCAGAAAGGATAATTATTATGAGTACATATGAAGAATTGCAGATTATAATCAGCGTTGCTTTGCTTATTGTCGCAATTTTGACTTATACAAATAAGAAATAGCCGTCCTGCTCCCTGATAAAGAATGGACGGCTATTCTTATAGCTATTTAACATTTTCGCCAGACCGGGTGATTGCGCTCACCTTCCGGCTGTCTTGTTAAGTATATTATATTGCAATCGTGTAATTTTGTCAACGCTGGCTTTTGCGTAAGCCACGACAAACGCATGAATGGTTATCCACTGCCAATTCCATTTTTTTTCTGTTTTTTAAGTTTCCAAAAGTTCTTCCAAATACTTGATTGGGCGCAGACTTATTACGAACCTTTTCTTTCTCATCGACAGCTTATGTCTTGTTAGTTCTGCCGGTTTCAAAATACTCAGGCTCCATTTCCTTATGATATTCAAATTTTGCGCTGCCATTTTATCTATTGTCGTATTTGCATCCTCTCGAAACGTTACATCCAGATGCCAGTGCATACTTTCTACACTCCAATGTCCCCGCACGGCGCGGCTTGCCTCGTTGATATCCGTTTTTAAACTGCTTATAAAATATCGATATTCATACGTTGTATTTCCTGCTTTTTCTATCCGTTTCTTCTCCATCACGATGCTTTTCAGACCCTTCCAGTTTTTCTTCTGGCTCAGCCATTTGATGTCTTCCGTCTGATAGTACTCTCTGGTCTCTATCTGACCATGCGCTTTCTCCTGCGTCTTTTTATGACCACCCTTTGCCGTATTTCTTCCTGAAACTTTTCGTTTGCAAAGTATTCTTTCACATCTTCATACAATGTGTATTGATTTTTCTTCAATGCTAAAACATAATCTGCCCGCTTCTGTCGGATCTTTTCTGCAATCGCGGTCTGCGTTCCCATTGCATCTATCGTAATAATCTGACCTTTTATCTGGATTTTCTCCAGCAGCTCCGGAATTGCTGTTATTTCATTGCTTTTTTCTTCAACAGCTTTCTGCCCCAGACAAAAACCATCCTCTTTACTCCATGCAGAAACGATATGGCTTGCTTTTTCTTCTCCACTCTTATTCGAACACATCGTTTTTCCATCAATGCAGATAATCTTTTTCAACAGTTCCCCATCGTTTTTATCCAGTCTCTCCTGCCATTTTCCATAAAGCTACTACAGAATCTCCGGCGATATCATCCCCATGACACGCCGGATCGTATCATGCGAGGGGATTCCGTTCTTTAATTCGATATATTTGCGAAGATAATCCTGATAGCTTTCTGCAAACAATGCCATCTCAACCCAGTCATCTGCATTTGCAAGGGTTGCAAACAGTACGATGACAAGAATATCTTTCAAAGTATGACGAACCTTTGTCTGCTGACGGGTATCCTCAATGTATTCCATCCACTCTAATAATTCCTGCATAAACAACACGCCCCTTTTTCTTTTATTCTACCAGAAAAGGGGCATATTCACAATTTATTTACTCATGCGTTTGTCATGTTGCGTAAGCTTTTTTATTTGCTAAACAAACATCAATTTAATACATTTACCCAGGGAACCGTTGGGGTGTTATGTCAGCCGCCGGACATTTTTTGAAAGGAGGCTGGTGCTGATGGTTACATATAGTGATTTATTTACTTTCATAATTATGCTTTGTGCTGTTATAACTCTTGTTATCAATATTATGCACAAAAATAGCGCCCCTGCTCTGGTAAAGTTAGGCGCTATTTTTAGTTAAAAGCTTTATCCGGCGGTCAGGTGTGCACTGACCAACGGTTCTCTTGTTAAGTGTATTATATTACAAGGGTTTCGCTTTGTCAACGCTCGCTTTTTAGCTGATCAGATCTCTTTCCCTCCCCTTCCGAAACTTCGTCCAAAATTTCTCAAAAAGAAATTGAAATCCCCTCTCCTCCACCTTATAATATTTTCTATAAGACACACATATGGGGGGATTTTATGGAGATCAGTATTCTTCTTGCGCAGCAGATCGCGCAGCTTTTTTCTTATGATTTTTATGGGCTTTTTAATCGTAAAAGCCGGACTTTTAAAGGATGAGGACAGCAAAGTCTGTCGAAAATTGTGCTGTACCTGATCATTCCCTGCGTGATTCTGAATGCGTTTCAGGTCGATTACACGCCGGAAACGATGCGGGGGCTGCTGGTTGCGTTTGCGGCTTCGCTTCTGATGCAGGTTGTGCTTCTTTTTGCGGTTTCAGCTCTTGGACGGGTGTTTCATTTGGATGCGGTTGAGATAACTTCTGTTTACTACTCCAATTCCGGCAATCTGATTGTGCCGCTTGTGACGGCTGTTTTAGGAGCGGAATGGGTGCTTTACAGCTGTGTTTATATGAGCGTACAGCTTGTCTTTTTCTGGACGCACTGCAAAAAGGTGATCAGCCGTGAGGCTTCCTATGACTGGAAGAAGATTGTTCTGAACCTCAATATTATTTCTATTTTCGTCGGAATTCTTCTTTTTTTCACGGGCATCCGGCTTCCTGCGCTGGTCAACAATACGCTTCATTCTGTCGGAAGCATGGTTGGCCCTGCCAGTATGATTGTTACGGGTATGCTTTTTGCCGGCATGGACTTCCGGCAGATTTTTGCGAATAAACGGATTTACTTCGTGACCTTTCTCCGCCTGATCGCCGTTCCGCTGATGGCGCTTGTTCTCTTAAAACTCAGCATCTCGCCGACCTTTCCGCTGACGGACCGACACTGATTCTGATCGTTTTTCTCGCCATCATCACGCCATCTGCTTCCACGGTTACCCAGATGTGCAGGTATACGGCAACGATTCGCGCTATGCCAGTGCCATCAATGTTGTTACTACGCTGGCTTCTATTGTGACGATGCCGCTTATGGTAATGCTGCTTCAGATGGTACTCTAATCACAATTAACAGAAAACGCTGTCCCGCTTCCCCTTCCAGAGAAGCATTGACAGCGTTTTCTATTACCAATTAGTACCTTTTTCCCTTCAAACGCAAATCCATAATGCCGGATTCTTTCTTTTGGGATTCCCCGTTCTTTCAGTTCCGCGTCGTATTTCTTTATTTCAATCTGCGCCAGTGCTTTTTGTACCGTTTCCTGCAGCGTTTTTTCTTCCGTTTCTTTTACTTTAAATTCCAGAATCATAGCATCTCGATCCAAATTTCTGGGAATTAGAATCACATCGTATCTTCCATACCCACTTTCCCGATTGGAACGCACCTCATAAAGATCTCGCACTTCCACCAGCAGCCCAAGTACAAATCCATGATAAAACCGCTCTGGCTGGCTCCGCTCGGACGCATGTTTTCCAGCATCAAAATTACTAAATGTAGCAAGTGCAATATCATTCATATAGAGGTTCATCGCTTTTACATCCCCATTCAGCAATGCTTTGATAAATTCATTATAATTGGCAGATGCCGCTGCAAACCAGCTTTTGAACATATTCGAAAACATGCTCACAATCTCCAGATTTGTGATGGAAAGAGAATACCACGGCTCCAGCGTCAGTCCTCTGTATTCAATCTCCTCCACTTTCAGATAACCGCTTGCCACCAACAGACTCCATACCGCACTTTCATCCTGTTCTAATTGTCCAAATATAATCTGCTCATCAAAATTAACTACAATTTGTTGTCTGTTGATCAGTTTTTCCAGTTCTTCCTTCATATTTACCGATGCTGACTGCAGGAGTTTGCTGATCAATCCATTGGAACTTGTAGCTGCCCAGTAGGGCCGCAGTTTTTTCTCTTTCAGATAATTTGTAATAGACCACGGATTGTAAATATCACGATGCGTGCCAAAGCAAAATCCGTCATACCATTGCTTTACCAGATCTTTCTTTTCCGGCATTCCAAATTGATCTAATGATTGAAATACCTCTTCTTCTGTAAAACCAAAACAGTCTGCATAGGCATCCGATGTTGTTGTAATAACCGTCAGATTATTAAGGTCCGAAAAAACAGATTCTTTGGAAATACGGGTAATTCCAGTCATCACAGCGCGTTCCAGATATGGATTTGTTTTGAATGTCGCATTGAAAAGGCTTCTCATAAATCCTACAAATTCATCCCAGTATCCATGAATATAGGCTTCCTGCATGGGCGTGTCATATTCATCCAGAAAGATCAAAACTTTTTTTCCATATAAAAGATTCAAATAACTGGAAAGATTTTTTAATGCATCCTGTGCTGTCACATCACTCATTTTTTCTGTAATTTCCAGCATCTGCTGTTTCTCATTTTGCGTAAAGCATTCTTCCTGCTCCAAATACCGATGTCGGCGATAAGCATCTACAATAATATTTTTTATCTTCTGCACTGCATCTTGATAGTTATTCTGTTTTACGTCCGCAAAGCTCAGAAAAATCACCGGATAAGTTCCCTGCAGTCTGCGGTATTTTTCCTGTTTCCAGATGGAAAGCCCTTCAAAGATGGTACCTTTTTCTGCATACTGTCTGGAAAAGAAACAATTCAGCATGCTCATATTCAATGTTTTTCCAAATCTTCTCGGACGTGTGATCAGCGTAATGTCATCTCCACTTTCCCACCATTGTCTGATAAAATCGGTTTTATCAACATAAAAATAATGATTTTCTCGAAGGGAAGCAAAATCCTGCTTTCCTATACTAATCGCTGAAGTCATATTTCATCTTTCCTTTCTGAGCGCAGACACACCAGCATTTTCTGTCTAATAATGAAATGTTCCACTGTTTTCTAATCGATAATCTTATCTTATAGTTTATCAATTCCGAAAGGAATTAAT
>ENA-OQCP01000873-OQCP01000873.1-human-gut-metagenome-genome-assembly--contig:-NODE-873-length-12646-cov-2.679128_pt1 | contig 12646 bp, 19 predicted proteins | sample MGYA00242760_ERZ504583 | MGnify/ENA primary metagenome ERZ504583 (study PRJEB26092, sample SAMD00036308) | human gut metagenome | host: Homo sapiens | study: EMG produced TPA metagenomics assembly of...
GACATATTCGGAATAGCTCGTATTCCAGTTTATCGCAGGATAGTGACGCGCATAGCGAGCGACTTATCGAGCGCCCAGAAGCAGCGGGTGAAACGCTTCGTGTTCTGGGTAACAGGCTCGGAGAAGTCGGAGCCTGCGGCGATACGGCGCCGATTATCGTTATCGAGCCTCGGTGCCGTTCAGATTCTTAACATAGCCTGCGCGCTCATAGAACTCGGAAAGTCTCGACGGCAGGTAAGCCGGGAATCCCTCATCGGCGGGCATCTCTTCAAGGCGTCCGGATATCTCACGAAGAGCCTCAGCAACGGGAGGTGGAGTCCGCCATGATAGCCGTGTGATAGCCCATGTCGCGGTAATACTCGGCGAGGGTGATGCCGGTGTATATTGAAGCTTCACGCGCAGCGACGGGCATATTTGAGGTGTTCGCTATGAGCACCGTTCTGTCCGTCAGGGGCTTGCCGGTACGCGGGTCGGATATCTCGCCGAACTCTTTAAGAGCCTGGGTCATCTCGTTGCCGCGCTCGCCGCAGCCGACATAGATTATAATATCCGCGTCGCACCACTTGCAAGCTGATGCTGAGTCATTGTTTTGCCCGTTCCGAATCCGCCGGGGATCGCCGCCGCGCCGCCCTTTGCTATTGGGAAGAGCGTATCTATGACACGCTGACCGGTTATCAGCGGACGCTGCGCAGGCAGTCTGCGGTTAACAGGACGCGGGATACGGATAGGCCAGCGCTGGCAGAGGGTCAGCTCGTGGTCTTTCCCCTTCTTGTCCCTGAGGGTAACAATAGTATCGTTTATCTTGTATTTTCCGTCGGGCTTGACATCGACAACTTTGCCTTCAAGTCCGGGCGGAACCATGAATTTGTGCTTGACGACGGGAGTCTCGGGGCATTCGCCGTAGATGTCGCCGCCCTTGAGCTTATCGCCGGGCTTGACGAGCATATTGACCTGCCACTCGCGCTCCTCGTCGAGCGCGCTCTCGGCGCAGCCCTTTGATATGAACGCGCCGTTGTGCTCGGCGATAGCCGAAAGCGGGCGCTCGATTCCGTCAAATATATTTCTGATTATTCCGGGGCCGAGGGTGGCGAACATTGCGCCGCCGGTAGCATAGACCGCTCGCCGGGCTTGAGCCCGGTCTCTCCTCGTAGACCTGAATGGTGGTGAGATCCTTGTCAAGGCGTATGACTTCGCCGACAAGCCGCTTATCGCCGACGTAGACCATCTCCATCATGCTCAGTCCCGTCTCGCCCTTTATCGTAACGACGGGTCCGTTTATTCCGTATATAACATTATTTTCGGACAAGCCGTTCACCTCCGACCGTTAAAGTATTACTGACATTCCCGAATTTTCGAGGAACCACTCGCGCTGCGCTTCAAGGCGTGTGTCGAGCGTATCGTCAGCCACGGTGCTGCCGCCGGCAACTCCGGCGCGCATCCGCCAATAGTTATTTCATCGCTGCTCTCGACCTTGCAGTCCCTGCCGAAAGCGTTCTTTATATCATCCGCAAAGCGCATGTCGCCGGGGCGGACATAAACTGTCACATCCCCCTGCGGGAAAACCGCCGCAAAACCTGCCGCGCTCTTTTTGAGAAAATCCGCGTAGCCGTCCGACTCTGTAAAGGCAGTGAGCTTTTCACGCGCGTCACCGAAAACCTCGTCAGTAATTGCGCCGCGCTTGTCGGTCAGGCGGGCGCGCTGTTGAGTTCTCTCATTGGCGACGGTGCGGTTGAACTCCTGCTCCTTGAGCATACGCTCGCGCTCTATTTTAGCCTGAGCCTGGGAGTGCGCCTTCGTCTTTGCCTTTTCAAGTCCGCTTTCGACCGTTTCGCGGGTCTTGCGGGTCATCTCCTCGTGGCGTTCCTCGGCGTCTTTGGTTATGGCGTCAAAAAACTTTGCGGCTCTTTCTTCCTGATTGAGCATTGGTTAAACACCTCAAATCTTTATGCCGATAGTGTCGCGCACATAGCGCGCGATGGAGTCGCTCCCCTGCGAACCGTGGCGGTCTGGGATCTCGACTATCAGCGGCTTATCGTAGCTGCGCTTTGTCTGCGTTATGAAATCGCCGCACAGCTCACACAGCGGGCGCGTGATGAGAATGATGCCGACCTCTTCATCGGCGAGGCAGCGGTTGACCGCATCCTCGACCGACTGGGCGTCGTGCACAAGCTCTCCGTCGATACCCGCAAGGCGCATTCCGACAAGCGTATCGGCATTGTCGCTTATCAAATAAAAACGCATAACTTCCGTTCCTTTCAACGCAGCGTAAAGTTATATTGCTTTACACTGCCGTTCTTCTGCCCTGAGGGCGTCAGACCTTGTTGAGGATAAGTATGGAGATAACGACACCGTAAAGGGCTATCGACTCACCGAGGGCGACGAAGATAAGCGCTTTACCGAATGCCTTTGGATCCTCGCTCGTTGCGGCGATAGCTGCGGGAGCGCCGGCGGCAACTGCGATACCGCCGCCGATACCGGCAAGACCGGTAACAAGACCTGCGGCAAGAAGTCCGAGACCCTTGGAGTTATCTTTAACGGTTGTCGCTTCTGCGCTCTCGGCGACTGCGTCGGAAGCCTGAGCGGCGGTTGTATCAGCCGGAGCTGCGGCCTTGTCCTCGCTGCCGGTTGCAAAAGCGCCCATAGCGCAGCCTGCGACGAGCAGAACCATGACGGCGAAAGTTGCCGCGTTCATGCGAAGGCTCTTTTTGATGCTCTGACCCTCAGAGTGCTTCTTCATTGTGTACACAACGGATGCGAGAAGCACCGCCGCGGGAACTACGATCATAACGGAATAAAAAAGAGTTGTCATTTTACTTTACCTCCGATTAGTCTTTATTGGCTAAAGCCTTTTTGGCCTTTTTACCGGCAATTTTAGTTTTCAGATTCGTCTGAGCCTGCTCGAGTTTGGCGGGTGTGAACGCCCTGCCGCCGCCTCATAGAAGCGGCTGAACATCTCGTAGAACTCAAGACGCAGTCCCTGAATGCCCGAAAGCAGACCTTCAAGGGCGATGACGATAATGTTGCCTATGATGATAACGGGAATGTTGCTGCCGTCACCGCCGAGGGTGAAGACGACCATCATCATACTGGCGTGGACTATAACAAACGCGCCGACACGAAGGAAGGACACGGTGTTGCTGAAATAGGACAGGACATATTCGATAAGCTCGAACAGGTTCTGGAGCAGGAAGTCAACGATGCTGTCGGGCTTCCAGTCCGGATGCTTGTCTATAATACCGATCGGTATCTCTTTGATATAGAGCAGCACGGCGCAGACGCCCATGACGCTGAACAGCACGCTGTTCGGGAGAACCTGGGGACCGTTCATGAAGCTACGCAGAACGCAAGACGCCCGCCGAGATAGAACAGTATGCCGACGAGTCCGTTGTTGCTGAATATCGCTTCGCCTATCTTTTTATGCTTGAGACAGGATATTACATTCAGGAGCATCGCGGTCACGACAAGGACGACGCCTATGCCGATAGCAACTATCAGAACGGTATTTATCGAATCCATAACGCTCAGCGGCTTTGACGCCATACCCAGCGCATGATAAACGGGGTCGAGCATATCTTCATATCCGAACACCGAGCCGAACACGAAGCCGAACACCGCACTTGAAAGGCCGCACGGAATAAGTATGCGCGCGAGAGGCATCTTCTTTATCTTCCAGCCGAGGATACCGAGCAGGAAGAGCACAAGTCCCTGGCCGAGATCGCCGAACATGATGCCGAACAGCAGTGTATAAGTTATCGCGACGAAGCCCGTGACATCGATATCCGAATATGACGGCAGGCCGTACATATCGACGAAGTATTCATAGGGCTTGAATATCGCGGGGTTTCTGAGCTTCACGGGCGGAGTCTTTCCGGAGCTCTTGTCGGGGTCATTCTCCTCGACTTCGACATTCTCTATAGCCTCCGCTTTCTTCTCAAACGCCTTTGAATCGTGCGCGAGCACCCAGCCGACATAGAAGAAATACTTATTGTGGCACGCGGCGTAGCGGCGCATCTCAAAGACTGTATTGAGATCGACGAGCTTCGTATATATCTCGTTGCAGCGTTTGCGGTTCTCTTTCCAGAGTGCCGCGGCGCGCTCGTCAAGCTGCTTTAAGTCGCCCTCGATAATCTCGATATTGCTCTTGAGCTGATCTATTACCTGCTCAACGGTACCGACTGCCGATGGAACCTGGAGACGCTCGAAATTGAGTCCCGCAAAAATGCTGTCGACCTCGTCGACGCGCTCTCTCGGCGCGCAGTAGACGCCCCAATAGTCGGTCGCATCGGTCGAGCACGGGATGAAGAGCACATAGGGGTCGTCGTCATAGGCGACGAGCTTTTCGTAGCTCTCCTTTGGCATATGACCGAAGCGGGTCTTGATGAACTTGCAGTTGAACAGCTCATCGAGTCCGACATCGAAGCCCGTGAAATGCTCATATTTCGCAATGCCGTTTCGGCACTGCTCGAGCTGATCCTCAAGCTCCTTGTACTCATCGTGCATCGCGGACAATTTTTCGTCCAGTTCGTCGATGTAGGCGCTGGTCTTATCGTCGAGCTGAATCTCGCGCGAGCGGTCGCCGACTATCGTCGGGTCGGGCGCGGAATCATTCTCGCGGATAAGCTCCTCTATTTTTTGCAGCATCGGCGCATACGGGTTTTCCTCGCTGAGCGTCGAATAACCCATTGACGCAGACATATACTGCGTTGCCTGCTCGGGATGGAACGATCCGTCCAAGCAGCAGGTTGAAATGAAATTGTTAAGCTGGTCGAGCGGACCTGTGACTTTAACAAGCTTCATTTTTGCAACTGCCAAGGTTTATCACCGTCCTTTTAAACTCTTAAAAAGCTGTCAGTCGCCCACGCCGATAAGAAACCGGCTTATTTCTTCGGGCGGAATATTATATCTTATGCCTCAATAATGTGGGTAAGATTTTCTGCTTCATTCTCCGCGAGCGCGACATAACTCATCATCACGACGCTCGGGAAGGTCGAAAACCGCACAAGACCTTTCGCGCGGTCATATCTGAGCTTTGCACTCACCTGCTCGACCGATTTGTCACCCCTCTCGGCAAATGCGGCATACGCCGTGCCTTTGAGCGTTTGGAGAGCCTTTTCGGCATCCGGCGCTTCCATAAATCCTGTCAGTGCTTTCTCATCGAGCGTTCCGCCGGGCATCAGCATCGTGGTGAGCACGCTCTGCGACATATTGGTAAGACGCTTGAGCCTGTAGAGCGAGACAATATTCTCGGCATCCGTATCGAACGCGTGCATCGCGTCAAGCTCCTTGCGTTCCTTGCCCTTGTAGTTCTTTTTGATGAGCGCCTCCGCCTGCGAGTGGAGATATTTGTTGAGCGCCAGCTCCATGGCGAAATAATCGGGTCTGCCGTCGGAACCGACAGAGGCAAACGGGGCAAGAACCGCTTTATACGGCGAGCCCTCAACTGCCGCTAAGAGCAGATCGACATTTGTCGCGGTCTCAAGTGCCGCGGCGTTGAGCTCCGAGTGGCGCACGAAGAAATCGGCACTTTGGCGAGGTTCTTCTCCGGGTGGCGGCTGTTGAGATAGCGCACCGAATGGAGCAGCATATCAACATCGCTCAGCGTCACGAAATATTTATAAAAGCCGTCACCGATGGATTTTTCATATCTGCAAAGGGAAGCGAAGTTGTTTGAAAGATGCTCCCTGAGCAGTATTTCTATCTGCCAGCGTCTGAGCGAGCCCATTGTCACGCCCTCGAACGCATCGGCATAGGCGGTGTGGGCTTTCAGATAAGCCGCCGCCTCGTTGACGGAACGGCAGGCAAGCAGATCGGTGTAGTTCTGCGCGGTCAGGCGTTTGCCGTACATAGCACGAGCCTTTGCGAGCACTGCGTTTGCGGCGGACGAAACTGTCATACGGCACACTTCCTTTCAAAAAAATCTGATCAGTCGGCGTTCACGCTCTGTTGGCGAGCTCCTGCGCCCATTTTTCGCGGTTAGCCTTGCTCTGCTCGTCGAGAGTATCGGAGACTGCCTGAGCCTTCTTCTCTATCTCGTCGAGAGCCGCTTTCAGCTTTGCGTCATATTCGGATGCGGTCTTTGCTATCTCGCTGTCGGTGCGCTCCTGCTCCTCAGCTTGAATCTTCTTCGCCTGCTCGGCAAGCTCGGAATCCGCCTTGTCGAAGAACTCCTGTTCCTCCATGGTGCGCTTTCTCGCGCGCTTGTCCATATCGACTATCGTTTTAATGATGCTTTCCATAACTGCACCTCTTTTGCGCTGTTTTGGTATACATCTTTGGTATACCTATTATATATACTATTTCTGCTTCTTTCAGCTACTAAATTATATCACCAACATAGCAAAAGACAATATGCAAAAATAATAAACAATCTTCATTTTTCAAATTATTTTTGTACCGCGACACAAAAATTTAACAAAGATATCAAAGTTATAAGAAAAAGTGCTTTCAAAGCACAGAGCACCCTCCGGGAAAAGCCAGAGAAGTGCCGCAGTTTACTTTTTGATGTTATCCTCGATGAGGATTCTTATCTTCTCGGCGATGAGCGCACCGAGAGCGAAAGAATGGGAATGATAGAACTTCATGAACTTCTGACCCGCTTCGGTCTTGAAGACCCAGAGCGCCCAGCTGGGGACAGGCTTATCTATTCTGCCCTTGTACTGAAGCTCGAACGGCTGAGAATAGGTCACGCCGCCGCTGCCTTCATCTGGAAGCGGATATAGCAGCCGAGATCCTTTTCATAGTCGTTGAGGTCTATGGTGTTGCCCGTGGCGATAACTTTGCCGTCTGCTATCCACTCGATGACCCGGCAGTCGCGGGTAGGATCGGTGGCGACGGTTATCGTATTCGCATTCTGATCGACCTTGATATCCGTCACGAGCGGCACATTGCCGTCGCCGTCAAAGTCGCCGACTCCGTCGGTGGTCTTGTAATATTTGCTCGCGGCAAAGAAGTTGCCGTCTTTCATCGCTTTTTTGACATTCGCTTCGTTGTTCTCGGGCAGGACGAAGAACTCGAAAGATCTGCCGACCTCGTTGAGCTTTTCGGAATCGTCATCGGCAAAGGCCAGATGTTTCTGCCCTTGGGGATAACAACCTGAAGCAGCTCATCCCAGAGCTCGCGGTCGCCGCGGGTGACTCTGTCGGTGTTGTTGACTATCTCCATGCCGAGGCAGCTCGGGCAGTCGATGAATATGCCCGCGAAATAGGCTATGTAGACGTTCCAGTGAGAACGGTGCGGGAATCTGCCGGAATCGACCCAGTCGCCGACATGGTTGAGCACGGAATAGCCGCCCGCCTTTTCGATTTCAACGGGAGCGGTTCTGTAATCGTTTTCGATTCCCCACTCTCCCTGTCCGTAGGTGGTGAAATATCCGTTGACATGAGTCTTCGAGATAACAGCCATATTGCATTCGATTCCGCCGCGGATATCGGTCATGCCTCTGCCGCCGCGGTCAAGTCCCTTTGTGATGCGCTCGTAGTTCTCTTCGCTCATCGGGTAGACTTTTCTGAACTTGTTGAAAATTCCGTTCGTCTCTCGCTCACTCGTCCAGCCGTTTGTGATAACGCCGTGGTCGGTCATCGCAAGGATATCATAGTCCGCCTTGTAATATTCCTCGACCATCTCGTCGAGCGTCGGGTCGCCGTCGCTCGCGTCGCAGTGTGCGTGGAGGTTTGCTTTATAAGTTTTCCATGTGTTCCAGTCGACCTGCTCATAGGGCTGATTATCGTATAATCCGTCTCTTTCGAGCCGAACGCGAACGCCGCCGGGAAAGCGGTGAACAGCATCACGATAACCAGCGCAGCCGACAGAACGCGCTTGAAGTTCTTCTTCATTTATATATCTCCTTAAATCAATATGCGTCGAAGAAATGATCGAAAACATTGTAGCCGAGGAAGAAATACTTGAACGCCCAGACAATGGGATTGAACTTGAAATAAGTCCAGTCGAGCACTGTAACTGTAGCGCGCAGGGCGGTCGAGAGGTCGTGGGTTCTCGGAACTCTGACCTTGCCGAAATCCTCGCCGTTTCTTCTGATAACGAAGGGCTGCGAATAGCAGATGCCGTTGTCGCCCGTGATATAGAATCTGACATAGAGATAGGCGTGTCGAGCAGATCGTCCGCGCGGAGATCGAGGGTCGCCTTGCCGCTGTCTATATCCGTCTCGCGCTTGATAACATTACAGTTCGAGACCCAGGTTATCGCATTGAAGTTCGTGCCTTCGATGCTTATCGTGTCGTTTTCGTCGTCGACGGTCACTCGGGTGACGAGCGGAGTGTCGTCGCGAAGATATGCCTCGGTGTCATAGACTTATCCTCGTCGAAGCCGGGCATCTCTTCCATGCCGTTGAGCTCAACACCGTTTGAATAGTGAGAGACTGCGAAGCACCAGCCGTTCTCCATGCCCTTGCGGACATTCTCGTTTGTGAGTTCCGGCAGAACCATCATGGTATAGGCGTCGTTTATCGAGCGGACATCGTGAGAATCGGAGAAAGCAAAGCCCCACGGGACGACATTATTGGGTATGGTCTTCTGGAGTATCTGATCGTAAAGTATACGGTCGCAGCGGGTGTGCGCGTCGGTGGCGCTGTTGATGCCCATGCCGACGCTCGAGCCCTTGTTGTCAAGGAAAATGCGCGCAAATTTATTGGCATAATAATCGTCTATCTTCTGACCGACATGGTCTTTGCTGTCCTTTTCGGGATAGACATACTCGCCGACATGGGAGAGCATGGATATTCCGCCCTTGCGTCGCACGCCCTTCGACGGGGTCTCATAGTCGCCGTAAACGCGGCAAGGCCCTGACCATAGTCGCATAGTAGCCGGTCAGATGGCAGTCGCACTTCGGGGTCGCCATATTGAGCTCTATGCCTGCGGGACATCGAGCATACCGTTGTTATGCGTTCTCGTCTGCGATGCGGCAGTGCCGGTCGTATAGGCCTTGTACTCCTCATCGGTCAGCGGGTAAATGGGTGCGAGCTTCGTGCGCTCATATTTGACGAGTCTTATCAGCGGCACGAGCTGCGGCTTCTGATCCCAGCCCTTGTTTATCGTGCCGTGGTCTGTGAGCGCGAGGATATCGTAGTTGAGGTCATAGTGTCTCTCAACGACTTCGTGGATCGGCAGATAGCCGTCGCTCGCGTTGCTCTGGGTGTGCAGCTGAGCCTTGTATATTCCCCAGCTGTCCCAATCGACTTCCGCATAAGGGTCTGTTATCTCGTAGCTTATCTCCGCAGGAGACACCTCGTTCTCCTGCGCAAAGGCGCAGAACGCGAGCGAAGGCACCGCAACAAGCAGGCAGAGCAGCAGCGACAGGGTGCGTTTGAACATTGTCATTCCTCCGTATGTTAATTTTTTATTCTGTAACATAGTTTAAAACATTCGGCAAATTAAGTCAACAAAGTCAACATAAATTTGCAGCAAAATATAATTTTTATATTTATTTTATTGGTTTACTGGATGTTGTATTAATGGTTTTATTGCTGTATTTTTACAATCAAAAGGGCTTACAAATACTGAGATAGGGATTGTTACAGGAGGTTCTTGTATAGCAACAATCTTTTTATCACCATTTATGTCATCACTTATTTCTAAAATAAAAGGGATGACTATTAAAAAATTAAATGACAATTTTAATGTTAACAACAGTTTTGTTATATATTGCGATGGCATTTTTACCAATACCAGCATTTTTAGTGATGGTTTTCTATGTTGTTATGTATGCTTTAAATATGTCCACAGTACCCATGCTTACAATGATTGCTATGAATTATATTAATGAAGGGACATATGTCAACTTTGGTTTAGCACGAGGAATTGGCTCAGCTCATGGGCGACAAGTGCTTTGATTTTTGGACAAGTGGTTTCTTTTTTAGGAGCTAATGTTTTATCAATTGCATATTGTATCTTTGCTTTAGTGACATTATTTATTTTATATCATTTACCAGAATCAAAAATTACAGAAACAAAAGAAGAAGTTCAAGAAGAAGGATCTGTGATTACTGTTATTAAAAAATATAAAATTTTCTTTTTCTTACTTTTAGGTTTTTGTTTTATGTTTTCGGGAGCAACAGCAATCGGTACTTATTTAATTAATATTGTTAAAAACCTAGGAGGAAATACTTCTTTATACGGAGTAGCTATGTTTGCAATGGCTTTTAGTGAATTACCAGTCATGATGACAGTTCCTAAGTTAATGAAGAAATTAATAGTGTAACACTTATTTAGTAGCTTCTATTTTTCTATCTTTGTCGAAATTATACAATTGGTTTAGCTCCTAATTTAATTGTTTTAATTATTGGTATGATGTTCCAAGGTCTTTCTTATGGATTGTTTACAGGAGTTATTACATATTATGTAACTTATAATCTAGAAACCCAAGATCAAATGTCAGGACAAACAATGATTGGGATTATGACATCAGGAATAGGTTCAACCTTAGGAAATGTTCTTGGTGGAGTTTTACAAGATACGATTGGATTGAATGCTTTATTTGTTTTTGTTTATTTAATGACAGCCATTGGTGCGATTATTATCTTTATTTGTAAATTTATGAGTATGAAAGTTAAAAAATAGCTTGATTTATGTCGAGGACTTTGATACTATCAAGCTGTTGAATGAGGGAGTAGTACACGTCTTAGGACGCGGTTTGTCAACATCATGGCGTATAGCCTGGCAAATCTTAAAGAACGAGACTCATGCATATTTTTATGCATGGGTCTCTTTTATTTTAAGGAGAAGGAATTTGGTATGAGTTATTATTGAAATCTTTTTGATTGGAGTAGGTCTTTCCATGGATGCTTTTGCAGTATCAATTTGTAAAGGCTTATCAATGCAAAAAGTAAAGAAGAGAGATGTTTTTATCATCGTCTTTATTTTTGGTGGCTTTCAAGCATTAATGCCTTTTATTGGCTGGTTTTAGGTAGAGGTTTTGAAAGTTATATTACAAGTATTGATCATTGGATTGCTTTTATTTTACTTAGTATTATTGGTGGTAAGATGTTGATTGATGGTATTAAAGCAGAAGACGATGAAGATGAAGGAGAATTTAAATTAGATTTAAAGGAATTGTTTTTATTGGCGATTGCGACATCTATTGATGCTTTAGCGGTAGGAATTACTTTTGCTTTTTTAAATTATCCAATAGTTGAATGTATGAGCATTATTGGTTGTACGACTTTTGTTATTTCTTTTATTGGTGTTTATATTGGTAAGTTTTTGGGTCAAAATATGAACATAAGGCAGAGATTGCTGGTGGTATTATTTTAATTGTGATTGGTTTAAAAATTTTATTAGAACATTTAGGTCTATTTTAAAGGAGAGAAAGTTATGACAAATGTATTTGTATCATTATTAGTTCTTATTGTTGGTTTTATTTTATTAATGAAAGGAGCAGATTTTTTTTGTAGAAGGAAGTTCTTCTATTGCTACAAGATTTCATATTCCTTCATTAATCATCGGTTTAACAATTGTGGCCATGGGAACAAGTTTACCTGAATGTGCTGTCAGTATTACAGCTTCGATGGAAGGAAATAATGCTTTAGCGGTAGCAAATGCCGTAGGTTCTAATATTTTTAATTTAATGGTTGTTTGTGGTATTTCTGCTTTATTTGTACCGATTGCAGTACAAGTAAATACGCTTAAAAGAGAATTTCCATTTTTCTGTTTTATGTGCTATTTTATTAATGATCTTAGGTTATTTTGGGATGATATTAGGACATATTGATGGAATTGTTCTTTTGATTTTATTTGTAGGATATATTGTTTACATGATTGTTTCGGCTAAAAAAAGCCATGAATACATATCAAGAGGAAGAAGAAATTAAAGTTATTTCAATGGGATTAAGCTTGGTTTATATTGTTGGTGGAGCAATCGCTATTAAATTTGGTGGAGATTTTGTAGTAGATAGTGCTTCCAATATTGCTTTATCTTTAGGAATGTCACAAAACTTAGTCGGTCTTACCATTGTTGCTCTTGGAACTTCTTTACCAGAACTTGTTACTTCAATGGTAGCTGCTAAAAAGGTGAAGTAGATATGGCTCTTGGAAATGTTATTGGTTCAAATGTTTTTAATATTTTATTTGTTTTAGGTATTGCAGCAACAATTAGTCCAATTACTTTTATCTTTGAAAATATTATTGATATTCTTATTTTAACTATTTTTTCTTTAATAGTTTTATATTTTGGATTTACGAAACATAAAATTGATCGTAAAGAAGGAATTATTATGCTTCTTCTTTATGTTGCTTACTTAGCCTATATCATTATACGTTAGAGAGCATTGCTCTCTTTTTATTGCTAAAAAAGATAAAATATGATTAAAAATAGAAACGCTATAAGGAGATATATATGAAAAAAAATAGTATTTTTAGATATAGATGGAACATTAGTCACACCAAATTATCCTTTATCAGATTTTGTAAAAAAAGGAATTAAAAAAGCAAGAGAAAATGGGCATTTGATTTTTTTATGTACAGGAAGAAATCATGTCGGTATTGAAAGTATTATGTCAGATGATTTTGATGGTTGTATTTGTTCAGCGGGTGGTTATCTTGAAATTAAAGGGGAAATGATTGAAACAACTTATTTAGATAAAGAAGAAGTTGAACAAGCAAGAAAAGTTTTTGAGCAAAATCATATTCTTTATAAC